>Ga0209483_1001042_pt1 | contig 21975 bp, 15 predicted proteins | sample NGEPerA_FD_184508 | JGI IMG/M metagenome (GOLD analysis project Ga0209483, IMG submission 184508) | Arctic peat soil microbial communities from the Barrow Environmental Observatory site, Barrow, Alaska, USA - NGEE PermafrostL2-A... | ecosystem: Environmental > Terrestrial > Soil > Wetlands >... | reverse complement strand
CCCCTACACCATGAGCACCTTCGCCGGCGGTGTCGAGAGCGATGCCGATGCCGTTTCCGCAGGTCTGCCCGATGCTGTAGGTGGCGTGGGGGCCGGCGAAGGTGCTCATGGTGTAGGGGAGAACGTAAGGCGCAGCCGCCTGACCGAGGACGGTCGAGACACAGATCGCGGACAGGAAAAGAAGGGAACCCAGAGTGAACGCGGATCTCATGGAACGGAAATTTTGGCCGAAAAAGCGCATACTATACCCCATACAGTCGATTGAGCAGCGTGGTGACGCATGTTCCGTCCGCAACCCATTCTCTGCTCGCACTGCGCGGGAAAGGACCCGAACGGAGGGTGCGAAGGCGAGAGAAGTGGCGTTAGAACGGCAACGAGAAATCTCACAGCTGACCGCCCGAACTGTAACTGGCGGAGAAAGCCGCTGTCAAACCCCGTTGGCAAAGGGGTCAGGCAGACTTGTTATGGAAGTCAGGCAGTTGAGACCGAAATGGGACGCTTCCGGGACGCGGACGGGGCATGATGGAAGGCGCGCGGCAGACCCGGGTTGACAATGTTTATCGCGGATGTTCATACTGTGCCGCAGCCTAAAGTGTGTTTCTGGCAGTGAGCAACCAAACGAAATTGGGGTCGGTAATGGGATTGAATGCGATGCGTGTGTTGCGTCAGACAGGTGTCAGTGCGTGTCGGACCGGAGCGGTTTGCGGGTTGGGATTGCTGGTGCTTTGGGCGCTGGGTGGAACATTGGCGCGGGGACAGGCGCAGAACACCGGGAGCATCTACGGGTCGGTGACCGATCCGAGCGGGGCCGTGATCCCCAATGCGACGGTGCAGGTGACCGAGCCGGACAAAGGCATTTCGCGTACGCAGAAGACCGGCAAGACGGGTGAGTACACGATGAACAGTCTGCCGGTCGGCGTGTACACGTTGACGGTGACGGCGGACGGGTTTCAGACGTTTGAGGCGAACTCGATCACGGTGGACGCGGACAAGTCGGCGAAGATTGTCGCGAAGATGGTGGTGGGCAACAAGGATGTGACGGTCAACGTCGATGCCGAAGGCGTGACGCTGGATACGCGGTCGGCGACGATCGGGACGATGATCGACAACAAGCTGGTGGAGAGTTTGCCGATCGACGGCAACAACATTGTGGCGCTGGCGGGACTGCTGCCGGGCGTGACCGACCTGAATGCTCCGGCGACGAACACGAGCGATCGCGGCGGGCCGACGTACTCGGTTTCGGGTTCGCGGAATACGCAGAATTTGATGTTGTTCGACGGCTTGATGTGGAACAACCTGTTCTACAACACGGGCATCAACTATCCGCCGCCACATGCGCTGCAGGAAATCAGCGTGCTGCTGAATAATTTCAAGGCGCAGTATGGGCGCAATGCCGGGTCGGTGTTCAACGTGCTGACCAAGAGCGGCTCGAACCAGTTCCACTTCATTGCGTGGGACTATGTGCAGAACAAGGCGTTCAACGCCGCCGACTATTTGACTGGTATCAATCCGAAGGACACCAGCAACCAGATCGGTGCGACCGTGACCGGCCCTATCAAACGGGACAAGGCGTATTATGCGGTGACTTTTCAGGAGCTGATCCAGCAGTTGGAAGCGACGGGGTCGGTGACCAGCCAGGGAGCGGCGGAGCGCGGGTTGCTGCCGAACGGCAAGGCGCGTCCGTGCAGCACCAACGGGCCGTTTGCGGGGATGAACTGCGCGAGCTTTTTCGACGAGATTGCGACTCGCGACTCGAGCGGGAACCCGACCTTTACCAAGCTGACCAATCCAGAGTCGATTTCGAGCAGCTCGGGTAACGCGGCGTCGCCCATCGATACGGAAAATATGCTGAACAGCGCATGGGTGCAGGCGGGAAATACGGGACAAAGTCCTTGCGTCAACGACTTGTTGAACGCCGCTACATGGGCCGCGGGACACCCTTACTACGACGGTACGCTGCAATCGACGTACATGCCGAATGCGGAGTTTCCGACCGAATGCCTGAACCCGGTGATCCAGAAAGTCTTCAACACCTATAACCCGATTCCGCTGATCGACAACACCGGCAGTAGCACGGTTCTGAACCTTCCGACCAGCATTACGACGGCGGCGCAGCCGAAGCATGACGCGAATGCGCTGGTGCGGGTGGACTGGCATGTGAACGATCGGCACTCGCTGGATGCGCGCTACAACCTGATCCACGCCGACGATGAGACGGCTCCGGGTGTGAGCTCGGCCAGCCAGGGTGTTCCGACGTATGAGCTTCAGGACAATGTGGCCGTCAGCCATTTTGGCAATATCGGCGATACGTGGGTGCTGTCACCGACGCTGTTGAACGTGTTCCGCGTGGGATACAAGCGGTACACGCTGGATACGCCTCCGCTGGACAACCGTACGTGGAACGATTTTGGCGGCAACTTTATCGAGCCGGGAACGCCTGTGATGCCGGAGTTGAGCGCATCGGGCTCGTACAACCTGGGCTCTACCTCGCAGGGCAACAGCCATGTCGTCAACGAGAACGTCGAGGTTCTGGAACAACTCCAGTGGACACATGGCAACCATAACTACCAGTTTGGCGTGAACTTCCTTCGGCTACAGTACCTCAACCGTCAGGATTACCCGGGACAGCTTGCTTTCAGTACGACTTTTACCGGGGTCTCGCTGGCGGATGAATCGCTGGGGCTGTTGAACTCAGTGCAGGCGAACAGCCCGCTGGTGCAGGCCGGAATCAACCACTCGATCTTTACTTATGCGCAGGACGATTGGCGCGCGACGTCGAAGCTGACGCTGAACCTCGGGGTGCGTTATGAGTTGCCGTTCCAGTGGTACCAGCCCACGGGATACTCTTCGACGTTCCGGCCGGGTGTGCAGTCGACGGTATTTCCGAACGCGATCGCGGGCCTGGCTTTCCCGGGCGACAAGGGTGTGCTGAATTCGCTGGTTCCCACGGACTTCAACGGCCTGGTGCCGCGGCTGGGGCTCGCGTATGACGTGTATGGGACCGGCAGGTTTGTGCTGCGCGCCGGGTTTGGTATGTTCTTCGACGCGATCAATGCGAATGTGGTCGGCGTGGGTGAACCGTTCTATTACCAGGTGAAGGGGATCTTGCCTCCGGGCGGAGCGTCGGTGCCGCTGGGTGGTCTGGGGCCGAATGGCAGCCTGCTGGCGTTGCCGAGTGGGTTCAATAAAGCCAACCCGCAGTTCCAGGCCCCATATAGCCTGTTCTATCCCGACCGCAACTTCCGCACGCCGTATTACGAGGCGATGAACGCGGGCTTCGAGGCACGCGTGACGCGGGGTGGCGTGCTGGATGTGAACTACGTTGGGAAGCTGGGAAGGAAACTGACGATCCCGTTTGACCAGAACCCGGCGATCTATGACTGCACCGGCGGCTATTTCCAAGCCGATCCACAGAAATATTGCAAAGGGGCGTCGTCATCGTCGATTTCGACCAAGGCGCGGCTGCGCTACTCTCCGTTCAACTTCGGCGGGGGCGGGCTAGTGGATTTTGCCAGCATCGGGACCTCGAACTACAACAGCCTGCAGGCACAGTACACGCAACGCGGCGGGAACCTGCTGACGCTGCTGATGTCGTACACGTACTCGAAGGCGATCGACTTGCAGACGCAGTCACAAACGACCAGCAACTCGATTCCGAACGTGTTCGATGTGACATCGGAACGCGGACTTTCAGACTTCGATGCGCGCCATATATTCAGCATGGGCTGGTTGTTGACGCCGCCGCAGGTGCGAAACGGGCCGGGGATCGAGAAGACGTTATTGAACAACTGGCGGTTTGGCGGGAAGTTCCTGACGCATTCGGGCAAGCCATATAACGTACGGATCAATAACGATTCGGCGCTGGACGGTGAGCCGAACCAACGTGCGGCGATTATGCCGGGACGCAGCCCGTACCTGCCCAAGAACCGGCATCGCATGGACAAGGTGAATGAATATTTCAATGTCGATGCGTTCACCTATCCGACGGTCGGTACCTTCAGCCCGTTGCCGCGCAATGCTTTTATTGGACCAGGCTATATTCAGACCGACATGAATATCGGGCGCTCGATCCCGCTCTCGGGTGTGCATGAAGGCATGCGGCTGGAAGTTCGCGCGGATGCGTTCAACGTCTTCAATACGCCGAACCTGGCGAATCCGACGGCGACGTTTTCGTGCTCCTCCACGTCGATCGAGACGGTGGGCGGCCAGAACTATGGGAAAGGTTGCCGGGACATTGTAAGCACAACCAATAACGGCAAGACGACAATGGGCCCAATCGGCTCTCTGAACCCGACGTTTGGACTGGTGCAATCGACGTTCGGCAACAATGCGAATACGTCGACGAACGGGCGGAAAATGCAGTTCTCGTTTACGGTCTTTTACTAAGGCAGGAAGTAGGGAACAGGGATTAGGAAGGGCGTGCGGCTTCGGCTGCGCGCCCTTTTGTTTCGTTGAGGGGCGGGGGTTTGAGGCGCGAGGTGCGAGGGCGGATACACTGGGACGGTGGGGTGCGAGTGGGCGTGGAACCGATTATTGAGCTGGAACATGCGAATGTGGCGCGAGGAAACAAGATCGTGTTGCATGATTTGAGCTTGACCGTTCATGCGGGGGAGCATCTGGCGATCCTGGGGCCGAACGGGTGTGGGAAATCGACGCTGCTGAAGACGATGACGTGCGAGATTTATCCGATGTTCCGGCCCGAGATGCGGGTGCGGATTCTGGGGCGCGAGCGCTGGGACCTGACGCAGTTGAAGCGCAAGATGGGCGTCGTGCAGGCGGAGTTGCCGGGCAGGCAGACGCTGACCACGACGGGGTTCGATGCGATTTTGACGGGGTTCTTTTCCAGCTCGACGCTGTGGCCGAATCTGAAGGTGACGGCCGCGATGAGGGAGCGGGCGGAGGAGATTCTCGGGATTGTGCATGCGGAAGAGTTGCGCGAGAAGCTTGTGGGGGAGATGTCGGCGGGACAGCAGCGGCGGGTGATGATCGGGCGCGCGATGGCGGGAACGACGGGGGACGTGCAGATGCTGCTTCTGGATGAGCCGTCCAATGCGCTGGACCTGGCCGCGCAGAGAGACTTGCGGGAGATGCTGCGGCGGCTGGCGCAGCAGGGGACGGCGGTCCTGCTGATTACGCACCATATTGCGGATATTTTGCCGGAGATGGAGCGGATCGTGATGATGCGGGAGGGGAGGGTTGTGGCGGATGGAGGAAAGCGGGAATTGTTGACGGCGGAGCGGCTAGGGGGTTTGTTTGGTGGGGAGATTCATGTGGAGGAGCGGGGTGGGTGGTTCAATGCGTGGTAGGCCCACCTTAGCCGCAAAAAGCGCGGCGAAGATGGGTCACCCCGGGATTTGTGCGGCTGCGGGCGGGACGCAGATCCTCCGCTTCGCGAAGGATGACAAGCCAAAAAAGCGAAGGACGACAAACCAAAGGGGTTAAGCCTCGACGAGTTGGTGGCCGTAGCGCTTTTGGACGTAGTCGTCGAGGATGACCTGGAACTCTTCGACGATCTGGTCGCCCTTGAGGGTGGTGAAGAATTCGCCGTCGACGTAGACCGGGGCCTTGGGCTCTTCGAAGGTGCCGGGGAGCGAGATGCCGATGTTGGCGTGCTTGGACTCGCCGGGGCCGTTGACGATGCAGCCCATGACCGCGAGCTTGAGCTCTTCAACGCCGGGGTATTGCTTCTTCCACTCGGGCATGGATTCGACGAGGTAGTTCTGGATGCGTTCTGCCAATTCCTGAAAGTAGGTGGATGTAGTCCGGCCGCAGCCGGGGCAGCTTGTGACCTGGGGCATGAAGCTGCGGATCGAGAGCGATTGCAGGATTTGCTGTGCGCACCGGACTTCTTCCGAGCGGTCTCCGCCGGGAGTTGGCGTGAGGGAGACGCGGATGGTGTCGCCGATGCCGGCGAGGAGGAGCGGAGAGAGGCCTGCGGTGGAGGCGACGACGCCCTTCATGCCCATTCCGGCTTCGGTGAGTCCGAGGTGCAGGGTGTAGTCGCAGCGGCTGGCGAGTTCGGTGTAGACGTCGATGAGGTCGCGGACGCCGGAGACTTTGGCGGAGAGAATAATCTGATCGCGGCGGAGGCCGTAGCGCTCGGCTGCGGCGGCGTTGTCGAGCGCGGAGACGACCATCGCTTCCATCATCACGTCGCGGGCTTCGAGAGGCTGCGGGAGCTGCGAGTTGTCGTTCATCATCTTGGTGAGGAGCGCCTGGTCGAGCGAGCCCCAGTTGACGCCGATGCGGACGGGCTTTTGATGCTTGACTGCCACCTCGACCATGGTGCGGAAGTTGTCGTCGTCTTTTCTGCCAATCGAACAATTACCTGGATTGATGCGGTACTTGGCGAGGGCTTCGGCGCAGGCGGGATATTTTGTGAGGAGCTGGTGGCCGTTGTAGTGGAAGTCGCCGACGATGGGCGTGGTCCAGCCCTTGGCGCGAATGCCCTCGACGATGTAGGGGACGGCTGCGGCGGCGGCGTCGTTGTTGACGGTGATGCGGACGAGCTCGGAGCCGGCGCGGGCGAGCGCGGCGATCTGCTGGACGGTGGATTCGATGTCGGCGGTGTCGGTGTTGGTCATCGACTGCACGACGACCGGGGCGTCGGAGCCGACGCGGATGCCGCCTACGTTGACAGTGACGGATTTTCTGCGATGAATGGAAGGCATAAGCGCTCGGGTCTAGTTTATCATTTCGCCATCCTGTCCAAGGGCTGCGAGAAAGGCTTCAAATGGCTGCGAAGAAGACGGTCGAGAAGCCTTCGGCGAGCGACGTTGCGAAGCAGGTCGACGGCTTTATCGACAAATTCGAACCCGGGATGGCAAAACGTATTCGCGAAACCCGGACCGCGCTGCGAAGGCGTTTTCCAACCGCGATTGAAATCGTCTACGACAACTACAATTTTTTTGTGATTGGCTACTGCGCGACGGAGAAGCCGTCGGATTGCATCGTGTCGCTGGCAGCAAATTCCAAAGGCGTCGGGCTCAGCTTTTACCGAGGCGCCGACGTGCCGGATCCGCACGGTATTCTGCAGGGCAGCGGGAGCCAGAATCGCTTTGTACGGTTGCCGAACGCGGCTACGTTGAAGGAGCCGCGGGTTGCGGAGGCCATCGACGCCGCGGTTTCCATTGCGGAGAAACCGTTGCCCGGTGCGAAGGGGTACACGATCGTGAAGTCGATCTCTGCCAAGCAGCGGCCGCGGCGATAAATGGGGGCAGTGATGGGTCCAAACAGAAGCATTCTGGCCTCATACTGGATGAGCGGGAGCTGATCATGCTTAACCATTCATGCCGGCGTCGATCAACGAAGCGTTGTTGTTGTCGCACGAGGTCTATCGTCTAGTGGTGGAATCTGCAACTTTTCTTAAGCGTATCTTCAGAGCATTTCGATATCGCGACTTTCGGATCATGTGGCTGGGCGCATGCGTTTCCACCATCGGCACATTTGTGCAGCAGTTCGCGCAGAGTTGGCTGGTGTACGACCTGACCAAGGACCCGTTCTATCTCGGCCTCGACCTGTTCCTGGGGCAGTTGCCGATCATGCTGTTTTCTCTCTTCGGGGGTGTGTTTGCCGACCGCCTGGACCGGAAAAAGATGCTGCTGGCATCGCAGTACATTCAGATGACGTGCGCGTTTGTGCTGTCCATCCTGTTCGGCATGCACTTTTTTGCCGGTAATCCCCATCACGTTTGGTACATTCTTGCGCTGTCTTTTGTGGTCGGCGTTGGGCAATCCTTCGGAGGGCCGGCGTACTCAGCGCTTCTGCCGACGCTGGTGGGGCCTGAGGACCTTGCGAATGCCATTTCGATGAACTCGATTCAATTCAATCTGGCGCGGATTATCGGGCCGACTCTCGGAGGGCTGGCGTACACGCTTTTCGGGGCTACGTGGTGTTTCGCTTTGAATGGCGTTTCGTACGTCGCGGTCATCGTTTCGCTGTTCGTCATCAAGGTAAAGTTCACTGCTCCGACGACGCAGGTGTCCGTTCTCAAGAGTATGAAAGAGGGCATCAAGTTCATCAAGAACCGCGAAGGACTGGCGCCGCTGGTGGTGCTGGCGTTCTGTACGACGCTGTTTGGGTTTTCGTTGACGGGGTTTCTTCCGGTGATCGTGCAGGAAATCTTTCACGGGGGGCCGGGGACTTATGAAGTTCTGCTGGTTTTCTCGGGCGCCGGATCGATTTGTGGGGCGCTGATCGTTGCGGCGCTGGAGAAGCTGAAGGGGCAGGGACGGCTCGCCGTGCTTACGCTGTTCGCGCTGGGAGTGGCGACGGCTGGGTTCGCGTTTTCAAAGTGGCTTCCGCTGTCGTGCGTGCTGATTTTCCTTGCGGGGACGGCGGTGATGGCGTCGGTTTCGCTGATGGTGTCGCTGGTCCAACTGATTACCGCGGACGCGATGCGGGGACGGGTGATGAGCGTCTACAACCTCGCTTTTCGCGCGGGAATACCGCTGGGAGCGCTGATGCTTGGCAAGCTGATTCCCGCACTTGGCGTCTCCACTGCGATTGCGGGATTTGGGACGTGCCTGGTGGGCGTGGCTGTGTACTTCCTGCTGGTGATGAGGAAGACGGAGACATTTCGGCGGCAGATTGGCGCGGGAGTGTGAGGGATTGAACTCACGCCCAATGGTCAGGAAATGGCGACCTTCGTGTTTGCCCGCGTAAATCCGAAGAAAGAAATGTAGACGTAACAGAGGACGGGCAGAAGGAAGGCGTGGTGAACGCCGATCGAGCTGTCTGCGATCTTGCCCTGGACTACGGGAATAATCGCTCCGCCGACGATGGCGGCGACCAGCAGGCTGGAACCACGCCCCGTGAGTGGACCGAGGTCGGCTATGCCAAGTGTGAAGATGCACGGGAACATGATCGAGTTGAAGAGCCCGACCGCGATGATCGAGACCATTGCAACGTGTCCGAAGGAGAGCATCGAGACCGCTACCAGCAGACAGGCGATGGCCGCGGCAATTCCCAACACGAAGCCGGTTGAAAAGCGGCGCAGGACGGCGGAGCCGATAAAGCGGCCCACCATGGCGCCTCCCCAATACAGCGAGACGTAGAGGCTGGCCTGCCGGGCCGTCAGATCGCCGATGGCGGGAAGCTGGAAATAATTGATCAGGAAGCTGCCGATGGCGACCTCTGCCCCGACGTAGAGAAAGATGCCAATCGCTCCAAGATACAACTGCGGATGATTGCGCAATCTGTCCGTGGTGAGAGGATTTGCCTCTCCGGGCCGCAGGTCCTGAGTGAAGTTCATCGACGGCAACTTGACCAGCGCGAGTGCGACGGCGATGGCGATGAGCGTTAGAGCAATCCCAAGATAGGGTAGCTGGACCGATGAAGCCTGTTGTTCGCGCGACGCCTGGAGCGCTGCGCCGGTCAGGCCGGGAGCATCGATCGCTTTGGGAATCCTCGACAGAATGACGTAACCGCCGAAGATAGGCGCCAGAAACGTGCCGAGTGAATTGAAGGCTTGCGCGAGGTTAAGACGGCTGGAGGCCGTGCGCTGTGGACCGAGGTTTGCAACATAGGGATTGGCGGCGACCTGCAGTGCGGTGATGCCGGCTGCGAGCACGATCAGAGCGCCCAGAAAGACTGGGTACGACGGTATTTTTGAAGCGGGAATAAAGAGCAAAGCGCCGGCGGTCATCACGAGGAGCCCGATGATCATGGTGCGCTTGTAGCCAACCCACTCGACGAGCTTGCCCGAAGGCAACGCGAAGATGAAGTACGACGAGAAGAAGGCAAACTGCACCAGCATCACCTTCGTATAGTCCAGGTCGAAGATCGCTTTCAGATGCGGGATAAGGATGTCGTTCAATGCGGTGAGAAATCCCCACATGAAGAACAATGTGGTGGCGATGCTCATGGCGCGTACATCGGTGTCCTGAAGGTCTGGAGCGTAGGCGACTGGATTGGCGCTCGGAGCTGCTTGCATCTGGTGTCCTCGTTTTCTGAATGTGTCTCAACGATTGGGAATGCGGTAGAAGATGATCTTCATTCTCGCACCCGGGGCGGCGTGCTGCCTACCAACGCTTTTCGATGATGGGAAACATGTGGAATTCCGTCTACTGCCCAGTGTCTATAACCGATAACATTCCACCCAGGGTGTTTGAGATCGAATACACATATCTACCCCTTGCCTCCAGGAATATCGGACGAGAAGTTGCGGGAAGAGAGATGTATCCATTCACCGTGGGAGAGGCTGGATTGGAAACATCTACTACCGCGACCGATGAATTTGTAAAACAGGCCACATACGCTGTGGTTCCTTCCACTGTAACGTCCTGCGCGTGGCAGGTTCCGCTTAAGATGGCTGTGCCTACCTGATAAAACGTGGACGGATTGGATATGTTGTAGATGTCCAAGGCCGGCACGTTGTAAGTGATGTCGTTGTCGTAAATCGTCTGATACCAGAAGTTTCCTTCAACGTCCAAGCCTTGCGGACTGTGCCCCGCTTGCAAACTGCTCAGCAGATGCGGCGATGCGGGATTGGAGACGTCAAAGACAAGAACGTAGGATTGGGCGGTGCTCTGCCCTGACACATAAGCGTAGTTTCCAACTACCCTGATGTCGGCTACATTCACACCGGCCGTTCCCGTATTGGTCGATCCCACAATCGCCGGCGATGCAGGATTGGAGACGTCAACGACCGCTAATGTGCTTGCGGCAGATGTGCCTACATACGAGATGACATAGGCGTACTTGCCAGATACCCAGAGGCCGATTCCATACAGTGGGACTTGAACGCTCCCTAGAAACGAAGGAGCTTGTGGGTTGGCAACGTCATAGATCTGCAACAGGTTTGTACTTGCCGTTCCTGTAGACGACAAAAGATAGACGTACTGTCCCTGCACTCTTATTCCGGACTGCCCTAAAGCTTCAGCTCCGGTAATCGACGTGGCGCTGATGACGGCCATGCTTGCCGGATTCGCAATATCCACCACATAGAATTGCGCAGCCGAGGACCCTGAACCTTGATTGCCGTTGTCTCCTAGAACGTAGGCGTAATTGCCTTGAATGTCGAACGCGTCCAGTTCGTAAGAAGAACCAGGCACTACGCTGCCTACGACGGTCGAATGCTGGGCTTCTCCGTAAACCTGGAAACTGACTGGAGAGGAAACTCCACCGCCGGGTGCGGGATTGGAAACTACTACCGGATAGCTGCCGAGTGAATATAGATCGGACGCGCTTAGATTGATAGTCAGCTGGCTGGCGCTGCTGTAAGTCACGGCGTGGGCGATGCCGTTGTACGTTGCCGTCGAAGTGGCGAGGAAGTTGGCGCCATTGATAGTGAGTGTCTGCGCCGCGCTTCCTACTGGCAGCGAAGCGGGAGAGAGGCTCGATATGCTGGGCACGGGATCGGTGCTTGCGCCGCATCCGGCAAGGAGCAGCGCTGCGCATAACAATCCAACGTTGCAGACCGCGAGGGAAGCGGCCCGAACCGTAAGGCTCATGGTCTAACTCTCCTGCTGGAATCCTTGTCCAGCGTTTGCAAGCCCCTCATGGCGGACGAACTTCCGCAAAAAGATCGCGGGCGATGGAGGATGAAAGGCCGAATCCGGCCCTCACAACGCGGGGTGTACCAAACGTTGTACCAACCAGCAGCTGCCATCGATCCAATCGGTCACTTCACAAACTTGTATTTCCTTAGACTTATGATGCCCCGGGCAGGGGTCAACTAAGGTACTAACATATTTGTAATCAAATAGTATGCCAGAGAGCACCGAGGGAGTTGGCATCTGGTAATGGGCGAGCAACGATCAGGACAACGAGCCGGATGTGGGAATGGCCTGCTGTGGAGACACACCAACGCTTGAAGTTCTTGCCGCAGTCCCCATTCCGGAGATCCGGAACTGGAAATGGAGCGCGACACAGTGAACACGCAGACTCTTGAAACAACCGCCAGGACGATGGTCGCCGATGGCAAGGGACTGCGTCGTGTCTCTCATCGCTGCCAGAGAATCTGTCCCGCTTCGAGAGGAACGAACGCTCCGGTGTGCGATGGAACGAGGCGTGCCGTATAGTCGGCGACCGGACGCTTTGCAGGGCAGCAAACCGAATAGACGATAGTGCCGGAGGGCTCCGCCGAAGATTTACATGCGGCCAGGATTTCTGGTTTGGCACCACTTTCCTGGATGGGACCAGCATAAAGCTCCACTCTGAATTGATCGGGATGAAGGCCGCCCGGGACGACCTCTATCTGGAACCGGTGTTGGCCGTCCTTTGTCTCAGTGGTGACGTTGCCGAAGCGAAGTGTGCTCCACTGCTCGGCGATACTGCGCTGCCACTGCAAGAGATCGCCGCCGAGTTTGCCATCGTTCGCGGCGCGTGCGTTGTATCCCGTGGCGGCCGGCAGATAATGATCGTTCGTATATTCACGGATCGCCCGGCTCGCCGAGAACTCAGGCGTAAGCGTCGCCATGCTTTCGCGGACGCGTCCAAGCCACCGGGAAGGCATTCCTTGCGCATCACGATCATAGAACTCGGGAGCAACCTGCTGCTCCAGCAACGCGTAGAGGCGTTCCACTTCGGAAGCGTCCCAGGCAGGGTCCTCACCGTGTTCTTTTCCGTCTCCGATGGCCCACCCGACCTCGGGGGTATAGGCCTCCGCCCACCAGCCGTCCAGCTCGGAGATGTTGAGCCCTCCATTGGCCAGCACCTTCATTCCACTTGTCCCGCAGGCCTCCCAGGGTCGGCGCGGTGTGTTGATCCAAAGGTCCATCCCTTTGACCAGTTCCTGCGCCATCTGCATGTCGTAGTCGCTGAGGAAGACAACATGGCCGCGAACTTCGGGGCGCTTGATGAAGTCGTTCCACTGCTTGATCAGCGCTTGTCCCGGTGCATCCTCGGGATGGGCCTTGCCTGCGAGGATCAATTGCATGGGCCGTCGCGCATCCGTGAGTAAGCGAATAAGCCGCTCAGGATCGTGCAGCAGGAGATCGGGACGCTTATACGTTGCGAAGCGACGCGCGAACCCGACCGTGAGCACGTCGTCTTTAAAGATGTCAGCAACGTTCACCTGAGGATCGCCTTCAGCCGAGAGCTGACGCGCATAGCGGTCACGCACCTGGCCGAGCATCGTCTTCCGCGCTTCCGTGCGCATGTGCCACAACTCGCTGTCGGTCAAGCGACGGACGTCATCCGCGAGTGGACGATCGCTCCGCCAACGGTCCGCTCCGCACACCTTGGTCCAGAGGTCGTCCGCTTCGGCCGAATCCCAGGTCGGGACATGAATCCCGTTCGTGACAGAACCGATCGGGACCTCCGCCTGTGGCCATCGCGAGAACAGTGGTTGAAAGATCTGCCTGCTTACTTCTCCGTGAAGCTTGCTGACGCCGCTGACCTGTCCGCTGCCGCGAAGCGCAAGGTAGGCCATGTTGAAAGGCTCCCAGGCATTTCCCGGGTTCTGCCTTCCCAATCCGAGAAGCTGCTCCATGGAAATTGCCAGCTCGTCCTTCGCATAGTGGCCGAGATACTTCCAGCAAAGCCCCTGGTCGAACCTATCGAACCCAGCCGGGACGGCCGTATGGGTTGTAAACAAGTTCCCTGCCTTGGTGATCGCCAGCGCCACATCAAAGGGCACACGATGATCCGCCATGTAGTATCGGGCGCGCTCGAGCACAGCGAACGCCGCATGACCTTCGTTGAGGTGACAAACCTCAGGATTCAAACCAAGCTCCCGCAGTAGACGCCAGCCGCCAATGCCCAGAACCATCTCTTGTTTCAGCCGCATCTCGGCGTCGCCACCGTAAAGTTCGCTCGTGATCCCGCGATGCGCGGCGGCATTGGCGAAGTCGTTCGCGTCGAGCAGGTAGAGCTTGTTTCTGCCAACATTCACCTGCCAACAGCGCAGCCAGATCCTTTCGCCGGGGAGCTGAATCTGGATCCGCATCCACTCCCCGTTCGCACGACGAAGCGGCTGAATGGGCAATTGGCCGGGGTCGTTTACGGGATAGAGCGCGCGCTGATTGCCATCGGCGTCGAAATCCTGACGAAAGTAGCCTTGACCCCAAAGCAAACCGACGCCCACGACCGGAACGCCAAGGTCGCTGGCCGCTTTCATCTGGTCGCCCGCGACATTTCCGAGGCCGCCAGAGTAAATCGGCAGGGCTTCGGTCAGCATGAACTCCATGCTGAAATAGGCAATCGTTGAGAGCGCGGCTCCGGGATGCGTCTTCTGAAACCACGCATCGGCCGAGAAGAATTTGCGTTTGTGCTGAAGCAAAGCGGACAAGAGTTCCTGAAAGTCTGGCGTTGCCAGAAGAGTCTTGACCTTATCTGCCGAGACCGTTTGAAGAATGACCCATGGGTTCTGCGTGGTCTGCCACAGATAGCTGTCCAGTGCTTCCCAAAGCACGTCTGCCTTGTGGTTCCAGGACCAATGCAGGTTCAGCGCCAACTCATTGAGTGCGTCGATGCCCAAAGCCGGCGCTGCCTTTGCCGCTGGAACCTTCTTGCGTGACTTGCTGGTTTTCGGATCGGTCAATTTGTCTCCTGAAGCTCTGGGCTATCGACGACAGCGCCGCAGACGCAAATGCCTGGTTCGCGGCGGCTGCCCTTTGGCCTCGATAAGATTTAAGTACCGACCTTCCTTGGAGCGCTCTTTCGCCGCACGCTCATGAAGCCTTCGGTAGCTCTGAATGCTTGATCTGTATGATGCGTTCCGCCTCAAGCCAGTCCTGGTCCTGCTGGCTTTCACCCCGCGCTCGCTGTTGGAAGAGTTCATAGGCCTCTTTGGCAATCTCAGGTCCCAGGTCGATCTGTTTCTTCGCCAACAGTGGCAACGCCGATGGATCCAGAATGCGATAGGCCAGCAGCTTGAGGCGATCGGTGAGCAGCGCCCAGACGATCGCATAGGCCCAGACAAAACCTGCACACTTCCAGCCCAGCGGCGTCATGAAGAGACCGTATACGGCGATGAGAGTGGCGATGATCTGCGTCCCAAGCACTGCCATCCAAAGAACCTTCGCGGGCTTGATCGTCCAGAACGGACCTCGCGTCCGTGTCAGGAAGATGGTGAGGTGTCCGGCGACAGATAGCTTCAAATACATCAGCGTCTGAGCGTGTGCGCGGTCCATGTGGAAGACACGCTCGCCAAGCCAGTTCTGGGAGATTCAACGAGGGCTCGTTGAAACGAGGGCTCGTTGAATAGTGGAAGTTCTATCGCACACATATCGGTGCGCCAGTTCGTTCTCTGTAGTTCATGCCACGTCGCCGGACGATTAAACTTGAAAGGGCGGAGTTATGCGGACAGGTACCGCAAGGCTGGAACGTCGTCAAAACATCTGCTGAAAGTATGGTCGTGTCGAGCGACATGCGCTGTTCCATTTTGCTCACAGTGCGAAACAGCCTGCGATTGCCGGACAAAAATGCTCACGCAACGCACTGTCGTCCCACAAATCGACGCTCACCCGGCAGGGGTGCTTTAGGCATCCAAGGAAGTCAGTGCAGCTTTCACATGGAGCGCGGTATGGACCGCGTATGCTCGACTGAGCCAGGCACACGAAGGGAACGACATGGAAATTGGAATGGTCGGATTAGGCAGAATGGGCATGAACATGGTGCGGCGTCTTCAGAAAGCCGGACACCGTTGCGTCGTTTACGACATCAACGCCGACGCCGTGCAAACGCTCGCGAAGGAAGGCGCAACCAGTACGACCTCATTTGAGGACTTCGCGCAAAAAATGAAAGAACCGCGCGCGATTTGGATGATGGTTCCCGCCGCCGTCGTCGATTCGACCCTGAAGAGCCTTATCCCGTATCTCAAGACCGACGACGTGTTGATCGACGGCGGCAACTCTTACTATCTCGATGACATCAGCCGAGCCGCCGACCTCAAGCCGAAGGGAATCCATTACGTCGATGCCGGCACCAGCGGCGGAGTGTGGGGATCGGAGCGCGGCTATTGCCTGATGATCGGCGGCGACGATGACGTCGTCCAGCGACTCCAGCCTATTTTTAGCGCTCTCGCTCCGGGGATCGAAGAAGCACCGCGTACACCGGGTCGCGAGAAACTCGGAGGCACCGCCGAGCACGGCTATCTGCACTGCGGACCGAATGGCGCGGGGCACTTTGTGAAGATGGTCCACAACGGTATCGAGTACGGCATGATGGCCTCTTACGCGGAAGGCCTGAACATCCTCCATCATGCCAACGTCGGCAAGCAGAAAGATACGGTCGATGCTGAAACCACGCCTCTGCGCGACCCTGAGCACTATGCCTACGACCTGAATCTTGCCGACATCACCGAGGTCTGGAGGCGCGGCAGCGTCATCTCATCCTGGCTTCTGGATCTTGCGGCTGCTTCGCTGCTCGAAAGCCCCGATCTCGCGAAGTTCGAGGGCAGAGTTTCGGACTCGGGAGAAGGGCGGTGGACACTCAAGGCAGCGATCGACGAATCCGTGCCCGCCCCAGTCCTGAGCGCCGCTCTGTTCGAACGTTTCAGTTCTCGCGGCGAGGCTGACTTCGCCGATAAAGTCCTATCCGCACTGCGGTACGAGTTCGGCGGTCACAAGGAAAAGACAACGGGAGGCGCCTGATGGCTGCCCCCGTTTGGACGCGCTGGTGCTCTTCGGTGTGACCAGGCGATCGCTCAATGCTGTCTGTCACTCGCTTGTGCAACCGCTCTAAACGATCGCTTCCTCGGCAAGGAAGCGATCATGAACATCCTCTATTTCCGCTTCGCCAATTCTTTTCTGGAGCCAATGTGTATGGACCGAAGCTCATCGTCTTCTCTTTGCGGTTGACGCGATATGCCCACCGCCAGAGCTTGCCGCCCTCGGGTGAGATGTACAGGTAGAGGCCGCCGCCCTCGAACAGTTTCGTGGCCTTATTGACGGCCTTCGTCGTTTTGATCTTTGCTTCCGTGAGTTTCATCTTGACTCCATTTGCTTGGCATCTACCCACATTTCCCGTCTACCCACAGATGTGGTGGGCTTGGGTGCCATCAACTGGGACTAACCTGGAAAAATATTAGGATGAAAGTCCAGCAAAGGCCAACTCTGCGTGCGGGTAGGCAGACCTATGTGGGACTAACAGGGATCAATTGGGAGGGGTAATTGGTGGCCCGGGCAGGAGTCCAACCTGCGACCTTCGCGTTAGGAGTAGTTTCTCTAGGGCCTTGCACAGAGTAGCACAACATTGCATAGAGTAAGAAATCGCCAATGTTCACAGGGGTGTGGAGTACACTTGAATCAGCAGGGCGACGCACACGCTCGCAGGCGTAAAAGACGGCAGGTATCCCACTCGGTATCCCACGTTCGTTTATCGGACAGAATTCGCACTATTTGTCCGAGGGTCGCAGGTCGAAAAAGGAGTAGTCCGATGGCAAGAAAAGTTATCCCTGTCGAAGGCATTTACGAGCGCGAAGAAGGCTCAGGTTTTTGGTACGCCAGGTTCAAAATCAATGGCAAGCTGGTCCGAAAGTCCTTCGGTAGAAATCGTGCTGCGGCCGTCAACTATGTGGAGAAAGCCCGGACGCTTCGGCGCTCTGGCGAGGGGATCGTTCCCGAGACTGCGAAGCGTCCTGTGCTGACGATTACCGAACTCGAAACACTCGGCGGAAGTGTGACCGTCAACGAACTGTGCGACGACTATCTCAAGCACCTTCAAGGTCGGCCTGATCTGTTCAAGGACCAGCGCAATCCTCCTCAACGTCTCGACCTGATTCGTGCGGCCTTCGGTCACAGGCCTGCTGCGAGTGTTCGGCCCTGGGAGATTGAGGACTGGTTGAGCGGGGTCAAGCGGCGGAGTACGCGCGGCGACGGACGACTCACGAAGAAGGCACCTCTGAAGCCTGGAACCCTGAACCGGCTCAAGGCACATCTCTCCGCGATCTACCAACACGGCAAGCTCCGGGATAAGGTGCAGGTGAATCCGGCGCGAGATGTGAAGCAGCGGCGGATGAACAACGGAGTGATCCGGTGGCTGAAACCTGAGGAGGAGGAGCGGCTCCGCGCTGCGCTGGTCAGTCACATCGAGACGAAGGCTCACCTTGCCCAGTATCAGGAGCCGCTTGTGCGGCATCGTCTCTGCGAACTCGACGTTGCCCTCGGAACGGGGATGCGGAAGGGTGAGCAATACGGCCTCAAGTGGACCGATGTTGACTTCGACCAGCGCGTCATCACTCTGCGGGATACCAAGAACGGCGAGAGCCGTCTGGTTTACATGATTGATGATGTCGTCGCCGCCTTTGAGCTTCTGCGGGAGTTGAACCTTGGTCGGCGGGCGGGACGGAATGATCCCGCTCCGGTCGGCGCTGTGTTCGCCATCGGCGATAACAAGAAGTGGTGGGCGCAGGCTTTGAAGGATGCCAAGATTGAGAACTTCAGATGGCATGACCTCCGGCATACGTTTTGCTCTCGACTGGCGCAAAAGGGTGTGGGCTTGAAGGTCATCCAAGAAGCTGCCGGTCACAAGACGATTTCGATGTCGGCTCGGTACGCTCACATGGATCAGACGAGCTTGCGGTCTGCCTTGGCAGTGCTGAATCGTTCGGTCGTGTAGGGCCTACTAAGCCAAACGTAAAATCTACGCTAGCTACCTGAGACAGAGTTGGGCAAACTGGGGAGAACGGCGTTTCACGGGAGTGATCCGTGACTGGCAGGGTTCGTTTTTGTACTAGGTCTCAAAATCCGCCTAGCGCAACCTCGTGGGGGTTCGCCCCCCTCCCGGCACCAATAAAATCAATGGTTTAGCAAATAAACGCATCTTCGGATGCGTTTTTCTGCGCCCAAACTGTGCCCAAAGTCAAGAGACTGCTCAGTGACGCATTGGAGCAAGGATGCAGAATTCGGTAGGATTCCAGATGATAAGACTTTCATTCGCTTTTGCGTCCCTCAGTCCCGACGAGAGGCGAGCGGTCGCGCGGCGGAATGGGGGTGCGTTTTCCCCGTGAGTCAGGGCAGCATACGACTAGCGGCGCGAAGAAGGGCGAAACAAGATGAAAGAGCAAGTAGTCTGGGGCATTCACGCCGGTAGAACGGGAGACGCCAACTCTCTCTTTTTGAAGAACAGTGTGGTCGCGATTGGCTGGCACGAAATGGGTGACCTTTCAAAGATTGCCTGCAACCGTGAGACCTTCAAGGCCCGTGTTACAAATGTGTTTCCGCTAGCGAAACCGGGTGCCATTCCTGGTATGGCGGGGCAGCTGTTCCGGTTCGTGTGCGAGATGAAACTTGGTGATCTCGTCCTCTATCCGTCGAAACTTGACCGGGAAGTTCACTTCGGGCAAATCGAAGGAGAGTATTTTTACGATTCGCAGGGTTCTCCGTCCTATCCCAACAGGCGAACCGTCAAATGGCTTAAGAGCGTTCCCCGCACTCAATTCACCCAGGGTGCTCTCTATGAACTCGGGGCAGCCATGAGCCTCTTTCAAGTGAAGAATTATCCTGAAGAATATCGGGCAGTCCTCTCAGGGAGTGCTGTGGCAGAACCAGTGGATGAAGACGAGACCGTAGCTGTAATTGCCGAAGAAATCGAGGAGAGTACACGAGATTTCATATTGAAAACTCTGGCGCAAGAGGTCAAGGGGCATCCGTTTTCACACTTTGTCGCAAACCTTTTGAGAACTATGGGCTATCGGACCCGTGTGTCGCCGGAAGGCCCAGATGGTGGGATCGACATTGTTGCCCATAAGGACGAACTTGGATTCGAGCCACCAATCATCAAAGTGCAGGCCAAGAGTGGCGACAAAGGAAACGTTGGTGAGCCCGTCGTCTCGGCGCTCTATGGAAAAGTTGGTCAGAGCGAGTTTGGCATGGTCGTAACCCTTGGTGGGTTCACAACGCAGGCCATCAACTTTGCTAAAGGGAAGGGCAATCTTCGCCTGATAAGCGGCAATGAACTCGTCGATCTAATCTTGTCCCGTTACGAGCTTCTCGATTCCGGTTATAAAGGGATGCTGCCTCTTCGGCGCGTTTATGTGCCAGAGCCGCTAGGCTCAAAGCAGCAGTCAGGCATATTGTTGTGACACCAGAATGGAAGGGACCAATCTGAAATGTCGATTACGCCCGAAGGCGGTTGGTCAGAGTCGCCTCAACAAGAGCGACGGGACTTGATGACGGCGCGATTGGGCCGGCCATCTGCCATGCACGTTTCTGAAAGGTGGATCGTCGGCCTGCTACTGTTGGTGGCCCTTTTGACATTTTTCTTTCCGTTGGCAGCAGTTCAACTGCCGATTCTTGGCAACCAGGAAATGAGTGGTTACGACCTCATCGCTAAAGGACGGGAATTCAACCGCGAGCTGACAGCATTGAAGCCCCAAAGTATCGACCAGGGAATTTCAGCCCCCACTCAATCTGAACCCAATGAATCCGATGCTGCTGTCTCGCATTCATCAATGCCGCTCTCATTTCAGCTTATTTCGCTTATTCCAATCGAAATAATTCTCAGTTTCGGATGCGCCGCTGTCGCTCTCTTATGTTGCCTGGGATCGTTTGGATTGGCTCCGACTAAGACGTTTTGTTCCTTCGGGGCAATTGCTTCGATTGCTGCTCTCCTTCATCTCGTCATTGCAAATTCCGACATGCATACGTGGTTTCGCGAGCAGATGATGGCTCGTCAGCCCGCTCTCGTGAATAACCCATTCGCTGGCATTGCCCAGCAAATTGAGACTTTAGCTGTAAATTCTGTTCAGCTTAAGCCTGGTTCAGGACTCTTCGTAGAAGTAGCGGCACTTTCACTGGCGGCAGTAATGCTTCTTTCACGGGTGCTGTCATCGTCTCCATCTATGGAGGCTGTGGCGGAACCGTATGCCAGTCAAGACAACGGGCATAGAAGAACATTTGGACTCATTCTTCTGCTCTTCGCGATGGTTGCTGCTGGTGTAGTCATAATTCATTATGTCGCCACACCTCCGCTGCAGCCCAACGCATTCACAGGCGAATTCTCCGCGAGCAAAGCCTTCACCTTTTTGTTTGGGAATTATGACGCGGCAAGCAAGTCGGCCTCGGTCAGCGTATCCGATCAAGCCTCGCAACAATCGCGAGGAACGTCAACGCTAATCTTGGACAAATCTTTTGCGCAAGGTGGTGAACAGAAGCACTTAATCGTCGTTTCAACGGCCACAGCCGGAGAAGATTGTCACGCCTGTGATGCCGGGATTGGCGCGTACTTATTTGTCAGGAGGGGAGATGGTTGGGTCGCCGAGATTGAAGACAAAGAAATAGCCCGCTTCGGCGCTTTTGGAACGGCAGGAAAAGCAAGAGCAATAGAGTTTGGTCCGGGACTATATGGGTTCTCCATAACGCTAGAGGATGGGCACCAAGGAGAGACGGACGCGTCGGAGTTGTTTGCGGCACCGGTCGGGAGTCATTTCCGTCCGGTGCTTTCGTTGGGCATTGAATCGGATAACCTTGGAGATTGCGGGTCTACAGATCCTGACATGATCTTGGGACACGACCCATGTGTTCAAAGCAAATCAGCCATTCGCTTTCTTAAAACAGTTCATCAAGGATTCTTCGATATAGCGGTGGATGAATCAGGAACCAAAAATACAGATAGCGGTGTCGTGCCGACAAATTCTAAGACAACATATATCTTTTCCGAAGACAAGTATATTCAGCAGCAGACTGCGCCAATCCCTTGAGCGGTTGGTTGAATCGCAACACTCAATGGTTGTCGATCTTTAGCTCGCTTCAAGCTCTTTGAGCGCGTCGGCAATGTCTGTCTGCGAGACTATTGCATAACGCTCAAATACGCTACGAGTGCGCCAGCCGCCAATCTTCATAATGACGCCCTCCGCGATCCCGGCGCGTCGCAGATTGCGAGCGGCTGTGCGGCGCAGATCGTGGAAGAGAAGACCCGGCACTCCGGCAGACCTACATGCGTTCGCCCACGTCTCGCGGAAGTCCCTTACCGGCTTCCCATCGGGGCGCGTTAGAGCATTTCTAATTTAGTGAGATACATATCCGCAAGAAGTAAAGAAGTTGGAGCATTCGTTTGGATCGATGTTGTCGAGTATTTGTTTGATCTCTT
>Ga0209483_1001041_pt1 | contig 21977 bp, 19 predicted proteins | sample NGEPerA_FD_184508 | JGI IMG/M metagenome (GOLD analysis project Ga0209483, IMG submission 184508) | Arctic peat soil microbial communities from the Barrow Environmental Observatory site, Barrow, Alaska, USA - NGEE PermafrostL2-A... | ecosystem: Environmental > Terrestrial > Soil > Wetlands >... | reverse complement strand
CCTTATAGTGGCGGCTGTCGTAGAACTCGGTGGTCGGCAGGTCGGTCAGCTTGCCGTCCTCGAACTTGCCGACGTACCCGGTCACGCCCCGGATCTCGTCGTCGCTGAGCAACTTCGCGATGTCGAGCGGCGTGACCGTGGTGGCCGGCGTTCCCGACATCCCACCTTCGCGCGGGCGCGTGATGGCGATGCGTTCGCCGTCGAGCTCCATCGCCGCGGCCTGTAGCTCCCAGGCGGCGGCCGCACGGACCTTGGTGCCGCCGCCCAAGAACACCAGTTGCTCGGCATGGCGGAAGGTCGGCTGCCAGCGGTCGAGCCGGATGCGTGCGCCGCGCTGGCTGAAGTCGCGGCGCCGGGTGCGGCCCGGGAAGATGCGATCGCTGCGCCAGGCAACGTTGCCCCGGTGGTAGACGACCAGCGTGAAACGGCGGATGCGCGCCGAAGCCCCTTCGGGGAGGTCCTCGAGACGGGGGATGGTGTAGCGGCCGTCGGCGCCGGTCTCGACCACCACCTCACGCGCCCCGGCCGGCGCATGAAATCCGATGCCGCTCTCGAAGGCCCAGGAAGCCGCCACGGTCGCGCCGGCCACTGGCCGATCCGAATCGGCGTCGATCACCAGCCCGTCATAGGGACCGAGGAGGTCGGCCGGGCGCACCGAGTCCGGCCGAACCGGGAAGGCCGCCGGTTCGATGAGCGGGCCGCACGCGGACAGCAGGAGCGCCGCCGTCAGACCCATGACTCTGCCCATCCGTTGTTTGACCGGTCCGTCGGAAATTGTTATCTGTTGACGCACTTAGGAAATCGGGCGAGAGCCGGCGGCTGTCGAGTCCGGCCCGCCTGTTACCAAAGGATTCGGCCGCTTGCAAACCCCTTCGACATGACCAAGTGCGGGCGCTGCGGAAACGCGAATGCGGGAGACGTCCTTTTTTGCCAGTATTGTGGGACTCGCCTGGCCGTCGATCGGTTGTCCGAGATTCCCGATGAACGGGTGCCGCCCCTAGGCGGACCGATCGGTTCCAACCGGGCCACCGATCGAATGGTCGATAGCGGCCCCTCACCGATGGCGGCGGCGGCCCGGGTGGCCCAGCAGCACCCCGGCTTCAAGCTGATCGTGGTCCACCGCGACGGCACCGACGGCATCGCTTACAACCTGCTCGGCGATCAGATCGACATCGGCCGAACCGAGGGCGATCTCCTCTTCGAGGACCCCCACCTGGCGCCGCGCCACGCGCGCATCGTGGCCAGCCTGGCCGGTCGGGTGCTGACGCCGCTCGAGAACCGCAACGGCATCTATGTACGCCTGCGGGGTTCGGTCGATCTGCAGGACGGCGACCACCTGCTGGTCGGCAAGCAGGTGCTGCGCTTCGAGCTTTTGACCGACGCCGAGCGGAACCTGCGGCCGGCGCTCGAGCACGGGGTGGTGGTGTTCGGGACCCCGGTGCGCCCGCCCTGGGCCCGCCTCCGGCAGATCACCCCCGCTTCGATCACGCGCGACATCTTCCACCTCACCCGCCCCGACGTGGTGCTCGGTCGCGAGACCGGGGACCTCGTCTTCTCCGACGACGAGTTCATGTCGCGGCGGCACGCCCAGATTGCGTTCCGAAACGGACGCGGGCACCTGGAGGATCTGGGCAGCTCGAATGGGACGTTCCTGCGCTTGCGGGGGCCCCACGGCCTGAATTCGGGCGACCTCATCCGAATGGGCGACGAGCTGCTGCGGTTCGAGATAGGATGAGGGGGGTCGCCGGATGCCAAGCCCCCCCGACATTGCGATCGAGGTCTTCGGTAAGACCGACGTTGGGCTGATTCGCGAGCACAACGAGGACAATTTCCTCGTCGCCGACATCACGAACGCCGTGCGTGCCGCCGATGGGCGGGACCCCTTCACCTTTCCGGTGGGCGACAAGGGTGCGCTGTTGCTGGTTTGCGACGGGATGGGCGGCGCCGCGGCCGGTGAGGTCGCTTCGCAGATGGCGGCCGACGCCATCTACGAAGCGCTGGTCGCCGCCGGGCCGCTGCCGCGGGATGGGTTCGCGCGCCTGCTGCGGCGGGCGGTCGAGCGGGCCAACGAGCGGATCTTCATTCAATCGCGCGACAACCAGAGCGAGCGCGGCATGGGGACCACCTGTACGGTGGCTGGACTCGTCGACGAGACCCTGGTGGTGGCGCAGATCGGCGACTCGCGCTGTTACATCCTGAGGGACGGTAAGCTGGCGCAGGTGACCAAGGATCAATCGCTGGCCTGGCAGCTCATCGAGGCGGGCGCCATGACGCTCGACGAGGCCAAGGCCTTCGAGCACGCCAACATCATCCTGCAGGCGCTGGGCGTCCAGGAGCGCGTGGAGGTGGTCCTGTCGCAAGTCGCGCTGCGCAAGGGGGACGTGGCCCTGCTCTGTTCGGACGGCCTCCACGGGCCAGTCACCGACGAGGAGATCCTGGCGGTTTTGATCGCCGAGCCGAACTTGCAGAAGGCCGGCGAGGGACTGATCCAAAAGGCGCTCGATCGCGACGGCCCGGACAACATCACGGTGGCGCTGGCGCGCTTCGACGGCGAGGCGCTCGAGGCGCCGGCGGCCGAGGACGTGGTTACCTTCGTGGGTTACGACCCGGGCAACGACCCGGTGCCCGAGCCCTTCGGCACCACCGATTCGAGCCTGGGAACCGAGACCATCGAGGAGCGTCTGCCGCGCGATCTCATCGTCCCGGACGACGTGCCGACCAAGACCGACTCGGGTGAGCCGTCGGCGTTGCGCGCGAAGGCGCCGGGCGGTTCACAGCCTTCGACCCGCACCGCGCGCTCGCTGCTGGCGCTGTTCCTGGTGGCGCTCATCGCGGCGGCGGCGGGCGGGATCTTCGTGATGAAGTGCGAGCGCGATCAGTCCGAACGGTCGGACTCACGGATCACGCTTCCTTGAGGGGTATCTGCCGATGCCCCATTGCCCACACTGCGCGATCGAGATCGAAGAAGGCGCCCGTTTCTGCGGCGCCTGCGGCCAGCCGATAACGCCGACCGCGGCCGCCGCGCAGGCCCATTCCACGCAGACCGTCGCGGCGGCCCAAGCCGCGTCCACCGCCAGGCCGATCTCCGGCCGGTCGGGCCCGAGCCTGGCGCCGCCCCATCAATCGGGCCCGAACCTGTCGTCGCCCCACCAATCTGCTCCAACCGTGTCGACGTCGCAGCCGTCGGTGCCGCCGAATCCGGTGTCGCAAGCCTCGGTCGCGACGGTGCGGGTCTCTCCCGCCGGGCCGCCTCCGGCGCCGGTCGCCGTGCCCGCCTCGTTGCTGGCGGCGGCGGCTTCCCATCCGCCCCATTCGGCGGCCATCTCGGCGCCCAATTTTCCACCTGGGCCCACTTTCCCGCCGTCCTCCTCGCCCGCTGCCCCGCTGCGGCTGGCCGTGCGGCCGGTGGCCCAGCCGCTGGAGAACCTGATCGGCCGCACGCTCAACCACCGCTACCTGGTCGAGGACAAGATCGGCGAAGGCGGCTTCGGCGCGGTCTTCCGTGGCAAGCAGATCGCTACCGGGCGCGACGTGGCGCTCAAGATCCTGCACCCGCACAATGTGGCCGACGAGACGATCGTGGCCCGTTTCCGTCGCGAGGCCGAGGCCTGCTCGCGGCTGCGCGATCCCCACACCGTCACCACCTACGACTTCGACGAGACGCCCGACGGAATCCTGTACCTGGCGATGGAGCTGCTGCGCGGGCAGAGCCTGCACCAGGTGCAGAAGTCCGAGGGCTCGCTGCCCTACGAGCGCGTGCTGGGAATCCTCGATCAGGTCGCTGCCTCATTGGCTGAGGCGCACGCCAACGGGATCGTCCACCGCGACATGAAGCCCGAGAACGTCTTCATCGAGACGCGCGAGGGCGGCGATCACGTCAAGGTGCTGGATTTCGGCATCGCCAAGGTCGTCTCCGACGAGAAGTCGGTCCCCGCGCTGACCGCGGTCGGCCAGACGCTGGGGACGCTGGAGTTCATGTCGCCGGAACAGCTGCGGGGCCAAAAGCTGGACGGTCGCGCCGATCTCTACGCGCTCGGCATGATGGCCTACGAGATGCTCACGGGCCATCTCCCCTTCCCGTCGGCCAAGAGCCCGATCGACATCATCAACTTCCACATGCGGCAGGAGCCGCCGGCACCCTCGAAGCTGAACGACAAGGTGACCGTCCCCTCCCCCGTCGACGCGATCATCCTCAAGATGGTGGCCAAGGACCGCGAGAAGCGCTTCACCGACGCCAACGCGCTCCGCGAGGAGATCGCCCGGACCAAGCTGGCGCTCGATCGCTCGCCCGACCGCTTCGAGGCGTACCGGGTCCTGGCGGTGGTCGGCGCGACCGTGGCCCTGGTCGCCGGTCTGCTCTACTTCCTACATCGGTAGATTCGGGACCCTGGGAAGGTCCCGCGCCGCCCGACGCGATCGACTACTTCACCGGATGGAAGAAGCGGTCCCAGCGGATGGCTTTGATCCAGGCGACCGGGCTCCAGCCGTCGGTTTCGGCGCGCGACCACCAGACGATGAGGGCCTTGCCTTTGATGAGATTGAAGTCGACCGGCCCCCAAACGCGCGAGTCGGACGAGTTGTCGCGGTTGTCGCCCATGCAGAAGACGTGTCCGGCCGGCACCACGTAGCGGGCGAAGTCGCGTCCGCCGCGCCCCGGCTCCTGGATCGTCTCGTGCTGCTTGCCGCCGATGGTCTCGAGCCAAAGCTCGCAGTCGCGCTCGTCGCCTAGACCGGACGGACCCGGGCCTTCGCTGTACTGACAGACGCGCGGCTCGCGCTCGCGCGGCAGCGCCTTGCCATTGAGGTAGACCTCGTCCTGCTTCACTTCGATGGTGTCGCCCGGTAGCCCCACGACGCGCTTGATGTAGTCGATGCTGTGGTCCTTGGGGAACTTGAAGACGATCACGTCGCCCCGCTGCGGCTCGGCGTACTGCAAGATCTTGGTGTCGGTGAAAGGGACGTTGAGCCCGAAGGCGAACTTGGAAACGAAGATGTGGTCACCGATCTGGAGGGTCGGGATCATCGAGCCGGACGGGATCTGAAAGGCCTCCACCACGAAGGCCCTCAGCAACAGCGCCACCAACACCGCCACCCCGATCGACTCGAGGTACTCACGGAACGTCGATTTGCGGGCGAAGGCCAAGTGATCGTCCATGGCGTCGTCGAGCGTCGAGATCGCTTTGCGCATCGGTTCGAGATCGCCCGCGACCAGGGCGTCTTCCACCGCCTTGATGTCGGCGGTGATCTCCGCCGTGATGGCGGCCGGGATCCGGTTGCTCTTCTTCTTGAGGATTCGGCGCGACTCCTTGACCAGGTGCTGCCCTTCGACCCGCGCGCGCTTGAACGCGGAGCGCCGCCGCCACCAGCCGATCAATCCACGGGACTCGCCGCCGTCCCCGTCGCCGTGCGATTCGTCGCGGCTGGAGTTGCCACGCCCACTGGCCATCTCTCAGTCCACCTTCAGGATGGCCAAGAAGGCCTCTTGCGGGATCTCCACGTTGCCGACCTGCTTCATCCTCTTCTTACCTTCTTTCTGTCGCTCCAACAACTTGCGCTTGCGGCTGATGTCGCCGCCGTAGCACTTGGCGGTGACGTTCTTGCGCAGCGCCTTGACGGTCGTGCGCGCGATGATCTTCGAGCCGATGGCGGCCTGGATGGCCACCTCGAACTGCTGCTGCGGGATGAGCTCCTTCATCTTGACGCAGAGATCCCGCCCCTTCACGAACGATCCCTCGCGGTGGACGATCAGCGACAGCGAATCGACGCGGTCGCCGTTGACCAGCAGATCCATGCGCACCATGTCGGCGGGCAGGTAGTCCTTGGGCTCGTAATCGAGCGAGGCGTAGCCGCGCGACACCGACTTGAGGCGGTCGTAAAACCCGAACACCATCTCGGTGAGCGGCAGGTCGTAACGGATAATCACGCGTTTTTCGCCGGCATAGGCGAGGCCGGTCTGGACCCCACGCTTGTCCTCGCATAACTTGAGGATGGCCCCGACATATTCCGGCGGGGTATGGATGGTCACCGCGATGATCGGCTCCTCGATGCGGTCGATCTCGCCTTCCGACGGGAATTTGGCGGGGTTGTCGAGCTCGATGATTTCGCCGTTGCGCTGCACGCAGCGAAACCGCACCGTCGGCGCGGTCGTGATGAGGTCGAGGTTGTACTCGCGTTCCAGGCGCTCCTGGACGATCTCCATGTGCAGGAGGCCCAGAAACCCACAGCGGAACCCGAAGCCCAGCGCCGCCGAGGTCTCGGGCTCGCGCGTGAACGAGGCGTCGTTGAGGCGCAGCTTGTCGAGCGCGTCGCGCAGGTCCTCGTAGCGCGCGGTGTCGGTCGGGAAGATGCCGGCGAACACCATCGGCTTGACCGGCTGAAACCCGGGCAGTGGCTCGGCGGGGCGCGCCAGCTCGGTGATGGTGTCGCCCACCCGCGCGTCGGCCACATCCTTGATGGCCGCGGTGAAGAACCCCACCTCGCCCGGGCCCAGCTCGGTCATCTCGCGCGCGAACGGCGCGAACGCCCCCAGGGTTTGAATCTCGTAGTCGCGGCGCGCCGCCATGAAGCGGATCTTCTGCTTGGGCCGAAGCGTGCCGTCGACCACCCGCACCAGGATCACCACCCCGCGGTAGGCGTCGTACCAGCTGTCGAGCAGCAGCACCCGCAGCGGCCTATCCGCCTCGCCCACCGGCGGCGGCACCAGGGCCACCACCGCTTCGAGGATCTCGTGGATCCCCTTCCCCTCTTTGGCCGACGCCAAGATCGCCCCCGAGGCGTCGATGCCGATCACCTCTTCGATCTGGCGGCGCACATTCTCGGGATCGGCGGCGGGGAGGTCGATCTTGTTGATGACCGGAACGATGGTGAGGTTGTTGTTCAGCGCCAGGTAGACGTTGGCCAGCGTCTGCGCTTCGACCCCTTGTGAGGCGTCGATGACCAGCACGGCGCCCTCGCAGGCTGCCAGCGAGCGCGACACCTCGTAGTGGAAGTCGACGTGCCCGGGCGTATCGATCAGGTTCAGCTCGTAGGTCTGGCCGTCGCTGGCTTCATATGAAAGCCGAACCGTGGCGGCCTTGATGGTGATCCCGCGCTCGCGCTCGAGGTCCATGCTGTCCATGAACTGCGCCTTGCGCTCGCGATCGGTGAGCGCGCCGGTGGCGTCGAGCAACCGATCGGCCAGCGTCGACTTCCCGTGGTCGATGTGGGCGATGATGGAGAAATTGCGGATCAGGCGCGTCGGTATGGGCATAGGGGCTGAGAGCTACCAATCGGTCAAACGTGGAAATTCTGGGATCGCTTGTTCGACTGCTTGCGTGGCCTTTATGACACGGGTGGTGTCATATCCTCCATGCCCTTTCGGTGACCATGACCGTCCGTGAGCCAACCAATTTCGGAAGTTGACTACGACGACGCCGAACGCTCCTATCGTGTTTGACGCCGAAGGGAAAGCGACTTTCCATTCCGTTAGAAGTTGGTCGAGCGCCGGCCCCCGCCTGCGCGCTTCCTGGGTCCGTCTGTCTAGCGCTCGAAACGCATCCGTGAGCGCTTTTGGACCAGATTTTCGAGAGTGCACGCGAGCGTCAAAGTCGTCCCGAAGAATGACTTCGAAGCTGGCCAACAGCGCCAGACAGACTTCCAACTCGAGTTCCTGCCGGATCTCACGAAAGACTCGGTCCAAGTCTCTAGCCGAGAGGCCACGAAACTGACTCGTTCGCTGCGGTAGCGAAATGGTCTCCGCCCGTTGGAGGGCTGCGAAGGAGAGGTCGAGCGTCTCTAGACTTCGAAGGTAGTAGGTCCAGATTCGATCCTGGTCAGAACCCCGCTCAGCGGTACTCACGAGAGCAGGAACTGAATCGCTTCGGACAGACTCTCTTCAGTCAGCTCCGTTCCACGGTCTCGTGGGTCGGTGCTCGAGATCATCCACTTAAGCGGCCCTCTTTTCCTCGACCCATCATCAGGGGAATAGACGATCTTCGCAGTGGGATCTGTACGCAGCAGGATCCTTATCCTGGGCCCATAGGCGAGATCGACCCGCCCAGCACCCCCAAAAATCAACCGCGCGATCGGTAAGACTGAGATCGCACGAGCACCTACCCGAATCTCCAATGCCGGCGCCCTATAAATCCCAAGCCTGTCCTCTTGCAGAGTGACGTCTTCGAGACGGACCACCTGCAGAAGCCCCTCCTTTTCCTGGGGCTCAAGCCAGCTTGTGATGTCGGCCAGAAGGTCGTTCACGGCGCTGATCCACTCTGCCTTGAGTGGCTGTAGGTCCTCGGCCGATGACCCGTGCTCGTCGCGTTGTTGTCGGAGGAACTCCGTCAGTTTCGGTGTGCTCATGTTCGTCCTGCAAACGCGGTCAGCGCCCGTGCCTCACGTCGAGTGTGAGCTGCCCGGGCAGGTTGTGCCGCTCTTTTTCGAGCATCAGGTCGATGCCTTGTCGGATGTACTCGGCGACCGGGACGCGCGTCTTGGCGTTGAGCTGCTTGAGCTGCTCGTTCTGTTCGGGCGTGATGTAGATGGTCGTGGAGATTTTCTTCCTCGCCATGGAGTGACCATGCATGACCATAGGTCATGGGTCAAGTTGGTAACCACTTGATGCGACGTGATTTCCGCCCTACCGTAGCCCCATGTCCTTCTCCAAATCCTGGCTGGCGCTGGCCCCCGCGCTGGCGGTCGGCGCCTGCGGCTCGACCCCCAAACATGCCGAAATGATCTCCGCGACCGGGCCGAACGTTCTGGGTTTGCCGTCTGTCGACCGCAGCAAGTGCGACGACCATGGCAAGACCGTGGTGACCGCCGATACCAACCTGGATCAGAAGCCGGATGTCTGGAAGTTCTTCCAGACCGTCGACGTCGGCGGACAGAAGACCGACGTCCTGACCTGCAAGGAGGTCGATCTGAACCACGACGGCAGGGTCGATCTCGTCTACTACTACGACGACAAGGGCGCGCAGACGACCTTGGAGGAGGCCGACCTCGACTTCGACGGCAAGTTCGACATCAGCCGCTTTTACGTCAACGGTAAGGTGGTGCGCGAAGAGCTGGACACCAATTTCGACCAGAAGCCGGACGTCTGGAAGTACTACGAGGACGGGAAGCTGGTTCGCATCGAACGCGACACCAACGGCGACGGCAAGCCCGACGAGTGGCAGTACTACGAAGGGGGCAAGCTGGATCGGATCGGCTACGACTCGACCGGGTCGGGGAAGGTCGATCGTTGGGATCGGGCGCCCGAGGGCGAGGATTCTGAAGGCGCGGCGGCTGCGCCTGCGGCTGGGGCCGCGGCGCCTTCCGCCACCACGCCACCGGCCGCGACGACGCCACCGGCGCCTGGCAAGACCGCGGCGCCTGCGGCGGCCAAGACGTCCCCCGCGGCGGCTCCTTCTTCGAAGTAGCGCTCGGGCCGCGCGCTCAGGTAGCCTTTTCGAGGGCCACCCGGGGGCCCGAGCCAAGCGGTTAGCGCTGGTCCATCGGCACGTAGTGCCCGAGAGCCGGGCCGGTGTAGATCTGGCGCGGGCGGGAGATCTTGGTGGAGGGATCCTCCATCATCTCCTTCCAGTGCGCGATCCAACCCGGCGTCCGCCCGATGGCGAACATGACGGTGAACATGTTGGTCGGAATCCCGAGCGCTCGGTAGATGATCCCACTGTAAAAATCGACGTTCGGGTAGAGCTTGCGCTCGACGAAGTACGGATCCGACAGCGCCGCCTCTTCCAGCGTCTTGGCGATGTCGAGCAGCGGATCGGGCTGCTTCATCTTCCTCATGACCCGGTCGGCGGCGACCTTGATGATCTTCGCGCGCGGGTCGTAGTTCTTGTAAACGCGGTGGCCGAAGCCCATCAGCCGAAAGCCCGAGTCCTTCTGCTTGGCCAGGTCGATGAACTTCTTGGGCCCTCCCCCGTCGTCCTTGATCGCCTGCAGCATGCTGAGCACCTCTTCGTTGGCGCCCCCGTGCAGGGGGCCCCACAGCGCACAGATGCCGGCCGAGATCGACGCGAACAGGTTGGCCTGCGAGCTGCCCACCTGCCGCACCGTCGAGGTGCTGCAGTTTTGCTCGTGATCGGCGTGCAGGATCAGCAGCAGGTTGAGGATCTTGACGATGTCTTCGTCGACGTCGTACGGCTCGGCTGGAACCGAGAACATCATGTTCAGGAAGTTCGCGCAGTAGCTGAGGTTGTTCTTGGGATAGACGAACGGCTGCCCGATCGATTTCTTGAACGAGAAGGCCGCGATGGTTCGCATCTTGGAGAGCAGCCGCGCGATGGTGGCTTCCTGCTCGGCGTGGTTCTTCACGTTGAGCGCTTCGGGGTAGAAGCTCGACAGCGACAGCACCATGGCGGACAGGATCGCCATCGGGTGCGCCGTCCCAGGGTAGCCATCGTAGAATCGCTTCATGTCCTCGTGCAACATCGAGTGGCGCGTGAGCTGCTCGGAAAAGCCGCTCAGCTCGGTCTTGCTCGGCAGGTGGCCGTAGATGAGCAGGTAGGCGACTTCCACGAAGGTCGACTTCTCCGCCAGCTCGTCGATCGGGATGCCGCGATAGCGCAAGATCCCACGCTCCCCGTCGAGGAACGTGATCGCGCTCTTCGTCGAGGCCGTGTTCATGTAGGCCGGGTCGATGGTCACGTAGCCGGTCTGAGCGCGCAGTTTGCCGATGTCGATCGCGTGCTCATCTTCCGTTCCGACAATCACGGGGATGGTCCAGGTCTTGTCGGCGATCTTGAGCTCGGCTTGCTTGAGCTCGGCTTGGAGCTCTCCGTTGGTCGTCACTTTGTCCGGCACGGCGATCCTCCCTGGGGGCTCGCGCGAGCATAACCTATATAATCCGCGCGTGAATCTCTTAACCGTCGCTGTCGTCCTCGTTCTTTCCGTCGACGCGACAACTGGCGTCGGCGGGATCCCGGGCGCGCCCCACGACGGCGGCTGGCCGGGGCCGGTGGCGCTCGCGGCCCGGCTCGACGAGCTGCATCGCCGCCGCGACGATCGCGGCGCCTTCTCCGAGGAGCAGCGGCTGGTGCAGGCGGGCCTCGCCCGGACGCCCGACGATTACGGCCTCCTTTGGCGCGCGGCGCGTTTCTATTTTTGGGCCAGCGACGACCCCAGCTTGCCCAAGGAGCAGCGCTCGCGCTGGGGCAAAGACGGTTGGGACATCGCCGAGCGCGCCATCGTCGGCAACCCGAACGACGTCGCGGGCTACTATTGGGCCGCGCTGTGCATGGGGAACTACGTGCTCGGCCTGGGGGTGGTCAAGGCGCTCTCGCTGGGGATGGAGGCGAAGTTCCGGGATCGGTTGGGGCGGGCGGCGGCGCTCAACGACGCCTACCAGTACGGCGGGGTCGAGACCGCCTGGGGGCGTTTCTTCGACAAGCTTCCGTGGCCCAAACGCGACCGCAAGCAGGGGGAGGAGCATCTGCGGCGGGCCCTCATGATCAACCCGGCGGCGTTGCGGGCGCGGGTCTATTTGGCCATCTCGTACCTCGACAGCAATCGCGCGGCCGAGGCCAAGCGCCTGCTCGACGAGGTGGCGGCGGCCCCCGTGGGCCGCTACGACGCGCCGGAGGAGCGGCGGGCCAAGGCGCTGGGCGCCGGCCTCATGAACGAAGTCTACTCCAAGCTCAAATGAGCGTGACGGTCGAGATCGCGGCCGGCGGCTGCGGATAGAAGAGGTAGTTGGCGATGCCGGGGACGCCGCCGTAGACGGCCGCGTAGTCGCCGGGATCGAAGGCCGCCGGCGGTTCGACGATCTCGCCAAAGTCGAGGTGGCGAATCTGATGTTCGGCCAGCACCGCGACCAGCGATTGCAGCCGGCGCAGCAAGGTGGGCGCGAAGATCCCCGCCCGGGGCCGCTCGGTGACCATCGGCGCGCCGTCGGGATCGAGCTCGGCCGACAGCCCCACCTCCTGCACCGCCGCGAAGCGGGCCAGCGTCGACAGCGCCACCCGCAGGTACACCTCCGAGATCGGCGCTTCGCCGATCGATGCGCGCAAGTCGGTGGCGGTGGCGGCGTCCAGCGCCGACTCGCGCAGCTCGATGAGCGACGGCGCCCGCCCCACACACAGGACGTAAACGTAGTCGCAGGTCTCGTCGTCGGCGCCGGGTCGGTAGAGCGTGGCCGCCGATAATCGCTCCGACAGCGCCGCGGCCAGGGCGTTCCCCTCCCCTGCCGTCAGGCCCATGCCGAACCCAGCCGCCTCGTCGCGTTCGTCCCAGCGGCGCGTCGGGTACAGGCGCGAAAGCGCCTCGTCGAGGGCGCCGAACATCTCGCCCTTGCGAGAGTCGCAGCCCCCCTTGCTGCCGCAATTGGTACAACCGGACATCAGTATTCGGGACCCTCGAAGGGCTCCGGGCCCCCCGCGATGGGCTCGGACGAGCGAAGCTCGCCCTCCCCCGACGCGATCACGTATGTGCTCCAGCGAGGGCGGCCGCCCTGGCTTCTTCGACCATCCGGGCCTGCTCGATGGGGTCGGCCCAGCGGGCCTGGCCGGAGGGCGGCAATAAATCGATGGGGTCGAAATAAAAATATACCTCGCCCGGATGCACCGCCGGGGCCGTGAAGACCGAGATGCCGGTGGTCCGGTCGTAGTGCTCGTAGGAGTGGGCGTCGCGCTTTCCGCCGCCGCCCGGCGCGTCGACCACCACCGTCGGCGTGTTGAATCCGGCCGTGGAGCCACGGATCCCCTTTTCGATCTCGAGGCCGGTCTGTAGCGTGGTCCGCAGGTCCTCGACCCCCTTCACCAGATCGTGCATATAGACGTAGTACGGGTGGACGTTGACGTAGGCCAGTCGGTGAACCAGGAGGCCCATGGTGCCAATGGTGTCGTTGACGTGGCGCTGGAGCACGGTCTGGTTGCGCACTGTGATGCCGCGCTCGAACAGCTTGTCCATGGCGGCCTTGGTGATCTCGGTGATCTCGCGCGGATGGTTGAAGTGCGTGTGCAGCACCACTTCCTTGTGCCGGCGTCGTCCTTCTTCGACCACCCGGGTGAGCGCGTCGGTCCAGGCGTCGTCGGTCAGGATCTTCTGCGGCATGACCGCCGGCCCCTTGCTGGCGTAGCGCATCCGGCGGACATGATCGATCGAGAGCAAGGTCTCGCCGATGAGGGTGATCTGTTCGGGGCGCAGCTGGTAGGCGTCGCCGCCCGAGATCACGATGTCCTCCAGCTCGGGGCGCGAGCGGATATAGGCGAAGGTCTGCTCCCAGCGCTCCGGGTTGACCTTGAGCTGGAACTTGGAGACCTCCTCGGTGTCGATGCCGACCGCGTAGCTGCGGGTGCAAAACCGGCAATAGACCGGGCAGGTGTCGAGCGCCAGGAAGAGCGCCTTGTCGGTGTAGCGGTGGGTGAGACCCGGCACCGGCATATCGGCCCGTTCGTGCAGCGAGTCGAGATCGAGGCGCGGGTGATCGGGCAAGAGGCGCGAGCCGAGCGGGATGAATTGCAGCCGCAATGGATCCTCGTAGGGGTTCTGCCAGTCGATGAGCGACAGCAGATAGGGCGAGACGCGGACCGACATTGGCGCGCGCTCGAAGCCGATCTTGGCGTCGGCGATGAACCCTTCGGAGACCAACCCCTCCAGCGCCTGGAGCAGCTTGGCGAGATTGGTGATCGAATGCTTGGCCTGCCAGCGGTGATCGAGGAACTCGGCCCGGCCGATCTCGGCGTAGGCCGGGATCTTGCGCCAGAACTCGCCGGCCAGCAGATCGCGGTGGGCGAGCGTGGCCGGATCCACCGCCGGTTTCAGCGCGGGGGGCGCTGGCGGGGACAGCTTATCGTCGGGGGGCATCGTCACCCCGATCGTACCGCCTGATCAGGCAAACGAGCAACGGCAGCTCGCTGCCAGAGCGCAGGGCCAAGGTCAGACCACCCCGTCCGTGCGGCGAGCGGCTGAGGCCAGTCGTGTCCGGAACCTGGTCCGCGAAGCCGAAAACCGAGACCCGGTCGCCTGGACGCAGGCGCGCAGCGTTGACCAAGCGTCCGCCGGCCGCCAGCACCAGCGCGATTTCGCCATCGCTCCCGGTGAGCGTGAAGTCGTGTCCCGCGTCGACCAACCACCGGCCGCTGTCGTCGTCGAGGATCTCGCGGCGCCACAGATCGCCATCGCCGGTGGGCCCGGCGCCCGGCCGCCGCGCGCACACCCCGCACAGGTGGACCGGCTCGGCGCTCCCCTGCCCGGCCGCCGCGGCGAAGCTGGCCGGCGCGGAGCCGAGTAGGCGCAGTCGGTGGCGCGCCCGGCGCAGCGCCAGCGCCGAGGGCCATCGCGCGGGCGCCAACCAAGGCGTTTCGGCGAGGCCAGCCAGTGATTCCCAGGAGTCGAGCTGCGACAGGCCCGCGGCCAGCGCGCCGGAGCGATCGCGTTCGGCCGCGTCGAGCAACAACGCGCGGGCCCAGTCGAGAGCCGCAGCGCCTGGGAGAGGCCGCCGGCTGGTCATGCCGAGACCGGGGAACGCGCGGCAGGACCAGCGGCCCGCGGCGCCGAAAAAATGCGGTCAGCCGCGGTAGACGACGATCCCGCGGGTGGGATCGTACGGGGTGAGCGCCACGGTGACCTTGTCGCCGAGCACGACGCGGATGCGGTGCTTCCGCAGCTTGCCGCCGAGATGGGCGAGCACCTGGTGGCTGTTCTCGAGCTCGATGCGAAAGTTCCCGGCGGGCAAGACCTCGATGACGCGGCCCTGAAATTCGATATGCTCTTCACGACCCATCGACGGCGGACCTTAGTCGCTCGGAGGGGTCCGGTCAATGACAGCGTCCCCACAATCGATACCCACGCCCGGGACCCAATATATCGAGGATCCTCAGACGCTGATCGCCGGCCAGGCGGTCAAGCTGCTGCGCAACGGCGTCGAGACCTTCCCGGCCTGGCTGGAGGCCATCGATCGCGCGCGGGTGCGCATCTCGATCGAGATGTACATCTTCAGCGACGATGCCATCGGGCAGAAGTTCTCGGAGGCGCTGGCGCGCGCGGCGCAACGGGGCGTGGCGGTGCGGTTGCTCTACGACTTCGTCGGCTGCCGCGGGACGCCGGCCTCGTTCTTTCAGCGGATGCGCGGTTTCGGCGTCCACGTCGTCGCCTACCACAAGTACCGCTTCTGGCGGCCGCGGCTCTGGTCGCTCATCCGCCGCAACCACCGCAAGACGTTGGTCTGCGACGGGCGGATGGCGTTCACGGGCGGGCTCAACATCGCCAACGATTGGGTGTGCCTGGCCGACGGCGGCGGCGACTGGCACGACGCGGTCATCCAGATCGAGGGGCCGGCGGTGGCGGAGGTCGAGGCGACCTTCCTGCGGACCTGGAACCGGCGCGCGCCCAAGCGGCTGCGCCTCGATCCGCTCGAGCTGCCGCCGCCGGCGCCGGCGGGCCGCGTCTCCCTGGCGGTGATCTCCAACAGCGAGTTGCGGGATCGGTTCTCGATCCGCCGGGCGGCGTTGCACGCCATCCGCGAGTGCCGCCAGCGGCTCTATCTGGCGAACCCCTACTTCGTTCCCGATCGCGGCATCTTGAGCGCGCTACAACGGGCGGCCCGACGGGGCGCCGACGTACGGCTGCTGCTGCCGATGTCGAGCGATTCGCTGATCCTCGACCTGGCGGCGCGTGCCATCTTCGAGCCGCTGCTGGCCGCCTCGGTGCGGATCTTTCGCAGCCGATCGGTCATCCACACCAAGGTCCTGGAGGTCGACGGCGTGTTTGTCTCGATCGGCAGCTACAACTTCGACCACCGCTCACTGGCCTACAACCTCGAGATGGTCGTCAACGTCGTCGATGGCGAGTACGCCAGCTCGGTGGTCGCCATGCTGGACGGCGACATGGCCGCCAGCGAGGAGCTCACCCGTGAGCACTTCGCGCGGCGGTCCTGGTTCGGGCGGCTGCTCGAGCGGCTGGCCTACAGTCTGCGCCAGTGGCTCTGAGCGCCGGCTACTTCTTTTTCGGCGGCGATCTCTTGGCGGGCACGGCGGCCTTGGCGGGCACGGCGGCCTTGGCCGGCGCCTTGACGCTCGGCTTGGCGGCGGCCGCCGCGGGCGCGGTCGCTGTCGTCGCCGTCGGCGACTTGGCGGCCGGCGTCGCCGGAGCCGTGCCTCCGGTGGCGTCCTTGCGACGCCAAAGGCCGAGCACGTTGCCGTCGGGATCGGCGAAGAGGCCGACCTCGCCGCCGCCCGCGAACGGCAGGCGCGGTACCAGAATACGTCCCCCAGCCCGCTCGATCTCCTCCAGCTTGGCGCCCAGATCGTCGACCTCCAGATAAGCGATCGGTCCGGGCGACTGCACCAGATCCGCGCGCACCCATCCGGCGCTGGGGGCGCCGTCGCCACTCAGCTTCATGTAGCTGGCGGCGGCGTTTTGCTCGGTCCGCCAGTCGAACAGCCGCGCGTAGAACTCCGACGTGCGCGTGAAGCTCGCGCTCTTGAACTCGAGGTGAACGATCTCAGCGGCCATGTGGCCCGACCGTAGCGCCCGCCGACGAGACCGTCAATCGCCGGGCCGTTAGCCGCTTCCTTGGGCCAGGCGGGTCAAGCTCGGAACCACCACCACCACGGGCACGCGCGTCGCGCGGATGAGGCGCTCGTTTTCGTAACCGAAGAACAGCCGATGCTGCACCGCCCGGTTCTCGGCCCCGAGCACCACCAGGTCGTAACGCCCCTTCTCGACCGCCTGGGCCACGGCGTTCGACCCCGGCTCGAAAGCCAGGTGAATGAGGGTGGGCTTGATGGTCGAGGCTCGGAACACCACCGAGATCCGCTCCAGCTCCTCATCGGGGTTGGTCGCCGGCGCGACGGGGAGCGGGCGCGCGCCGCTCAGATCGGCGAAGGCGGCCACTTGGGGTCGCCGCTCGGTGAGCAGCGCCAGCGTCAGCGCCCCACCCGTCGCCTCCGTGTAACGCAGCGCCAGCTCGACGGCCAGACGCGAGGCCACGCTGCCGTCTACGGGGACCAGGACGCGCGCGTAGTCCCCGCCCGCGGTGGGCGCCTTCATGATCGCCACGTGGCAGGGCGCTGCCGCCACCACCTGTTCGACCACCGGGCCGCCGATCGATGGGCCGTCGCCCGACCCGATGACGATGAGGTCGCAGCCGCGCTTGGCCTCGCCGCAGATGGCGGCGGCGATTCCTGGGCCGGTGGCTTGGGCCAGCTCGAGCGACTTGTTCTTGGCCAAGGCCCTCATGGCCTCGATCTGCTCCGAAACATTGACGGGGGCTCGTCTACCGAACGGATGGCGCAGGCGCTGCCACCGGGTGCGCGGGGAGTCGACGTGGAAGACCCGCACGGCAGCGCTGCTCTTTCGGGTCAGCCCGAAGGCCAGCGGCGCGGCCGCCAGCGCGTTGGCGCCGCCCCCGGCGGCCAGCAGGACCCGCAGGGAGGCCGGATCGAAGGCGCCCTTCGACTCGGAGGCCAGGATTCGCCGCGCCTCGTCCTCGGTCATCCGAACGCGCGGCATGGTCAGCCGCAGGCCCACCGGGGCCATGAACGAGGTCACGATCGCCACCATCACGATGATCGAGAACATCTGCGAGGTCAGGATCCCCAATGACAGCCCGATGGTCGCCACGACGATCCCCATCGCGCCGCGCGCGTTCATGGCCATGGCGATCGAGGCCGCCTCCCAGAACCGCAGGCCTCCCCAGGAGGCGCCCAGCGCGGCGCCGACCAGCTTGCCGACGCAGGCCACCGCCAGCACCAGCGCCAACATGCCGCCGCCGCCGAGCGCCCACAGATCGACGCGCAGCCCGACGATCCCGAAGAAGACCGGCGCCAGCACGGCGAAGGTAAACGACTCGAGGCGGACCACGCTCTCCTTGCGCAGGCGCGGCACCTGGTTGAGCACGACGCCGGCCGCGAAGGCGCCGAAGACGGCGTGCACGCCAATGCGCTCGGTCGCGGCGGCGCACAGGAAGGTCACGACGACGATCAAGACCAGGTCGGAGTCGGAGGACTTGAACCGCTCCGACGTCACGCGCACGGCCAACCGCAGGATCGGCAGCAGCACGAAGGCTGCCAGCAGGATGAACGCGCCCAGGTATACGACCGTCATCCCGAGATCGCCGGCCCGCACCGCGCCCTGGGTGGCCGCGCCCGCGATGAGCGACAGGATCAGCCACCCCACCGTGTCGTCGACGACGCCGGCCGATAGGATGACCAGGCCTATGTTCCGTTTGGTGAGATCGAGATCGACCAGGATCTTGGCGATCACCGGCATGGCCGAGATCGACATGGCGGTGGCCAGGAATAGGCTGAAGAGCGTGCGGTGTCCGGGGTCGGTCAGGAAAGCGGGCGGCATCAGCGTGCCGAGGCCGAACCCGAGCCCGAAGGGCAGCACCATCCCCATCACCGAGGCGATGAAGGCCGCTCGACCGAGGTTCCGCAAAAGGCGTATGTCCGTCTCGAGCCCGGTCAGCAGCAACAGAAGGCTCATGCCGACGGTGCCGAAGGCGTCTAGCAGGTGGAGCTGCTCGGCGCTGGGGGGGAAGACGGCCGCGAACACCGCGGGCGCGTAGTGCCCGAACAGCGTGGGCCCGAGCGCGATGCCGCCCATCATCTCGCCGACGACCGCCGGCATCCCCACCCGCTTGGAGAGCTCGGCGCCGATTCGGGTCACACCGACCAGGAGCGACAGCTCCAGGAACAACAGGAAGATGGTGTGGCTGTCGATCGTCGGATGCAAACGGCGCTGACGCTAGCACGGCTGATGTATGCTCGGGCCCGATCGTGGATGACCTCGCCGCCCGGGTCCGCGCGCGCGTCCTCGTGCGGATCGTTCCCTATCTGCTGCTGCTGTATTTCGTGGCGTATTTGGACCGCGTCAACATCAGCTACGCCGCGCTCGAGATGCGGCGCGATCTGTCGCTCACCGATCACCAGTACGGCTTCGGCGCCGGGATCTTCTTCGTCGGATATTTCCTGTTCGAGATCCCTGGGACGCTGCTGGTCGAGACCTGGAGCGCGCGCGGCTGGATCGCGCGCATCTTGGTCGGCTGGGGCTTGGTGGCCTGCGCGATGGCGTTCGTGCGCACCGCCAATCAATTCTATTGGCTGCGCTTCCTGCTGGGCGCCGCCGAGGCGGGCTTCTTCCCGGGCGTGCTGGTCTATCTGTCGCACTGGTTTCGCGCCGAGGATCGCGCCCGCGCCTTCGCGCTCTTCATGCTGGCGGTGCCGCTGTCGAACGTGGTGGGGGCGCCGGTGTCGGGCCTGCTGCTGGGCGCCCACTGGGCGGGGCTGCCCGGTTGGCGCTGGCTGTTCCTGATGGAAGGCCTGCCGGCCATCGCGCTCGGCGTCGTGACGTTCTTCTATCTCACCGATCGGCCGCGCGATGCCCGCTGGCTGAGCGACGCCGAGCGGACGTTCCTCCTGGATTCGCTGGCGCGTGAGGCCGCCGAGACGCCGGTGGCGCCGGCGGCATCGGCCACCTCGGGCTGGCGCGGGCTGGCGCGGGCCGTTCTGCACCGCGAGATCCTGCTGCTGGTGTTGGCCTACTTCGGGATCGTCACCACCTCGTACGGCTTCAGCCTCTGGATGCCGACCATGATCAAGAGCCTGACCGGCCTGTCGAACTTCAAGGTGTCGCTCATCGCCACCCTCCCCTACGTCGCCGGTGGCATCTGCACCGGCGTCGCCGGCTGGTCGTCGGATCGGACCGGCGAGCGCCGGTTTCATGCCATCGTGCCGATGCTCATGGCCGCCGGCGGGTTGGCCATCGCGATCTTCGCGCCGCACCTGTCGGGTTGGGGGCTCGTGAGCCTGGTGCTGGTGGGCGGTGGCATCTACGGCTTCATGCCGCCCTTCTGGGCCATGCCGCGTTGGTTTCTGTCGGGTGCCGCCGGCGCGGCCGCGGTCGGGCTCATCAACTCGACCGGTTGCCTGGGTGGCTTCGTGGGCCCGTTCGTGATGGGCCACCTCAAGACCGGCGCGGCCGGCTACGCGCCCGGATTGGCGGTGTTGGGTGGCACCGCGATCTTCGCCGCGGCGATGATCTTTTTGGTGCGCCCCCCGCGCAAGATTGCAGTATGAGAACCGGCACGTGACCACGCGGGAGACACCTTGAAGACGCTGCCGGACGACCCGCTGATTTTGCCCAACCCGCTGCGCGAGGGACTGGTCGAGGAGCGGATCCCCGAGCCGGCCGCCATGGTGATCTTCGGCGCCTCCGGTGACCTGACCCGCCGCAAGCTCCTGCCGGCGCTCTACAGTCTGACGCGCGATCGGTTGCTCCCGGCGCGCTTCGCCGTTCTCGGCTTTGGCCGGCTGCCGCTCACCGACGAGGCTTTTCGCGAAGAGATGCGCCGCGGCTGCGAGGAGTTTGCCCGCCGGCGCCCGATCGATCCCGCGCTGTGGGCGGCCTTCGCTCGCAACATCTTTTACCAACAGGGGGCCTACGACGATCCGGCGGCCTTTCTGCGGCTCAAGGAGCGGCTCGAGGAGATCGAGCACAGGTTGGGACTGCCGGGCAACCGGGTCTTCTATCTGTCGACGCCGCCGTCGACCTTCGCGCCGGTGATCCGCAGCCTGGGCCAGGCCGACCTGGCGCCCAAGCCGGCGCCGGGGCGGCCGTTTTCGAGGGTCATCATCGAGAAGCCGTTCGGCGTCGACCTCGAGACCGCCCGCGCGCTCAACCGCGAGGTGCACGACATCCTCGACGAGCAGCAGATCTACCGCATCGATCACTACCTGGGCAAAGAGACCGTCCAGAACCTGCTGGTGTTCCGTTTCGCCAACGGGATCTTCGAGCCGCTGTGGAACAACCGCTTCGTCGATCACGTCCAGATCACCGGCGCCGAGACGGTGGGCGTCGAGGCGCGCGGCGGCTACTTCGAGCAGGCCGGCAGCATGCGCGACATGGTGCAGAACCACCTGCTCCAGGTCTTGAGCCTGGCCGCTATGGAGCCGCCGGTGGCCTTCGAGGCGGATGCCGTGCGCGACGAGAAGCTCAAGGTGCTCAAGGCTCTGCGCTTCATCCCCGAGGCCGAGTTCGATCAGCAGGTGGTGCGGGCCCAATACGCCGCCGGCTCGATCGGCGGCAAGACGGTGCCCGGTTACCGCAGCGAGCCCGACGTCGGCCCACGCTCGACCACCGAGACGTTCGTGGCGCTCAAGCTCTTCATCGATTCGTGGCGCTGGGCGGGCGTGCCGTTCTACCTGCGCTCGGGCAAACGGATGCCCAAGCGGGTCACCGAGATCGCCATCCAGTTCAAGGAGGCGCCGCATTTGCTGTTCGGCAAGCGCGGCGAGACCATCCGCCCCAACGTCCTCAGCATCCGCATTCAGCCCGACGAGGGGATCGCGCTCAACTTCGGCTCGAAGCTCCCGGGGCCGGCCATGGAGATCGCGCCGGTCAGCATGGAATTTCGATATGGATCGTCGTTCGGCGTCGAGCCGCCGGAGGCCTACGAACGGCTGCTGCTCGACTGCTTGCTCGGCGACGGAACGCTCTTCACGCGCGCCGACGAGGTCGAAGCGAGCTGGCGCTGGGTCTCGCGGATTCACCGGCGCTGGGCCGAGCAGGTGGCCGAAGGGCGCACGACGCTCGACAGCTACCCCGCCGGCAGCTGGGGGCCGGAGGGGGCCGAACGGATGATGGCCGCGGACGGGCGGGCCTGGCGGCTGCCGTGAGCCCGGACCCCGAGCGCGAGCACGCCAACTTCGAGCGCTTCGCGCGCGGCGAGCCGATCGCCGTCGAGGTCGGTGAGATTGAACGCGAGCTGGGCGCGCTGTGGAAGCGGGCCTCGAGCGCGGGGAACACCCACGCGGGCGCGGCGGTGTCGCGGGCGGCGCTGTGGAATCTGATCATCCCGACCCGCGGCTCGGCCGCGCTGGCCAAGACCAAGGCACTCGTCGACGACATCGCGCAGGGGGTGCCGGTCCGCGCCATCACGCTGTGCCTCGACGATCCGGGTTCCGCCGGCGCGGGCGATGGTCTGTCCGCGACCATCGAGAGCAACGTGGTTTCGCAGCCCGGCGGCGCGCGGGTGGTCTACTCCGAGGAGATCACGC
>Ga0209483_1001040_pt1 | contig 22001 bp, 20 predicted proteins | sample NGEPerA_FD_184508 | JGI IMG/M metagenome (GOLD analysis project Ga0209483, IMG submission 184508) | Arctic peat soil microbial communities from the Barrow Environmental Observatory site, Barrow, Alaska, USA - NGEE PermafrostL2-A... | ecosystem: Environmental > Terrestrial > Soil > Wetlands >... | reverse complement strand
GCCCAGAGCTTCGCCCTGATCACCGACCCCGAGACGCACCAGAAGATGGCCTGCGGCGACAAGAAGGCCCTGCCCAAAATCGCCGTGCTCGACCCGGATCTGACGGCGACGCAGCCGCACAAGGTCGCCGCCGCCACCGGCATAGACGCGGTGGCCCACGCCGTTGAAACCGCCGGCTGCACCAAGCGCAACGAAACTTCGCTTCGTCTCTCAAAAGAGGCTTGGCAACTGCTCGAATCTTCCTTCGAGCGCGCCATGCGCGACCCCGCGGATGCCGTCGCGCGCGAGGGGATGCTGCTGGGATCGCACCTGGCGGGCGCCGCCATCGAGAACTCGATGCTGGGCGCGGCCCACGCGCTGGCCAACGGCCTCACTGCCGTCTGCGGCACGGTGCATGGCGTTGCCGTTGGATTGATGCTGCCGCAGGTGGTGCGCTTTAACGCGCGGGGCCGCGACAACCCCTACGAGGCCTTGATGCCGGATGCCGAAGCGCTGGCGGCGCGGATCGAGCGGATGCTCGACGCCGGCGAGTTGCCGCGCAAACTGGCCGGCGTGGGCGCGCACGCGGGGCAACTGGGGGAGTTGTCGGCGATCGCCGCGAAGCAGTGGACGGCGACGTTCAATCCGCGGCCGGTGACGGAGATGGAGTTGCGGGAGATTTATCAGATGGCGATGTGAGGTTACTGAAGGAATTTACGCGACGCCAAGCACCTTACGGAGTAGATTGACCTCGCAGAGCTAACGCGCGTGGTATAATAACCGGATGAATACGATCACCGCCACTTTGGAAGCCGACGCGGATGGCACGTTGCACCTGCCATTGCCGCCCGAATTACGTCACCGAAAGCTGAAAGTATCGGCCACGGTGGAAGCGGTCGAATCTGAAGCGAACGAGGATGCTGCGAATTCCCAACCCTATGTGAAGGGCTTCGGATGTCTTAAAGGTAAAATTCGGATGATGCCGGACTTTGATGAGCCGTTGGAGGATTTCAGGGAATACACCGAATGAAACTACTTCTGGATACGCACGCGCTCCTATGGTTCTGTGAGGGAGATGCAGTCCCCTATCGGGATATTTTCCTGGTATTCTTTCGCTGAACGGATTTAGGGTGCTGGCGGCAGAGCTACGACATTATCGGGAACTGCTCGGACTCCCTTTTCACCATCGCGATCCATTCGACCGCCTGCTCGTCGCTCAAGCGAAGGTAGAAGGAATGACGCTCGTTTCGTGCGACTCGAGCCTGAAGGCATACGGAATCTCGCTGTTGTGGTAGTTTGGGCGACACGTCATTCATGCGTTTCCGCTGACGATACGGCGTCGAAGAGCCTGACCCTGGTAGAAATAAGCCATGACAAATAAAAGGCGCAGAGCCGGCGAGACGGCGATCAAAGCTTCGGATGGTGAACTCACGGGTGAGGCATTCGATGCACTCCCGGATGCGGAAAAGGAACGTATCTGGCAAGAGATCGACGAAATGACTCCCGAACAGATTAAGGCGCAATCGCGCCCGCTCAACGCGAAGGAACGCGCTATCTGGCGAGAGATCAAATCGAAGATGGGCCGCCCGAAAAGTGACAGAGGCACGACGGTGATCAGCCTCAGTGTTGAGCGCGATTTGCTCGAAGCCGCCGACGCCTATGCGAAAAAGCGAAAAATGACACGCGCGCAATTGGTGGCCAAGGGATTGGCCATGGCATTGGGCGGTAATTGGGTCGCATCCTCCTCGAAGCGTGCATCCGTGAGACGAGACCGCCGCAAGGCGGGCTGACGCTAAGCCGAGGCGACTAAAAACCGAAGGCGATGCAATGCTTCGAACCAACCGGCATTCCTATGTCGTCGCAATCAGTTTCACGAGTAAGGTTCTCAGTGCCGAGCAACTGACGGACTTGCTGCGAGTGCGCCCCTCTTATGCGTGGAGCAAAGGTAAGCACCTATCCGTGTGCGTAGAGGCAGGGGCGGGGAGCTTGGTATATTACCGAAATGAACACGATCACCGCCACGATGGAAGCTGACGCCGATGGCACATTGCATTGCCGTTGCCGCCGGAATTACGTCACCGAACCCTAAAAGTATCGGCCACGGTGGAGGCGGTCGAATCCGAACGGGACGAGGATGCTCCGACTTCCCAAACCTATGTGAAGGGCTTTGGATGTCTTAAAGTAAAATTCGGATCATGCCGGACTTTGATGAGCCGTTGGAGGATTCAAGGAATACACCAAATGAGGCTGCTTCTGGATACCTGGCATTCTTTCCCTAAACGGCTTTGAGGTGCTGGCGCCAGGGCTACCGCATTATCGGGTGCCTTCTCCGTAATCGTTTTTCTTGACTTCCGCCATTTTTTAATCAAAATTTCCGACTTACAATCGTTTTTGAAGTCCCAAGCCGGAAACGCTTCATTGAAATTGGCCGGATACGCTAGGCTCGTCGTGCAACACAACCTTGCGGTGATCCCGCATTGGCACGAGTCGGGCATCACCGGCGGCGCGGCACCATTGCTTGCCCACCCGATTTGCATTTGCCCGCTCCCCGGCGACCATGCACCCGATGCCCGGCGGCCCCACCGTTTCCATCGTCATGGGCGCGTATAACGCGCAGCGATATCTCGCGCAGACGCTCGATACGCTGCTGGCGCAGACATTTGGCGACTTTGAGTTGATCGTGGCCGATGATGGCTCGACCGATCGCACACCGCACATCTTGGAGGAATATCACAGGAAGGATGCACGGGTGCGACCGATGCGCATTGCACATGGCGGGATCGTGGACGCGGCGAACGCGGGGCTACAGGCGGCGCGGTGTGAGTTGATCGCGCGGGCGGATTCGGATGATCTGTATATGCCGGATCGGCTGGAGAAACAGGTGAAATTTTTGGCCGAGCATCCAGAGGTGGCGGCGGTGGGCGGGCGGATGCTGGTGATCGAGCCGTATGGGTCGCCGATTCGGGTGAGCGATCACAAGCTCACGCATGAGGAAATCGAGGCGGATTTGCTCAAGGGATTTGGCTGGGCGATGCCCCAGCCGATCACGATGATGCGCAAGAGCGTGGCGATGAAAGTCGGGGCGTATCGCCATGATTATCCCTGGTCGGAAGACCTGGATTTGTTTTTGCGGATGGCCGAGGCCGGGAGGCTGGCGAATCTGCCGGATGTACTTTGCAAATACCGCAATCATCCCGGCAGCACGAATTGGAACAAATACAAGATTCAATTGGCCAATAAGCCCACGCTGATCCGCGCGGCGTATGAGCGGCGCGGACTGCCGATGCCCGAGGGATTGGAATTCAAAACGGCATGGGAGCAGCCCCCCGCCGACCGATATATGTTCTGGACGTGGGCGGCGCTCAGGGACAAGAACGTGTATGGGGCCCGGCGGCATGCGTGGTCGGCGCTCAGAGCCGCCCCGCTGTCAAAGGCGGCGTGGAAGGCGGCGTATTGCGCGTTGCGGGGGTATTAGATTGTGACCGGCTCGACTGCTGGAAGTACCACGGCCATTTGGCCGTGTGAACTAAAGTTGGCAAAACCGCGATTTTCGGACGCAGTGAGCTGACCGCACGGGCGGGACGCCCGTGATACGTTGGCGCCGCTAAAATGCGTGAATCCAACCGCTTGATGGCCAAAGTACAGCCGTTTCACCCACTCGCCCAGATGAACCCCAACGATGACGGCTTCGCCAACAGTTTCCGCATTGATGACCGTGTTTAACGGGGAGCAGTATTTGCGCAAATCGGTTGAGAGCGTGCTGGCACAGACATTCGCGGATTTCGAGTTCATTATTATCGACGACGGCTCAACCGATGGCTCGCCGGCGATTCTTCGCGAGTATGCCACGCGGGATTCGCGCGTGCGGGTGATCATCCGGCCCAATACGGGCATGACGCGGGCACTCAATGAGGGGATCGCGCTGGCGCGCGGCACGTTCATTGCGCGGATGGACGCCGATGATGCATCTCTCCCCCAGCGCTTTGAGAAACAGGTCGCCTATCTTCTGTCGCATCCCGATTGTGTGCTTCTGGGCAGCCAGGTGATGTTAATCGACCCGGACGGCGATCCCATCGGCCCCAAGCGAAACACGGGCTACACGCATGAAGAAATTCTGCATTCGCTGCTGGATAAGGGTTGGCCGATGATTCATCCCGCCGTTATGATCCGTGCCGACGCCCTCCGCGCCATCGGCGGCTACGATGAACAATGGCGCACCAATCAGGACCACGACCTGTTCACGCGGCTTGCGGAGGTCGGGCGGATCGCCAATCTTACGGATGTGCTGCTGGAGTACCGTCAGCACTTTGGGAGCGTGAGCTTCACCAAAGGCCGTGAGCAGGAGGAAACGCTGCTGGCGATTCTCCGTGCAGCCCACGAACGTCGCGGGATCCCGATGCCGGCGCATCTGAAACCCGAGCCGCGCGGGCAGACGCCCGGAGAGTGTCATCGCGAATGGTCCTGGCTCGCCCTGAAGTCCGATAACCTGCCGACTGCGCGAAAAAATGCCCGCGCGGCGGTTCTGCGGGAACCGTTTTGTGCCGACTCATGGAAGGTAATGTATCATTCAATATTGGGCCGATAGCCGATGGGCCTGCCGATTCTCAAGGCGTGACATGGCCTGCCGCCCCAAAATGCCGCCAATGACCGCGATCCCCAAAACCTTCGCAGACTCTTTACACGGCTTGGCCGCCGGGCGGGAAAAGGCTGCCCCGGTGGAATACACTAGGCCGCCCATGAGCGCGGTTCCCGCCATCTCGGTTGTCATGCCCGTCTACAATTCCGGCGCTTACCTCGTGGAGGCTCTGGACAGCGTTTTGGCGCAGACGTTGGGCGACTTCGAGCTGATCGCGGTCGATGATGGCTCAACCGACACATCCCTTGCCATCCTGCGGGAATATCAGAAGAAAGATACGCGGGTCCGGGTGATTTCCCGGCCGAATACCGGCATCGTGGGCGCGCTGAACGACGGCCTGGCCGCGGCGCGGGCCCCGCTGATCGCCCGCATGGATGGGGATGATGTTTGTTTGCCGGAACGATTTGAAAAGCAGATTGCGTTCATGGCAGGGCATCGGGAGCATGTTCTGGTGGGAAGCCAGGTGATGCTGATGGATGGCGACGGCCTGCCCATCTGCCCCAAGCCGCACACATGCTTTGGCCACGAGCAAATCGATGAATGCCACATGAACCACGGCTGGGCCGTGGTTCATCCCTCAATAATGGTGCGACGCGAGGCACTGGAACGCATTGGCGGATATCGTGAACACTACAAGTGGGTTGAGGATCTAGACCTATTCCTCCGTCTGGCGGAGATGGGGAAGTTGGAGAATCTCAACGAGATTTTACTGAACTATCGATTGCACGCCGGCAGCGTATGCCAACTGCGGGGAGAGCTTCAATCCAGATTGCATGTCGGGCTATTTCATGAAACCCGTGCTCGTCGTGGATTGGCCCCCGCACAACCGGATTTGCCCGGAGTACTTCCGCCCCCCGCCGAGCAACATAGAATGTGGGCCTGGTGGGCATTAAATGCCGGCAACGTGCGTACCGCGCGCCGGCACGCCCTTCTCACCGTGAGGCACGCGCCACTACGCTCTGAATCATGGCGGCTGATGGCTTGCGCGGTTCGTGGACATTGACGGACTTGCTCGTTTCCCCAGGTTGGATTGCGGATCGAAAAGAATATTGGCCGGGTTTCTCCGTTGAGCTACTTAATTAGGATGCGAAGGGAATAATTTCCGAAGAGATGTCCAATCCCCCGGCTGTTTCCGTGGTTTTGCCCGTGTACAACGCGCAGAGGTATCTCGCGCGCGCACTGGATAGCGTACTCAACCAGACATTTGCCGATTTTGAATTGATTGTGGTGGACGATGGGTCCAAGGATGGCTCACTGTCGATTCTGAGGCGCTACGCGCGCGAGGACGCGCGGATTCGGCTTCTAAGCCGCGCCAATACCGGAATCGTGGGCGCCCTCAACGACGGCCTTTCCATGGCCCGCGGCGAGTTCATCGCGCGGATGGACGGCGATGATCTGTGCCTCCCAACGCGATTTGAGAAGCAAGTTGCCTACCTTCGTGAACATTCCGAATGCGTGTTGGTCGGAAGCCAGGTTTTGCTGATCGACCCGGCAGACGCGCCCATCTGCCCCAAGCACGACACCCGATTCACCCACGCGGAAATTGATGAGGCGCACCTGCATTGGGGCTGGCCGGTTATTCATCCTTCCGTTCTCATGCGCCGCGAGGCGGTCGAGCAAGCGGGAGGATATCGCGAGGAATACAAATGGCTTGAGGATCTCGATCTGTTTCTGCGGCTGGCGGAGATAGGCGGGTTGGCGAACCTGCCGGATGTGCTGCTCCATTACCGCCTGCACGAAGGGAGCATCTGTCACACGCACAGCGACATCCAGGCCCCGCTCAAGCTCAAACTGTATGAGGAAACGCGCCGGCGGCGCGGCCTCCCAGCCGACGGCGAGGTTCTGCCGATGCCGGGAACCAAATCTCCCAGCGAGCAACATCGGCTATGGGCGTGGTGGGCTCTTAAGGCAGGGAATATCGCCACCGCCCGCAAACACGCCTTCACCACCTTTCGCAAGGCGCCATTCTCCTTCGAGTCATGGCGCATCATGGCCTGCGCGGCGCGGGGACACTGAATGCGGATCACGTTTGTTCTTCCCGAAGCCACGTCGGCCGGCGGCGTGCGGGTGGTGGCAATCTACGCGCAAAAACTAAAAGACCGGGGACACCAGGTGATCGCGGTTTCCACGCCGCGACGCGAGCCTACGCTGCGCGACCGCCTGCGCGTCCTGGTCAAGCAGCACAAATGGCTCAAACGCAAGCCGCGCGGCGTTTGCCACTTCGACCAAGTTGATGTCGAACACCATATCATCGACCGCTGGCGGCCGATCGCGGACGCCGACGTGCCCGATGCCGACGCTGTTGTCGCAACCTGGTGGGAAACCGTCGAGTGGGTCTGGGCGCTGGCGCCCTCCAAGGGTGTCAAGACGCAGTTCATTCAGGACTACGAAATCTGGCATGGCTTCGTCGAGCGCGTGGACGCGACATGCCGGCTGCCCATCCCCAAGATCACCACCGCGCAATGGCTCGTGAAATTGCTGGCCGATAAGTTCGCGTTCACGGATGTGACACTGGCGCCAAACGCGGTGGACTTGGAGCGATTCCACGCCCCCCCGCGCGGCAAGCAGCCGGTGCCGACCGTCGGCCTGACCTATACCACCTTTCGCAACAAAGGCGCGGATATCGCAATCGAAGCGTGTAACATCGCCCGGCGGGAAATCCCGGAGCTCAAGGTTGTCTCGTTCGGCAGTTCGCGGCTCAATGAAGCGCTGCCGTTGCCGGAGGGCGCGCAGTATTTCCATCACGCCCCCGATGATAAGCTGAGGGACATCTACGCCAGTTGCGATGCGTGGCTGTTTGGCACGCGGATCGAGGGCTTTGGTTTGCCGATCCTGGAGGCGATGGCCTGCCGCACGCCGGTGATTGGCACCCCCGCCGGCGCCGCCCCGGAACTGCTCGCCGACGGCGCGGGAATCCCCGTCCCCCCCGAAGATCCGGCGGCGATGGCCCGACAGATTATCGCCGTCGCTAAAATGAATGATGCGGATTGGCGTGCGCTTTCAGACCGGGCGTACCAGAGAGCCAGCCGCTATACTTGGGACGATGCCACCGATCTTTTCGAAGCCGCCTTGCGCGGGGCGGTGCAGCGCGGTACGGGTGCGACCGTGGCGCTCTGACGTGGCACGGGCGGCTCGCCCGTGGAGTCGCGGTACCCCGCGATGTTCGACTGGTACGCCGGTCGAAGATACCCAGCGCAGCGACTCTTACGCGGATACGACCGGCCGGGCCAGACTTATACGCGGTTGGGTCGAGTAAGGGCACCAGAGAGCGCAACGACATGGGACTCAACTGGCACGGCGTGAAATTTCTGGCGCAGGCGCGGCGCCAAGGGGCCGACTTCACGCGCACCATCACCATCGGCCGCCTCAATCAAAACGTCAGCAATCCCAAGGTGCGCCAGATTCTCGAACGCAACGGCATCGCTCACACTCTCACCGATCAGGACGTGCTGGCCGGCCAGGCCTATGCCGAGCCGATCTTCCGGCAGCTCGGGGCGAAGGTGGTCGATTCAATGGACGCCACCAACTACGAGCAGGCGACGGTCGTTGCCGATCTGAATCACCCCATCCCCGACGAACTGCACGGCAAATACGATCTGGTCTACGACGGCGGCACCATCGAGCATGTATTCAACGTGCCGCAGGCGCTGAAGAATATCATGTCGCTGGCGAAAGTCGGGGGGAACGTCGTGATCCAAACGATGGCCAATAACTGGTTCGGCCACGGCTTTTATCAGTTTAGTCCCGAGCTGTTTTACCGGGTATTCTCGCCCGACAACGGCTTTCGCGTGGTCAAGTGCGTCATTCACGGCAGCTACGAGCTGGCCCAGTGGTACGATGTCCCGGACCCTAAAGAGGTGCGCGGCCGGATCGAACTGGCCAATAGCTGGCACGGCGTGATGCTGGCGATCCACGCGCGGCGCGAGGCGATCGTGCCCATCTTCGAGAAAACGCCCCAGCAAAGCGACTACGCCGCCGCCTGGAAAGCCTCCGGGGGCGAGGCGGGCGTCGCGATCGCTTCCAACGCCGACAGCGCGGGCGCCGTCGCGCCGCCGCAACCCGGCTATCATGCCCCGCACCCGACCCAACCGGGTCTCAAGAAACGGGTTATCGGCTCCCTCAAACAAAAGCTCCCCTGGGCCCTTCGCCTCAAGCACAAGCTGATGCTCGCCCTGCCGGGCATCCCAAGAATGCTCAATGGACGCGGGCACCGCCACGATCGACAGCGATTCTCGGCAAGCGCGCAGCCCCATAAGTTTCGGCGGGTCGATTGAGGGAGCATGGCCGCGGGAAAGCCCCCCGCCCTTGCGTGGGTGGCGATGTTTTTCGTGGAGACTTCGCAGCGTCTTCGTAGGTTTTTCGTAGGGTTCGCTTCAGCGAACGCTGCTTCGACCCCCGAAGATCACCCATGCGCGTTCGCTGAAGCGAACCCCACGCGCTACGCGCGCGATCTGACCCCGCCCAGCGAAGTTGTCTGTCGCGGAACCTGTTCCCTCCGATTACGCTTCTCGCGGCGCGCGCCGATAAGGATAAGGTGCGCGGTCGCCGCCGGTTGGAGCGACGGTGTAAATCCTCTATATTCTCCCGGCCCCGCGACTCGCCCGCCACGATTCCCGGGGCGAGGCGGCAGGCAAATAATGTCCCTGGATTCGCATCGCCAAACTTCCACCGCCGACGGCCTTCAACTCCTAAGCATCGTTCTGCCGGCTTTTAACGAACAGGATGTGCTTCCCAAAACCTATGCGCGCTTTACCGCGATGGGCGAACGGCTCGCGGGTTTGGGGTTGGATTACGAACTGCTCTTCGTCAACGATGGCAGCCGCGATGAAACGGCGGGCATGCTTGATGCGCTGGCCAGCGATGATCGGCACGTCCGGGCCGTGCATCTCACCCGCAATTTCGGGCATCAGTCCGCCGTCACCGCCGGCTTAAGCGTGGCGCGCGGGGATGCCGTTGCCGTCATGGATTGCGATTTGCAGGACCCGCCGGAAATACTGCCGGAGTTCATCGCCAAGTGGCGGCAGGGATTTCAGGTCGTTTACGCGGTTCGCAAAAAGCGCAAGGAATGGCTTGGCAAGCGCATCGCTTATTGGTCCTTCTACCGGCTGCTGTCGGCGATCAGCGAGTTGCAAATTCCGCTGGACAGCGGGGATTTTTGCCTGATGGACCGCCGGGCCGTCGATCTGCTCAACGCCCTTCCCGAACGCCAACGGTTTGTGCGCGGGCTGCGGACATGGATCGGACTTCGCCAATCGGGAATAGCGTATGAGCGGGATGCGCGTGCCGCGGGCGTGCCGCAATATACCTTCCGCAAACTGGTGAGCCTGGCGATGGATGGGCTGGTCAGCTTTTCCTCCGCGCCGCTGCGATTGGTCACCCGCCTGGGCATGCTCAGTTTCGTGGGAGCCATGCTCCTGGGCCTTTGGGTGATCGTCGCCACGATCTACGAATGGCATTCGGGCCTGCATGGCCGCACGCAGCGCGGCTGGGCGAGCCTGGCCTGCATCGTCCTGTTCATGGGCGCGGTGCAGATGATTTCACTGGGCGTGATCGGCGAATATCTGTCGCGCATTTTCATTGAGGTTAAAGGCAGGCCCACGTTCCTGATCGCCAGTATCGTGGGCTGCGCGCCGGGTGATGAGGCCGCCGCGCCGTCGCGGGACGGCCAGAGGCAATCACCCGCTGGCTCGCGCGCCAATCCCACTCCATTGCTGAACGTTTTGGCGGTCGAAGATGCAGGCGCGGCAGCGCGTTCTCCCGCCCTGCCAACCGAACGGCCCGAGCCCCTGGCCGCGGCATCAGAGGGACGCGCCTGATGTACATCAACCTCACGTTTTCCCTCCTCTGGTTTTCGGTGGCGCTTTATTTCGCGCTGTTCGAGGGCGTCGGGACGACGTTCGCATTTTGCTATCTGCCGGCCCTGATGTTCACCCGGGCCATCAGCGGCTACGTTTTGCACGGCGGGTGGCCCGACCTGACCGCCGCCAACGTCACCATCCTGGCCATGATCATCGGGTCGTTGCTGCGCATCGGGCAGGGCGCGAAAATTCGCTGGGGCATGATGGATCTGATCGTGCTGTTTGCGCCGGTCGCCTCCATCATCAGCGCCATCACCACGGAAGTCTGGCACACGGGCTATGATGAATTCATCAAGCAGCTATTCGGTTGGTGGGTGCCGTATTTCGTGGCGCGATACGCCTTCCGCTCCGAGGCCATCCGGCAAAAATTCCTCTGGACGCTGGCGACGTGCTTGCTTCTGCTGACGCCATTTGTGTTGATCGAGCTGCGGCTGTGGCCGCACTTTTACGCGGAAATGCTGAAAAAGACCGGCATCGGCATCAGCAGCGATTGGCGCGCGGAGATGCGGCTGGGCCTGTTCCGCACCGCCATCTCCTTCAACCACTCGATCTACTTTGGCGATGCCTGCGTCTCGATGATCGGCATGCTCCTGGTGCTGGCAACGACAACCAAGATCGGTCTGCGCAACTGGCTGGTGCGCCTGGGTATCGCGGCAGCCGTGCTGGGGCTGGCGGCATCCCTGAGCTTCGGCCCCTGGGGCGCTGCGGCGCTGGCGGCGGCGATTTTTGTGCTCCTCCGATACTTCCGGTCCTTCCGATTCTTGCTGGCGCCAACCGTAATTCTGGCCATTGCGGTCATGACCGTCGTCACCTGGCAACTGGCCACCGCGCCGCTGGGCGAGCGGCCCCGCGATGGGAGCGTGGCCGACAGTTTTTGGGTGCGGCGGCTAATCCTCCAGCATACCTGGGAGCAGGCAACCACCGCCGGGCCTTTTGGATGGGGACGCCTGGAGCCGCTGGACGTGGTGGATCTGGACAGCATCGATAACGCGTACATCCTTTTCGCCATGTGCAGGGGATGGGTCTATCTGCTCTTGTGGCTGGCGATTCCGCTGGCTGTCGCGCTTCGCGTGGGCAAGGCGATGCGCCGATATACCGCCTCGCAGGCGCATATCTTCCCGCTGGCGGTGGGAGCGGCCTGCGCGCTGGGGGTGAGCGCGGCGTTTTATGGCGTCTGGGCCGGATGGGCGGGCGAGCCGTATACCATGCTCTGGCTGATCGGAATCGCACTGATGATGAGCGTCAGCGACTTCTGCCTGGAAGCCCCGGCGCCCCTGGCAAACCTCGATAATCGCGCAAGAGGCTTCGAGCCGATCATCGCGCGCCGCTTCGGCGGACGGCCCGTCGCAAACTCCCCGCCCCGTCCCCGTCTGCCGGTGGGAGCCCGGTGAAGCGCACGCGCAATATCCTGCTGGCTCTGTGCGCGATGGCGTTCCTGTTGCGCATTGGCGCGATCGTCTATCTGCACAGTTGGAAGAATCCCGATCCGATGGAGCACCGCTCGATCGCCTGGTCGCTGGTGAAGACTGGATGTTTCTGCTTCACGGATTTTCATCATCGCGGCCCCACCAGCTTTCAATCACCCCCCTACCCATTTTTATTGGCGGGATTATTCGAGCTATTCGGCCCGGACACGCCGCGCGCATATCTGGCGGCGATGGTGATCAACTCGCTGGTGGGAGCGGGGACGGTCGCGCTAACATATTTTCTGGCGATTACATTGGGCGGCAAACGGACCGTGGGCCTCGTGGCCGCCGCCGCCGTGGCGGTGTGGCCGACGCAGATTTACGCCTGCACGGTGGCGCAGGCGATCGTGCTGATCACCGCCGCCATCACGGCGGTCATGGCGCTGTTCTATGTCTCGATCCGCACGGGGAAAGCCGGGCCGTGGATTGCGTTTGGCCTGATCGGTTGCCTGGCGGCGCTCACCGAGCCGGCGTTTCTGCCGGCCATGATGCTCAGCGGGATCATCATCCTGTTCGTTCCGCGCCTTCACTTCGATACGCGATTGCGCAACGCGATCATGCTGCTGGGCGCGGGCCTGCTGGTGCTTGGGCCATGGACCTACCGCAATTACCTGGTGCATGATGCGCTGGTGCCGGTGAAAAGCAGCTTCTGGGTCAACACATGGAAAGGCAACAACGATCTGGCCAGCGGCACCGACCGCATCGGGCTGTCCAAGTCAGACCGCGCCAGGCTCGATCCGTTCTCAATCGGGGACCCGCGCAACCTCGCGGTTGACGGAGACCATGCCTATAAGGCCCTGAGCCTGGTCGATCGCAATCGGCTGAATTATAAAAACGAACTGGAGCGAGAGAAGATCTTCAAGGAACTGACCGTTAACTGGATCGCCACCCACCGCGCGCGCTACGCCCAGCTCTGTTGGATTCGGCTGGTCAAGACGATCTGGATCGACTGGCAAAATCCCAAGAGCTACAACATCGTCTACATCGCCAGCCGGGCCGTGCTGTTGATCACCACCGCTTTCGGGGTTTTGCTCGCATTATGGCAGCGCTGGTCCCTGGGTTTCCCCGCCCTGATGTTTTGCTCGACGTTGTTGCTGTACACCCTCACGATTACCGCCGCCCGCTTCGCGCTGCCGTTTGAGCCGCTGATGTTGTGTTTTTCCGCGTTGGCTGCGACGACGATTTGGGGAAAGATTGTCGGACGCGGCGCGCCCGAAGCGGTTGATGCGCTGGTCCGGGAACCGAAAAAGAGGGAGCCACGAATGGGCACGAATGCACACGGATGAAGGATGTCATTGTTAGCTATTGGTTCTAAACTGTTAACACTTCGGGTGGTTGCAAAGGGCCCGAGTCTCATGCCGCGAAGCCCGTTGCCGTATCACGGGCGCCTCGCCCGTGCAGAGGGCGCGGCGGTAGAGGAATCACGGTTTTCCCAATCTTGAAGCACCATGCACGGGCGGGACGCCCGTGATACGTTGATGGGCCGAATTCAACGTCTTTTCCATCATTCGCTTGTGCGACTTCTCGTTGTCATCGTCAACTACCGAACGGCGGACCTCACGGTCGATTGCCTCGGCTCGCTCGCCGATCAGATCGATTCGTTGCCGGGCGCGCGCGTCGTGATTACCGATAACGCTTCGGGGGATGATTCGGTTGAAAAGCTCAATCGCGCGATTGCTCGGACCGGCTGGTCCGCCTGGGCGACGTTGCTGCCGCTGGATCGCAACGGCGGCTTTGCGTTTGGCAATAACGCGGCCATTCGACCGGCACTCCAGTCGGCCGATCCGCCGGATTACGTGCTGCTGCTCAACCCGGATACGTTGGTTTTGCCCGGCGCGATCAACGCGTTGCTGGAGTTCATGGACGCGCACCGGGAGGTTGGCATCGCCGGCAGCCGGCTGGAGCATCCCGATGGCACGCCGCAACGGTCGGCGTTTCGGTTTCATTCGGTGCTGGGCGAACTCGAATCGGGAATGCGGCTGGGATTTGTCAGCCGGCTCCTCAAGAATCGAATCGTCGCCCCGCCGGTGCCTGCCGCCGCGGGCCCCACCGACTGGGTGGCCGGCGCCGGCATGATCGTCCGCCGGGAAGTTTTCAGCCAGATCGGGCTGATGGACGAAGGATACTTCATGTATTTCGAGGAGGTCGATTTTTGCCTGCGCGCCAGCCGGGCCGGTTGGCCCTGCTGGTATGTGCCACAATCCAGAGTCATTCACCTGGTCGGGCAAAGCTCTGGCGTGACCGATGCCAAGCGATCGCGCAAACGCCGGCCCGCGTACTGGTTTGCCTCCCGCAAGCGGTTTTTCCGCAAAAACCTGGGCCGCGGCAAGATGCTGCTGGCCAACCTCGCCTGGGCCGGCGCGTTCGCGAGTTACCGCCTCCGCCGGCCCCTTCAGCGCAAGCCCGACACCGACCCGGCATGGCTGCTCTGGGATTTTTTGAGATATAATGCCATTTCGCACCGCGCCGAAAGATTTACCACGGAGGCACGGAGACACTGAGGCGCTACAGGCTGGGCCGGCGGCTGTCATGTAATTTTATTTTTCTTTTGAAGCGAAGTCCCTTGTCACCTCGATCGCGCCTCCGTGTCTCCGTGACTCCGTGGTTATCTGCTCTTCGCCCATGGCACGCGGAATATGACCATGATGCAAACGGCCATTTCCCAATCTCCCCCCGCCACGCACGCGATGAATCGCGGCGAGCGGAATATGAACCCGCCAGACATCGGGCTTCTTGCGTTGCTGCGCGAAGACCGCAAAGTCCACGGCAGTATTTGGGAGCAGGGTTTCTGGGCGATCGGCGTGCATCGGCTGGGGAACTGGCGGATGGGGCTGCCGAAGTTCATTCGCCCGCCGTTCACGATCCTGTATCGGTGCTTGTTCAAGTGGGTGGAATGGACGTGCGGGATTACGCTCCCGTACACGGTGATCCTGGGCCGGCGGGTGCGCATCTGGCATCATGGCGGGATGATCCTTCATGCCGCCCGCATCGGCGATGACGTACACATCCGCCAGAACACCACCTTCGGCATCGCCCGCAAGGATCGCCTGCATGAACTGCCGATCATCGAAGACCGCGTCGATCTGGGCTGCGGCGTCGCGGTGTTGGGAAGCGTCATTATCGGCCATGACAGCGCGATCGGCGCGAACGCGGTGGTGTTGAAAGATGTGCCGGCCAATTCCGTTGCGGTCGGCGTGCCGGCGCGGGTGGTGAAAAGTAACTGCGGAGCCGAAACAACATGAAGCGACGGCGGCAAATCCTTGGGCGGCGGCGCCAGTCCTTTCCCTCTCCCAATACACAGGATGTCGATCCACGGAAACGTCGCGTCCCCGCCGCATGTCTTAACCACAAGCGCAGCGCTCCCGAAAGCGACGAGGACGTCGCTTCTACGTATGGAGCCCGAGCCGCGTGGGCGAGCGGTCAAGCTGCTTTCGGGCGAACCGTAGAAGCGGCGTCCCCGCCGCTTCTCTGCTTCTGTAGACATAGCGTTTGCCGGGGGAGGGAGAAGAGCTTGGCCCGCGCAACAGAAGCCGGATGACAAAGGCGCCGTTATTTTCATCAGGCCACCCCAACCCTCCCCCGGCGTACCGAGGGAGGGGTAAGGAATGCGACAGCTTGTTCGCATTCGCATTCGCAGTTTCCCTCGCCGTTGATTGACCATGTCCGACATCGGGATCATCGCCATTGGCCGCAATGAAGGCGAGCGCCTTCGCGGTTGCCTCGCGTCGGCGCTGGCGGGCGGCTGCACGGTCGTATACGTCGATTCCAATTCCACCGATGGCAGCGCAGCGCTGGCCCGGCAGATGGGCGCGCAGGTTGTCGATCTTGACATGTCACTCCCCTTCTCGGCAGCCCGCGCGCGAAACGCCGGGTTCCAGCGACTGCTCGAACTGGCGCCGGCCGTCCGCTACGCGCAATTCGTGGACGGCGATTGCCAGGTCGTGCCCGGATGGATCGAGCAGGCACGCGCGGCGCTCGATTCGCGCGATGACGTGGCCGTCGTCTGCGGTCGGCGGCGCGAGCGGTTCCCCGAAGAATCCGTTTACAACCTCATTGCCGACATCGAATGGAACACCCCCGCTGGCGAAACCAAAAGCTGCGGCGGAGACGCCATGATGCGCGCCGCGGCCTTCGCGCAGGCCACGGGCTTCGATCCCACCATCGTGGCCGGCGAGGAACCTGAGCTTTGCCAGCGACTTCGCGCGGCAGGCTGGAAGATTCTGCGCCTCGATGCACCCATGACCCTGCACGACTCGGCGATGCTCCACTTCCGGCAATGGTGGAAACGCGCCGTGCGCAGCGGCTACGGGGCAGCCGACGTGGCAACGCGCTTCGGCAGCCAGGGATTGTTTGTCGCCCAGGTGCGCAGCGCACGGACGTGGGTCTATGGCTGGCCGCTGCTGATGGTGGCCGTTGCCCTGGCTATGTTGCCATGGGCCGGGCCCAAATGGGCCATCGCGGCATTGGGGATTATCGCGCTGGCGCTGCCCGCGCAGATGCTCCGCACGGCCGCACGCAACCGCCGCCGGGCGACCTCATGGGCCGACGCCATTGCCTACGGCATTCTCACCATGCTCGGCAAATGGGCCAACGTCATCGGCCAACTCCAATACGCCCGCGACCGCCGCGCGGGAAAACACGCGCGGCTCATCGAGTACAAGACAGCAGTTGTCATAAAAGCCGCCGGGACTGATTGATTCACCATCTGCCCGCTCCGGCAGCGGGCCCCTGACCCAACCAAGCAACCAAGAAAGAGAGCCACGAATGAAGACGAATTATTCGTGTTCATTTGTGCTTATTCGTGGCCCCCATCGGGCTGAGGCACAGAGGCGGTGGATGCCGTAAACGCCGTTAGTTACGCAACTTAGCGCATACCCGAGCGGGGAGCGGGATATATTATCCTATTAAATCCATATGGAAATAGGAATTTAGTTGACAGCACTGCGGTGAGGGTGTATAGTGCCGCACTCATGATCGGCTTTCCGACCATTTCCTCCAACCCCCTCCCGCCCCTGCGGGCTCGGCAATGTTGCTGTTGTTGAGCTGCTTGTGCCAGCGCGGCGCACGCCGCCGCGCGCAGCCAACGTGCCGCCGCTTCATTCTTAACCACTCATTTCAATCAATGTCGCCGCGCCCCTCGGTCGGCGTTTCACGCCTCCACCTGGAGCGCGGGAAGGATTCTCATGTCATCGGCATTCCCATTCTCCAAACCAGTTGCATTTAGTATAATCACGCTACTCATATCAAGCGGCAATGCGCGGGCCGACGAGCCGCCGGCGCGGCCATCGCGCCAGCAATTGCTCGACCGGCTCGGTGCCCTTCAGGAGCAAGTGGATCGACTGACCGCCCAAGTCGCACAAGAGCCCGGCAATATCGAGGGCGGCTCCAAAGCGACTGCCGAGGATCCTCTGGAGCGCGAGGCCCGGCAAGCCAGCGCCCTCACGCCGGCCCCGGATGGCAAGTTCACCGCCGGCTACCGGGACGGCAAGTTCCTGATCCAAAGCAATGACAATCGCTATGTGATCCATCCCTGGCTACAGATGCAATTCCGCCATGAAACCACCTATCGCGCGGATGCCGGGAATCTTGCCAACCAGAGCGACACACAAAATGGCTTTGAAATTCGCCGGCTTAAGCTGGGCTTTGATGGGAACGTGATTTCGCCGGACTTGACCTATCTGTTTCAGTTTGCCGCCGATCGCAAGACGGGGAATTTCGCGCTGGAGCAGGCCTATGGGAAATACCGCCTGCCGAACTCGCCATTTTATCTCAAGGCAGGGCAATACAAGGAGCCGGTGGATCACGAGCAACTGTTGGCCAGCCGATATCTCACGGCTATCGACCGCACGCTCACCAACGAGTACATCCACCTCGATCCCGCCAACCTGCCGGCGGCAGTGAACAGCGACATCCAGGTTTTTCGCGCGGGAGTCAACTATTACCTCCACGGCACCGAGGCACGCCTCACGTTCGATGTCAACTATCTGCCCAATGGCCCGCCAATCACAGACGATGGCATCGGATTGCTCTCAACCGGAGCCGCCAGGAAGGGCACAAGTCTCACGCATGGCGGCGGCGATGAGGTGATCTTCAGGGCTCAACTGCAATTGGCGTTGTGAGCGATGGACACGGCAGCGTCACGCGAAGCGGCCAATGATCCGGCAGATCGACCTCTACGCGCTGACATCCCGTCATCGGATTTTCTAACGTGACACGGGCGTCCCGCCCGTGCCGATGGCTGAAAAGTATGGAAAATTGATTTGTCTCGGGTTCCATACAACACGCACGGGCGCGACGCCCGTGTCACGATTGGGCTCGCATATTCCCGCTCCGCGCCCCTTTTTGTTTTGGCGATTCGTGAACAGCGCGTAATCGCGCACGGCTATTTTTTAGAAATTCCACCCCACTCCGAGGATGAACCGCGTGTCGTTGTGCCCCTTGCCGGGGGCGGGAGCGGCGTCGTATTGCTCGCGCACCTTGAATTCGGTGAACATTTTGTCCGTCAGCGAGGCGCGGATGCCGGCGTCGGTGGTGAAGAAGTAATCATCGATGCGATCCAGCGCCGGGTAGTACTCCAGGTTGTGAAACACGCTCACGCGCTCATTGAGTTTTTTGTCGAGATGATAGGCCAGGCGCAGCGCGACGCTTTCGTTGGTGCCGTCGTTGCGGTAGTCGCGGTAGAGCCAGGAGACGCCGCCTTCGGTGTAGAACTTGAAATCGGGTTGATCGATCCAGTTATAGCCCGCGCCCACGCCGGGCGTGAAGCGCAGGTTGATGTCGGCGATCAGGTCGCGCTCCACGCGGGCGTTGGCGTAGCCGTATACTTTCTTGCTGAAGAAGTAGTCGTACTTTCCGCCGACGAACCAGTCATTTTCGGTTTCATGCGCTCCGGGAATGCCCGGAACATGTTCGCGGCCATAGAGGAACCCGCCGTCCACGGTGATGCGGTCCTTCTCGCCCCGGCGAACCAGGCTCAGGGCCGCGTTAAGGTTGTCAGCGTTGGTGTTGCCGCGGGCCAGAGAGCCGCCCACGGTGATGCTGCCGGCCCATTGTTCCTTGAAGTTGACGTATTTGACGCTCGAAAGCGGGATGTTCTGCGGCGCGACGGCTCCGCCGGGCGCGAGCGTTACCTGCCCATCGGGGCCGGCGGCGACCTTCTGATTGATGATGGTGCCGTTCTCCAGCTTCAACGCGATCGGCCCATCGCTGGCGAACGTGCGGACATCCTTCATGTCAATCGTAATCTTGCCGGCAACCGCGGAAGTGAAGGACATCTTGCCCGCTTCGAGCGATTCGATCTTGCCGGTGAGATGATCGCCGTTCTTGAAGAGCACTTCGTCGGCGAAAAGTGGGGACGACGCGACGGTGAGAAGCAAGAGGGCAAACGCAACGTGACGCATGTGATTGTTCCCATAGTTTGACAATGCAATGGCGCCGCCGCGCCGGTTGGAGGCGTTCATGTTAAGGGGAAGGCGGGTGTCGCGGTCAAGAATGCCAAGGGTGCGCGACAGGACCTTCTGGCCCGCCCCCGGCGGCCATGCTGTATAGACCGACGACGCCATTTCTGGTTACAGATCGCCGCTGCTCAGCTCATTGGTTAACGCGACGTCGATGTCGCGCGCGGCATGAAGGACGTGCAGAACTTCGATGCCATTGGGGGACGGGCGGTAAAACACGAGATGGTTCGGGAAGTTGCGAACGGCCCAAACGTGGACGCCGACAAGTCTGGAATCGGGGGATTCGTGAAGGTGGCCTAAACCCGGCATCGCTTCGAGTTGGCCTTTGGCTTTGCCGCCAGACATTTGCGCACGGTCGCGCGGATATGTTCCCAGTCCCGGCCCGTCATTTCAGCGGGTTCGCCGCTCTCCAGCGCGTTGATCAACATGCTCGTTTGAGTTGGCATAATTCCAACTGTACAGTCCGCCATAGCGAATGGCAATTCCTGCCATTTTCCCCGGCGCGAAGCCATCATGCCTGCCCCCCACATTTTTTGGCGAGGATCGGCGACATTTCTGGATTTAAGGCGAACGCACACTTGACATCCCGGCCATATCGTCCAATACTATACCAAATGAACCCGCTCGCACAGACCCCGTCGACCGACGAACGGCCCGGCCTTTCCATCGGCCCCGACGAAGACAGCGCCCTCAACGCATGGCGGCAAATGGTCTGCACCTATCATCGGCTTCAACGCCGAATCGAACACATGCTGGCGCCGCGCGGCTTGGTGTTGTCGCAATTCGAGATACTCGCCAAAGCCGGCATCCGCCCAGGGCTGATCCAGCAGGATTTGGCTGATGCGCTCCTGCTGACCAAGGGAAATATCGGGGCCATGGTCGACCGGCTCGAATGCTCGGGCCTGATCCAGCGCAAGCCTGATTCACAGGATAAACGCGTCAATCGGCTTTACCTCACCGACGAAGGACGCCGGCTCACCGGCGCGCTGTTCGAGGAACATCTGAAGATGGTCCACGAGATGATGGCGCCGCTCAGTGACCTCCAGCAGCGGCAACTTCGCTCGCTCTTGCAGTTGATCGAGCCCGAAACCTGCTAAAGCGGCCCGAGGATCGTACAATACTTAACCTTTTCCAGATCGCGGACCCAAAGAGCCGATGATGTCGGCTTTGGGTTCTTCCCGAATGCCAAAGTTGGCGCGCGTGAACAGGAGCAGCCAAGTGAGTAATCGAATTCAAGACTCCGGCAACGGCCATTTGGCCCTGCTGGCGGACCCGCCCGCCGCGCCGTCCAACGGCGGTTCAAACGGGCATGGCGATGCCGCCGAGCGCGCGGATCGCGTCACCCCCCCGCCGCCCAAGCGCACGCGCCGGCGGATCGTGATGATCATGCTGCCGGCGCTATTGCTGGCGGGCATTGCGGTCGCGGCGTTTTACTGGATCGCCGCGCAGCATTTCGAGACCACCGATGATGCGTTCATCGATGGCCGCGTCATCGCGATCAGCCCGCAGGTGCCGGCGCGCGTGGAGGCGGTGAAGGTGGATGACAACCAGTTCGTCCACAAGGGGGACGTGCTGGTTCTGCTCGACAAGACCGACTACGCCGTCGCCCTCGACCAGGCGAACGGCGCACTGGCCGCGAGCCGGGGGAAATTGGAGCAGGCCAAGGCGCAGATTCCCGCCGCCCAGGCAGCCCGGCAGGCGGCGCAGGCCGCGCTGGATTTGGCGCAGGCCAACTTCGCCAACGCCGACCAGGACTTGAAGCGATACGAATCGCTGGATGCCCGCGCCCGATCGCGGCAAATCTATGACAATGCGATCGCCGCCCAGAAGACCGCGCAGGCGCAGGTCGGGCAGGCGACGGCGAACCTGGCCTCCGCCGCCGCCCAGATCGCCACCGCCAAAGCCGCCGTCGCCGCGGCCGCCGGCGATGTGGAAAAGGCGCAAGCCGACGTGAAGCGGGCCCAAGTGAATCTGGACTATTGCACCATCACCGCGCCGGAGGATGGCCGCGTCACGCGCAAGAATGTCGAGCCCGGCGCGTACGTCACCAGCGCCGCCCCCCTGCTGGCGGTCGTGCCGGCGGAGGTGTGGGTGGTGGCCAACTTCAAGGAAACTCAACTCGATCTCATCCGCCCCGGCCAGGCGGTCACGATCGGGGTCGATTCCTATTCGCACATGGAACTGACCGGAAAAGTCGAATCCATCCAGTCCGGCACCGGCTCGCGCTTCAGCATACTCCCGGCGGAAAACGCCACCGGCAATTTCGTGAAAGTCGTGCAGCGCGTGCCGGTCAAGATCACCCTGGATAACGCACAAAACAACGATCCGCTGCGCCTGCTGGCGCCAGGGATGTCCGTCGAGGCGAAGATAAAAGTGCGGTGAGCCTCGCCGCGAAATACGAACAGAAGCCTGACGCCCGGGGGGTTCGTCTTCCGTCCAGCCCGGAAAATGCACGATTAACCACGAAGGCACGAAGACGCTCAGCGTGGCCTCGCTGCGCTTCGGCCACAACCAAATGTAGGAATACAAAGGCGCTGGCCTTTTCGATAAAGTGAGTTTGGATAAAAAACCACTCACCGAAAGGACAGCGCCATGGATTCGTTTT
>Ga0209483_1001039_pt1 | contig 22005 bp, 23 predicted proteins | sample NGEPerA_FD_184508 | JGI IMG/M metagenome (GOLD analysis project Ga0209483, IMG submission 184508) | Arctic peat soil microbial communities from the Barrow Environmental Observatory site, Barrow, Alaska, USA - NGEE PermafrostL2-A... | ecosystem: Environmental > Terrestrial > Soil > Wetlands >... | reverse complement strand
GCAAGCTGGTCGCCATGTGCGGCGACGGCACCAACGACGCGCCGGCGCTGGCCCAGGCTGATGTCGGCGTGGCGATGAACACCGGCACCATGGCGGCGCGCGAGGCCGGCAACATGGTCGATCTCGACAGCGATCCGACCAAGCTCATCGAGATCGTCGCCATCGGCAAGCAGCTTTTGATGACCCGCGGCGCGCTGACGACTTTCTCGATCGCCAACGATGTCGCCAAGTATTTCGCGATCATTCCGGCGATGTTCGTGGCGTTCTATCCGCAGCTCGGCATGCTCAACGTGATGCATCTGCGGAATCCGGAAAGCGCCATCCTTTCAGCCATCATCTTCAACGCGCTTATCATTATTGCGCTGATTCCGCTTAGCCTGCGCGGCGTGCGCTATCGCCCGGCCGGCGCGGCCGCCATTCTGCGCCGGAATCTGTGGCTCTACGGTGTCGGCGGCATCGTCGTGCCGTTCGTCGGCATCAAGCTTATCGACCTGATCGTTACGGCCATCGGCTTGGCCTGAGGAGTTTCGCCATGCTCAAGCAAATCCGTCCCGCCATCCTGATGATCGTCGTCATGACGGTCCTCACGGGCCTGGCCTACCCGCTGGCGATGACCGGCATCGCCAAGGTCGTCTTCCCGTATCAGGCGAATGGCAGCCTGATCGAGAAGGACGGCGTGGTGATCGGCTCGGCGCTGATCGGTCAGAACTTCGCGACCGACAAGTATTTCCACGGCCGGCCGTCGGCCACGACCGAGCCCGATCCGAAGGATCCGACCAAGACCGTGTCGATGCCCTATGCCGCCGACAATTCCTCGGGCTCCAATCTGGGGCCGACCAGCCAGGCGCTGATCGACCGGGTGAAGGACGACACCGTCACGCTCCAGGCGGAAAATCCCTTGGCGCCGGTGCCGGCCGATCTGGTGACGAGTTCGGCCAGCGGCCTTGATCCGGACATCACGCCGGCGGCCGCGCTGTTCCAGGTGCCCCGCGTCGCCAAGGCGCGCGGCCTGAAGCCGGACCAGATCCAAGCCCTGATCGCGGCCAATACCCAGCCGCGCTTCCTTGGCTTTCTGGGCGAGCCGCATGTCAACGTATTGGCGCTCAACCTCGCTCTCGACGCGCTCGGCGGAAAGTAGGGCAGGCGCTATAATGGGGAATGGTCGCGACCAACCGCATCGAGCGTGACTCGCGCCCCTCGCCGGAGGCGCTCCTTGCCCAGGCAGCCAAGGAAACCCGTGGCCGGCTGAAGATATTCCTCGGCGCCGCGCCCGGCGTCGGCAAGACCTATGAAATGCTGCAAGCGGCGCAGGCCAAGCGCCGCGACGGCGTTGACTTGGTCATCGGCATCGTCGAGACCCACGGCCGCAAGGAAACCGAGGCGCTACTGGCGGGCTTCGAAGTCCTCCCGCGCCGCCGGATCGAATATCGCGGCCACACCCTCGAGGAGATGGATATCGACGCCGTCCTGGCGCGCAAACCCCGCCTCGTGCTGGTCGACGAGCTCGCCCACACCAACGCGCCCGGCGCGCGCCATCCGAAGCGCTACCTGGACGTCGAGGAGTTGCTGGTCGCCGGGATCGACGTCTACACCACGCTCAACATCCAGCACGTCGAAAGCCTCAACGACGTGGTGGCGCAGATCACCCGCATCCGCGTGCGCGAGACGCTGCCCGACAGCGTGCTCGACGGTGCTGACGATATCGAGGTCGTCGATCTTTCGCCCGACGACCTGATCCAGCGTCTCAAGGACGGCAAGGTCTACGTCCCCGAGCAGGCGGCACGCGCCGTCCGCCATTACTTCCAGCCCGGCAATCTGACGGCGTTGCGCGAGCTGGCGCTGCGCCGCACGGCGCAGCGCGTCGACGAGCAGATGCTCAGCTATATGCAGGCGCACACCATCAGCGGTCCCTGGGCGGCGGGCGATCGGGTGCTGGTCTGCGTCAGCGAGGATCCGGCTTGCGCCGCGCTTATCCGCTATGCCAAGCGCCTCGCCGACCGTTTTCACGCGCCGTGGACGGCGCTTTATGTCGCGACCGCTCGCGAGGCGCGGCTCGACGAGCGCGAACGGGACCGCATCGCCGACGGGCTGCGGCTGGCCGAAAAGCTCGGCGGGCAGGCGATCACCATCCCGGGCGGCCGTATTGCCGAAGACGTTTCGAGCTATGCGCGTGACAACAACATCACCCATATCGTCATCGGAAAATCGGAACGCTCGCGCTGGTTCGAGATGCTGCACGGCTCGGTGGCTCACGATCTCGTCCGCCGCGCCGGCAATATCAGCGTTCATGTCATTGCCGGCATGCCCGAAGGCGGCGTGCCGGAAAAGACGATCAAGACCGCGCCGCCGCCGGCGTCCTTCGACGTTGCGCCCTATCTTTTCACCACCGGCATCGTGGCATGCGCGCTCGGCATCGGCTTCGTGCTGCAGCAATATCTCAACGTCCTCAACATCGCGCTGGTTTTTCTCACCGCGGTCCTGATCTCGGCCATCCGCTACGGGCTGGCGCCGTCGCTCTATGCCTGCGCGATCAGCGTTCTCGCCTATAATTTCTTTTTCCTGCCGCCTCTCTATACCTTCACCATCGCCGACCCCGAGAACGTGGTTGCGCTGTTCTTCTTTCTCTTCGTCGCGGTGATCGCCAGCAATCTCGCCGCGCGCACGCGCAACCAGGTGGTGGCGGCACGCAGCCGCGCCCGCACCACCGAGGAACTCTTCGCCTTCAGCCGCAAGCTCGCCGGCATCGGCAAGCTCGAGGATTTGCTCTGGGCGACGGCTTATCAGATCGCGCTGATGGTTTCGATGCGCGTGGTGCTGTTGCTGCCGACGGGCGACGGCGTCGCCGTGCGAGCCGGATATCCGCCGGAGGATTCGCTCGACGAGGCCGATCTGGCGGCGGCCCATTGGACCTGGGAGCATAATCGCGCGGCCGGACGTGGCGCCGACACGCTGCCCGGCGCCAAGCGGCTGTTCCTGCCGCTGCGGACGGGACGGGGGCCGGTCGGCGTGCTCGGCATCGATAGCGACCGGCCGGGTCCGCTGCTGACGCCGGACACCCGCCGTCTTGTCGATGCGCTGGCGGATCAGGTTGCGGTTGCGATCGAGCGCATCAATCTTGCCGAGGACATCGACCGCGCCCGCGGCTTGGCCGAGATCGAGCGGCTGCGCGCCGCGCTCTTGACCTCGGTCTCGCATGATCTGCGTACGCCGTTGGCCTCGATCATCGGCTCGATGACTAGCCTGCGGAGCTATGGCGATTCCTACGACAAGGCGGCGCGCGAAGAGCTGATGTCGACGGTCCAGTCCGAGGCCGAGCGGCTCAATCGATTCATCGGCAATCTGCTCGATATGACGCGGCTCGAATCCGGTGTCATCGAATTGAAGCTCGAGATGGTCGATGCCGGCGAGATCATCGGGACGGTGCTGCAGCGGGCGGCAAAAATCCTGGCCGAGCATCGTGTCGCGATCGACCTCGATCCGGCGCTGCCGATGCTGCGGCTCGATTACTTGCTGTTCGAGCAAGCGCTGTTCAACCTGCTCGACAACGCCGCCAAATACGCACCGCCGAACTCTCTGGTGGGCGTCACGGCGCGCCGGGAAGGCTCCGCCGTCGTGTTCCGCATCGAGGACGAGGGAAAGGGTATTCCGGTCGCCGATCTCGAGCGCATCTTCGACAAATTCTATCGCGTTCATGCGCAGGACCGGCAGCGCGCCGGCACCGGGCTCGGCCTCGCTATCTGCCGCGGCTTCGTCCAGGCGATGGGCGGCACCATCGCCGCCGGCAATCGCGATGGCGGGGGCGCCATCTTCACCATCGAGATTCTCGTCGCCGAAGGCGAGAATCCGTCGGGGAACGGCACACATGGTTAGGGAAGCCTGCGTGCTCATCGTCGACGACGAGCCGCCGATCCGCCGCTTCCTGCGCACCAGTCTGGCGGCGCAGGGCTATCGCCTCGTCGAGGCCGCGACCGGCGCCGAGGCCCTGGCCGCAGTGGCGCACGACAAGCCGGATATCGTCATCCTCGATCTGGGATTGCCCGACCGGAACGGGCTCGACCTCATCGCCACCATCCGCAAATCCTCGGATCTGCCGATCATCGTGCTGTCGGTGCGCGGCGACGAGCAGACCAAGGTCGCGGCGCTCGATCTCGGCGCCGACGATTACGTGACCAAGCCCTTCGGCATGGAAGAGCTGGTGGCGCGCATCCGCACCGCCATCCGCCACCGCTTCCAGGCAAAGGGCGAGCCGCCGGTCTTCGTCGCGGGAGAACTCACGGTCGATCTGGTGCGCCGCCTGGTCAAGCGAAGCAGCGCGGAGCTGAAGCTCTCGCCCAAGGAATACGAGCTCCTGAAGGTTCTGGTGGAGAACGCCGGGCGAGTGCTGACGCATCGACAGATCCTGGCCCAGGTCTGGGGGGCGGCCCATACCGAGGATACGCAATATCTGCGGGTCTTCGTGCGCAGTCTGCGCCAGAAGATCGAGCGCGATCCGGCCCAGCCGGTCCTGATCCGGACCGAGCCCGGCGTCGGCTATCGGCTGCAAAGCGCCGATATCGAGAAGGTCGGGCCGGCGTCCGACTCACCCTAGGCCGTCGACCGTTAGCTGTGGCAATCGACGATCACAGTTTTTGGTTGGGGAAACGCATTAGTATTCATCGGGGCCATTTACGGGGGAGCGGAAAATGTTCGTTTTTTGGACCGGCCGCGGGGCTTTGGCGTTCATCATTATCATCGTCGCCATCTTGCCGGCGGCGGTAGGCGCGGGGATCGGCGCCGCGATGCTCCTACCGGCGGATACCGACTTCAGCGACAGCAACGGCATGTGGAGTTGGGCCGTCTTCCTGTGGCTGGTGCTCTCGGCGGCCGGAATCTTCCTGCTCGCCCGTTTCGGCCTGAAGGACACGCCGCGCGAGCTGATCGATCCCAAGACCGGCCAGACCGTCGTGCTGCGGCGGAGCGACACACTCTATGGCATCGAGGTGAAGCACTACCCGCTCATCTGCGCCGTGGGCGCGGTCGCGGCGCTGGTCTGGGCGCTGGCCGAGACCTTTCTCTAACCTGTTTCGGGAAAAGGAATGGTGGGCGCTGCAGGGATTGAACCTGCGACCCCTGCCGTGTGAAGGCAGTGCTCTCCCGCTGAGCTAAGCGCCCGGAAGGGCCTGGATTTAGGCCCCGCGTGCCGGCCTGTCAAAGTTTTTGCTGGCCTGGGATAGGCTGCTGTGAGAGTTACAGGCCCATGGCGCATCCTCCTTTCGCAATCCTGATTCTGGCGGCGGGCAAGGGGACCCGCATGCGGTCAGCTCTGCCCAAGGTCCTGCACAAGGTGGCCGGGCGGCCGATGATTGCGCATGTCCTGGCGGCGGCCGCCGGCTTGAAGCCGACTCATACCGCGGTCGTCGTTGCCCCGGGCATGGACGAGGTCGCCGCGGCGGTGGCGCCCGCCGATATTATCATCCAACGCCGGCAGCGCGGCACCGGCGACGCGGTGGCGGCGGCCAAGCCGCTGCTCGGCCGCTTCAAGGGCGACGTCCTGGTGCTCTATGGCGACGCGCCGCTGCTCACCCGCGACAGCCTGAAGCCGCTGTTCGACGCGCGCCGCCGCCATCCCGCAGCGGCAGCAATCGTCCTCGGCATGCAGCTCGCCGAGGGCGGACCCTATGGCCGGCTCATCCTGGCCGCGGACGGCTCGCTCGCGCGCATCGTCGAGGCGAACGACGCCAACGATGCCGAGCGCGCGGTGACGCTGTGCAATTCCGGCATCATGCTGGCAAATGCGGCGATTCTGTTCGATCTGGTGGCGCAGCTCGGCACGGCCAACGTCAAGGGCGAGTATTACCTGACCGACGTGGTGGCGCTGGCGCGGGCGCGCGGGCTCGCCTGTCGCGTGGCCGAGGGCAATGCCGAGGAGCTTTTGGGCGTCAACAGCCGCGCCGAACTCGCCTTCGCCGAAGCGGTGATGCAGCAGCGCCTGCGCTATGCCGCGATGGAGGCGGGCGCGACGCTGGTGGCGCCCGAGACGGTGTTCTTTTCGGCCGATACCAAGATCGGCGCGGACACGACCATCGGCCCCTTCACCATCTTCGGCCCCGGCGTGAAGATCGGCGAGCGCGTCACCATCAACGGCTTCTGCCACATCGCGGGCGCCATCATCGGCGACGATGCGATCATCGGCCCCTATGCGCGGCTGCGCCCGGGCGCGCAGCTTTCCGACAACGTCCATATCGGCAATTTCGTCGAGGTCAAGAATTCCAAGCTGGCGTCGGGCGTCAAGGCCAACCACCTCGCCTATATCGGCGACAGCAGCGTCGGCGAGGCCAGCAACATCGGCGCCGGCTCGATCACCTGCAATTACGACGGCATCGAGAAATTCCGCACCATCATCGGCAAGGGCGTCTTCATCGGCACCAATGCGTCGCTGGTCGCGCCGGTGACCATCGGCGCGGGTGCGATGATCGCCGCCGGCAGCGTCATCACCGACAACGTGCCGGCCGAAGCACTGGCCTTGGGCCGCGCGCGGCAGAAGACCAAGCCGGGCGCGGCGAAGCTGTGGCGCAGCGCGCGCCAGGCGGCGCTCGCCGCGCGCGACAAGGTAAAGCCCCAGGGCAAGCCCAAGCGCCGGAAGCGTTAATTTCCCCGCAGCGCTTCTCTCGGAAATAAATTCCAAGCCTTGGGGAACTTTATCTGCCGGTGCGGGTTACTCCCGTGCCTGGATAGCGCTAGGAAAGTTCTAGAGTTCTGATGGCCGTTATATTGATCGTCGAAGACGATGTGTTTATCCGCGGCATAGCGGAAATGATGATCCAAGACTGGGGGCACGAGACCCTTTTGGCCAGCGACGTCGACGAGGGGCTTTCGCTGCTACGTTCCCCGCAACATATCGACGCACTCTTCACCGACATCTATCTCAAAACGGCGGTGCTCGGCGGCTGCGACCTTGCACGCCAGGCGATCGAGCTGCGGCCGGAATTGCGCGTGCTCTACACGACCGGCAATTTCATCACCGAAAAAATGAAGGCCCTGTTCGTCGATGGCAAGCACTTCCTGGCCAAGCCGTACACGCAACTCCAGCTCCAAGACTCTGTTGTAGGTATGCTCGCGGCGTAATTTCGATTCGTGGAATCGATGAGGGGAAAAAATGGCGGTATCCGACATTGCGGCGAGCGACATCGTCGAGACGGTGCCCAGCGCGCTCCTCATTCTCGACCGCAACCTGAACATCACATCGGCCAATCGCGCGTTCTACCAGATTTTCCGCACCAGCCTTGAGGAGACCGAGGGCTGTCATATCTACGACCTCGGCAACAGGCAGTGGGACATCCCCGCGCTGCGCACCCTGCTCGAGAGCGTGATCCCCCATCGCGCCTCGGTCGAGGGCTTCGAGGTCGAGCATAATTTTCCGACCATCGGCCGGCGCACGATGCTGGTCAATGCCCGGAAGATTTTCCGCCCCGGCGACCAAGACGGCTCCATCCTGCTCGCGATCGAGGATGTCAGCGAGGAGCGCGCGGCCCGGGCCGAGAGCAAGCGCAACTGGCAGCTGACCCAAAGCATCGTCGACACGATCCGCGATCCCCTGGTCGTGCTCGAGGACGACATGACGATCGTGACGGCGAGCAAGGCGTTTTTGACGATCTTCGGGATTACCGAGGCGGAGACGCATGGGCGGCGCGTTGCCGAGCTGGGCCAGCACCAATGGGATGTGCCGGCGCTGCGCCATTTGATGGAAAAGGTGCTGCCGGAAAACAAGCCGATCGAGAGCTTCGAGATCGAGGATACTTTTCCGGGCCTCGGCCGCCGGGTCTTCAACTTGAACGCGCGGAAAATCACGCAACCGGGGAACCATGCCCATCGGATGCTTCTCGTCTTCGAGGACATCACCGACCGCAAGCAGCGCGAGCGCGACGCCCTGAGCCTGACGAACGAAATCTCGCATCGGATCAAGAACAACCTCCAGGTCATCGTCGGCCTGATCGCCTACGAGGCCCGGTCGACGCCGCTGCCCTGCGTGCAAGGCTATAAAGCCATGCAGGCGCGCATCGGCGCGATTGCCCAGCTTTACGATTTGATCTCCCAATCGAGCCGCGGCCCGACCGTCGCGGTGGACGCCTATCTCCGGGAAATCGCCAAGACCATGTCAACCAGCCTGCTGGGCAACAGTTCGGGCATCACCATCGAGGTCAAGGCCGAAGCGTTGGATATCGACCCCGATCGCGCCGTGCCTTTCGGCCTGCTGGTCAACGAGCTGGCGACGAACGCCATCAAGCATGCTTTTCCCAACGGCAAAGGACGGGTCGTGCTGTGCGTCGAGCAGGTCGGCGACCAAATCGAGCTGACCGTGGTCGATGACGGCGTGGGCATGAAGAACAAGGACAAGGATAAGGACAAGGATCCGGCGAAGCTTCTCGAGAAACGCGGCGCCGACTATGTGGCGATCTTCGTGCGCCAGCTCGGCGGCACGATCGTCCCGCCGGAACCGCAGGAAGCCGGCACGACCGTTCGCATCCTGCTGCCCTTGCTTCTGGTCCCGGTCGGGGCTCCCGACCGCGCCGCCGCCTAGCGCGCCTTCACGCCGAGCGCCGGCGAGTCGGCTCGGGCCCGCCGCCGGATGCTCTGGCCCGCGCGCCGGCTTCGCGCTAGAACCTTCGCCATGTTTCTCGACCCCTCACCACGACCCCTTGACCCCTCACCCCGACCCTCTCCCCGCAAGCGCGGGGCGAGGGAGCACGGCGTGAGGGTAGGGTGAGGCGAGGGGCGATGCGCGGTTGCGCGAAACCAGGCGTCCTATCCCGCGCGCGTCGGCTGCGGCGCGATCAGACGGATGTCGAGCAGCGCCTGTGGCATGCGCTGCGCGGCCGCCGGTTCGGCGGCATCAAGTTCCGCCGTCAAATGCCGGTCGGCCACCATGTCGTCGATTTTGCCTGCCCGGTGCGCCACCTGATTGTCGAGCTTGATGGCGGCCAGCACGCCACGCAATCGGCAAGCGACGAAGCGCGCAGCCGCGTGCTCGAAGCGGCCGGCTATCGTGTGCTGCGTTTCTGGAACAATGATGTGAGCGAGAATTTGGCGGGCGTTTTGACGGCGATCGAGGCGGCGCTCGGCCCCTCACCCCAACCCTCTCCCCCTGACGGGGGCGAGGGGGATAACTCATATCGCTCCCTCGCCCCGCGCAAGCGGGGAGAGGGCGGGGGTGAGGGGTGATTCGCTGATGTGCGGCATCGTCGGCATCGTCGGCAAGGCGGAGGTCGCGCCCTTCCTGCTGGAAGGGCTGAAGCGCCTCGAATACCGCGGCTATGATTCGGCGGGCATCGCCACGCTGGTCGACGGCAAGATCGAACGCCGCCGCGCCGAGGGCAAGCTCGCCAATCTGGCGAAGAAGATCGCGAAGGAGCCGGTCAGCGGCCGCATTGGCATCGGCCATACGCGCTGGGCGACCCATGGCGTGCCGAACGAGACCAACGCCCATCCGATCGCCACCGACCGCGTCGCCGTGGTGCATAACGGCATCATCGAGAATTTCTCGGAGCTGAAGGCCGAGCTGACCGGGCTTGGGTACAAATTCCAAACCCAAACCGATACCGAAGCCGTCGCCATGCTGCTGACGCGCTATCTCGACGAGAAGCTCTCGCCCCAGGCGGCGGTGGCGAAGACGCTGGGCCGGCTGCACGGCGCCTTCGCGCTGGTGATGCTGTTTGCCGGGGAACATGACTTCTTGATCTGCGCCCGGCGCGGCAGCCCGCTCGCCATCGGCTATGGCACGGGCGAGATGTATGTCGGCTCGGACGCGCTGGCGCTGGCGCCGCTGACCCAGCGGCTGTGCTATCTCGAGGAGGGCGATTGGGCGGTGGTGACCGCCGCCGGCGCCGAGATCCGCGACGCCGCCGGCAAGCCCGTGAAACGCCCGATCAAGCAGACCGCGCTGTCGGGCGCGCTCACCGGCAAGGGCGATTATCCGCATTTCATGAAGAAGGAGATCTTCGAGCAGCCGGCGGTGATCGGCGACACGCTGCGCGCGCTGTTCAATCCGGCGACGCGCTCGGTCCATCTGCCGAAGCTGCCCTTCGACCTCGCCAAGGTGGAGCGCGTCTCCATCATCGCCTGCGGCACGTCGTTCAATGCCGGCATGGTGGCGAAATACTGGATCGAGAGGCTGGCGCGCGTGGCCTGCGAGATCGACATTGCCTCGGAGTTCCGCTATCGCGCCGCCGACATGCCGAAGGGCGGCCTCGCGCTGTTCATCTCGCAATCGGGCGAGACCGCCGACACGCTGGCGGCGCTGCGCTATGCGAAGAAACAGAAGCAGCATGTGCTCGCCATCGTCAACCAGGCGGAAAGCACCATGGCGCGCGAGGCGGACGCGGTGTTCCAGACCTATGCCGGGCCGGAGATCGGCGTCGCCAGCACCAAGGCGTTCACGACGCAGCTCGCCGTGCTCGCCTGCCTCGCCATCGCGCTGGCGCGGGCGCGCGGCAAGATGAGCCGCGCGGTCGAGGCGCGGCTGTCGCATGCGCTGACCGAGGTGCCGGAGCGCGCGGCGGAGGTTCTGGCGCATGACGAGCGCATCGCCGAGATCGCCGCGGACGTCGCCCTGGCGCGCGACGTGCTCTATCTCGGCCGCGGCACGTCCTATCCGCTGGCGCTGGAAGGCGCGTTGAAGCTCAAGGAGGTGTCCTACATCCACGCCGAGGGCTATGCCGCCGGCGAGATGAAGCACGGGCCGATCGCGCTGATCGCCGACAAATTGCCGATTGTGGTGATCGCACCCTCGGACGAGCTGTTCGACAAGACGCTGTCGAACGTGCAGGAGGTTCTGGCGCGGCAGGGGCGGGTGATCATGATCTCGGACGAAAAGGGCCTCGCCCGGCTCGACGGGCAATTGGCCTATGGCATCGAGGTTCCCACCTGCGATCCGTTCGTGGCGCCGCTGCTCTATGCGATTCCGGTGCAGCTTTTGGCCTATCACGTCGCGGTCGCCAAGGGCACCGACGTCGACCAGCCGCGCAATCTGGCGAAGAGCGTGACGGTGGAGTAGGGGGCGAGTTGGGATATTCCTTGACTGTTATACAAGAATACGTATATTAGTATAATGCGCGACGGCGTCAGGCCTATCGTGTGGATCGGCTCGAGCCGGAACGATCTGCGCGGCTTCCCGCCACAGGTCCGCAGCGACATTGGCAAGGCCCTTTATGCCGCGCAATGTGGCGCGACGGATCCCGCGGCCAAGCCGCTGAAGGGTTTCGGCGGCGTGCGGGTCATGGAGATCGTGGACCGGCATGACACGAACACCTACCGCGCCGTCTACACCGCACAATTCGCGGATGCGCTCTACGTTCTTCACGCTTTTCAGAAGAAGTCGAAGACGGGCAGGGCGACTCCGCAACGGGAAATCGAGCTGGTGCGCCGCCGATTGGCTGAAGCCGAGCGGCTTCACAAGGAAAGGCAGAATTGACATGACGAATCAGAAAAGGAAAATCGGTTTCGAGGCAAGCAGCGGCAACGTCTTTGCCGATCTTGGCCTACCGCATCCCGAGCAGGAGCTTCTCAAGGCGCGTCTGACGCTGCAAATCCATCGGCTCATCAAGGAGCGCCGTCTGACCCAGGCGCAGGCCGGCAAGGCCCTTGGCATCAAGCAGCCCCACGTCTCGGCGCTGATGCGCAACCGTTCGGGCAATTTTTCCGTCGGCCGCTTGATCGAATTTCTAACCGCCCTCGGCCAGGACATCGAAATCGCCGTCAAGCCGACGCGGAAGGCCCATGGCGTAACGTCCATCGTCGCACGCTGACGACGACGCCTTGCATGATGACGCGCACGGGCCTGATCCGCGCTCCACGGCTTGCTGTAGCCAGCATCGCCATCGCTGGCTATGATTCAGAGCGTGATTTGGCGATTGTGTGCCGAATCGGGTTAGCCAGGAGAATGATCGTGACCAAAAAATTGACGGCGTTGATCGAGCGCGCGCGTACCGTCAAAATGACCAGGGAGCAGCGCGAACAGCAGCGGCGCAGCTTTGCCTACGGCAACACCAAGATCGAAAACGATCTCATCACCCGCGCAATGGTGGACGAGCAGGCCAAAGCGCAGAAGCGCCACTCGAATGGCTGAGGCCGCTTAAAGGTCGTCCGGACGAAGGCCGGTGTGCTTTGCAAGTCGCGCCAGCATCCGCGGCCCGAGCTCATCGCCGTCATGGAAGGCAAATACGTAATCCGGCGGTGCGACCCGCTTTGCCGCTTAAGCGCCCATTCGATCCGGTGAAGGGCGCGCAGAACCTGCCCCGCCTTGGCGGAAGGCCACGTGTTCACGCCGGCGCGAACAGGTCGCGAGCCTCGGCGGGCAACGGTTCGCCATGCTCGATGCGATCGGCGATCACGCGCAGCGCGAGGGCGGTGGCTTTGGTCCGCGCTTCGGTCGCGGTTTTGCCATAGGCCATGACCCCCGGCAGAGCCGGAATCTCGCCGAGCCACCGTCCATCCGCTTCGTGTTCGATTTCGATTCTGAGCATGGCGGTTACTTTACCGCATCGGCGCTGCGCTGTCTTTGGCCCTGAAATCATGGATAGAATGACGCCACCGCCATGGCCCTGCCGCCGCCCGTCGCCGGCCAAGGGGCGGCGAACCGTGGCGCTGCCGCCGCTCTCGGCCGCCAAAATCGGGCTCTATCGGGCGTTGCGCGCGGCGGGGGTGTCGGTGCTCATGCCGAAGAAGGGGTGTGGCGAACCGGCCGCGCGCAACGATTTTTCGGCATCGTTATGGCGCTTGATGCCATAATCCGGTTTATGGCATTATACGCCATATGAAGGCGGCGCTGATCTTTCGTCTGAAGCATGAAATGGACGATGGGGCGATCGTCGAGATGGTGATCTGGAGCGTGCCGCAATCGGTCGCCGGCAGTCGTCATGGGTTCAAATACAGGCTTTACTTCGGCAAGGGCGGCAAGAGGATCGTGGGCTACGACAATGAGCGGGGAAAGGGCGACCACCGCCATGTGCCGGGACGCGAATCGCGGTATCGGTTCACATCACCGGACAAATTGATCGCCGATTTCCTGGCGGATGTCGAAAAAGCGAGGAGAGAGCGATGAAGAAGCAACGCAAGGTACGCGTTCACGTCGAGAGTTTGGCGGCGTCCAGCCGGCGGTTCGTCGCGGCATGGCGGCGGGCGGAGCGCGGCGAACCGGTCCATGAGGAGCATCTGTCCTTCGAAAGCCTGGAAGGCTTGCTGGCGACATTGTCGCCGAAGCGCGTCGAGCTTGTCCGCCTCGTGCGCCGCCGGCCGAACCTGTCCATCGCGGCGGTCGCGCGCACGCTCGGACGGGATTACAAGCGGGTGCATGGCGACGTTCGCGCCCTGGAGTCGGCCGGATTGCTGGAACACGATGTAAGCGGACTGCGCGCGCCGTTCGCGGGGGTCGACGCACAGCTTTCCTTTTCATGAAGCCTCGTGGTTCATGAAGCCTCGTGGCGCACACCGCCGCCCGAACCAAGGCCGCGGCGCTGGCGCGCGTATGCTCCGCGCTCGAAACCGCCTTTGCCGCGCTGATGGGCGACCGCAAGGACATTCCCCGCCCGTCGCCGGCCAAGGGACGGCGAACCGTGGCGCTGCCGCCGCTTTCGGCCGCCAAAATCGGGCTCTATCGGGCGCTGCGCGCGGCGGGGGTGTCCAAGGCCGAACTCGCCCGGCGGCTCGACTGGCATCCGCCGCAGGTGGACCGGCTGCTCGATCTGCGTCACGCCTCGCGCCTCGACCGGATCGAACAGGCGCTGCATTGCCTGGGCAAGCGCCTGGCGATCGACGTTCGAAACGCGGCGTGACCAGCCGCACAATCTGGCGAAGTCAGTGACGGTGGAGTAGGGGTTAGCTCAGCCGACCGGCGACGCTGCGGAAGCGTTCCAAGGCCGCTTCCAGGTTCTCGACGATCTCGGCCGCAATTTCATCCGGCGGCGGCAGGTTTTCGCCATCATCGACGCTCGAATCCTTGAGCCAGAAAATATCCAGGTTCAGCTTATCCCGCTTGATGAGATCGGCGTAAGCGAAGCGCCGGAAGCGCTCCGTTTCTTTTCGCTTATGGCGGTTCGCCAGCCGCGCAGATTTAACGAACTCGTCGAGGTGCACGCGTTTCAGAGGCCGCTCTTTCAACGTGAAGCTCTGATTGGTGCGGAAATCGTAAATCCAGACATTCTTCGTCCACGGTGTTTCGGCCGCGGGCCGTTTATCGAAAAAGACCACATTGGCCTTGACTCCGGGCTTGTAGAAAATTCCGGTCGGCAGCCGTAGCAACGTATGGCAATCGAAGGCGTCGAGCAGCCGTCGACGAATTCGTTCGCCGGCACCGGCCTCAAACAGCACGTTATCCGGCACGACGACCGCGGCCGTGCCGTTCTCTTCGAGGATCGTCATGACGTGCTGAACGAAATTGAGCTGCTTGTTCGAGGTCGTGACCTGGAAATCTGGCCGCTGGTAATCCTCGCGCTCGGTCTCGATGTCGCCGTCGTCGGTGAAAACTTTGAAGCTCTGCTTGCGGCCGAAGGGCGGATTGGTCAGGACGTATGTCCACTTTTCACCTGGATCGGCCAACAACGCATCGGCGCGCGCAATCGGACTTTCGCCGTGGCCGATACCGTGAAGATAGAGATTCATCGCCGCGAGACGGACGACGCCGGGTACGATATCGAACCCGGTGAAAGTCCTTCGCCGCAACTTTGCCGCGACGCCTTTGTCCTTGGCGCGAGGATGCCGCTTCATGTGCTCGTAGGCTTGCAGCAAGAACCCGCCCGTGCCGCAGGCTGGATCACAGACCTTTCTACCCGGTTGCGGATCGACGACTTCGATGATGGCGTCGATGAGCGGACGTGGCGTGAAGTATTGGCCGGCGCCGGATTTGACCTCGGCGGCGTTGCGTTCGAGCAATCCTTCATAGATTGCTCCTTTCACGTCGACTTCGAGGCCAAGCCATGTCTCCCCGTCGATGAGCTGCACGAGGCGTTGCAGCCGCGCCGGATCCTCGATGGCGTTCTTTGCCTTGAGGTAAATCGCACCCAGCAGGCCGTCCGACCGACTCAGTGCCGCGAGCGTCCTGTTGTAAGAAGTGCCCAGCTTTTCACCCGAAAGACCCCGCAGACGCTCCCACCGCAACTCTTTCGGAATGATCGAGGGTTCGCCCAGGAATTCCGTCCGTTCCTGGTCCATCTTGAGGAACAGAAGGCACGTGATCTGCTCGACGTAGTCGCCATACGAGACGCCGGCGTCGCGCAGGACGTGCGCGTAATTCCAGACCTTGGCGACGAGGCCGAGATGATCGTTGTTCACTTGGCAATTCCTTCAACGATAGAGCGCCGTGACCGCTGAGGACGGGCGACCGTAACCGCCCGCGCCTTCCGCAGCGACTGCACATTCGATTCTGATGACTCGGCTCGCCCCACCCTCAATCGCTCGAGCAATACGCTTGCGGGCTCGTCCGATGGGTCTTGCGGCACGAGTTTTCCGGAAAAAGCAGCCGTTAGGACTGCCTGACGCAGTTTAGCCACCGACGTTGTCGATGACAGTGCGGCATTCATTTCGTCGATCGGGCGTGTTGCCTCGGCGATCTTTACTAGAAGCTCCGCAAGTTCATCCTCGCTGGGGACCGGGATGGGGAATCTTGCGAGCATCGTCTGTGAAATATTGTATTGGCCGGCTGAAGTAGCGGCATGCTTGCGCACTCGTTCCCGAATCAGGCCCGAACCCCAATAATACGCGATCCATTTCCACAGCAGGTTGCCGCCCAGCAGGCGAAACCGAATCAAGTATGATGCAAAAAAAACTCGGCCGGTGTGTTTCTTGCAGGACGAGCCCTGCGCGACCGATCAACTGTTCGCTGCCGTTTGTTCGCACGACTAGGAAATCCCCTGGCGTGATCGCGTCGGTTGGCCCAAGCGCTAAATCAGTTGTCGAGAATTTCAGGTTGGTCTCATCAATCGTTCCATTGCGGATGTTTGGAATCCGGAGAACGGCCATACCGGCGCTGTTGGCCGCGCATTTCGCCGATGTGCCGTAACTACTCTCAAACGAGAGTTGATCCAACGACGCCCAAACCCAGCCTGGAGGTAACCTCGGTAAACCACCGGCGTCTGGTGGCCTAGGTTCGGCGTAACGACTCTTCCATACGCTGTCCTTGGGCTTTAGGCCCTTGGCCTTACATTTCTGGATTGTGCGCCGTTCCCAGGCCGCGCGGCGCTCGTCGAGAATGCGCTTAAGAAAGTCAGCACCGGATTCCTTCGGCAGGTTCTTCTCGCGCCAGTCGCGGGTCAATTCGCCTGTTACCGCCGCCTTGAGCAGCGAACGGCGATACGCGTCCAGCCCTTCGCGCGTTTTTTCCAGCTCCTGCTCGCCAGCGTCGATCTCGCCGAAGAGCTCGTCGATCTTCAAAACAATTCGCCGTTGTTCAGCAACAGATGCAAGCGGTAGCGTGATCGAAGCCATGGTGCTGGCTCTTGCTCGCATCAGAGAGCCGCCTACTCCAGAGACATTCGCGGCAAGAAAGCGCCGAACCGATTCCATCGACAAGAAATGCCGAAGATAATTGGGTTCAACCGATAAATTCTTTGGAAATGTAATCCATTCTGTGGAGGCTATGACTTGACCGTCACTGGGTCGGTGCTTCGCGACCGTCCATGCCCGGTTGATACGTGGATTTATTTTGCATAGAAGTACCGTACCTTCGTGTACGGCTATTTTATTTGACCCGATCGCGCTCCCGTTAAGAACTTCAGGCGAGCGCGTTTCGAACGCTGGCACGCTATACAGCACAAAAGATTTATTCGGATGGATGTCAGGTTGAACGCTTACCGTCTTGCGCCCTATGAATTCTGAAAGACTCGCCCACGCCCATCCCGGCGGCAGCCCGTTTGGATTCGTATCGGTGAGAGGCATGACTACGCCACCAACGCCGCGGACAAGTCTTCGACGATGCTGCTCAAGCGGTCGGCGCCGAAGGCGCGCGCCGCCGCAATGCGGCCGCCGCGGTCGGCAAGCGCCGGCGCGTCCTGCAAATCGCCGAGCGTAATTTCGACGTTCGCCGCGACATGGTCCTTGATCAGCTTGAGCCAAACCAATTGCGCGCCATCGTATTCGCGGCCGGCGCGCTTCTCGCGGCCGAGCCAGAGGTTGAATCGTTGCTCGACCGAGGCGGCAAAGGGTTCGAGCATATCCATCTGACCCAAAGCGAAGCGCACCAGTGCAACCAGATCGGTCAGCAGGCGTTCGGGCGACGCATCGCGCACCTTCGCCCGATTGAGCCGCCGATAGGCCGCCCAGATTTGCGGCGGCGACAGAAGCCAAGGCGGACGGGCCAGCGCGTCGGCCAAATCCTTGACCATCTGGTAGGTCAGATGCTTCGCGGTATAAGGCCGGCCGTACAGGACCTGAAGCGCCACGATTTCGTCCTTGTTCGCTTCGAGAAATTCCCGAAAGCGCGTCGTCGTCTCGGTTGCGCGCCGGATGTCGTAGTCGGCAGACAATACCTCGTCGGTCGAGATTTCATCGATGACGATTTCAGACTGCTGCTTCAGATCCTTCAGGAGTCGGCGCAGTTTCGGATCGTCGAAGGTGCGCGCGGCGCGCTCTTTGAGGTCTGCCGCGACCTTGCCGGTAGCTTTCAAATCGTCGAGGCGCTGCGTGGCGGCTTCGGCCTCGACAACATCCGGGTCGATCGCGTCGATCAGCGACCGCGCGATCTCGTGTAAATCCTTGCCGGCGAGTTGGCGAATGCGCGACTGATCCTCCGCCGGCAATCTGCCGGCCAGCGCCGCCAATCTTCCGGCCAAGGACGATAGGGCGTCCTCCGATCGCTCGCCCGCCGCAACCCGGTCGAGCAACTTGTCGAAGGCAATCGCCCGGTTGCGTTCCAGCGGTTGCGAGGCGGTCTTTGCCGTTTCGGTGACGCCGACGGCATCGATGAGGATGAATTTCTCTTTGGCGTAAGCATCGGGCGTCACCTGCCGCAAATCGGTCGCGGAAATCGTCCGCACGCCGCGGCCTTTCATCTGCTCGTAATAGATCTCGGACTTCACGTCGCGCATGAACATCACGACTTCGACCGGCTTTATGTCGGTGCCGGTGGCCACCATGTCGACGGTTACCGCGATGCGTGGGTTGTAACTCGTCTGGAATTCCTTGATCAGCTCGGCCGGCGTCACGCCGCTGACCCGATAGGTGATCTTCTTGGCGAAAGCGTTGCCCTTGCCGAAGACCTCGCGGGCGATAGTGACGATTTCCTCGGCGTGGTGATCGTCCTTGGCGAAGATCAACGTCTTCGGAACCTCGGTGCGGCCGGGGAACAGCTCGGTAAAGACCGTGTCGCGATAAGCGGTCACGACCGTACGAATCTGATTGGGCGCCAGAACCGAGCGGTCAAGATCGTCCTTGCTATAGCTCAGGTCGTCTTCGAGTTCCTGATAGCGAACCTTGCGCGTCTTGCGGTCGCGCTTCGGAACCGAATAGCCGGCGCCGATCAATCCGCCCTTTTCGCCGATCCGGGTACGAATGCGGAAGATTTCGTAGCCGACATTGACGCCATCAATAACCGATCGCTCATACGGATATTCCGCGACGAGATTCTGTTGGAAATAGCCCAGGGTGTGTTTCGATGGTGTCGCCGTCAGGCCGATCACGAAAGCGTCGAAATAGTCGAGCACTTGCCGCCAGACGCCGTAGATCGAACGGTGACATTCGTCGACGATGATGACGTCGAAAGTCTCGATCGGAATGTCCGGGTTGTACACAATGGGCCGGTCGGCCGTTCCGGACGCCAGCTCGTAACCCGACATCTCATCGACTTCCTCGTCGATCTCTTCGCCGCGCAACGTCGCGTAGAGGCGCTGAATGGTCGAGATGACGACGCTAGACGACGCCTCAATGTGTCGTCCGGAAAGAAGCTGGACGTTGTAAATCTCGGTGAAGAGCTTGCCGGTGCCCGGCGGACGGAACCGCTGAAACTCGTTCTTGGTTTGCGTACCGAGATTTTTCCGGTCGACAAGAAAGAGAATTCGTTTTGTCTCGGAATAGGCGAGCAGCCGCATGACGAGATTGCACGCCGTGAACGTCTTTCCGGCGCCCGTCGCCATCTGAATCAGGGCGCGCGGGTTCGCATGTTTGAGCGACGCTTCGATGCCGTCAATTGCCTCGATCTGGCAGCCGCGCAATCCCGCCGGATCGGCGGCGGGAAGATCAAGCAGGCGTCGTCGTAAGCTCGTGCCCTTTTTCAGACTTTCGAACAGGGTTTTGGGCTGGTGAAAACTGAAGACATGGCGCGACCGCGGCTCCGGATCGCGCAAATCGCGGAACAGAGTTTCCGTGCCGGTGCTCTCGTAATCGAAAAGAAGAGTCGGAGCCCACGCTTGTAGATGGTCGGGGAGCGCAGCCATGTAATCTTCGGCTTGTTCGGCAACGCCGGTCAACGTTACGCCCTCGGGTTTGGCTTCGACGACGCCGCAGGCGCGGCGATCGATGAACAGAAGGTAGTCGCATGGACCGGATGGCAGGGCGTACTCGCGCACGGCAACGCCCAAGCCAGCGCCGAGATTCATTTCGTCGCGGTCTTGGACTTCCCAGCCGGCAGCCTTCAGCATCTCGTCGATCTTCTGACGAGCGCGCGCTTCCGGCGTCATTTGGCCCGGCACATAGCGATGGCCCCCCGATAGGCCGATACGATACGACCAATTTAGCTGAGAGCCGCCGTATTCTCTACGCCTTGGGAAGGCGCGCCATCGCTACGCCGCCGCCCGGGGCCTTACCCGACGATCGATCTCCTTGCCGGCCTCCATTTGCGCCTTCGTCAGATCGTGAACCGTCTGGAGGTTCAGCCAGAACTCCGCCGTCGTGTTGAAGTAGCGGCCGAGGCGCATGGCCGTGTCGGCGGTCACGCCGCGCGTGCCGTTGACGATCGCGCTGACGCGGTTGGCCGGCACATGCAGCTCCGCCGCGAGCGCGTTGGCGCTCAGCTTCAGCGGCTTGAGATATTCCTCGCGCAGGATCTCGCCGGGATGGGTGGTGATGCGGGTAGGGCGCTTAAGCATTTTTTGTCCCAAGACTCTTTTGCACGCCTTTCGGGTCGCGCGCGATGACGGTAAGGTAGGCGCGCGCCGGCTGGTCGGGCTCGGTGCGGCCGTCGAGCCGCTTTGCGGCTCGACCCCGAATCGCGCAGCGAAGTTTATCGCCGCGCATCCGTGAGGCCGATGGAAAGCCGCTTGCCGTTCACGCCCGCTTCCGCTCCAAATGTTCCTCGGCCGCTTCGGCGAGGAAGCGCGAGCGGTTCGGCGCCGCTTCGTCGATCCGCGCCAGCAATCCTTCGGGCAGCGTCACGTTCACCCGCACCGCTTTGCCGGCGAGGTCGGGCGCCGGCACCAGCACCGCCACGCCGTCGCGGTTCTCTGGATTTTTCATAACCGTGTCGATGTCCGATGGGGCAGGGATCGCCTCGCCGGCTTCCACCATCGCCTCGATATGGCCGTCGAGCGCCTCGCGCCCCATGGCGAGCGCTTCGTCCAGCGTCGTGCCGGCGGAGACGCAGCCCGGAAAATCGGGGAAGGAGATGCCGAAATCGCTCGCCGATTCCTTGTGGATCAGGCCGATGTAATGCCGCATCGCTTCACCTCTATCTCAGCCGAATTCCCGCCTGCCGTTCGATGCTGCGCAGCGTGCCTTTCGGCAGCGCCTTCTTCGGATGCGGCACGGTGACGATGCCGGGCCTGGTCGGGTGGCGATAATGGTGATGGCTGCCGCGCACCCGGATCAGCCGCCAGCCCGCCGCCTCGACGGCGCGTATGATTTCGCGGCTATTCATGTGTATTTGATACACACGTTTAGGTCAAGAAGAATGCGCATGATATGTGTATAGGCCATCGGCCAGAGCCCGAATCTCCTTGACTTTCCGCGCCCTTTATAGTACAAAACAAGAACATCAGGCAAGGCCCGCGGTGGAGCGGGGCGGCGCCTAATCGGAGGGGGGAATCCGCCCATGGCCTATCACAAGCACAAGCATCGCCCGCTCACGCTGCGGCAGCAGCGCTTCGTCGAGCAGTATCTGATCCTCGGCAACGCCACCGAGGCGGCGCGGCGGGTCGGCTATACCGCGCTGTCGGCCGGCGTCCACCTCAAGCAATTGCCGCATGTCGCCGAGGCGCTCCGCCTGCGCCGCTCGGCCGAGGCGCGCCGCGCCCAGATCGACCGCGCCACACTGCTGCGCGAGCTCGCGCGCATCGCCTTCTCCGATATGGGCGAGCTCGCCGATTGGGGGCCGAAAGGCGTGACGCTGCTCGAGAAATCCGCCGTGCCCGCCGACCAGCGCGCCGCCGTGGCCGAGATCGCCACCTCGCGCGTCGGCGGCAGCGCGCGCATCCGTCTCCACAACAAGCAGCACGCGCTCGATTCCATCGCCCGCCATCTGGGGTTCTTCGAGCGCGACGCGCGGCACCAACCCGACGGCCCGGCCGCGCGGCTGGCCGCCGCCGATTCCGCCCGCGCCAAGCTGCGCGCGCGCATCGAGGCGCTGGCGGCGGCGCAGCGGGAAGCGCCGCCCCTCACCCCGACCCTCTCCCCGCCAGCGCGGGGCGAGGGAGCCCAAAGCAACCCTCTCCCCGAGACCGGGGCGAGGGAGCAGGCGGAAGGGTGAGGGGTGTCGACGGGTGAGGGGATCGGGCGGATAGTGGTCTAGTATCCGCGCATGACCAGTCCCATCGCCGAGGCACTCCACGCCTGGCGCGATTTCCACTTTCTGATCGCGACCTCGGCGGCGACGCTGATCGGCGCCATGTTCGTCGTCGCCTCGATCGGCGGCCGCTTCCTCACGCCGACGCGCTCCGCCGCGAGCCGCATGTTCCTGACGCCGACGATCCTCCATCTCGGCTCGGTGCTGTTCGCCTGCGCGCTGACCCTGGTGCCGACGCTCGACGACCGCGCGCTCGCCGGGCTGCTCGGCTTGGGGGGCGTCGCCGGCCTCGGCTATTCCGCGGCCATCGCCTTCAACATCCACGGCCG
>Ga0209483_1001038_pt1 | contig 22014 bp, 17 predicted proteins | sample NGEPerA_FD_184508 | JGI IMG/M metagenome (GOLD analysis project Ga0209483, IMG submission 184508) | Arctic peat soil microbial communities from the Barrow Environmental Observatory site, Barrow, Alaska, USA - NGEE PermafrostL2-A... | ecosystem: Environmental > Terrestrial > Soil > Wetlands >... | reverse complement strand
CGCGAGCCGGGAACCGAGGATTGAGCAGGCTCGAATGCCACGCGGGCAGCATGACACAAACCAACGGCTGGCGCAATGCAGATTATTGCTATTGTCACGCCAAGCAAAATCCCGGACGCCTGTGGCGAGACGCCCGTGATACGGTGACGGTATTCTTCCCCTGAACTCAGCGGCCCTTGCGATCGGTTGAAGTATTAGATCTCACCGATGGAACGTCTGGAACTGCGACGTGTCCATCCCCATGCCCAGCGCCGTCGGGTAAATGTTGAACGTGACGCCGCTTTGGTTCGAGGTCTCGTCATTGAAATAGCGGAAGGCGATTACGAACGTGTCGAACTGCCGCAGAATTGCTGCGCTGCTGTACACGTTCTGGCCCTGCGTAAAGTCGAACTGCTGGTCGATGCTGACGGTGTATTTGGGGCTGATCTGATAATCCGCGTGAATGCCGGTGATGTTTGAATTAAGGTCGGCAATGTAGCGGTTGCTGACGTAGTAGGACAACCGGGTATCGCGCCGCACCAGCAGGCCGATACCCAATGTTTGCAAATTCGTGCGATCCAGATTGAACGAAGTGTCGCCCAGCAGCACGGTGTTATCGCTGAGGCGCCAGGAAGCGCTGGCGTTCACCGCGTCGCGGGGAAGCGATTCCTCGGGATACGCCGAGAAGAATTGCCCGCGGAAATCGTAGGGCTGGCGGAACGTTTTGGGCGGCTTGTTGCCGAAGTACTCGGCGTCCACGTCAAGGGTGAAGGCATCCACGCTGCGCCATTGCCCCGGTCCGCCGCGCTTGGTCTGCCAGCGCTGGTGCAGGCCGATCTCACCGACGGTAAGGTCGTTGATCGCATCCACCTGCGGATCATAAACGAACACCTGGTTTCGCTGCACATTCATCGCGCTGCTGAAGAAGTTGAGTTCCGGCTCGATGACGTGGCGAAGCTGGTGGATATCCAGGAAATCCGACTCGGCCGTCGGATCGGTTTTCCAAAGTTCGGTGGTGACCCGCGCTCCGGCCCCGGCCATGCCGCGGGCGCGCTCGCTTTCCTGCGGCGAGTCGGAATATTGCGTGTATCGCCCCATGACATAGGGCACGACTTTCAACGGCCCCATCGCCAGCGGCAGATCGACTTCCTGCCGGAAATCGCCGCGCCAAACGATTGTTTTGGTCAGCCCGGTATAACCCTCGGCGGGCAAGCCGGGCACGATCGGCGCCGCCCCAAAACCCTGCTCAGCCAAGGTTGCCCGTGAGCGGCTGAAGTGCAGCCCGCCGCCCACGTTTTCGCTAAACAGTGTCGCGTGATCGCCCAGGATGGAATCGCCTTCGCGGTAATAGCCCACCTCCGGAAGCCGATCCACCTCAAACTGCTCCTGCACCTGATTGCTGGTGGTGACCAGATGGTACGGCTGATATGTGGCGCCGAAGGTGAACGCCTCGGTATCCTCCTGATGCTTGATGTACGCCATCAAATCGCGCGGCGGGCCATCCTGGAAATCATGGCGGAACCATTGTTCCATGAAGGTTGCGTCTGAAACCCAGCCCGCCCGCACCTGCGCCTGCCAGTCATCGGGAAAGAAATGCTGATGCTCCCACAGCGCCTGCCCGCGCAGCTCATCGGGATGATTAAGCCGTATGGGAATGCGCCCCACATCATCGTATCCGTGGTCGTAGACAAAATAGCTTTTGAGATCGCCGGTGAAATCGGTGGCCTGTTTGGTGGTGTCGGTGAGCGCGCCGGCGCCGTATGCGGCGTTAATCCCGCCGGCCGGGCCGCGCTCGCTGAAATAATCCAGGCGGTACGAGACATCCAGATCACGCGGCGGGAGTTTCCCCAGCGTCTCGAACAAACCCCAGTCCGTCTCAAACGCGGTGCCGAAATTACTCAAGTGCCCCACGGTGATGGTCCGCAAGGCGCCGCCCTTTTCCATCGAGCCCGATTGATAGGGAAGAAAGAAAAACGGCACATCGAACGCGCGAAAGGAGGTATTGGTCGCTTCGTACACCACGCGATCGCCCAGGTCTGGATCGCCGGTCGGCTCGGTGCGGACGTATATTTCATCGGCGGCAAGGCTCAGGCTGGGAACGGCGAACGTGCTGCTGGTGAGCTGCATGTGACTGGCGCGGAATTCACCTTGCGAAAGCTGCCGCATCAGTTGGGCCTGCACCACCATGGGCGTGCCGCGCGTGGGATCGATCGTATGTACGATCGCGCTGGTCAGCACCGCGCGATCGGTGGCGAATTCATAATAAACCCGGTCGGCGGTGAGCCGTTGCTCGGGCGTTTTGGGGCGGGCGGCCACGTAGTCGATCTTTACATCGCCTTCCAGATACGCCGAGTTGATGATCTCGCGTCCCTGCTTCTTGCCGCCGGACACAGTGAGTTCATGAAGGCTTTTGAGCGGGGTGAAAAGCACGGCGCGGTCGGCGATCATCTCGATCAAATCCCCGTTGGGCCTGATCTGCACGAGCTTCACGCCATCGTTTAATACGATGGCGACGTTTCCCTCGTCGGTTTTGGTGGTTTGGAAATGAACGGCTTCAAAAACCACCGGCGCCTGCGCGGCGGCGGGGGCGGTGGTTGGCGCGCTGGTCGGCCGCCGCGCCCGCCGGGCGCCGCCCGGCGCCGCGGCGCGGGTCGCCGGCAGGCCGGGAGATACGGCCGCAAGGGCCGTGGGCGTCTGCTCCTGTCGCAATGCCTCCGCCTGGCGATATAAATCCGTTTTCGACAGATCCTTGGCTACCCGTGGGTCGGCGGCGACTTTAATGTTTTCGCTGCGCGCCTGCGCGTGGACCAGCCGTTGGCCCCCGGTCAGCGTGCTGATGACCTGCTCGCCCTCGAGGCGCTCGACCTTGGTTCGGCCAAGCAGGGCGATTTCGATATCAACAATTTTTGGATCGCCTCCGGCGCCCGTCGAAAGCCACATCACCGCGTTGTCGGCAGACAAAATCGCCCGGTCGAATTTGATCGTGGCCGGCCCCTTTAGGACCACGACGGTGGTGTTCTTCGCCTGCGCATCGATCCAGGTGGCCGCCGACTTGCCCGTCAAAACCAGCGTGTCGCTGGGCGACTGAATCTGGGCGTGAAGTGGGATGGCAATGCAAACCAGTGCAATCGACAAAATGGCAACGCCACGAAAACCCACTCACCGGCTCCTTCCCGTGCCCCTGTTCGCAAAGCCGGGCGGCATTATAAGACTGGGGGCGATAGCGTCAATTCAAGCCCTCTGATATCACGATCTGCGGCTTGCCGTCGGGGCCAAGGCGGTCGGGATTCGCAACGACAGTCCTTGCAGGTGGTTGAAATCCGGCGTTTGCATAAAATCCCGCGAAAAGAGAAACTTTTCGCTGCGATGCTTTCTCAGCATCGTCTCATCATTGCGCTTTTACAATGCGCCCGCGTTGCAGCCGGCAGAGCCTCCATTGTTTTGGCCGGGCGCGCCATCAACCAAGACCCTTCCCGCTTGAACGCCGATTCCCAGGTGGATCGGCGTTCGTTTTTATAGCGGCGCTATCGCACTTTCACCGTCGCCAGCGCCATGGCGGCCAGCATCGCGCCGATCAGCCAGAACCTCACCACCACCTGCTGCTCGGTCCACCCTTTGCGCTGAAAATGATGATGCAGCGGGGCCATGAGAAATACGCGGCGGCCTTCGCCAAACCGTCGCCGGCTGTACTTGAAATAGCCCACCTGGATCATCACCGAGACCGCCTCGATCACGAAGATTCCGCCGACCAGGAACAGCACCACTTCCTGCCGCACGACGATGGCGATGTAGCCGATCAACCCGCCCATCGCCAGCGAGCCGGTATCGCCCATGAAGACGCTGGCGGGGTTGCAGTTAAACCACAGGAACCCGACGCACGCCCCGGCCATCGCCCCGGCCAGCACCGCCATCTGATCGGTCGCCTGCACGTACGGCAGCAGCAGTTCGCTCGCCCAGTGGCTGTTCCCGATGATCAGCGTCAGCACGCAAAACGTGAAGCTGACGATCGCCATGCAGCCGGCGGCCAGGCCGTCCAATCCGTCCGTCAGATTCACCGCATTGCTCGATCCGGTCATTACCAGCGTCGCGATGGCAACGTACGCACCCAATTTCAACGGCACTGCCGTGTGCTTGAGAAATGGGAAATAAAGATATTTCTCCTCGTTGCTTCCGTAGTGCCAGGTGAAATACGCCAGCAGCACCCCCAGCCCGATCTGAAACATCAGCTTCTCGCGGCTGGTGAGCCCCTGGCGGCTTCCGTTGCGACGGGCGGCGGTGAGCTTGAGCCAATCATCAATCGCCCCCACGCCCCCGAGCCATACAAGACACAGCAGCCCCATCTCAACGTAAAAGTTCTTCAGATTCGCCAGCAGCAACGCGGTGGCGACGATGGAAAAAATGATGAGCAGCCCGCCCATCGTCGGCACCCCCTTTTTCCCCGCCATCAACTGATCCATCTCGGCCTGATCAAACCTGGGCGAATCCCCAATTTTCTGGCGGCGCAGCCAGCCAATCACCGGCCGGCCGAGCATGATGCAAATCACAAACCCCGAAAGGATCGCCAGCGTCGTTTGAAACGTGACGATCTGGAAGAGACGCAGCGACCCCAGGTCGTGCGCCTTGAGCCAGTTGTTGTAGTGTTCGACCAGAAGGTAAAGCATGGGGATTAGTTAAGGCAAGAAGCTCATGGAGACACGAACGCATAAAAATCCGAAACCCGAAGCACGAAATCCGAAACAAATTCAAAAGAAGAAAGAAGAAAATCAAAAACAAAACTTCAAAGATATCCTGCGAAACCTTGTCGCCATTACAAGAACTTCAGAAGACCGAAAGAGCAGACGGCCACGAATGAGCACGAATGGACACGAATAGGTTATTTTCATTCGTGTCCATTCGTGTCCATTCGTGGTTTCCCTCTTTCTTTGGGTTGCGGGCTCGCCCGCCCTGAGAGTTTTCGTGCCTTCGTGGTTAATCTTGCTTTTCGACTAAAGGCCCGTCATGGATTTGGCTTGGGCTGCCTTTTCGTCGCAAAGAAAACTTTGCGATGGTTCGTCGCCAGCGGATGCTCCGAAAGCAGCGGCGGAAAGAGCACATGCCGCCGCACCAGGTCCGCGGGGAAATCCTTCTCGTCCACCACGCGCACTTTATACCCAACTCCTTCGAGCATTGGCACCACATCATCGCCAAAAATGCGAACGTGGTCCTCCTGCCCGAATCGGCGCAGGCGTTCCCGCGGGTCGGTGAGGCTCGTATCGCTCTGTGTGCGGGCCAGCCTATCCTGCTGTGGCACGGTGAGAATCGCGCAGCCGCCGGGCGAAAGCACGCGATAAATCTCCCGCATTCCCTGGATATGATCCGGCACATGCTCCAGCACGTCGCAGGCGATCAGCAAATCCACCGACCCATCCGCCACGGCCGGCATGTTCGTCAGATCGAGCTGAATATCCGTGTCCGTCCGCAGGAAATCCGCCGTCGTGTATTTCGATGCCGTCGGCTTAAACAACGGCGTCGTCAGCCGCTCCGGCGAGAAGTGCAGCACCCGTTTGGCGTCCACCAGATCCTTGAATTTCACCCCATCAAGTAGCCGCAGGCTGTCCACCAGCAAGCGATGCCGCACCAGCGACCGGCATTTCCAGCAGACGGTTCGCGGATGCCATTGGTCGCCGGCCATGTAGCGCCCGCTCCATTGGCAGATGTTGCATTCCACATTTTTTGGAAACCGCAGAAACACATTGCGCAGCTTCAGCTTCGCCCGTCGCCAAAGCGCGGGGGAAGCATTCGCCGAAACTGCCATTGCACCATCGCTCTCCAACCACTCACCTCCCAAACCCAATCGGCTTAGACCCATTTCACGGATTAACCGCCTCGACACGGTCGGTGGTTTCAGGTTCTCACATGTGACACGGGCGTCCCGCCCAATGCCGGTGGTTGAGAAGTAGGGAAAATCAATGTCCCACGAGTTCCATACCGTACGCACGGGCGGGACGCCCGTGTCACAATTGAGATCTGCATTTTCCCGTCTCGAAATCCAAGACCTCTGGCTCCCCGAACGCGATGTTCAGCCATTGCAGCCGCCCAAACCATTTCCTGAATCGAAGAATGAATGACGTGAAGTTCGTCAGTTCAGGCAACCCGTCGCATCGGCCTGGCCACGGCAAGCTCCACTTCCACCCTGCATCCCAGCAACTCCTCGAGCAGCCTGAATTTCTTCTTCCGCCCATAGACTCGCCGAGCCTTGGCCGAGTCGTGGTTTAGTTGGCAGGTGATGCAAAGCCGCCGTCCGCGTAGCGACATTGTCATGCGCGGCGACTCAAGCTGCCGCCCGTCCAGTGCGTCGGCGGCCCGCAGCAAAGCCAGTATCAGCCGCAGGCGAGCCACGTCATCCTTACGCCGAAGGATTCCATCCCGCCCAACCTCCGGCACGCGCCCCCGGTGCCAGCGCGTCAGATACGCCAGCGCGCGGCGTTCCCCGCCGCTGAGCGGTAAATCCGCATCCCTTTGCAGCATCGCGGCCCCTTGCTGGGGATGGGTCTGGTCATCGATGGCCCGGCCCACATCGTGCACCAGCGCCGCCATTCGCAGCAGGCGAAGGTCTTCGCCGGCCAGATCGTGCAGGCGATGGATGAGTTGAAAGAGCCGCGACGCAATCGCGGCCACCCGCCGTTCGTGCTCGATCGACCCCAAATGCCCCGCCGCCCATTTGGCCAGGGCATGGCTCTTCAGACAAAGCGATCCTTCGCGGCGGTCTGCTCGCATAATTCCTTCCGCTAATTGCTCTAGAGCGTGTTGCAATTGAGTGTACACGTTCAAAAGACCGGCGAACGCTTATTTTCCAGCGTTTTCGGTGATTTCGCATCAATTTCGCAGTGTACATTCAATTGCAAACCGCTCTAATCGTCGGAATTCTATCATACTCTCTTTATTTTGATTGCGCTCAGTCCGCAAATACACCGGCAATCCACATTGACGCCATCCCTCCGCTCCAAAAATCGAACGCGCATCTATACACGGTCCCTGGACATCGGCGACAATGCGCCGGCGGAACGACGCTACGAGGACGTCGATCCACTACATCATCCTTCATTATTCCTATCCCCATTCCTCGCGAAGGGACAACTCATGGCCGCTCTAATTCCGGGATCGGGAAATGCAGTATGCCCGCGCGCCAAATTTCGGCGCCCGCACTGGATCTGGCTCCTGGCCCCAGTTGTGGGGCTGGCCGCCGTGGGACGGGGGGCGACGCAGCAGGAAAACTGGGTCGGCGGCGCGGGCCTTTGGACCGATGCCGGCAACTGGAATCCCGCCACTGTCCCCAATGACAATATCTCGATCTACCAATATTACACGGTGCAAATCAACTCGACCGGCAACACGCCCGCGGATGTTACCTTGCCAGGCGGCGGGCCTTTGTATGCCGTCATTAACATGTCGCTGGGTTCCGCAAGCAGCCTGACGCTTCAATCAGGCGCCGGATTACAGGTCGGCACATCAGCCACTCCCACGCTCCTGAATGCCGGCACGATCAACCTCGCCGGCGGTTCCTCGCTGTTTCTCCCCGCCAGCGGAATCGTCAGCGGCGGCGGCACCATCAACCTCGCTTCCGGCGCATATCTGAAACCCGCTAATCCAAACTCCTTTCAGATTGGCAATCAGACGGTGGTCGCTAGTTCGTTGGATGTCACCGGCTGGACCAATAACGGAACGATCCGCAACGCGCCCGGCCAGGATTTGGCGATCAGTATCATCGGAAACGGAGGCTTCACCAACAACGCGTTGATCGATCAGGAGGCCGGCGGAACGCTCACTGTCACCGGCAACATGAACATCTACAATGGCGCGACTGGCGGCACCATTGCGGTCGGGCCCGGCAGCGCCGCCGTCATCAATGGGCAAATAGGTGGAAATCTCCGAGTGGTCGGCAATGGCATCATCACCGGAAATATAAGCTTTCTTGGCCGGGGAACCATCGAAAATAGCTCGACGGGAATCATCAACCTGAGCCCTAAAAGCGAGTTCTTTGATTACTCCGGATCGATCATCAATCCGGCCGGGGGCCAGATATCGATTCCGGCCGGCAGATTGAACCTCCAACAAGGCGACTCCATTATCAATGGTGGGAATCTGGTCCTTGGCGCGCTGGGAATCAGCCAAAACGTAACCCAAAACGTCTATCTCCGAGGCGGAGGCCGCATCACAATTCAGGGACCTGAGTCGGGCATCGGCTCGGGCTCGGCAACCGCAATGTTCGACAATGTTGACCAAACCATAGACGGGGCAACCACCATCAATGCCCCCTTTGTCAATGGCGGGACGATCATCTCCGACATCAATCAGGGCACGATGACGATCTACCAATACCCGCCAGTCAATAGCGCGCACGTTTTTTCGGTCAACAATGGAACGATGGGCGCCAGCAATGGCGGGCAGATGATCGTGAACGGCTCCGTCACCGGTTCGGGAAATTGGGTCGCCAACGGCGGAGCCCTCAACTTCAAGCAGCCGGCCAACATCTCCACGATCGGCCCCATATCCGCCACCAACGACGGGCGCATCGAAGTGGGGTCGCCCGCAGTCAGCGGAACGGTGTATTCGCCCGTAATCCTCACTGGATCGAATCTCAGCCTCGACGCCTCCAGCTCGATTAGCAACGAGGGAACGATCCGGCTATTCGGCAATCTCTCCTACGCCATGAAAGATCCGTCTCAATGGTCCTGGTCGCCCGCCGCCGGCCCTGTTCCGGCGGTCCGCCTGATCATGGACGGCGGCATCACCGGCCAACCCACCAGCGCCGCCGGATGGGCCACCCTCGAACTCGCCGAGAAAGACAACGGCACGAACGGCCGCGGCTTCGACACCAGCTTCGCCATCCCCACCCTCGAGATCGGCCCCGACTCCCACATCCTCCTGACCGACCTGCTCGACAACGGCAATCGCGGCGGCCCCGCAGGCGCCCCCGAAGCCCTCTACGTGGACCAGCTTTCCTTCGACGACCCCACCGGCCAAGTCAATCTAAACGGCCTGCACCTCTACTACCGCACCCTCGTGGGTGGCTCGGCCTCTCAGATCATCGATTCGCCAATGAGTGTCCCGGAACCCGCCGCGTTGGGGATTGTCGGCCTGATGGGCCTGGCCACCCTGCTCCGTCGTCCGCGTCCCGGGGGGGCCGGATGATTGCGTTGTCCAAAAAAACGCATTCACCCCGTTTCCGTCCGGTGTCCACGCCGGGGTAAAGCGGCGCGCGAAGTTGTGGATCGCGGTGTACCTTCAGAGCCGCGCCGCCCCCGGATTGGGAGCGCGTTAGCGCATCTCGTTGCAGGACAGAGCTCCCAATCCGGGGCGGCGCGAGTACGCTCTGCCGCGGCGTGAACACCCGATGCGCAGCGGGAGGCGCACTCATGCCCAACAGAACTAGGGGAGCGTCGACGCGCGGCGAGCCCCGCGTCCAACACGCCCTGCGCGGCATGAAACTCGACATCAACGTTCCCTTGACCCCGGGATCACATTCCTATATACTTTTGTCGTGCCCCCAACGCAGTTCCGCTGGATTGAGTGGAATCGTGAACAGGCGACCAAGCACGGCTGCGCCATTCGAGATATCGAGCGCGTTGTACTGAATGCGGGCCGCGGCTTCCCGCGCAAAATGGATCGGAAGAAGTGGCTGGTAATTGGCCGCGCCGGCGCCGGCCAAATGATTGAGGTGATCTACCTTCTGGACGACGATGGCTGCGCTTTTGTGATCCACGCCATGCCCTTGACGACTCGCCGCAGGCGCGGCTGAAAAAAGGAGTGCAACATGAGGCAAACAAGGTCCGACATTGAAGCGTTTATTTCGCTGCCGGATTCGCAAAAGGCAAAGATCATCAGCCAGATCGAATCCCAGACGCCCCAGCAGCACCTGGCCAGTTCCCGGTCTCTCAATGCCCGTGAACTACTCCAGTGGCGGCGATTCAAAAGCAAAATGGGACGCCCCAAGGTCGGGAAAGGGGCAAAGACGATCTCGCTTACGGTGGAAATGGGTCTCTTGAAACGGGCCGATGCCTACGCCCGACGCCACGGCTTGAGCCGCGCCACGCTCGTGGCACGGGGCCTGAAAGCCATCATCGAGTCCGCGGCATGACCATACAAAGCGCCAGTGCCGTATGGACGAGGTGTCTTCTAAATCCGGTGACATTCTTCCCCGGTTCGTACACGGCACAGATCGTTCGCAATTCCAGATGGCTTGTGGAACTTGAAAAGATCAATAGCGTCCACCGTGGTTACAGACCTGAAGCATGGCGCGACTTGAACCATTATATTTTCTGGTTTCATGACGAAACATTTGAGTGCATTGCAGAGTCATACAAGTTGGAATTGTTCAATGCCGGCCGATCGAAATTGCTTGAATTGACCTGCAAGCGCATGACGTGTTGAGCGACCTCGGCAGGGATCGTGTTGCGCTGCTTGCTCGCGCAACACTTGTGCTTTACGTTGTGCTTCCGCGCAAATTCCGCAATGGCAACGGGTTGCCGACAATGCCGAGCAATTTTACGATACCTTTGCGCGCGAAAAAGTGTAAACTTTCGTCACAAAGTGTAAACACGCCTATTGCCGGTTGATTCTTGGTTGCATTTTGTTTCACGGGGGCGCGAGTACGCTCTGCCCCCCGGCGTCGACACCGGAGATCGCGTACAATCCATCCCGATGGACTTATTCCGCGATGTTCGCGAGAAGAACTTGGGCCGGGTGGCGCCGTTGGCGGCGCGGATGCGTCCGGCGACGCTGGATGAATTTGTCGGGCAGCAGCATTTCCTGGGGCCCGGCAAATTATTGCGGCGGATGCTGGAGGCGGATCGGTTGACCAGCGTGATCTTTTACGGCCCGCCGGGCACGGGGAAGACGACGTTGGCGCGGATCATCGCTCATTACACCAAAAGCCATTTCGAGCAGGTGAACGCGGCGGGCGTTGGGGTGAAGGAAGTGCGGGCCATCCTGGATGCCGCAAAGGAGCGGCTTTCCAACGGCGGGCAGCGGACGGTTTTGTTTCTTGATGAGATTCATCGCTTCAACCGCGCGCAGCAGGATATATTGCTGGCGGACGTGGAGGCGGGGCAAGTGATCCTGGTGGGGGCGACCACGGAGAATCCGTTTTTTGCCGTCAATGCGCCGCTGGTGAGCCGCAGCCAGATCTTTCAGTTTGGAGCCATCAGTGAGGAGGATATTCGCGCGCTGATTCGGAGGGCGATATCCGATAAAGAACGCGGATTTGGCAAGATGGCAATCGCGCTGGATGACGATGCTCTGGATTTGTGGGCGACCATGTCGGATGGGGATGCCCGGCGGGCGCTGAGCGCCCTGGAAGTGGCGGTGCTCTCCGGCGCGGCCGAGCAAGCGCAGACGCAAGCGGGAGCCGAATCGGGCCAGCGCGGCCCAGGGGATGTGGGCGGACCTGAGGCGAGGAGAAGTGCCAACGATGCGAAAGCGGATGATCGAGCCAAGCCGGATCATCGGCAATCGACGCATCACGCGAAATCCGGCCCCCACCCTAACCCTCCCCCGGGAATACCGGGAGAGGGGACAGGCCAGATCCGCCAGAACCAACTCCCGCAAACGCCGGCAGAAGGGATGGATCAGCGCGACCGAGGCAATCATGCTCCCGCCGGACTACCGCCGCTGCATATCACGCTCGACATCGCCGAGCAGTCGATGCAGCGAAAGGCGATCGTGTATGATGGCACCGGCGATGAGCATTACGCCGCCGCCAGCGCGCTTATCAAGTCAATGCGCGGCAGCGATCCGGATGCGGCGATATACTGGGTGGCCCGAATGCTCGAGGCGGGTGAAGACCCGCGTTTTATCGCACGGCGGATCGCGATTCTCGCCAGCGAGGACATCGGCAACGCCGACCCCAATGCGCTGCTCGTCGCCGCGGCCGCTTACCAGGTGGTCGAGCGGATCGGCATGCCCGAGGCGCAGCTAACGCTCGGACAGGCCGCCATTTACATGGCAACCGCGCCCAAGAGCAATGCCTCGGCGATGGCCATTTGGGGCGCGATGAGCGATGTGCGGGAAGGCCGGACATTGCCCGTGCCGCGCCATCTGCGCGATTCGCATTATGCGGGTTCGCAGCGCCTGGGGCATGGCAAGGATTACAAATACGCCCACGATTTTGAAGGTGGATTTGTCAGACAAGAGTACCTGGGTGTCGATAAGACCTACTACACGCCGACTGATCGGGGCTTTGAGGCCCAGATCGCCAAACGGATGGCGGCGCTGAGGGAAGATTCGACGCCGGCCTCGGCAAATTCGCCGGGCGCCTTGCCGGGCGATGCTGATTCATCGACAATGGTTAGGGAACAAACCGGCGGTGAGGATACAACGTAATGTTTGATATGATGAAGAATAAGGCGGCGGTCCGCCGACAACTGAAAGACGCGCTCATGGCGATGAGCGACGTGGACCGCCATCGCAAGAGTATCACCGCCTGCGGCTTACTGGCGCGGACGCCAGAGTTTGAAGCGGCCCGCGTGGTGATGTTGTATCTGTCGATGCCTCAGGAGATCGATACCGCTCCGCTGGCCTTGAAATGTTGGCAGGCGGGAAAGACGGTGGTGGTTCCGAAGGTGAGCTTCGAGCAGCGCCGCATGCTGCCGGTGGAAATCAACAGCTTGCAAACGGGGATCACGACTGCGGCCGACCTCAACTTCCGCGAGCCGATCGCCGGCCAGCCCATTCCGTTGGATCTGATTGATCTGGTGATCGTGCCGGGCCTGGGCTTTACGCCGACCGGCTACCGGATTGGGCGGGGGATGGGATTTTATGATCGGTTCCTGGCCCAGCCGGAATTTGTCGGCGTATCGTGCGGGCTGGCATTTGAAGAGCAGGTGATTACCGAAGTCCCCGTGCTTGACCATGACATGCCGTTAAGTATGCTGGTGACCGACCGGGGAATTTCGCGGTTCGCTACGAAAGCGATTAGCCAGTGCGGGGAAACGGCCTAATGTATCACGGGCGTCTCGCCCGTGCCGATGGTGTGAGATGCGAGTTGCAATTTTTCCCTGAGATCAAAAGCAATATGCACGGGCGCGACGCCCGTGATACGTCGTAGTATGTGTCGGTAAATACGGTGCGAGGCGATGAGCGATGAGTGAACCGTGACGCGGATTTGGTTTGTCACGGTTCACTCATCACTCATCATCTCCACGCTTCACCATTCTCCACTTTTCCAAATTTCCGGGAACACGGAGGTTCTCATGAGCCGCCACGGGCATACCCGCGTTAGCAGACCTTTGATGGCCTTTCTGGGCTTGACCATAGCCGTCGGGGCGGGCGTTTACATTCATAATGTGAAGAAGGCGCGCGCCAGCGAGGCGCGTGAGTCGGCGGCCGCCGACCATCGCGCGTCGGATTCGGGGTCGCAGGGCAGCGCATCGCCGGGTCGCTCATCGACGGGCATGGGCGCGACGCCGGTGACGCTGGTGACGCAAGCGCCAGCCGGGCAGTCGCCGGCTCTGGCCGGACATCCGGCGGCGCCGATCGCCGCCGCCCACCCGGAAAAGGCCGCCGGGCCGGATTCGACCGAGCAGCCGGACGCTTCGCAATCGTCTGCAAATCCCGTCGTCGTTGCGTTGGCCGCGGGCGTTTCCGATCCGGCGCCCGAGCTCCCATCATCCCCCGCGTCCGCGGCGCCGTTGACCGATGGCAAGGCGAAGATGGACTCCGGCGATTTGCTGGGCGCGCGGCTGATTCTCAATGCCGCCTTGCAGTCCGGGAACCTGAACAGCGCAGACGCGCAATCAGCCCGGCAGCTGCTGTCGCAGATCAACCAGACGGTCATCTTTTCCAAAAAGCGCTTCGCGGATGATCCATTCCAAACCTCGCACGAAATCGCCAGCGGCGAACGGTTGGCGCGCATCGCCGACCGCCATAAGGTCACATGGGAACTGCTCTGCAAGGTGAATGGATTGGTCAATCCCAGGAAAATCCGAGCCGGGCAATGGATCAAGATTCCGATGGGGCCGTTTTATGCGGTTGTGAATAAAGCCGCGTTCCGGCTGGACGTGTATCAGGGCTCGGCAGGCGGGGCGGGCAGCTTATTCGTCACAAGCTTCCCGGTTGGCCTGGGCAAGGATAATTCCACGCCGACCGGGTTATGGGCCGTGCAGCAGGGGAGCAAGGCGCATCCGGCCACCTACTACAGCCCGCGCGGGGAAGGCGTGATTGCCGCCGATGATCCCAAAAACCCCCTCGGCGGCTACTGGATCGGGATCACCGGACTTGGGGGCAACGCTTTGGAAAAGACTTCCTACGGCATCCACGGCACCATCGATCCCGATTCCATCGGCAAGGAAGCGAGCCTGGGCTGCATTCGCCTTCGACACGAAGACATCGCCGCATTGTATGATCTGCTGGTGGATGGGCACAGCAAGGTGCTCGTGAAGGATTGACAAGCGTTGCGACATGAAGCTTCTGGTGACTGGCGCCAACGGGTTCCTGGGGAAATATGTGGTGGCCGAGGCGTTGCGCCGCGGACATTTGGTTCGGGCGATGTTGCGCGGCGCGGCTTGCGCGTCGAACGCGGGGTGGGCGGGGCATCCCAATCTGGAAATCGTCCGCGCCGACCTTCGTTCGCGCCGGGGATTGACCGAAGCGGTGGCCGGCGTGGACTGTGTGCTTCACCTGGCGGCGGCCAAGAGCGGCGACATGTACGCGCAATACGCCGGCACCGTCGTTGCCACCGAGAATCTGCTCACCGCCATGACGCAAGCCGGGGTCGGCCACATCGTTCTGGTCAGTTCTTTTTCCGTCTACAACTATCTGAAGCTCAGGAGTTTTTCGGTTCTCACCGAAGACTCCCCGATCGAAGCCAATGCCTTCGCCCGCGATGAATACGCCCACACCAAGCTGGTACAGGAACGGCTGGTGCGCGAGCATGCGGCACAATATTCGTGCCGATTCACCGTTCTTCGCCCCGGCGTGATCTACGGGAAAGATAATTTCTTCACCGCGCGCCTGGGCGTGCAGGCCGGTCGCATTTGGATCCGCACCGGCGCCTGGGCCCGGCTTCCGCTCACGTACGTCGAAAATTGCGCGCATGTGATCGTGCTGGCCGGCGAGAAGGAATCGGCCGCCGGGCAGACGCTCAACGTCGTGGATGATGATCCGCCGACGCAACGCCGGTATGCAAACCTGCTGCGCGAGCGGACCATGCCCCCGCCGATCATCGTGCCGGTGGCATGGAGCGTGATGCGGCTTCTTGCTGCCACCGCGGTGGGTTTCAATAGGCTGTTTTTGAGGAATCGGGCGAAGATTCCCGGCATTTTCATTCCCGCTCGGCTTCATGCTCGTTGTAAGCCGTTGCGATTTAGTAATGCCCGGATCAAGCAGGCGCTGGGATGGGAGCCGCGATATTCACTCGAACAAGCGCTGGATCGGAGCGTCAATAACAGCGTGATCGAACTCACGGGCGTCGAACCCTCCGATCTGCCGGCGACGAGTACTGGCCCGCCGCTCAAGCCCGAGGTGGCGGCATGAGCTTGCGCATCGGGTACATGACCGGCGAATATCCCCGCGCCACCGATACCTTCATCCAACGAGAAGTGGCGGCGTTGCGTGAAACCGGCGTGCATGTCGAAACATTCTCCGTTCGCAAACCTGCCGAAAATGAAAACGTCGGACCCGAGGCGCAAGCCGAGCGCGCCGCCACGAGCTACTTGCTGCCCGCGTGTCCGTGGGATTTGTTTAAGACGCATGTGGCGCTGCTCGTGCGTTCACCCGGCCGGTATCTGGCCGCGCTGCGAACGGCGATACGCGTGCGTCCGCCGGGTGTGAAGGCGCTGCTGTTGCAGGGGGCGTATTTTGCCGAGGCCGGACTGGTCGCCCGGCGGATGCGCGGCCACCAACTCACGCACTTGCACAACCATTTTTCCAACTCGAGCTGCTCGGTGGCGATGCTGGCGGCGCAGCTTGGCGGCTTCACCTTCAGCTTCACCATGCACGGGCCGGCCGAGTTTTTCGAGCCGAAATATTGGCGCGTGGATGAAAAAATCCGCCGGGCGCTGTTCGTTTGCTGCATCAGCCATTTTTGCCGCAGCCAGGCGATGATCTTCGCCCCGCGCGAAAAGTGGGAGAAGCTCCACATCGTCCACTGCGGCGTGGAGATGTCGCTCTTCCAGAAAGCGACTCATCAGGGCGATGGCCATCGCCTCCTGTTCGTTGGCCGGCTCGCGCCGGTCAAGGGCCTGTGTGTGTTATTCGATGCCCTGGCGTTGCTCAAGCGGGATCGCCCGGGGGTCGTGCTGACAATCGCCGGCGATGGGCCGGATCGGCAAATCCTGGAAGCCAAGGCGCGCGACCTGGGAATGTACGACAACGTGCGATTCGTGGGCTATCAGTCGCAGGCTCAAGTGCGCGAATTACTCGGGCAGACGGATGTATTCGTAATGTCGAGCTTCGCGGAGGGCGTGCCGGTCGTGCTAATGGAGGCGATGGCATCGGGCGTGCCGGTGGTCGCCACGCGCATTGCAGGAATCCCCGAGCTAGTCGAGGAAGGGGTCAGCGGCTACCTCGTCCCGCCCGGCGATCCCGAGCCGCTGGCCGACTGTATCGCGGCATTGCTCGAAGATCCCGAGCTTCGCAACCGGTTCGGAAAAGCGGGGCGCGCGGAGGTGCGGGCCGAGTTTAATCTCGCTTATGAATCGCAAAGGCTCGTGAAGATCCTGACGGGCGCGCTGGAGGGCCGGGTTGTGTGGATCCGGCCGGAAGTGCAAACGGATGCGCCATCCACCGTGACCCGCGAACCGGCGTTGATTTGAAACGGCGTCAGCACAAAATCCGAAATCCGAAGCACAATCGGGTGCATATCAAAGTTCTTCAAGCCGCTGTTGCTTATCCAGATCCAAAAGCGCCCCAATCAGCGGATCAAGACCTCCCTGCAGGATCTGGTCGAGGTTGAAGTTTTTCTCGCCGCCGGCTTCTCCGCCCAGGCGGTGGTCGGTGCAGCGGTTTTGCGGGAAGTTGTAAGTGCGGATGCGCTGCGAGCGGTCTCCGCTGCCCATCATGGCTTTGCGGGCGCTGGTGGCCTGCGCGTGTTGCTTGGCGCGCTCGGCTTCGTACAGCGTGGCCCGCAGCAGAGCCCAGGCGCGCTCCTTGTTTTGAGTCTGGCTTTTGTGCTCGGTCATTTTGAAGATCAGGCCGCTGGGTTTGTGCTTGATCATCCAGCCGGTCTCGACCTTGTTGACGTTCTGGCCGCCCGGCCCGCCGCCCCGGCAGCCGAACTCCTCGACATCCTTGGGATTGATCTCAATCTTCACGTCCGGCAATTCGGGCATCACCGCGACCGTGGCCGCCGACGTATGAATCCGGCCCTGCGCCTCGGTTTCCGGCACGCGCTGCACGCGATGGCCGCCGCCCTCGAAGCGCAGATGCCGATACGCGCCCGAGCCCTTGATGTTGATGATGGCTTCTTTGAATCCGCCGCGTTCCGATGGCGAAAAATCGCTGACATCAAACCGCCAGCGGCGCGGCTCGCAATAGCGACGATACATCTCGAACAGATCGCGCACGAACAGCGCCGCCTCTTCCCCACCGGTCCCGGCGCGAATTTCCAGGAAGAACGAATCGACCGCGTTGTCCTCGGTGGCGACAAATTCATCCTTGAGCGACTCCAGAATCCGCGTTGCCTTTGCCTGCGCCCCGGGCAATTCCGCCGCCGCCAGTTCCGCCATATCGGCATCGGCCTTGTTCCCGATCAACTCCGCCAGTTCCCCGGCCTGCCCGATGGCCTTCTGATACTCGCGGTACTTGGAGACGATGGATTCAAGCTGTCCCTTCTCCTTGCTGATTGAGATCAGCCGATGCGAGTTGCTCACGACCGCCGCGTCGTTGAGCTGGTGTTCCAGATCGGTGTAGCGCCGGCTCAATTCATCAAGCTTGCGGATGAGCGCGGGAGGGGCGTTCAAAACCTCGGACATGGTGCATTTCCTTTAGGCGTAACACTTCAGCCGTGTGCGGAACTCGAGGAAGAAGAGCGTTACTGTATCACGGGCGTCTCGCCCGTGCCGATGGTGCGGTAGTTGATGAATCACGGTTCAGCCAATCGTAACGCATTCTGCATGGGCAGGACGCCCGTGATACGAGGTCGCCCGAAGGACGGCATTCAACATTAGCGACTGCAAACGGCTGAAGTGTTACGTTTAGCCAACGTGGTTGCGCGATGTGGCTATCTCTCAACGCGCGAATCCCGCACCGGCTGAACTGGATTTCCCAACTGCGCTGCCATGCCTGGCTCGGCGTCGGAGCTTGCGCTTTCCACCAACTGAATGGTTTCAGATTGCGGCGATTGCCCCGCGCCGGCGCGGCGCGTCAGCTTTACATTCGGCAGCCGCAGCACCGCTTGGCGAAGGGCCTGCTCCCAGCGGACGCGGATTTTCATCAGGTCGGGGTCGTCCTCCGGGAAACGCCGATGGCGGGTGAGGTCCAGCTCATCCACCGCATACGCCAGCAGGTCGATAGGCGGGCCGACGGTCACGTTGGATTTCATCGTCGAATCCATCGACAGCAAGGCGTACTTGGCGGCTTCCTCCAAGGTAGTGCGGTCATGCTTGATGCCGCGATCGAGAATGGGGCGGCCATACTTGGTTTCGCCGATTTGTAGGTAAGGAGAATCCTCGGTGGCTTGCAGCGGATTGCCCTGCGGGTAGATGAGCATGAGGTTGGGGGCTTCGCCCTTGACCTGCCCACCGAGCAGAAAATTGACGTTGAACTTAAATTCATCGCGCTCCAGTGCGGCGCGATCCATGTCCGAGACCCGGCGGATTTGCTCGCCGACCACGCGCCCGGCATCGTACAGCGAGGGCGCGACGGCCAATCCCTTGCCGGCCTCAAAATCCCTCCGCAACAGGGTGAGAATCGACTGAGACAGGGAAAGGCTGCCGCTGCTGAGTAACACGAAAACACGCTCGCCGGGCACGACGAAGGTGTGCATTTTGCGGGTGACGTTGATCTGATCGTACCCCGCATTGGTGCGCGAGTCGGCGGCCATCACCAGCCCATGTTTAGTCACAATCCCCAGGCAATACGTCATCGCCGCACATTCCTTTCACAGCCCAATCGTCCCACGCCATCACATCCTAAGCGCACCCTGCCGAATTAAAAGCACCATTATAGTGCTTCAGTCGCCTGCAATGCCCAATATCGCAATCTCTCGTCGATTAACGTGTTGTATCACGGGCGTCCCGCCCGTGCAGGGTGTACCAGATTCGCAATATTACGATTTGTCGACTACCGCGCCATCGGCACGGGCGAGACGCCCGTGATACGTTACGGGCTTGCTTCATGAACATCATTTTTTCCCCTACCCTCCTCCGCTCCCGACCATGTCCGCCTGTGGCTGAGTCATGCGCCTGGCGTCCATCGCTTTATCCAGCTCCGCGTCGCTCATCAGTTTCCGCCCGGCGGCCACTTGGCGGACCGTCTTGCCGGTCTTGAAGCTTTCCTTGGCGATGTCGGCGGCTTTGTCGTAGCCGATGATCGGCGCCAGGCTGGTACACATCGCCAGGCTTTGTTCAACCAATCCCTCGCATCGCTCTCGATTCGCTTCCATGCCCGCCACGCACCGGTCGGCGAAGACGCGGGCGCCGCGCGACAGCAGATCAATCGATTGCAGCAGGTTGTACGCCATCACCGGCATCATCACGTTCAACTCGAAACTGCTCCCCAGCCCGCTGCCCGCGAAGCAGATGGTGGCATCGTTGCCGATCACTTGCGCGGCGACCATCAGCGCCATCTCGCTCATCACCGGGTTGACTTTGCCGGGCATGATGGAGCTGCCCGGCTGCGTGGCCGGCACGCTGATCTCGCCGATCCCGCAGCGCGGGCCGCTGGCCAGCCAGCGGATGTCGTTGGCAATTTTTGACAAACTCACGGCGATCGTCTTGAGAAATCCGCTGCATTCGACAACGCCATCCTTGGCGGCCTGCGCCTCGAAATGGTTGCGGGCCTCGACAAAGTCGATGCCGCTCTTTTGCGCGATCACCGCGGCCGCCTGTTTGGCAAAGTCTGGATGCGAATTGATGCCGGTGCCGACTGCCGTGCCGCCCAGCGGCAATTCGCGCAGGCAGCGGATCGCCTTGTGCCCCCGCTCCACCGCCAGCCGCGCCTGCTGGGCATATCCCGACAATTCCTGCCCAAGCCGAATGGGCGTGGCATCCTGCAAATGCGTGCGGCCGATCTTCACCACCGAATCATATTCGTCGGCCTTCTTCTGCAATGCCTCGGCCAAATGCGAAAACGCCGGCAGCAGCGATTCCTTGATCGCCACGGCAGCGGAAACATGGATGGCGGTTGGGATGGCGTCGTTGGAGCTTTGCTCCATGTTGACGTGGTCGTTGGGATGGATCGGGTCTTTTCCGCCGCGCTTGCCTGTGGCGATTTCATTGGCCCGGCTGGCGATCACCTCGTTGGCGTTCATGTTCGTCGAAGTGCCTGAGCCGGTCTGGAAAATATCGACGATGAATTGTGCATCCAACTTGGCGTCCATCACTTCCTGGGCCGCCTGCTGGATCAGTGTTTTCTTCTTCTCGTCGAGAATCCCCAATGTATGATTCACCTGCGCGCAGGACCATTTGATCAGCCCCATCGCCGCGATGAACCGCCGGCTGAAGCGTAAATCAGATATGGGGAAATTCTCCACCGCCCGCCCGGTTTGCGCGCCGTAGTAGGCGTCCGCCGGGACTTTCATCTCGCCCATCGAATCTTTTTCGGTGCGGAATTGCTCGGCCATCATTTCCCTCGTGTAAAACGCTCAAGCCGGTCATTATGAGCGCGGCCAGAGGAATGGGAAGAGGGATCCGAAGACGATGGGGGCGTGACAGTTCGGGGGTGTCTGGGATTCCCTCTCCCGGTCGGTACTCCTGGGGAGGGTTAGGGCCTCCCCGCCGCGCCTCTTCTCCACAAGCGCAGCGCTCCCGAAAGCGACGAGGACGTCGCTTCTACATATGGAGCGCGAGCCGCGTTGGCGAGCGGTCAAGCTGCTTTCGGGCGAACCGTAGAAGCGGCGTCCTCGCCGCTTCTCTGCTTCTGTAGGCGCGCGAGCAACGATTCGCCAAATCTGTCATTTACCAGAAGACTTATGCAGTGATTGCATCCGCGGGCAGGCTTTTGGCGACCCTGAACTGCTCACACAATTCCCCATTCGTCAGGCAAGGCGCCTGGCCTTTGATCTCCCCCATAAACCCAAGCACCTCGTCCAACCGCTCCCATTGCCCGTTCGCCTCGATCTCCCATGAATGCCCCCACAGATGGAATACGCCGCCGTGATGTGTGGCGAAATCGAGAAATGAGCGAGCGAGCGCCGGCCAATCGGTTGAGTGCCCGTGCAGGACATATAGCCAAAGATTCGCCAATGCCCGCCGCTTCAGCACATTCCGCACATACGCGCCCAGGCCATGCGGATGCGCCTGGAGCGTGGTCGGCATGATCAACAAGTTTCCCCGCCGTCGCGGCGGCGCGAACGACAAGAGTTCGACGCTGCGCATCGCCTGGAATCCCGCCCGTTCGATCATCGGCAGATGCGCGGCGGAAAACTTCCCGCCCGGCGGGCAGAAGACCGGGCAGGCGTTGCCGGTCACGTCCTGCACCCACCCCCGGGAATCCACGATTTCGCGCGCGGCCTCCGCGTCGGGAACGGTGTTGAGAAAGACGTGCCGCATCGTATGCGCGCCGATCTCGAAGGACTTGGATAGTTCGCGAATGCTTTGTTCGGGCATCACGCCGGCGTCGGCTTCGCGGGGGATGTAAAATGTGCCGGTCAGGCCGTGCTTCGAGAGAAGCTCGGCAATGCGGAAATCCAGCGGGTGGCCGTCATCCCAGCTTGTTGTGATGTAGGACTGGATGTCGTTCATCTCACACCCTCAATCGTGACACGGGCGTCTCGCCACAGGCGTCCGGGATTTTGCTTGGCGTGACAATAGCAATAATCTGCATTGCGCCAGCCGTTGGTTTGTGTCATGCTGCCCGCGTGGCATTCGAGCCTGCTCAATCCTCGGTTCCCGGCTCGCG
>Ga0209483_1001037_pt1 | contig 22019 bp, 25 predicted proteins | sample NGEPerA_FD_184508 | JGI IMG/M metagenome (GOLD analysis project Ga0209483, IMG submission 184508) | Arctic peat soil microbial communities from the Barrow Environmental Observatory site, Barrow, Alaska, USA - NGEE PermafrostL2-A... | ecosystem: Environmental > Terrestrial > Soil > Wetlands >... | reverse complement strand
GCGCTAGGGTGTGTCATCAAATGAGCCAAATGGTTGCTGCTGCGAGGTGAATTGCAGCGAGGAAGTTTCTTGCCGTTTTGTCGTATCGGGTTGCGATGGCGCGGAAGAGCTTGAGTTTGGCGAAGAAGTTCTCGATGAGGTGGCGTGCTTTGTAGAGTTCCTTGTCGTACTCTCGCTGTACTTTTCGATTGGCCTTGGGCGGGATGACGGCTTGCTTTCCTGCCTGTTTCAAGGGATCCAGCACCCGTTTGTCGGCGTCAAAGCCCTTGTCCGCGATCACGGTGTCGGCTGCGAGTTGAGGCAGCAGCACATCGGCTCCGTCCAACTCGCAGGCTTGGCCTTCGGTGAGATGAAAGCCTATCGGGTTGCCGAGCGCATCGACGGTGGTGTGAATCTTGGTGCTCAACCCGCCCTTGCTGCGTCCGATGGCCTGTGATTCGCCCCCCTTTTGCGCGCTCCAGCACTATGCTGGTGGGCGCGCACGATGGTGGAGTCGATCATGGCGTATTCGTTGTCGGCGTCTCTGGCCAGATGCTCGAAAACAGCCTTCCAGACCCCGCGAATCGCCCACCGGCTGAACCGCGTATGCACCACGCGGAAGTCGCCGAAACGTTCCGGCAGATCGCGCCACGGGATGCCCGTTCGATAGCGATAAAGCACAGCCTCCACAAACAAACGGTTATCCATAGCAGGACGACCCACGGTACCCACCCGCCCAGGCAAAAGATCCTTGATCCGGTCCCACTGATCGTCCCGCAATCCGTAACGCCGTAATGTCATCCTCTCAAGCTAAAATCGGCTCAAGCTCACGCATATAACCAATTTGATGACACCCCCTAGCGTCCTTGCTCGATAAACGTAACCTTATTGATCTCTTTAAGCGTCGTAATCCCGGCCCGGACCCGCTCCAGCGCCGAGTCCCGGAGAAACGCCATGCCCTTCTGCTTGGCCTTCTTCCGAATCTCGGACCCCGGCCGTTTCTCCAGCAGCATCTCGCGAATTTCGTCGTCGAGTTCCAGCAATTCGTGGATCGCCGAACGGCCGCGATACCCGGTTCCGCCGCACTCGATGCAGCCCGTGCCTTCCTTGAACTTCACATCCCGCCACTCCGACGGAACCAGCCCGTTCTCCTCCAGCTCGGCATCGGTGTAATGCACGTCCTGCACGCAGAACTCGCATACCTGCCGCACCAGTCGTTGGGCCAGAATGCAGTTCAGCGCGGACACAAAGTTGTACGGCTCAACGCCCATATTCAAGAAGCGCCCCAGCACGTCGACCACGTTGTTCGCATGGACCGTCGTAAACACCAGATGCCCCGTCAGCGCCGAGTTGATGGCAATCTGCGCCGTCTCCGCATCGCGGATTTCGCCGACCAGAATCTTGTCCGGGTCATGCCGCAGAATCGACCGCAAACCGCGCGCAAACGTGAGCCCCTTTTTCTCGTTCACGGGAATCTGCGTGATGCCGCGAATCTGGTACTCGACCGGGTCCTCGATGGTGATGATCTTGTCTTCCTCGGACTTGATTTCGTTGAGTGCGGCATACAGCGTCGTCGTCTTACCTGAGCCGGTGGGACCGGTGACCAGCACCATGCCGTATGGCTCGCGGATGTAGCGCCGAAAGCGTGTAAGGTCCTTCTCCGCAAATCCCACCACGTCCAGCGACAGCTTCTTGAACTTCTCCGACATCGACTCTTTATCCAGCACGCGCAGCACGGCATTTTCACCGTGCACGGTCGGCATAATCGACACACGAAAATCGATCAGGCGCCCCTTGTACCGCACCCGGAAACGACCATCCTGCGGCACGCGCCGCTCGGCGATATCCAGCTCGCTCATGACCTTGATGCGCGACAGAATCGTTTGATGATGCTCGCGCGCAATCGGCGCCATCGCCTGTTGCAGCACGCCGTCGATGCGGTACTTCACCAGCAGCGAATCGTCGAACGTCTCGAGGTGAATATCCGAAGCGCGCCGCTCCAGCGCCGTAAAAATCGTCGTATCGACCAGCCGGATAATCGGCGAAATATCATCGTCCGCCGTCAGCTTCTCAATCGAAATATTCTCGTCGGCGTTCTCCTCGTTCGAGAGCACGTCGAACGCCAGCCCTTCGCTCGCCTCATCCAGAACGCGCTGCGACTGCTCGGTCTTCTTCAGCAGATCGGTAATCTGCGACAGCGTGGCAACGCGCGTCACAATCCGCGTCCCCAGCAGGCCGGAAATCTCGTCGATCACCATGAGTTTCGACGGGTCCGAAACGGCAATCGCCAGCCGCCCGTCGGTCTGCTCCAGCGGCACAAAGTTGTACCGGAACATCATGTCCACCGGCACCGACTTGAACAGCTCATGCTGAATCTTGAAGTTCTTCAGGTCGACAAACTCGGCATGATAGCGCCGCGCGAGCATCTGCGCGCGTTCGGCCTCAGAGAGCGCTTCGTTCGAGTAAGGTGCTGCAACGGGGATAGTAGCCATAAGGGTTTGACTCCAAAAATACAGACTGGTTTACCAGATACAGCTCACTTCGCCGGACTCACGAATGGGACCGTCCGCGGTGATGAGTGACAGACCATGCACGATCGCGGTGGCAGCGATGATGCGATCTGTAGGATCTTTGGGAAAACGGGGCGAGAACTGCACGGACCGTTCCGCAATCGCAGCGGTGATGGGCAGTACACGAAAAATTTGCTCGACTGTGGAGAGAAAGTCTCGCGGCTTCGTTTTGACCGCCACAATCCCCCGCTGAATCATCATGGCAAGTTCCCAAAGCGTCTTGTCGGAAATGCAGATTGCCTCGCTGCGCAGGCGTGCATCGTCGATCGCCCCAACTGCGTTATCGGAAAGCAGTTCTGGAACTTGTGCCATCCAGAAAACGATCTGCGTATCTACGATCATTTGTACTGGGCCGCGGACCGCTCAAAGAACTCTTCGAGTTCCTCATCGGAGTATATCGGCGAAAGCACGTCTCCCTTGATTTCCAGCTTCCCCCGGTAAAACCCGTAAATAGGGTCCGGGTCGGGTTCCGGCATAGGTAGCACCCGGGCGACCGGCTTTCCGTTGCGCGTGACGATCAGCCCCTCACGCTTTTGCTCCACGTCGGTCAACAGGGATAGGAAATGTGTCTTGGCTTCCGTAGCACCGAGGGTTTTCATAACAGCTCCTCAATGACCACTCTAACATGGTCATCGAGAGCCGCCTACTGCCCACCCAAGCTCAAAATCGGCAGATAAAGCGCAATCAAGATCACGACTACCACGACGCCCATGACGATCAAAATAATCGGCTCGATCAGGCTCATGATCGCGCCCAGCCGCGTCTGCACGTCTTCCTCGAAAAACTCCGCTACGGAGTTCAGCATCTGCGGCAGCGCGCCTGTGCTTTCGCCCACCTCGATCATCTCGATCGACAGTTCCGGAAACACCTTCGTCATCTCCAGCGATCGCGCCAGCCCCTTGCCCTCGCGCACGCTCTCGACGCTCGACATCACCGCCTTCGCAATCTGCTTCGAATCGATCGACTTCGCCGCCGTCTCCAGGCTCGGCACCAGCGGCAGACCGCCCGTCAGCAGCGTCGACAGGGTCCGCGAAAACAGTCCCACCTGATATTTCAGCCACACCGACCCCAACACCGGCGTCGCCACCCGCACCTTATCCACCGCCGTCCCGCCCGCATCGGTCTTGGTCCAGCGGAAGAACAGCCACCCCGCCAACCCCAGCACAGCGGCGAAATACAGACCGTACTTCTGCGCACCCGTCCCCAGTTGCAGCATGAAAACGGTAAGGTCCGGCAGTTTCGTCCCCAGCTGGTCATAGAGTTGCGCAAAACGCGGCACTACAAACGTAATCAGGAAAATAAACAGCCCGATCACCATCACAACCAGAAACGCCGGATAGATCAGCGACGCCTTCAGCTTCTTCCGAAAGCTCAACGAAACCCGCTGAAAATCCAGAAACCTTTGCAACACTTCTTCAAGGTTGCCGGACCGCTCCCCGGCCAGCAGCGTCGTCGTATACACCAGCGGAAACCCGCCCTGCGCCTCGAACGCCGACGAGATCGATTCGCCCGTCTTCACCCGCGCCGCAACGTCGTCCAACTGCCCGCGCAGGTTGGCGTCCTTCTGCCGTTTCGCCAGCAACTCCAGCGAACTCAAAATCGGCAACCCCGCCCGGATCAACGTCAAAAACTGCTGGTTGAAGATCAGGAAAGTCTCAAGATTGACCTTCTTCTTGGTCGACTTCCCCAGCATCGACTTCGCCTTGACCGAATAAACCAGGTATCCGGCCTGCGTAAACCGCGCGCGCAGTTCTTCCGCCGTCGCGGCAGTATGCACCTGCTCCTGCACGCGGCCCCGGTCATCGGCGAGTTTGATGGTGAATTCGGTCATAGTCGGGTGCCATCGCGCATAGTTCGAAATCCGGCGAATGTTCTTTCCATCTTAGACGGCGGTGACCGCGATTTGCTGTTTCATTGAGAGCACCTGCCGGTGAACTGCTGTTTCCACTCGCGTACGCGTAGCAAACGGGCGAGCAGTCAGGCGATGGGCCGGGAATTTGAAAGGCGCTAAAGGAGTGGTCCCCACACGGTCTCGAGATGAAAGGTGCGCGTAATTCGAAACCGCACTGGCGAGATCGGGTAATCCCGTCCCATCGTTTATCGCATACTTTGCGCATTTTCATCAAAATGTCAGGGTGGTCCCCGGTCGTACACGGCCGTACCTTGTTACGCCCGCAGCCGGTTTCGCAACGTCCCCGCCAGCTCCACCAGATTCTTCAGCTTTGGAGCCTGCGAAGGCGATGCCTCGCGCAACGCCAGCTCCGACTCCAGCAGAATCCCGGTCAGCGACGCACTCAACTCGTTCCGCAGCTCGACGATCGCCGCCGCCCGGGCCTTCACGCCATCCTGCACCCGATGCGCGAGGGCCGACCGCGCCTGGCGGACAATCCGCGGCGCCTTCGAAATGACGAAGTTCAGCTCCAGCACCGGAGCGGCCCCGGCATTCTGATACAGCAGGTCCGCCCCGCGAGGGTCCAACTCCGCCAGCGATTCCTCCAGCAGCACCAGCGAGTATTCCGTCCGCCGCAACGCAGCCAGCCCAGCCCGGCGCTGCGGTGCAACTTCCACCGCGGCGTCAAGTTCCTCGCGAAGCGCGTTCGCAATCGGCTCTGCGGCAAGCGCAGGCGCAATAATCAAAATAGTCCGCGACATCGTCTACCTCTTCCGGCCAACCAGCCGCATCCGGTTCTGGGTTGTCGGTTCTGGGTTGTCGGTTTAGGTTGTCGGTTCTGGGTTGTCGGTTCACAGAACCCACAACCCACAACCCACAACCGAGAACCGAGAACCCTAATCCGCTTCCTCATCCTCAATCCCATACTCCTTCAGCTTCCGATACAGCGTGGTCTTGCCGATGCCGAGCAGCTTCGCGGCCATCAGCTTGTCGCCGTTCAACTGCCGAATCGTATTGAGGATCGCCTGCTTCTCCATCTCCGCAATCGAGAGCACCTGCGGGCTCTCCGTCGCCTGCAGCGCGATTGCGGCCGCTGTCGCCTCGCGGTCGCGATGCGACAGGTGGTCCTGCAACTGCGTCGGGAAGTCGCCCATGTGCAGCACAGGCCCGCTCGAAAGCGCACACGCCCGCTCGATCGCATGTTCCAGCTCGCGCACATTGCCAGGCCAGTCATACTCCGCCATCAGCCGCAGAGCGTCATCGGCAAACGTATAGGTCAGCCCATTCTCGCGCCGCATCCGTTCCAGCGTATTCGCGGCCAGCAGCGGAATGTCCGCTCGCCTGTCGCGCAGCGGAGGAATCCGCACGTTCACCACGTTCAGGCGGAAGAACAGGTCCTTGCGAAACCGTCCCTGCTCGACCATCTGTTCCAGGTTGCGGTTCGTCGCCGCCAGAATCCGCGCCGCGATCGGCACAGTATGCGTCGCGCCGACCGGCCTTACTTCCTTCTCCTGTAGCGCGCGCAGCAGCTTGGCCTGTAGGTCGTGCGGCAACTCCCCAATCTCGTCGAGGAAGACTGTCCCGCCTTCGGCCGCGACCAGCAATCCGTCCTTGGACTTGTGGGCGCCGGTAAACGCGCCCTTCACATAGCCGAACAACTCGCTCTCGATCAGTGTCGGAACCAGCGAGCCGCAATCGACCGGAATAAAGGGCTTCGCTGCATTCGTCCCATTGAAGTGGATCGACCGCGCGACGATCTCCTTGCCCGTCCCCGACTCGCCCAGGATCAGCACCGGATGCGTCGTAAACGCCACCTTCGACAGGATGCGATACAGCTTCTCCATCTCCTGCGTGCGGCCGATCAGGTTGCCCATGCCCTTCTGCGTCCTCAGCCGTTCGCGCAGCGCGCGAGACTCCATGTCGAAGTGCCGCCGCTGCGCCGAGCGCTCCAGCACGGTCGCCAATTCCTCCAGCGCGAACGGTTTGGTCAGGTAGTCGTTCGCGCCCGTGCGCATCGCCTCCACCGCGGACGAGACCGTTGCAAACGCCGTCATCACGACAACTGCGGTCTCCGGATGCTTGGTCTTCACCTCTTCCAGCAGCACCAGACCGCCTCCGCCAGGCAGCTTCAGGTCCAGCAGCATCAGGTCCACGGGATGCCGTTGCAGATGCGCTCGCGCTGCGGGGACCGAGTCGGCCACATGCGTCGAAAACCCCATGCCCGCGGCAATCTCCGCGCAGGCATTGCGCACCGGAGCGTCGTCGTCGACCACCAGCAGTTCCAGCGTCGCCACGCGCTCGATGTTGAGCGGAGGCGCGCCCGCAAAGGTGGCCCGCTGCTGCGTTGTAGCCAGCGTGGACGTGGAGGTTGTAAAGCTATTCGAGGAGTCCAGTTTCGTGCTCAGCATGATAGGTTGACTCCTTCTTGGCAGGTCTGTGGGGAAGAGTTGTGGCGGTTGGTCCTGGCAGCGGCAATCGGCCAGTCGATCTGTAGCTTGGTTCCGCGTCCGGGCGCAGTCTCGATCGAAAGCTGCCCACTGGTGGATTGAACGAGGTCGTGAATCACGCGATGGCCGAGCCCGCTCAACGCCCCCAGCGGCAGCGGCGCCGGCTTCAGGAACTCCGCCACCACCGCCGGAGTCATGCCGGGCCCATTGTCCATCACAGTCAGGTGCAGTCCCGCCGCATCGCCGGAAACGGCAATGTGGATGCGGCTTTCCGATGGATCGCCTCTGGAGCCGTGCGCCCGCAGCGCCATCGCCGCATTGCGCGTCAGGTTGACCAGTATTCGCTCCAGGACCTCGGGTGGGAACGGAAGCACCGGCAACCCATGCGCCACGGTCATCGACACGGTCGCCTCGGGTGCGCCCAGCGACCGCAGCAGCGGAGCAAACGCCCGCACCACGGTGCCCGCCGACAAACGCTTCGGACGGCTGCGGCTGATCGCCGCGACCGGCCCCTGCGGGCCTTCCAGCAGGCGGTGGATCAGCGCCCCGCTGCGCTGCGAAAGCAGCCGCAACTCACGCGCGTAGTGCAGGTGTTCCGGCCGCAGCACGCCGGGTAAATCAAGGAGGTCGCAATATAGGCCGAGGGCTCCTAGCAGGTTCCCAGCATCGTGCGCCAGGCCGGGACCTTCGGAAATGGACGAGAGAGTACCGGAAGGGTTTAGGTTCCGTGCGGCTGGACTGCTCAGCGGGTGTGCCTGCATGGCGGTTGCTCCGGTTTGTCGTTTGGACTACATATCTAATGTTAGCTATATCACGTTGAGTGCCAAACCGGGAGGTCGCTGTATCTATATGAAGGCAAAGAACTAATCGCATTTCTGGAAAACCCGTCGCAAGGCGACATGTCCCGCGGCGAGATTCCCTTTCCGGGCATTTTCCCGGTATGTATTGATTGCACAGGGATTTGCTTCGATTTCTTTATCGGGACGGATTCCCAAAACAGGACTCACTTTTCCAATTTTCGGAAACTTAGTCACAACTTCCTATAATGGCCGGATGGCTGAAAAAAATTCTTTTCGTAGTGGTGGCCGCGCCCCCAATCAGGGCCGCGTCCTGCGTTTGACCCCAGGATTTGTGCAGACCGCCGAAGGCTCGGTACTCATCGAAGTCGGCCACACCCGCGTGTTGTGCAACGCCACCATCGACACCGGCGTCCCCGGCTGGATGCGCAACTCCGGCCGCGGCTGGGTGACGGCGGAGTACGGCATGTTGCCCCGCGCCACGCTCACCCGCACCGCCCGCGAGTCCGAACGCGGCAAGATCGGCGGGCGGACGCACGAGATCCAGCGCTTGATCGGCCGCAGCCTGCGGTCGATAGTGGACATGAAGCTGTTGGGCGAGAGAACGATCATCCTCGACTGCGACGTGCTGCAGGCCGACGGAGGAACGCGCACGGCCGCGATCACCGGCGCCTGCACAGCACTTGCTCTCGCGCTCAACAAGTTGGTCGAAGCGGGCACGCTCAAGCAGTCGCCGCTCAAGCAGATGGTGGCTGCGACATCGGTCGGCGTGGTCGATGGCCTCGTGCTGCTCGACCTCGCGTACGAAGAAGACTCGCGCGCCGAAGTCGACATGAACGTCGTTATGACCGCCGACGGCGGCCTGGTCGAAACCCAGGCCACGGCCGAAAAGGGCACCTACACCCGCGCGCAGTTGGATGAGATGCTGGATGTTGCGGAGCAGGGCATTCGCGAACTGCTCGCCGCGCAGATCGCGTGTCTGAACGCGGAAAGTAAGTGAGGTTTGAAATGAAGCGTTGGCTTGCAATAGCTTTTTGTTTGGCATTTGGGCTCGGACTCGCGTCGGCGCAAAAGCAGCGCTACTCCGAATCCCATCGTCCCGATCCGCTGCTGTATCCGTTGGTGGTGCACGTCACCCACGCCCGTGTTCAGGGCGCGGGCACGGCGGGCGTCCTGCACCTCGACGCCATCATCGACGGAAAGAAGGTCGAGCTCGAAGCCAACGCCGCCGCCCTGCTGCATGTTGGCGACTACCAGGGCCGCGTTCTTGCGGAAGACCATAAGAAGTCCGGCTGGTTTTCGAAGTCCTATGAGCTCCTCTTCAGTGACGGAACGACGGTCGCCTTTACCGAGGTCGCAGAGTCGGAGTAGTGCACTACGAAATCCAATCGTTGCGAGGTGATTAATGGAATGCCCGCATTTTGACAATCTGAAACCCGTAAAAGCCTCCGACACCGGCTGCAAGGAATGCCTCGAACTGGGCGACACCTGGGTGCATCTGCGCGAGTGCCTGAACTGCGGTCACGTTGGCTGCTGCGACTCGTCCAGGAACAAGCACGCCACCAAACATTTCCACGCGGCCAGGCATCCGGTCATGCGTTCCATCGAGCCCGGCGAGACCTGGGGCTGGTGTTATGTGGACGAAGTGATGGTCGATCTTGCCTAATCGCGAGTAATGTCCGCGAGAATCGTCTACCGCCGGTCCACCGGACCGTCGTCGCCGATGTCCTCGGACCATGTGTAGTCGACGTGGAACGTGCTGCTGCGCGTCTCAGTTGTCGACGCGCAGCAGAACCTTCGCAAGGAAGACCGGTTAGAAGTTGATATGACCCGCAAATTGCCAACTGCGCGGCAGGTTGGCGATGCCTGCGATCGTTCCAAAGGCATTGCCGGGTGCTGCCGCTGTGGTGGACCAGGCGACATTCGGAGCGGAGAATTGCGTGCGGTTGAAGACGTTCGAGACATCGGCCTCCACCGCGAGCGAAGTTTCATGCCACAAGTTGAAACTCCGCTTCAGTGAACCGTTGACGTTGTTGACGCCCTCGGCCCGCAAGCCAAGAGGGGCCGTACGAGGCGAGTTTCCAAATTTGAACTGCGGCGTGCTTGAGATCGCGGAGAGGTCCGCAGAAGGTTGGGGAGTCTCCATTTCCGGCAAATTGAAGCGCGCTGGGAGTGCCGGTGGAAGGATTCGTAAGGGCCGGATTCATGAAGGTGAAGTGATTTTTCAACTCGTGATAGGGCTGCAGATAATCCCAGCGCAACCCCATATCGATGGTCAGCTTGCTGTTCACCTTCCAGGTGTCCTCGACGTAGGGAGCGAACGTCTTATAGCGGCTATCGATCTGTTGCACGAGAGGCTGCAGGCTTACTGTCGGAGATCCGCTGACTGCACCGATCAGGAAGCTGGCATAGGAGTATCCGCCGCCGGCCGTAGCGCTCTGCGAAGTGGCCAGCGTGTTGGAATTGGCGGCGAAGCCGGCTGTGCTGATGGGGAGGTAGGGCAAGGTGAGAAGGCCCGTGGGACCGTTCGGACCTGCGTTCTTCACCTGGAGAAACTCGTAGCTCGCTCCGAAAGTCATCGAGTGACGTCCCTTGAGCCATTGCACGTTGTCTATGAGAACAAATGTTGCCGGTGAAGTGAGTGTGGTGGCAGCGGCGGCGCCTTGTTTCCAATTGCCGATCGCCGGACTGATACCCGAGGTCGCACCGAACGTGACAGTAGGAAAGTCCGTAGTGGCTTGCCCAGCCGGTGATGGCAGATTGGTGATGCCCAATGTGTCTGCCTGGTACTGCTTAATGCCGTCAGTGGCGTCGTGGATATCCATGTAGAAGCGGGTATAGCCATACTTGAACTGGTTCACAACGTGAGGTCCAAAAGTATAGGCATCCTCGACGTTGAACTGTTTGGGATAGACGCTGGCCAAATCTCCGCCAACATAGGGAAGAGGCAAGAAGGGAGCGCCATAGTTGTTGAGGAAGTGGTTGACCCCGATGGCGCCCACCGTGGAGATGCGATGGTTTGCGCTAAGGTCGTAGTCGACACGATAGTCGGCGAGGTGGTTGTCATTGCCCGCGACACGGGTGCCGATGTAATTGTTTGTAATCGTCGTCGGATCCGATGGCGCAGGCAGAAATGACTGCATCGCCTGAGAAATCGTGGAGATGTCTCCTGCCGGGATGACGTTGTTGGTAAGGATGCCGTTCTTGACGGCTTGGAACGGCTGTCTGGTGCAGACATTGCCGACGCAACTATTGATCCTGGGATCGTAGATAATGGCCGGGTTGTTCGCTCCCGTACCGGTGAGCCCACCGGTTCCCACACCGCCGTTGAGTTCGGTGAAATCACCCTGACGCATCAGTGTCGTCGCGACGGTGAGTTGAGCCGGAGACCCCGACCCCGGGCCGTTGCCGTGATACAGGTCATAGGCGACGAAGAAGAAGAGCTTGTTGTGCGTGAGGGGCACCTTGCCGCCGATAGAAGCGGAGAACTCGTTCTGGTGCTCGAAGGGCTTGCCCTGGCACAGCGACCGGTTGGCGGACGCGATGCATTGTGCGACGGTCGAGCCGAGTTTGGGCACCCACTTGTTGACGAAGCTCCACGAATCGAAGATGGTGTTGCGAACGTAATCCGAGACTTGGCCGTGATACCCAAGACCGCCGGATTTCATCGTAAAGTTGAGGGCGCCGGCGCCCGCGTACTCCACGGGCGGGATGCTGGTGATGACCTGAAACTGATCGATCGCGTCTACGCTGACATTGAGGCCGACCAGGCGCGTGTCGGCTTGCTGGTTGATGGTCTCCGCCGGAACGCCGTCCAGGTAGATTTGTTGGAGGTTGTTGCCCAGGCCGCCGACGATGGCCGCGCGCAATGAACTGGTGCTGGCCTGCGTGCCGGTCGTCAACGAGGCGAACGCAGTAGGGTCGCGCTGGGCGAACGTCACGGTGCTCATCAGAAGGGGAAGATTGCTGTAGGTTGCGTTCTCAATCACAGTCCCCAAAACTGCATTGTCCGTATCCAGCACGGGAGGAGCGTCGCTGACGGTGATCGTGTCCGTCGCTTCGCCGATGGTCAGGACCGCGTCGAGGTTCGCGGTCCCCAATGCGTTCACGACCAGATTGTCCTGCTTCAGCGTCTTGAAGCCTTTGGCCTCAACCTGGACCGTATACGTTCCGGGGAGCAACGGTGCGATCGTATACACGCCGGCGGAAGTGGTCGTCCGCATGATCGTCACATTGGTCGCAACATCGGTGGCCGTGACGGTCGCCCGGCACAACGGCCCCGGAACTGTCTTTGACCGTGCCCGCGATGGTGCCCTCGCCGGCAGTTTGCGCCGGCATGATGGCATTGATGAGACAAAACGCGATCAGGACGAAGCCTGTCGCGAAGCATCGGACCGCTCGGATAGAGAAGTTGCAGCCGTTCCTACAGCCTCCGCAGCCGTTTTCCATTTCCCAATTTCACGCAAGGAATATCGGCGATGTTTTATATGCGGAGGATTATGGAGACTCAATTCGCGTGTGTCAATAGGAAAATAATTCGCCGGTCGGAAACAAGAAATAGACGAAGAATTATTCCTGTAATGGATTTGGGACCGGAATCATGGTCGCGGAGTGCCGGCCCGGCTCCGATCGCCAGCGTCTATTTGTCGTCTGGAGTCGGCGTGGGATCGGGGCCAAACCGCTTGCCGAGTTCCGGAGTCGACAGAACTTCTTCGGGTTCCGGATTCACAGCCTTCTCGACTTCAACGCCGAACACGTAACTTCCGCCGAACATGTTGCTGGTGAAAAATACCATCTTCCTGTCGGGCGAGATGCGGACGTTGGGCTCGAGGCGATAGTCGTGGTGGGCCATGTTGACCAGATGCTCGGAGTGGAAGACTCCCGGGCGAACGAAGTCGGGCGCGTCGAGCCCGTCCTCGTCGCGGCGCATCTCGGGATGGAACAGCTCGATCCATGTGCCGTTCTTCGAGTGCGCCACCTGGCCGGAGTCGCCCCCGTCGCCGGCGAACAAGCTCAGGTCGCGGGTGAGGTTGAAGTGGATCGACCACTCGTCGCGCTGCATGTGATACGCCACGCGGCGATGGGTTTTGAGGTTGACGCTCGCAAGCCAGAAGTCCTCGCCCTTGGGCGTCTGCCAGTCGTACCAGATGGTTTCGCCGTCCAGTCCCCAGAACTCATGGCCTGCAATTTCCATCAGCATCGTGCGCTTGTGCATCAACTGGTTGTGCGAGCCGTCCGTGCGTATGGTCCAGATGCGATCGACTTTGTGCCACGGCCCTTCATGGCAGTACATCAGCAGCGTTGGATCGGCGGGCGAAAAAAGCAGGTGGCCGATCCAGTCGGTGGAATGCACCAGGATGTTCATCTTGCCCGTGGTGAGGTCGATCGTGAACAGCACCACCGGGATGTGCGCGGCGAGCCGCCTTTCCATCATCTGCGATTTGTCCGCTGCCTGAACCAGCGGCGTGGGAATGGGTCGGCCAGTGGCGTCGGCCCCGGTATGCGTGTTGTTGCGGCTGGGGTCGCGCGAGGCGGCCTCATCGCTCTCGGCAAATGAGCCCGCGCCGAGGGTCTCGTCGGCGTTGACGGTCGAGATGTTCGCCCGCCGGGGCAGGACCGTGAGTTTCGTGATGGCGCCGCTGTCGAGGTCCGCTTTGTATATGACGCTGGCGTCGGCGACTGGATCGAAGCGCGAGTAGAAAACGCTGTCGGTCTTCGCGCCGACGACGATGGCATGGAGGCCGCTGCGGAACGACGGCCTTTCGCCCGGCGCAGCCGCAGGGTTCGGGACCAGAAGCCGCGTCTTCCTTGTGGCCAGCTCCATCGTGTGAATACCGTCGGGAGCGGTGTACACCATGAAGCGGCCGTCGGGCGAGAAAGCATTGTTGTTGAAGTAGAAGCCCGAGGAGTGCGGCTCGTCCGAAAGCCGGAAGATGCGATGTCCGGTGTCCTTGTCGACCCATGTGCGGGGCGGCGTTTGCTGCGCCTGAAGCAGCGTTGAAGCGATTGCTGCGAGGCAGCCGGCGAAAGCGATCTTACCCGTGCGTGAGGACATATGCGGTCTTCCTTTGGGCTGAGTAACGGGGGACGGCGCTCAACCGCCTTGCGAGATTCGTTGGACTTCAATCGAGATGAAAAACCTCTTGGAGTGGCTGCATCTCGTCATCGGCATTCGCTGTGAGGCTCTCGAAGAACGGGCTCATCTCCGCCTGCCATTGGGTATTGACTTCGAGTGATTTCATGGTTGCCTTCGCTGCTCCAAAGTCTTCGCAGGTCAGGTAGCCGATCAGCAATCCATCCTGTCGCAAAAAAAGCGAGTAGTCGTGCCAACCTGCGGCTGTCAGGGCCCCCCTCATGGCCGGCCAGACCTGGGCGTGACGGCTGCGATACTCTTCGACCCGGTCTGCTCGGACCTTCAAAACGAAACAGATGCGTTGCACAATGCAGCTCCATAGCCGGAATCGCTTTCCCACGTCGCGACGGAGGCAATCGCCCGAACTATAGGTGCGGACCCATGTGTATGTCAATAGGAAAACTATTCCATAACTTGCTGGCGAATCCGTTTCTACGTGAAGAGTGCAACAATTTCCCACGGCAACGAATGGCTTCCCGTGAACGGCAATCGTTCAAAAGCCTATCTGCGATCAACGGAAGGTGCCGTGCTTAGCCCGGCATGGACCGCACCGACAATCGCATGTCTTCGGTCTGGGGGTAGGCGTGCCGAAACAGCGTCGTCTTCCTCGCGGGGCATGGGCCTGAGACGACCGGAGCGGGAAAGTGGCGCGCCGCCTTTTCAACGACGTTCACTAGTTTTCGCGGAGTGTGAGTCATGGAGCAATCTCAGATCGAATCTTCGTTTGCTCAAATTTCCCAAGCTTCAGCGATGCAAGCCGAACGATGTTGCGGCATGATCGGAATTGAAATTATTGGAGCACCGAATGGGATTTGAACCCATGAATACTGGTTTTGCAGACCAGCGCGTTAGCCACTTCGCCATCGGTGCCCATGTGTACCTGCCCACGCTCCTCGGAAGGAAGAACGCGAGCAGGCACGAATTCTACTGCGGTTGCGCCGTCGTCCGGATATACGGCTTCACCGTCTTGTAACCCGGATAGGTCTTCTCGGCTTCCTCGTTCGACATCGTGCCAGGGATGATGACATCATCGCCCTGTTTCCAGTTCGCCGGCGTAGACACCTTGTGTTTCGCAGTGAGCTGGATCGAGTCGACAACGCGCAGTATCTCGTCGAAGTTGCGCCCGGTCGACATCGGATAAGAAAGCTGCAGCTTGATGCGCTTGTCCGGTCCGATGACGAACACCGTGCGCACGGGCGCGTTGAGCACCGGCGTGCGGCCTTCCGATGTTTCGCCAGCGTCGGCCGGCAGCATGTCGTACAGCTTCGCCACCTTCAGCTCAGGATCGCCAATCAGCGGATACTTCACCGTGTGCCCGCTGACGTCCTGAATATCTTGCGCCCACTTGCTATGGCTTTCGACAGGGTCGACGCTGAGGCCGAGAATCTTCGCGCCGCGCTTGGCGAACTCGCCCTGCAGCCCGGCCATCGCGCCCAGTTCGGTCGTGCAGACGGGAGTGAAATCTTTGGGGTGCGAAAACAGCACGGCCCAGCCATCGCCGATCCACTCGTGAAAATGGATGGGGCCTTGAGTCGTGTCGGCGGTGAAATCGGGAGCTACATCGTTGATGCGGAGTGACATTTCTTTTGCCTCGCTTCTTTGAGTTTCAGCATTCGCTGGGCCGCGGTTTCAATCCACTCAAGTCCACCGTTTGGTTCTTGCTGCCTGTAAGCAGAAAACCCACCCGGCTATGATCGCTCGGGTGGGTCCTGACTTCGAGTGTTGTGACGCTTATCGTCTCGACTCTCTCATCGGCTCACCCGTGCAGGCGGCAGCGACAGCAGCCACAGCAGGGAAAAGTCGAGATGGAGTTGACGTTTGTCATTGCTTCTAAATTCCAATACCGCCGCCGGCGCCCTGCGCCAGCATGAATGCAGTTTCGCCTCACTGCGGTAATCTCAAATTACGCTGGGCGCTCGGACGTGTCAAACGGCGCCGCCTCTGGAGGCCGCAACCTCATGCCCCAACGCACTCTTGCCTACTCCGTCGTCGATGTCTTTGCCGAGCACGCGCTCGAAGGCAATCCGCTGGCTGTCTTCCACGACGCGCATTCGCTTTCAAGCGATGAAATGCAGGCCCTCGCGCGCGAAACCAACCTCGCCGAAACGACGTTCATTCTCCCGTCCGGCGACGAGAGCAAGGGCGTGCGCGTGCGCATCTTCACTACGCAGGAAGAACTCCGCTTCGCCGGCCATCCCACGCTGGGCACGGCAAGCTGGCTTTATTGGAACCATCCGACACTACGCGGCGCAGACACGATCACACTCGCACTCAACATTGGCCCCATCACCGTCCGCTTCACGCCACCGCCAGCCGATCAGCACGGCGTGCATGGCACCATGCAGCAGAACGATCCAACCTTCGGCCTTACGCACGATCGCAGCGCCATCGCCGCGGCCCTCGGCCTCAGTGTCGACGACCTCGACCCCCATCACGCGCCGCAAACCGTTTCCACCGGGATGCCCTTCTGCATTGTGCCGCTGCGCTCGCTCGAAGTCTCGAAGCGTCTCCAGATATCGCAGCGCGATGCGCAACGTTACCTCGACGGCAGCGACGCAAAATTCTTCTACTGCATCGCTCCCGCCGCCACGCGCAACGACGCAGCGGGCCCGCACTGGCATGCGCGCATGCAGTTCTACGGCGGCGAAGATCCCGCGACCGGCTCCGCATCCGGCTGCTGCATTTCGTGGCTGGTGCGTCACGGCCTCGCGCCATCCGAGACGCCGACAGTCATCGAGCAGGGAGTTGAAATGCGCCGGCCGAGCCGTATCGCAACTCAGGCCAAATTGGCGGACGATTCCATTTCGGAAGTGTTCGTCGGAGGCCGCACCATTCCCGTGGCAACGGGATCGTTTTTCCTGCCCCGACACGAAGGATTCCCACAGGCGCCGGAACGCAATCGCCAATGTTAATGCCGCGTTACGAAACAGCGGTGGAAGCGCCATGCAAATCTCTGCGCTATTTCGCCAAAAATTCGCTGTTGCCACAAGCGCCGCACACGCCTATGCTCGGCAAATCGTCAGCCAGGAAATTTCTTGAACGACGCCATACTTTCGCCAGTTTTAACCACAATCTGAACCGAGAAGAGCGCTCGCCGTTCGTCGCCAACCCTCACTGCGCCGCAGCTTTTGTTTAGCGCACCAGGACGCCCCGGACATGTGAAGCGCCCATCTCAAACCCCGCGGTCCGGCTGCGTTTTTTCTCGCGTCCACGACTTCAGGGGCGCCGCTCCCGCCCGGTGCGGACAGGAGAGCCTCGCTTTCCGTCCGACACCGCGCCTCCACGGAGCGAACGTTTGCCATGCGTCGACGCGGTCTGCGTCTGCGCGTCGCAGCGGCCCCGCCTGCGCTCAAAAGCGCTGCACCGCGGTTGTTTTCCACAGCTTCAACAGGGCCGGACGTGCCTCCCGGCGCGCTCGCCCCCGCTCGGCCAAATCACGCCGCGAACGATCGGCGCGCTTCATTCACCAGGACCCCTTTCGGCCCGTAAAAAGCAGCCGGCTTCACCGGCGGAGATCGATTCAACCATGCGCCCACGTAAGACAATTCTCTGCGTCGAAGACAACGAACAAATTCTCTCCATCCGCAAATTCCTGCTCGAAACCCGCGGCTATCGCGTGCTCTCCGCAAGCTGCGCGGCCGAGGCGCTGGAGCACCTCCAGGCCGCCCTGCCCGGCTCCATCGACCTCCTGCTCTCTGACCTCATCCTGCCGCAGATGGACGGCAACGAACTCGCCCGCCGCGCCAAGCAGATACACGCCTGCCTGCCCGTGCTCATCGTCTCGGGGACGGTCACCAGCTTCGACCGCGCCGTGTTCGCCGACGCGTTCCTCCCCAAAGGCGCCTGCGCGCCGGCGGAGCTGCTGGACCGCATCCGCATCCTCGTCGCCCGCAAACGCGGCCCCAAGAAGCAATCCAGCTCGGTCCCCGCACCGCCCACAGCTCTGCGAGCCGCCAGCTAGCGCCGCAACGCTGTGGCCTTTTAGGAAGGAGCAGGGGCCCTCACGCCCCTGAACCTACCTCATCGCAAAATCTGCCGTGGGATCTCGCGATCTACGCCCGCTCGTTATCCGGGCGCCAGCTCACGATGGCCTCTTTGATCTGCTTCTCCGACAGCTTCTCGCGAATCGCCCGCCGCGCCAGATCGGGCAGCTCGGCATTCGAGGCGAACCGCAGCCCAACATACTGCCGCACCGTAAGCGACTCCAGCTCAATCAGCTCCGACGCCGAAACCAGTGTCGCCAGCCGCAGCCGTTCTTCCAGACGGATCACGCGGTCCTGCACCACCAGCGCATAGGAACGGGCTTTGAACGCCAGAAGAAACAGCGCCACCGACACCACGATCAACCACATGCCGCTATGCATGTGCTGATGGTAGTGACGGCAGTACCACCAAATGGTCGCGACAACATTCAGCAGAAATACCGGGGCAACGAAGAAGTGATACTCAGGGTCCCAGCGTGTGTGGTTCTTATAGTTTTGCGGTGTGGACATGCGGAGGTCTCGCTTTCCTGAAGTGATTTTGTAAGGGGTCCCGAAGGTTGACCGAAATCATACTCCGCCGCGCTGCGGTACGCTCGTAAAGAGGTCAACGGTGAAGAAGAGGATCGGCGCGCACATGAGCACCAGCGGCGGAGTCTGGACGGCCATCGATCGCGCCGTCGCGGCCGGTGGCAACACGCTGCAGATATTCAGTTCGAGCCCCCGCACCTGGAAGGTCGGCGCGGTCAAGTCCGCGGACGTCGAGAAGCTCAACGCCCTGCGCGCGGAGTTCGATGTGCATCCGCTGGTCATCCACGCCAGTTTCCTCATCAACCTCTGCTCGCAGACCGAAAGCATCCGCGTCAGTTCCACCGACGCCTTTCGCGCGGAAATCCAGCAGGCGCTGGCTCTTGGCGCGGAGTATCTCGTCGTCCATCCGGGAAGCTGGAAGGGCCTCACCCGCGACGAGGGCCTGCGGCTCGCCGCACAGTCCATCGAGCGGGCGATCGACGGCCTGCCGTGGCAGTCGTCGAAGCTGAAAATCCTCATCGAGAACGCGCCCGGCGCGGAGTTCTCTCTCGGCTCGACCTTCGAGCAGGTCGCGGAGCTGGTCGCCCGCCTCCGCGCCTGCGCTCCGGTCGATGTGTGCCTCGACACCTGCCACGTCCACGTCGCGGGCTACGACCTCGTCTCGCAGCAGGGCTATGACCAGACCACAAAACTCATAGGCGAAACAGTCGGCTTCGACGCCGTGCGCGTCTGGCACTGCAACGACGCGAAGGCGCCGGTGGGCTCGAAGCTCGACCGCCACGAGCACATCGGCGAAGGCGCCATCGGCGCCGAAACCTTCCGCCGCCTGCTGCACGACGAGCGTTTCGCCCACGCCGCGTTCATCGCCGAAACGCCGGTCGACGAACCCGGCGACGAGATGCGCAACATTATGACCCTTCGTGTCCTGTCGGCGAGCTGACCGCCAGGAGTTCCCAAGGCCCACTTTTTACAGCGATTTATTTTCAGTAGTTTAGAGGATCCGTCTCAAGCGAAGCACCCTGGCAGAAACCACTGAGGTCGGCTTTACCTTTATGAGCCGCCCATCCCGCGGTTCCGATCGGAACTGGGTTTCAGTCAATAAACCGGTCGGTCGCCCATTCGAAGCTTAGTCTAGCTGGTGGGAGCGGCGTGGTTCTGCGGCCGTCTCCTATTTGCTTTCTGCCACGGCTGCCTCGGAGTGGCGGTGGGCTTCTTCGGCGTGTTCTTTGGCGAGGCGGGACTGCTCGTGGGCACTGAGGTGGTCGCCTTTGTTGTGCGAAGCGGCTGCTTCCAGGTGGGCCTGGGCGGCGAGGTTGTGAAACTCGATGGCGCGTTGACCGGGGGTGTTGGGCATGTCGTTCTCTCCTTGCAATTGAGACATTGGATGCGGGGTCGAGGGAACGCGGTTTCCGCCGAGGTTTGAGGGCGTATGAGCCGCTAGAATCGGGGTAGGCTGCGTTTTCTCATGGACTCGTTTTTTGCACGGTTTAAAAATCCGCTGGTGCTGGTGGCCGTCGTGCTGTTGCAGACGATCGGGCTGGCGGTGCAGGTGCAGCGAGGCTCCGGGCCGGGGGGCGATCCGGCGGACGGCGCGAAGATTTCGCAGCTTCGCTACTGGAGCACGCTGCTGGTGACTCCCTTCGAGCGGGTGCTGCATGGCGGCGGAAGCCATGTGCGAAGTGTGTGGGTGAACTACCTCTACCTGCTGCATACGCGGCAACAAAACATCGCGTTGCAGAACGAGGTTGCGCGGCTGCGCGAGGAGCAGGCAGCCTTCGCGGAAGACGCCGAGCAGGGGCGGCGGGTGCAGGCGCTGCTCGGGTTTCAGCACCAGTACATTGCCAAAACGGTGGCGGCGCAGGTGGTGGGGACGAGCGGCTCGGACAGGTCGCGGCTGCTGCTGATCGACAAGGGGTCGAAGGACGGGCTGAAGCCGGACCAGGCGGTGATTACTCCCGATGGCATTGTGGGCAAGCTGCGCGATGTGTGGGCGCATAGCGCGCAGTTGCTGCTGATCAACGATTCGACCTCAGGCGCGGGGGTGATTCTGGAGTCGACCCGGATTCGCGGGATCATTCGCGGAGCGGCGAATGGGAAAGTGGAGATCAACAACCTTACGTCCGACTCCCGCATCAAGCCGGGGGAGCATGTGATTACTTCGGGCGGCGATGGGGTGTTTCCGCGCGGGCTGCCGGTGGGGGTGATCGAGTCGATTGCGCCCGACCCGGAGCACCAGCCGTATACGGCGATCATGATTAAGCCTGCGGCTGACCTGGCGCGGCTGGAAGAAGTGCTGGTGGTGACGGGAACGCAGACGACTCTGCCGCCGCAGGCGCAGCAGGATGAGGACATGGCCGCGGCGACCGCAAACGCCAAGCGCGCGGCCGATCTGGCAGCGGACAAGTTGCCGAGCATCCACGATGGCGAACCGGCGGCCGGTCCGAACGCGGCAGGTGCGTCAGCGGCAGGTGCGACGCCGGCTGCTCCGGTTGTGCCGCGTCCGCTGCCTGCACTGCATCCCGACCGCTATACGCCGGGAGTGACGCCGCCGGCCGCGGACCTTACCCCCGGGGCGCCGAAGGGCAGTTCGAGTCCGGCTGCTGCGCCGCATCCTCCGGAAAGTGATGCTTCACCGAAGCCGCAGACCTGACCTCCATGCCCGAACATAGTTACAGTTCGCGACGCGAACTCGACCAATACGTTTTCCATCCGGCAGTCACGGTGCTGGTGCCGGTAGCGGCGGTGCTGCTCCAGTCGGTGCTGCCGCGCCTTTGGGGGCGGTTGGAGATTCTCGACCTGCCGCTGATCGTGGTGATCTATTTTGCGGTGTCGAGGCGGAGTCCTGTTGCCGGCACAATTACGGGCACGGTGATTGGGTTGTTGCAGGACGGGCTTACGGGCCGGCCGCTCGGCATCAACGGGATTGCGAAGGCGATCATCGGATATGTCGCGGCAAGTGTGGGGTTTGCGGTCGACGTCGACAACCTGATCAACCGCGTGGCCATGAATTTTGTCTTCTGCCTGCTGCAAAGCGTGCTGCTGTATGGGATTGCGCGGTTTTTGGTGGCGGATCCCAATGCCCATCTGGGCCCGCTGTATCAACTGCTGAAGGCGGTTTGCAATACGCTTGTCGCGGTGCCGGTCTTTTTTCTGCTGGACAACTTCCGGCATCGCGATTAAGACGTTTTTGCGCCAAATTGCGCAAAAATGCGGTTTTGTAGCGCAATGAGTATGGCAGGGCCCCCCAGCCCCCAGCGGCCCATGCAATGCTCTCTCAAGGAAAGCAATGGCCCTCGGAAAGTGGCCCCATCGGACTGCACCGCCACGGCCCCAGTCTTGCTCATGGAACCTCCTTGGCGCTACGCTGAGATTCGGCGCCGTCCCGCGTCCGCGACGAACGGACTTGCTCTCTCCGCCAACCGTTACGCCTCAGTTCGCAAGATACAAGGCTGGTATGGGTCGGGCCTTTGGCCCTTTGCAAGGGGCGCAAATTTGCGACTCGCCACGAGACCGCACAAACTTTCTAACTTCGTAATCTTTCCACCTTTGAAATGGTTGTAACCTCGTTTTGATTTCAGCTTCAAGGAGAATGCCCATGCGTCGTCGCACGTTTCTTGCAACTGTTCCATTGGCCGCGGTTGGGACTATCGCGTCGGCGAAGGATTTTGTCGAGGGGGAAGGACAGCGGGGC
>Ga0209483_1001035_pt1 | contig 22114 bp, 10 predicted proteins | sample NGEPerA_FD_184508 | JGI IMG/M metagenome (GOLD analysis project Ga0209483, IMG submission 184508) | Arctic peat soil microbial communities from the Barrow Environmental Observatory site, Barrow, Alaska, USA - NGEE PermafrostL2-A... | ecosystem: Environmental > Terrestrial > Soil > Wetlands >... | reverse complement strand
GGCTTTAAGAAACCACGGCGTCATGCTCGCCCAGTGGTTGCTCCAATGGTGAACGAACATCGCGTACACGTAGATGATGCGCGACTTGAGAGCGATGTCATTGAATCGCTCGTTCATGGCCACGCCGAGCCGGCCATACTGATAGCCGAGCGCGGGATCCTTCAGCTCACCGCAGAGGAGCATACCGTAGGCCGCGTATGCAAACGCGGCCTCCGAGCTGCTGCCATTCACGAGAGAAAGATTCACGCCGTTGAGGATCAGATACGGGAACAGTGTCCCGCTGCCAGAGAGAAACGCGGCTGCAAAAACTTCCATGAGAAGCCGCAGGCTGATACGCGTTTCGGGGTCCGTGATTTCCGGCGCCTCGATCAGATCGGCGATCGCGCGGCCGCCAAGGTTACGCGTCACGTTGGCGAGTTCGCGTTCCACGTCCGCGGATGTTGGCTCCGGCTTCACCGCATATCCCAGCTCACCCAGTCCGGAAAGCGCAGCCTGAATGGATTCGTGCATGCGACCGATGGTCGCATACTGGCGCGTGCGCGCCGACAACGCCTCCGCACGGGCGAGTCGAGTCGTTGCGTGCGCGAGCACAGTCTCCGTCCACGCATCCGCCGCGACGTAGTCGCCGGTAAGGTATGCGCACTGTTGCACTCGCCGCGCGACGTCAAGCATCAGGTCGAAGTCCGTGCTCCACGCATCGGGTCCGAGTAATTCCAGGCTGACGAGGAGAAGCTCCATTGCCGCGCCATATGCAGACGATCGCATCGCCTTGAGGCCGGCATCGCGATTGAGACGCGCCAGCGTGCGTCGTTCCTCGGCATCGGTGATGAGCGAGCGGCCGATGTTGAGATGCGCGACAATGTCAAGCAACCGTTCGTCGAGTTCGACGGCAGACGCATTGCCGAGAAGCACACGCCCCATCGACAGGTGCACGGCCTGTTTGCGCTCCGGGTCGATCAGTTCGTACGCTGCCTGGTGTACCCGGTCGTGCTGAAATCGATACCGCACACTTGCGCCAGCCGGCGACGGTGCGGCGCCAGGCTCAGCTACGCCGACGAGTCTGTAGCTCTCGGTAAGCGGAACGATAAGCTGACGTGCAAGCGCGGCCTGCAGGTCGGCCCCCACCGATGCGTAGTCCCGCTCGGCGATGATGCAGAGTGTGTGTAGATCGAAGGTATTGCCGATGCACGAAGCGAGCTGGAGCAACTGCTGCGTGGATTGCGGCAGACGCCTGAGCGCGGAGACCATGAAGTCAACCACATTGTCTGCTACGGTCGCCGACGCGACCGCTGCAATGTCCCACTCCCAGCGTCCCATGTCAGGAGCGAATCGAATCGAGCCGCTTTCATGCAGGCTGCGCAACAGCTCCTTTGTGAAGAACGGATTCCCCTGGGTTTTGTCGAAGACTATGCGGGCAAGCGGTCGACTGCGTTCCACCGTCGTACGGAGCGTATCAGCCGTTAGCCGATCGACCGCCTCGATCTCCAGTGGAGCGAGTGTTATCTCCACTACCTCGCGCGAGCGGCGGATCTGGTCGAGAGTAACCGTGAGTGGATGAGACACGTCCACCGCATTGTCACGGTACGCGCCGATGAGCAGCAGATGTGCCATGTCGCGCGTTGTCACGAGTCGCGCGAGGAGATTGAGACTCGGCACGTCGCTCCACTGCAGATCGTCGAGAAAGATTACCAGTGGATGCTGCGCGGTCGCAAACGCACGGACAAAGTTCAGAACGACGATCTGAAAGCGGTTCTGTGCCTCGGCCGGTGGCAGGTCCGGAACGGGCGGCTGCTCGCCGATGATCGGGACCAACTCGGGTATGAGCGCGACAAGCAACGCCGCGTTGCTTCCGAGTGCCGCCTGTAGTGCGTCGCGCCACTCGGCGAGTCTGTTCGCGGGCTCGCCACGCAGTTGCTCCACAAGACCGCGGAAGGCGATTGCGAATGCGCTGTACGCCGTGCTCTGCTGGAAGTGCTCGAACTTGCCTTCGATCAGATAACCGCGACTGCGGACGATTGCTTTTCCGAGCTCGTTGACGAGCGCCGACTTGCCGACACCGGCATGGCCAGATACAAGACATACGCCGGCGCCACCATGTGCGACATCATCGAACAGTTCCGCAAGCTGCCCGATGTCCTGCTCGCGTCCGTAAAGCTGCTGCGGAATCTGGAAGCTGCGCGATACGTCGGCTTCACCCAGAGTGAACGACTCGACATGTCCCGTCGCGGTGTACGCATCGCGACAACGTTCGAGATCGGCAATGAGTCCGAAACTGCTCTGGTAACGATCCTCTGCACTCTTGGAAAGCAGCTTGGAGAGTATTCGCGAGAGTGGGTCGGGTACATCGCGATTGACAGATTGAGCGGTCGGTGGCGTCTGGCCAACGTGGCAGTGCACCCATTCCAGCGGATCCGAAGCGCTGAACGGAAGCCGGCCTGTGACCAGCTCAAAAAAGGTGACACCGAGCGTGTAGTAATCCGATCGGTAATCAACGTCGCGGCTCATGCGCCCGGTCTGCTCTGGAGAGATATACGGGAGCGACCCTTCTATGCGCGCGGAAAGGCGAGAATCCTGGCGTTCACGTGACAACTGCGAGCAGATGCCAAAGTCGGCAAGCTGCACGTTACCCGATGTGCTGATGAACACGTTCTGTGGAACGACGTTCTTGTGCACGATGTTACGCTCGTGCAACTCGCCGAGCGTGTGCGCCAACTGGATGGCGATGTTGAAGAAATCGCCGAGTGGGATCGGCCGGCCCGGAGCCATCGCCAGCTGCTCGGCCAGAGAAATACCGACATCGTCCATCTCGATCGCAAGATTGCCCGAGCCCCATTCGACCAGTGACCGAGCGTGCACTACGCCCGGGAGGTCAATGGTTCTCAGGATCTGAAATTCGCGCCTGAGTTCAGCGATGTCGTGCCGAGCTGAGTATTGAGACCGCGGGGTCTTGAGAAGCACGCGCTCGCCAGAATTCCGGCGAGCGCGCAGCAGAGCGAAGGGCCCAGCATGCTGGACGTCTTCGATGATATCGTACGCGGGAATGCGAACCGCCGCCGCAGCGGCCGGAGCGCTGGACGGCACGATCGTTAAACGTTGAAGAAACGCTGGAACGCCGCGTGGTAACCAGGTTGCACATCGCCAACGGCCGGCTCTCCGTGCCCGCATAGCGCGTGACGGAATGGCAGTTTCTTGAGTCGAACGAAGTCGTCCGCCTTGGGCTCACCGGCGTGAATCCAGGCGAGACCGATGCCCGTCTCCGTGAAGAAATTCATCTTCTGCATCGTGGCGATTGTTGAGTCGTCGAAGAACTCGTCGGGTCCGACCCAGTTTTGCAGCGAATCGCAAGAGATCATGATGCCACCCTCGCGATCAAGTCGCAAAATTCCCTCGGGGCGCGTCGTGCTCGTAAACGCGAACAACGAGGAATCGCGCACCGGCATTTCACCGCCTGGCACGAGTTGCCTGGCTACTTGCGGGCGATCATCGGTGCTCATTCCTGGCATCGCCCAGTACGTGGCACCGTAGCGATCAACGTAGAAAGCGTCGTCTATCCCGTGCATGTCGCCGATGCGAACGACGTTCACCACGCGACCCAGCCGATCCAGCTCGGCCAGTCCTTCGGGAGACAGACGTACCGTGTTTACGAGCGTCAGCTCATCGCCGTCGCGCACGATGGTCATGTTGCGACTGAAGTGCCACATCGAGCCGAAGAACTCGTTCTTCATCGTGCCGGTCACGAAGAACACGTCCGGGAATACTTCCCGGATCGGACCGTGCGGCATTGCAGCTGGGAATTCTGACATAGCTGGTATGGGAAAATGGTTGAGCGGTATGGTTCAATTACGCGTGTAACGACCGACATAGCGGAACTCGGTCGCATACGCGTGCAGGTACGCGTTGATGTAGCGCAGCGCCGAGGCTGAGAGACGACCATCACGAACATCACCCTCGGTTTCACTGCCGTCGCTGGTGTCGAGGCGCCGTATGTGGAAGAGCGTCATGTCTCTGCCGCCAAACAGCGGAATGAGGCTGGCAAGATCGCCGCGCGCAGCCGACATGTCGAATACAGAGTCGGCGATGGCGGTGTATGCGGCGTGTTCGGCGAGCGAACTACGATTGAATATCGCTGAAGGCACCGAGGGTCGCTCGAATGGCGGATAGTCAATTGACGGGGCCAGCGGATGGGAGCGCAGCCGGCCGATGTAATCTGCATCAAGACCCGCCGCTTCGGCTCCGGCCAGCAGGATGTTCAGATAGCGACGCGTCGGCAGGCAGGAGTCATCGATCGCGCCGGGCATTCCAACATAGGTCCATGCGCGCACAGTCCCGCCGCTGGTCTGGACGTCCACCTCGATTCGGTCGTAGCGCCAGCCGTACGCTTCCACGCCGTCCAGCGCCTTCAGGTCCGCGTCGTCGCAGAGATGTACGAGCCCGAGAACCCGGTCGCCGGCACGGCCAGTGCGCTCCACGTTGCCCATTCCTCCTTCGTGCGGGAACCAGTGACGCACGTTGAAGCGAAGCGCCCAGCCGTCGAGCGACGCCGGCAAGGATTCGAGCGCCGCAACACCCTTCGCCCGTAGCGACGGAAGGCTCATATTGGAACCGTATCCGAAGTAATAAAACACAGCGTAAAAGCTACACGCTTGGGGCAAGCTACAAGGGGGCGATTCGACCCTGCCCGCGGCGAAGTCCTTGCCAATACCGCCGAGGCGCGCGATTGTTGACGCCGAATCTTGCGCATTCTTCAAGGGGAACGCATGCCTGACGCGAGGCAGGACCAGGGTTACGTCATTAGCCGGAGTACCAGCGATGACAACTATCAGATGTGGCGGTTCGATCCGGCGGCAAAGGACCTGCTAGCGCCCGTGGCGTCGGCTGGAACCGCGCAGTACAATCGCAAGAATTCGCTAATCTGGATCGGCGGCTACTTTCTCGAATGGGGACCGGCCATGAAGGCGCAGGGGGGGCCCCCCTATTATACATATCGCCTGTTCGAATTCGACCCCGACTCGCCCGATCCGCTGGCTGCCCCGCCAATTCAGCACGGTCAGTGGAGCAAGGGCAAATTCTGGGGGCGAGGGGCCGACTTCGGCAACCCGACTGGCGGTCACAAGCAGTACGACAACGATGACACACTCACGTTGATACCGCTGGGCTCCTACCTGCTCAACTTCATTCCAACCGACGGACGCGGGACGTTCGGTCTCTGGAACTTCGACCCATGCCCCACGGCGCCAGGCACGGCCGACCCGATCCCCGGCAACTATTCGTATACGCCGGAAGGCTCGTTCCGGACCATGCAGATCGGAGACGAGCTGCTCCCGTTCAACAACTACGTACTCGACCGCAAGCGGGCGACAGGCGATTACGTAGTCTGGAGCTTTGATCCGCAGGCGACGATCCCGCTCGCGCGTCCGACGGTCCAGAGCGGCACTTGGAAGGACATCCCGTCCAGTCACGAATTAGTACCGATTGGTGACTATGTGCTCGATTGGAATCCGGCGGATCGGGCCTATCGGCTCTGGCGATTCGATGCGCAGAGCGCCAATCCGCTCACCGGTCCGGTCCGGTCGGGTACGCTCCCAACCGGAATCGGGGCGGATGGAGTTCTGTTTGGATTCCAGCCACCGATCGTGGCCAACGCCCAGAATGCTGCCGTGCCGGGCACGGTCGATTTCATGCGGTCCAAAATCAAGCACGTCGTTTACTACATGCTTGAGAACCGGTCGTTCGATCACGTCGTCGGCTGGTTGCACGAAAAAGCCGGCGAAAATCTGCACATCGTTGGACCCGATGGCCCGTACAAGGGCGCCAGCACGCAGATGTACAACATGAATGGCGACCAGAAAGTCTCGCTCAGCAAGTTCAAGGACGGCAAGCTGAGCACGGATTGGGTGTTGGAGATGTTCACTGACGATCCCTACCACGATCTGTCCGACGTGCTGCGGCAGATGTACTACGACCATCCTGATGGCTACGAAAAACGCGCTGCGCCAGACATGGGTGGCTTCGTCTGGAACAACGGAAACTCGCAAGTCATGGAGACGTTCACGCCCAACCAGCTACCGGTTCTGAACGGGCTTGCGGGCGAATACGCGGTGTCGGACGAATGGCATTGCTCCATGCCAAGCTGTACGGACGCGAACCGCGCATTTGCGCTCACAGGTTCATCGCAGGGACAGTGCAACAACTTCATGGATCCACCGCAGTACATCTTCTGGCCGGAACAGCCGCATCGCTCTTCGATCTGGAAGACATTGTGGGCCAACGGAATCACGGACTGGGCGATCTACAACTCCACGGAGTGGATGGCGCACGTCTTTTCGTATCAGCTGTTCCTGGATGGACAGATTCCGACGGTCGATGCGAGCGTCGCCGCGGGTGAGAACCAGTACGTCGCACCGGTAGACGACTTCTATGCGTCGGCACTGGCAGGTACGCTGCCGGCGTTCAGCTATATCGAACCGATCTGGATCGGCGCTTCGGGTACGACGTCATACCATCCTGGCGAGGATGTCGTGGCCGGCGAGATACAGCTCAACAGGATTTACGATTCAATTCGCAAGGGGCCCGACTGGGAAGAAACGCTGCTCGTCATCACGTTTGATGAGCACGGAGGCATTTTCGATCACGTGGCACCGCCTTCCGCGGTGAATCCGTGGCCCAACGACGCTGTGGACGGATTTCGCTATGATGTGATGGGTCCGCGCGTGCCGGGCATAATGGTGTCGCCGTGGATCGAGCCAAATACGGTCTTCCGATCATCCACTGGTACGGCCTACGAACACACTTGCATCCTCGCGACGATACTGGACTGGTTCGGAGTTCCTCGCTCGCGCTGGTTCCTGGGTGAGCGCACGCAACAGGCGCCGACGCTCGAGAATGTGCTCACTCGATCGACGCCACGTCCCGACGCTCCAGCGTTCACGCCACCATACGACAAGAACTACCCGCCCGATTCGGCGCCAACTCCATCGACGGCGGTTCATCATCTGCACAAGATGGTGGCCCACGCAATGATTGTTGGACTTACCCGCGGAAAGCTGCCGGCGTCCGACGTTCGTGCTTTATCGTATCGTGTCACGTCCGAAGCCACGGACATGAAAACGCTGTCGCGCATGCTGGACGATCTGAAGAAGCAGTACGGATGACGAGTACTCAACAAGCGGTAAAGTACGCGCTGCCCGGGGGCGCGGCCTACATCGAGCGCGTGTACCCGGATCCGCGCGATCTCAGCCCGACGACCAGGCTGACTACGTATGAAGAGGTGATTGCGCACTTCACAGGCGTGTCACTCGCGCAGGATCTCATCACAATTGTCGCAGATTCATTGATGGTCACTCGTAGCAGCGCAGGCTACGAGATTGCATTCACGCCCGCACCCGGACAGGAAGCCGGCGCAGCTGCATTCGCGCTGGCTCATGTCGCGTTCCTGGACAAGAAGCACGTGGGACTCGCGCTCGACGGGGCCGACGCATGCAAGGCGACGTCGGCGTGGAATCCCATGTCCGGATTCCCCGTGAATGCGGAGGACGGTCCGTGCCAATGGTTTCCGTGCCTGCCGTTGGGGCTTCCGCTGTCAAACCAGCGGGCCGTGACTCTCATGCACTACCCGCCGGTGATTGCGTTTCGCAACGCCGATTACTTCAACAACAACACGCTCCGCCGCTGGGCGCAGTTGCTCCAATGCGTGGGAATCTCATCGCCCACACTGTATCACTCGATTCTGGACGTAAATCCAATCGCTGCGCCAGGATCGGGCCAGAGCGAGTATCCCAACGATTACTTCCCGATCAACCTTTCGTCGCTGTTCTTCGACAAGGATGAAACAGGCGACAGCTACCTGCGCTCCATGCTGGAGCTGCTGCTGAATCCTCGGGCAAACGCGAGCAATCCGTACACGCTGCCTCTGCTCGTCTGTGGATCACCGCTCTATGATCCGCAGGCCGCAGGCTGGTTCCGCGTTCGCTACAAGTCGCAGATCAAGACGTTGGACAAGAACGGGACACCAACGGTGAACGTGCTTCAGGCGGGCCTGGTTCAGATCAACCCGGACAGCCCCAAGCTCACGCCGTACATGGTGGCGAACCACATGATCGCCGCCGGTGTGACGGGCGCGTGCACGAACGATCCATCAAGGATTCCGGATATCCGGCAGTACGAAGCGCAAGACCTGGTTGCGGCGACATTCCTCAAGATCTACGAAACACAACCCGGAATCGATCCGACGGAAGCAGTAAAACAGGCGTGTCAGCGCTGGTTCGGCGCCGACCACGGCGGCGTGGCGCCGGCGCCAGCATCGCCCGACGACCGGCTGACGATCTGCGCGATGGCGCAGATGGATCTGTGCTTCGACGTCAAGACTGCGCTACCGACGTACACGTTCGATCAGGCGAAGGCGCGCTGTCAGAAAGCGGGGGGTGCCAATTACGCACCCTGTTTTGGGTGCGATCCGCTTAAAACACCGTGATCAGCTGGCGTCACTCTTAATAGCTACGCTGGCTGATCAGTCACGCGGCACCGTGATTTGCGATCCAAGTCCTACACTTTGCATCAGATCGTTGAATCGCGGTTGAAGCCGCAACACGTCGAAAGTCGGTCGCACACTTATCCACGCCAGATCCGTCGCGCGTAACGTTCGCGCCCGGTCCAGCGCGTCCAGCCCAGCATTGGTGTCGCCGATGGCGGCATGTATCTGCGCTTGCAGCACTGGCGATACGTACCCGCTTCGCTCGTGGTGCTCGAGGGCTTCCAGTACGTCGCGCGCAGTCTGCGCATCGCCAGCTGCCGCGGACGCAACGCCGATCGTCGCGATGATTTCCGGCGTTTCGCCAACCAGCGTCGATGCAAGGTGCAGATGTTCCAGCGCGCGGTCCGGTTCGCCCGCCGCAATTGCCGCCTGTCCGATGAAAAAGTGCGCCATTCCGAATCCCGGATCGCGCCTGAGCAATTCCTCCTGCTCGGCGATGGCGCGACCATAGTCGCCTTCAAAGTAGTGGCATAGCGCCCAGCTCGACGCTACAACCGACGACAGCGGATCGATCCGCCGAGCAGTCGCCAGCTGTGCACGCGCGTCCTCAAATCGCCGCAACGGTACGAGCAGATGCATCGCATACCACTGATATACCGTGGGTGTCTGCGGATCCGATGCGACTGCACGCTTGAAATCCTCCTCCGCTGCCTCCCACTTCCATTCGTACATCGCGCGGACAGAGCCTCGCGCGGCAAGCGCATTCGGTTGCATCGGATCGGCGCGTAACGCGTGTTCGGCGGCTTCCAGCGCCGGCGGCATTGCCTCGTCTGGCGCCATCTGTCCATAGATCGCGAGCGTGATGTACGATTCCGCCAAGGCGGCACGAGCGGCAATGAATACCGGATCGAGCTCGATTACCTCGCGCAACAGCGACACGCTTTTGAAGCTTCCGGTCTCGGTGCGCCGATTCCACTGGAACCGCGCTTCGAGGAACCGCTCGTACGCGATCACGTTATGCTGCGATGTCTGCACGTGGTCGCGGGTTTCGTGAAGCAGCTCCACACGCATTGCCTGAGCGATCGCACTGGTGATGTCGTCCTGCACCGCGAACACATCGGTAAAGTCGCGGTCATAACGCTCTGTCCATGCGTCGTAACCTGTAGTGGCGTCCACGAGCCGAGCGGTGATCCGCAGTCGATTCCCGGCCCGCCGCAGCGTGCCTTCGAGGATGTGCTGCACCGAAAGTTTCTGTCCGATCACGCGCACGTCGTCGGCTTTGTCCTTGAACATGAATGCCGACGTACGTGCAACGACACGGAGACCGGGAAGACGACCGAGCGCATACGTCAACTCGTCCGTGATGCCATCACTCAGGTAATCGTCATCGCTGCCGGCTCCCACGTTCGAGAACGGGAGCACTGCTATCGACGCCCCCGTGTCCGGGCGCGGCGCCACGACAGTTGCCTGACCTCCGGTGGCCGCCTCGCGCAGTGCACTTGCAAACGCAACTGCCGATGAAAAACGATCCGCAGGCTCCAGTGACATCGCTCGCTCAAGTACGACATCGCACGCCGCGAGTCCGAGATCGGGCCGCGTTACAGCAAGCGACGGCATGGCCTGCGTAGTCTTGTGGTGCAACACGGCAGCGGCAGAGCCGCCTGTATGCGGTGGTACGCCCGCGAGCATCTCGTACGCAACGCAAGCAAGACTGTAAACGTCGCTGCGCCCATCGATATTCTTTTCGCCGAATGCCTGCTCCGGACTCACATATTCCGGCGTCCCCACGCCGAAGCCAGCAAGCGTGAGTCGTTCCTCGGCCACGGCTTCGATCGCACGCGCAATGCCGAAATCTGCGACGACCGCGTGACCCGCGACAAACAGAATGTTCTCCGGCTTCACGTCACGGTGGACGATGTTGCAACGGTGCGCGAAGGCGAGCGCGTCCGCGACCTCGCGCACGATATCGAGCACTTCACCGAGTGGCAACCGTTCTCTGGCATCGAGCCTGGTTCGCAGCGAGCCATCGACCAGATACGGCATCGTGTAGAAAACCGTGCCTGCTACCTGACCGGAATCGTACACGGCCAGGATGTTCGGGTGCTGGAGCCGAGCGGCGATTTCGATCTCGCGCGCGAATCGATCTGCTCCCATCGCGTCGCCAACCTCACGCCGCAAGACCTTCACGGCTACGGGACGACCGTGCTTGAGATCAACGGCACGATACACGTCCGCCATGCCGCCGCTGCCGATTTTGGCCTCGACGGTATACCGATCGCGAAGCTCGTGCTGCAGGCTCGCCAACTGATCGCCCACCGGAATGCTCGTCATCCTGTCCTTCCAAGATACCGGAGGCACGGAACCGGGGCCAGCAGACACGCATCGAATTGGGGGTTTGGTCGCTGGACGCGCTGACGTCGAGCGCCGTGCAGCCGTTTACGGACCGAGGCCGTATTCCTTGTCGGACGCCTCGCCAGCCGGTATGATCGTCACGTCACACCTGCTTGAAATGCCCAAATCGATTCCGGAGTCTCCCATGCGTCGGTCTTCTCTTGCTGCGACTGCACTTTCTGCCGTCGTTGCGTTCGCCTTTCTCGCGTCATCGCCCATCCTTGCTCAGGCGACCGCCGCGCGAACGTCTGGCGCCGAACCGGTGGTTCACAAGGTCGCCCCGGACGGCAAGAAGGTCCTGACGCTGGCCGACTATGGTCCGTGGAAGCGCATTACCGCCTCGGCCATTTCCGACAATGGCGGCTGGATGACGTACACATTCACTCCCAACGACGGCGACGATACGTTGTTCGTGAAATCACTGGACCGCGAACAGCTCTACACTGTGCCTACCGGTGCCGCCGCGGCCGGACGCGGCGCACGTGGCGCTGGCCCCGGTGGCGGAGCCGGTGCCGGCGGATCTCCACAGTTCTCCGACAATTCACAGTGGATCGGCTACTTCGTGAACCCGCCTGCCGCTGCGAAGGGCCGCGGCCGCGGTGCTCGCCCAGCGTCGACTCCACGAGTGGGAAGCGGAGATGCCAGCTCCAAGGGCGATAGCGCGGCAGGACACGATACGAACACCACCCGCCACCTCGAACTCCTCAACCTCGCCACCGGCGCCAAGTACGACGTGCCCAACGCCAGCGGATTCAAGTTCGCGTCTGGCTCGCAGTGGCTGGCCATCAAGATGAACGCCACCCCCGCTGATACGGCGCATCACGGTACCGATCTGCTGCTCCGCCGGCTTCCGACCGGCGCCACGCAGAACATCGGCAACGTGAGCGAGTACGACTTCAACACCGCTGGCAGTCTGCTCGCGTACACCGTGGATGCCGCCGATCGACTGGGCAACGGTGCGTACATCATCAATCTGAGCTCGGGCGAGAGTCGGGCTCTGGACACCAGGCCCACGGAATACGCCGGTCTCAACTGGCGCGATTCGTCCAGCAGCCTCGCCGTTCTCCGCGGCGACAAGCCAAAGGGCAAGGAGCAGCGCGACAACGTTCTGCTTGCATGGTCTGATGCCGCGACTGCCGCTCCCGCTGTCGAGTTCGATCCCACACAGGACGCTGCGTTCCCGCACGGTTTCGTGCTCAGCGAATACGCGACACCCACGTGGAGCAAGGACGGCTCGCGTGTGTTCGTCGGAATCAAGGAACAGGAGGACGCCCCGCCCAAGTCCACCGAACCGCAGGCCAATCTCGATATCTGGCACTGGAAAGACGTCGAGTTGCAGTCGCAGCAGATGATCCAGATTAATCAACTTCGCCACGCCACTTTCGACGCCGCGTTCAGCCTGGCCAGCAAAAAATTCGTGCAGCTCGCCGACAGCAACATGAAGACTACAACTCCAACCGCCGACGGTCGCTGGGCCATCGGCCAGGATCCCACACCTTACGAATACGATTACACCGACGGGCGGCCACGCGCCGATTATTATCGCATCAACACGGCTACCGGCGAGCGAACTCTGATCGCCAAAAACCTGCTGAACACCATGGGTACCTCGCCCGACAGCAAGTGGTTCCTGTACCTCTCAGCGGGGCACGTGATGGCGTACGACCTCGTCACGGGCAAAACGGTAAACGTCGATGCCGCCACCGGCCAGAGTTTTGTCAACACGGACAACGATCAAGCCGGCGAGAAGCCCATCTGGGGCGTTGGTGGCTGGTCGAAGGACGGGAAGTACGTTCTTCTTTACGACAAGTATGATTTGTGGGAGCTCCCGCTGGACGGAGGCAAGGGACGCAATCTCACCGGCGGCGCTGGTGCAGCGCAGCAGGTACAGTTTCGCATTGCAAATTTTTCAGCGGATACGCGTCGCGGCTTCGGATCGCGCGGTGGACCCGCCGAGTCCGTGGACCTGTCAAAGTCCCAGCCGCTCACCGCGTACGGCGAGTGGACAAAGAAGTCCGGCTACTGGCAGATGCCCGCTGACGGCGGCAAGCCCACGCCGCTCATCTGGGACGACAAGATGATCGGTCAGGCCGCGAAGGCGAAGCATGCAGATCGCGTGATCTTCACCGAACAGACCTTCGCGGAGTTCCCGGACTACTGGACCAGTGACGCGAAATTCGCCGCGCCGCGCAAGCTCACCGATGCCAATCCGCAGATTGCCGAGTATGCCTGGGGGCGACGGGTACTCGTCGACTACACCAACAGCGCTGGCAGAAAATTGCAGGGTACGCTCACTCTTCCCGCAGATTATCAGCCGGGCAAGAAGTACCCGATGCTCGTGTACATCTACGAGATCCTCTCGAACACTCATCATCAGTTCTCGATGCCGGTGTACGACGACCGTCCTCACATGAGCGAGTACGCGAGCGACGGTTATCTGGTGTTCGAGCCGGATATCGTGTACGAAATCGGAAAACCGGGCTCATCGGCGCTGGACTGTGTCACTGCAGCTGTGAACAAGGTCATTGCGCTCGGCTATGCTGACCCGGCACACATTGGACTGCAGGGACACAGCTGGGGCGGTTACGAATCTTCGTATATTCTGACGCAGACCAACATGTTCGCCGCGATCGTCACCGGTGCGCCGCTCACCGATCTGATCAGCATGTACGGCGAGCTGTACAAACAGAGCGGCCAGTGGAACGGCGCAATTCTCGAAACGAGCCAGGGCCGGATGGGCATGAACGTCACGCCGTGGAACGCGACAGCACTGTACGAGAGCCAGTCGCCGGTGTTCAACGTCACGAAGATCAGCACGCCGTTCATGATTCTGCAGGGCACGGCTGACGGTGCTGTGGACTGGGATCAGGGACTGGAGTTCTACAACGCGGCGCGTCGTAACGGAAAGAAGGTGATCTGGCTGTCATATCCGGACGAGCCGCACCATCTCGCCAAGACCCCTAATCAGAAGGATTTCCAGATTCGTATGAAGCAGTTCTTCGATCATTACCTGAAAGGCGCACCGGCCCCCGACTGGATGAAGAACGGCCTGGGTCAGGTGCACAAGGGCGCGCCAATTCACTGACGCGACAGGTTCTACTGCAGGACGTTGGAGATTGCACTGATTTTGGAAATCGCCAGAACATCTAACCGACAGAGCGCCCCATGATTCGCCGCATCGCCCATTTCACAGTCACGGCCGCCGTTACGCTTGCAATCGCTGCCGAACTCGTCCCGACTGCTTCCCTCGTCGCTCAACGTGTGATCCGCGGGCTCGACGCCTCCGGCATGGACACCACCGTTCTGCCCGGAAACAACTTCTACGAATACGCGAACGGCAATTGGGAACGCCGCACGCAGATTCCGCCGGACAAGAGCAGTTACGGCTCATTCAATATCGCTGCCGATCGTGCACAGCAGCAGCTCATCACGGTCGTTCATGGTGCTGCATCGACCCGCGCGCCGGCGGGTTCCGATGCGCGGAAAATCGGCGATTACTACACGGCTTTTGTCGATACTGTCGCAATCGCCGCGAGGGGTACCGCGCCGATCCGCCCGGTGCTCGACAGCATCGCAGCGATCAAGAACCGTGTCGAACTCGCACGATTTTTCGGCGCCCATCTTCGTGCCGACGTGGATCCGATCAACCTCGGTACTTTGCACACCGACAACCTGTTCGGGCTCTGGATTGCGCAGGACTTCAATCACCCAGCACGTAATGTTGCGGCGCTTCTGCAGGGTGGAATCGAGTTGCCTGACCGCAGTTATTACGTGGATCAGTCGTCCAGCATGGTTGCGTTGCGGACCGAGTATCGCACACACGTTGCGCGCATGTTCACGCTCGCTGGTGTCACTGGCGCGGAAGCGAAAGCTGACTCCGTCGTCGCGCTGGAGACGCGCATTGCCCGGACACACTGGAAGGTGGAGGACAGCGAGGATCCGGCCAGAGGGAACAATCATTGGGCGCGTGTTGATTTCACACGCAATGCACCGGGACTCGACTGGAATGCATTCTTCACGGCGGCCCAACTCGCTGGCGAAGATTCGCTCGTCGCATGGCAGCCGAGTGCGATTGCAGGGATCTCTGCACTCGTAGCGAGTGCGCCGCTCGAATCGTGGAAGGCGCTGCTGGCGTATCATACTATCGAAGATCATGCGGCGGTGCTGCCACCGCCGGTCGATCGTGAAGCGTTTGCCATGTTCGGCAAGGCGCTCACCGGCACCCCCGTCCAGGCCACTCGTGATCATCGTGCTGTTGATGCAACGAGTGACGCGCTCGGCTTCGCAGTGGGGCGGATCTACGTGCAGAAGTACTTCCCTGCGAGTGCAAAAGCGCGCGCGCAGACGATGGTCGCGGGACTCATTCGCGCCTTCCAGCACCGGATCGACGCCCTGTCCTGGATGGCGCCATCGACCAAGGCCGAAGCGAAGGCCAAGCTCGGGACGCTTCGCGTAAGCGTGGGGTATCCCGACAAGTGGCCGAGCTATGCTGCGCTTCGTGTGTCGCCCACCGATGCGTACGGGAACGAAGATCGCGTTGTACGCTTCACGTACGATCGCAGCATCGCGAAGCTGCGCAAGCCCGTGGACCGGGATGAGTGGGTGATGACACCGCAGCTTGTGAACGCAGTGAATCTGCCCGCGATGAACGCGCTCAACTTCCCCGCCGCGATCCTGCAGCCTCCGTTTTTCGACGCCACGAGAGCGGACGCGATGAACTACGGTGGAATCGGTGCGGTGATCGGACACGAGATCAGCCACAGCTTCGACAACAACGGCGCCAACTTCGATGCGCACGGTCGGCTCAGAAACTGGTGGACGCCTGCGGATCTGGCTCACTTCCAGGCGTCGACGCACGCACTTGCTCTGCAGTACGACGCGTATCATCCGCTACCGGATCTTGCGATCAACGGCCAGCAGACACTCAGCGAGAATATCGCCGACCTGGCTGGCGTGACTGCGGCATACGACGCGTTCCATGCCTCGCTCGGCGGCAAGCCGGCCGCGATGGTCGGCGGCCTCACGGGCGACCAGCAATTCTTCCTGAGCTTCGGCCAGATCTGGCGCACCAAGTTCCGCGAACCTGCGTTACGGCGGCAATTGCTGACCAACGGCCACTCGCCCGGACCGTATCGCGCACTCACAGTGCGCAACCTTGACGCGTGGTACGGGCCATTTGATGTGAAGGCCAACGAGAAGCTCTACCTCACGCCAGCGAATCGGGTGCGGATCTGGTGACGGGAGTCGGCGGTGGAATCTTGCAACCAAATGATGGCCAGCTATACATTTCATGATTAGCAGGCAGTCGGAGCCGTGCGTGCCGATTTCAACGCACGGTGAATCGCCGGGGCAGGTGTCCGACAAACATTCGCCCCATCCGTTGACAGGCTTCCGGATTTCGATTACGATCAATCTACAACTGATTTCGTGGTGATTTGCCGCCAATTGCCGCCACGTAAAAAAATGAGCTAAAACGCGAGATAGCCCGGGCGACAACACGTAGCCCGGGCTTTGTCGTAGCCAGCGGTGGGTGCTCAGTATGGCTCTCTCCTGGTGCAACAATGTATTGCGTTGGCGGCATTCATCGGAAACAACCGCCAATGACAAGCATCGATTCATCTGCACCAAAGCCGATCGCGATCTATCACGAGCACCCGGACTGGTTCCGACCACTCTTCGCGGAGCTGGATCGTCGGGAGATTCGGTACGTGCGACTCGACGCAGCCGCCCACACGTTCGATCCGTCCGAGCGGACCGCGCAATATTCTCTCGTCGTCAATCGCGCGAGTCCATCGGCGTATCTGCGTGGTCACGCGCAATCCACGTTCTATACGCTGCACTGGCTCCGTCACGTCGAAAGGCTTGGCATCCCCGTCGTGAACGGTAGTGAATGCTACACGTACGAGCTATCGAAAGCGACTCAACTCGATGTGCTCGACGGGCTCAACCTCCCATATCCGCGCGCGCGTGTTATCAACGATCCTGCGCAGGCAGTTGGTGCCGCCGATGGTTTGCGCTACCCGGTGCTCGTCAAGGCGAACATCGGTGGAAGCGGAGCAGGAATCGTCAAGTACCAGACGCGCGCGGCCCTCGAGAGCGAAGTCGCGACCGGCAAGGTGTTCCTGGGGTTGGACTCCACCGCTCTCGTGCAGGAAGCGGCACCGCTTCGTGACGGACACATCACGCGTGTCGAAACGCTCGGTGGCAAGTATCTCTACGCGATCAACGTGTATCCGGCGACTGGATCGTTCGACCTGTGCCCGGCCGACGCGTGCCAGACGACTACTGGTGTGGAGCTCGTGCGCGGTGCCTGCGCTGTCGATGCGCCCAGGACTGGCCTGCGTGTGGAAGCTGCAACGCCGCCTCCGGAAATCATCGCGCAGGTCGAGGAAATTGCGCGCGCAACCAACCTTGATGTCGGAGGCGTCGAGTATCTGGTAGACGATCGTGATGGCAAGCACTACTTCTACGACGTCAATGCCCTATCCAATTTTGTCGCCGACGCTGAGAACGTCATCGGTTTCGATCCGTTTATCCGGTTTGTCGACTATATAGTCGAGCGTGCTGGATTCATCGCAGCGCAGGTGGCGTGATGCGGTATGGATACTGGATGCCCGTGTTCGGCGGATGGTTGCGCAACGTCGCCGATGAGCAGATGGACGCTTCATGGGAGTACGTTTCCAATCTCGCGCGGCGCAGCGAAGAGCTTGGTTACGACATCACTCTTATCGCCGAACTGCTCCTCAACGACATCAAGGGAATCAACGCACCATCGCTTGATGCGTGGAGCACGGCGGCCGCGCTGGCGGCAGTGACGAAGACGCTGGAAATCATGGTCGCAGTCCGGCCATCGTTCCATCCGCCCGCCCTCCTCGCCAAGCAGGCCGCGACAATCGATCGCATATCGAACGGACGGTTATCGCTCAACGTCGTATCTGCATGGTGGAAGGACGAAGCGAGGCGATATGGAGTTGCGTTCGACGAACACGATGATAGATACGCGCGCACATCCGAATGGCTGGATGTCGTGAGCACCGCGTGGCGCGAGCCAACGATGAATTACGGCGGCAAGTACTATACGGTCGATGAGCTGATTCTTGAGCCAAAGCCACTCGCGCATCCGGAGCGCCCGCGCCCAACGATCTACGCTGGCGGTGAATCGGAAGCAGCCAGGCAGATGATAACGCGACAGTGCGACGCGTACGTGATGCACGGTGATCCCCCCGAACGCATCGCGCCCAGGATCACCGAGATGCGGCGTTTGCGAGATCAGGCCAGCGAAGCGCTCGGCGTGGAGCTCCCACCGTTGCAGTTCGGTGTCGCTGGATATGCAATAGTGAGAGATAGTACTGAGGATGTTCAGGAGGAGATCTCACGGATTACCGCCGTATCTCCCGGGACGCCGGGATACGGCAACTACGCAGACTGGATTGCGAACACCCGGCTCGAGCAGCAGGTTAGTGTGCAGGATTATTCCGTATCGAATCGCGGACTCCGCGCCGGGCTGACAGGAACTCCCGAGCAGGTCGCCGCACGTGTCGAGGAATTTGCCAACGTCGGGGTGGACCTGTTACTCCTTCAATGCAGTCCGCAACTTGAGGAAATGGAACGGTTTTCCGCGCAGGTTATTCGCGCCGGGATTGGCTGCGTGGCTGCCGCCTGACTTCGTTGGCCCCATGACCGATACCAGCGTCCATCATTGTGTCGCATGCAGCGGTAGCTCAGTTTGTCGCCGGCGCACACGTGGGTCAGCATATCGCCAGGCACTCGCGGCGTAAGCGGCGTACACTCGCGCACTGTCGGGCACTCCGGCCACGGCGAAGACGCGTGCCATGTCGAAGTCGAGCTCGCTGCGCGGCACGTAGCGGCCCATTGCCGCAAGGGGAGTTGAATATGCGTCGCGTAACGTTGCGATCGCGTCAGCTGTGTGCCCTTGTGCAAGCTGTGCATCAGCGAGCTCGACGAGCGTACGTGTCCAGCCGAAGCGACCCCAGCGCGCAGCGCCGAGTTCTCGCTCCGCCTCGGCCCAGCGCCCACCAGTCATTGCGATCAACCCGCGCACGTGGTGATACAGCCGCCAATCACGCGCGTAGTAGCTTCGTGAGCCGATGGCCTGAATCGAATCGGCGAGCGCGGCAAGGCGGACTGTGTCACGAGCTCCTGCCTGCCATAATGCGTCAGCGAGTAGCGCCCGCGGCCATGCAAAGGTGCGCGCCCAGTCCGCCGGGAACTGCGACGCTGGACCATCGGCACTCGACATCGGCTCCGTTGGTACCGCGGCGACAAAGACTCGCCTGGCGTCAGCCACATCTCCAAGGCGGGCGAAGTTTTCTCCCTGTACCAGTAGAAGCCAGCTGGAATCGGTTGGATAGCGTCGCAGCGCGACATTGAGTGCGCGCGCTGCAGCGTTGAATTGACCACGCTCACGTAGCAGCAGGATACGCAGATCTGCCGCGTTCGAAGCGAAGCGTGGATTATCCGTGGACTCCCAGACGCGCAGCCCACTGTCAGCCGCGACGTATTGACGGCTCTCGATCAATCGGCGTATTACGTCCATCGCAAATTCGGGATCCGTCGGCGCAATTGCACCCGCCCGTCGCGCCGCCGCCACTGCATCAGCGTAGCGGCCGCGTGCAGAGAGCACTGTACCTAGTTGCGCCCACGCCGACGGATCCTCCGGTCCGAAAAACGTTGCGCGCCGAGCGGCCGCCTCTGCGCGGCTCAGATCGCCGGTGGTGCGCGCTATCTCTGAAACCGTACGGTATCCCACGCAGACGCGGCACTCCTCGCTCCGGGCAGTACTGCCCGCGGAATCGAGTGCAATCGCTCGCGATGCAATCGTCATCGCCTGGGTGAATTTCCCGTGCATCGAAAGCGTCTCGATGGCGCGTGTGTACGCACGTGGGTCACGCGGGTATAGAATGAGCAGCATGCGGCCAAGCGCTTCGGCACGCACATGATCTCCGCTGTGCAGCGCTAGATACGCATCAAAGTAAAGCCGCTCGAATTCGGTGGCGTGCGCTCGCCCATTCGCGTATGCGCGGTCAAGCGCACGTGCAGTATCCATGCGCGCTGTTGTGTACACCGCGCCGAGTAGATACCGCCGTTCCATCACAGCGGCGACAAAACTTGAATCCGTGGCGATAGCAGCGTCCAGTGCAGCCGCAGCTTCGTCCGGGCGCAGTTGCGCACGAAGTCGTAGCGCGCGGATGTAATAGCGGTACGCGGCGACGGTGTTCGGTTCCAGGTCAGCGAGCTGCGCACCGCTGTCGGATGTATCAATGCCCGCGGCGAGCCGCGCCGTCGCCTGCGCAATGACGGCGTCGAGCATCGTGTCAACCATAGTCACACGGCGCGTACGATGACCACCGCGCATATCATTGAGCGACACGTCCAGCCAGTAGCGCCCGCCACCGGCGATGACGCTTCCGGTGAGTAGCCATCTCGCCCCAAGCGTGCGCGCGGCCGCAAGCGCATCGGCTGATGAGGGCGCCACATTCGTATCTTTGGTGGGCAGTACATCGCGCAGATGCGCGGGATCGAGCACAGTCACCACGTGCTCACGCGACAGTGCAGCGCCGATGAGCCGAGGTGCGCCAGCCGCGAGCCACGCATCGTCGGTTTGGCCCACAACGTCGAACGGCACAATCGCCAGCGTACCGTTGTCAGCCCCGCGCGAGCGCTCCGACCACGCGCGTGATGCTAGCGCGATGGCCACAATCAGAACACCGACTATGCCAACTGCCGATGCCATTCGCTTGAGCCGTCGGCGGTTCGCCCAACGAACAAACGTCGGCGATGCACTCGGCGATACGCGCGATTCCGCAGGGTGTGATTCGAAACTCGAACCGGTATCCGATTCAATAATTGGATCAGTAAGCGTATCCGTAATCTGTTCCGGTGATGCGGCCGGCGTTGGATCAGTGCCGCTCGGAAAAGCGGCCGAAACAGGGATGGCGATCGGCGGCTCATCGGCTTCTGATGTGAGCGACCGATGCGCTATTTCATCTGCCGCCCTCACAACGCTCGCGTGCGGTGTCAGCTCGAAGTCAGTGGCCAATCGCTCCGCGATCTGTAGAAACTCGCGTGTCGCAATGCGCAGAGCGTCACGTGTGCCGGGCGCGGCAAGCGCGTGCAGCAACTCCAGTGCGGGCTTGGGGTCGAGTGGCGCGGCGGCAAGCCAGCGCCGAGCCAGCTCTACGCACTCCGTCCAGGCTTGTGCCTTGCGTAGCCGCGCACACTCCGGAACGCACGCAGCGATGAATCTCGACTCGTACATCGAGCGCTCGGCGTCGCACCAATCCTCGAACGAGCGGGAGCCACCAGCATGCACGCCGTCGAGAAATGGGCCGCCATACAGCTCAACTACTTTTTTTGTATCACCGGCGGTGGATGCTGCAACGAGGGTTTTCGCATCGACTGAAAGTGGCACCGACGACCCCAACGCGACACGGTCCGACCGCAGAGGTATCGAATCAGGACCGAGCAACTGGCGAAGTTTCGACAGTGCTTCGCGCATGGAATGTCGAGCGCGATCCTCGTCGCGCTCACCCCAGAAGAGCTCGGCGACATGATCCCGGGATAGTGGCTTGGTGGCGAGCGCGAGATACGCCAGCAGCGCCAGGTTGCGCGGGCCGAGCGACGAGACCGGCTGTCCGTCATCGCCCATCAGGACCAGACCGCCCAACGTGACCAGACGATAGCCCATCATCCTGCGAAGCTACGGAACCTCGGTCCAGGCCGCCAGACCCGGTCTAACATCAAGGCAGTAAACGATTTGACGTTAGCTGGCGCCGCTGTGACAGGCGAGCCGTATCCTGTCTCATCACCAAGCACCCGTACGGCCGGCAGTTACCCGTCGGACGGATTGAGCGTGCTGCAACGCCGTCATGCGGATACTGGTGATGAGCGCGAGCAAATGCCCTATACTAGGATATGTCCAGTGTTCTAGTCCCGGCCGCTGAGCGCCATGCTCTAGTTCACCGTGGGCGCTGGCTCAGTGCTGCGATTAGCATGCGTACTTGGGAAATTGCATGATGAAAATCACCAGGACATTCACGTCAGTTGCCATTCTTCTCTGCCTGCTGGCCGTGCCCCAACTGCGGGCGCAGGGTCCTCCGTTTCAGACTGACGACCCGGTGCCGGTGGATCTGCATCATTACGAGTTTTACGTTTTTGGCGGCCTCGACGGCACTCCAATCGAAACAGACGCGACCGGACCGGCATTCGAATTCAACTGGGGCGCCATTCCGC
>Ga0209483_1001031_pt1 | contig 22178 bp, 18 predicted proteins | sample NGEPerA_FD_184508 | JGI IMG/M metagenome (GOLD analysis project Ga0209483, IMG submission 184508) | Arctic peat soil microbial communities from the Barrow Environmental Observatory site, Barrow, Alaska, USA - NGEE PermafrostL2-A... | ecosystem: Environmental > Terrestrial > Soil > Wetlands >... | reverse complement strand
ACAGGAGCCTTGGCCCTGAGCGCGGGGCGCCTCGCCGATCTGGCCGGGAACATGATCGACCCCCGCATAGCTGCCAGGGCCGACACCAAACTCCAGACCGTCAAGAGCCCGCTCACGACCACCGGCGAGCAGCTGACCAGCTTTGAAGACATCACCCACTACAACAACTTTTACGAGTTCGGCGTTGAAAAGGACCAGCCCGCAAAGAATGCCGGCGGCCTGCCCACGCGCCCCTGGACCATCAAGATCGAGGGAAAGGTGAAGACTCCGAAGACCTTCGACATCGAGGCGCTGCTCAGGCTGCGTCCTCTCGAAGACCGGGTCTACCGCCATCGCTGCGTCGAGGGCTGGAGCATGGTCATGCCCTGGGTCGGCTACTCGCTTTCGGAGTTCATCAACCAGTGCGATCCGCTTCCGTCCGCCAAGTTTGTGCAGTTCATTTCTTACTACGACCGCCACGTGGAGAAGTGGGCCAGCCAGGATGCAACGATCACCTGGCCCTACTCCGAAGGCCTGCGCATGGACGAAGCCATGAATCCTCTCACGCTGCTCACGTTTGGACTCTATGGCGATGTGCTGCCCAATCAGGATGGCGCGCCGGTGCGCATCGTAGTGCCGTGGAAGTACGGCTTCAAATCCGCCAAGTCCATCGTGACGGTGAAGTTTGTAGAGAAGATGCCCTCCACCACCTGGAACGATCAGGCCCCCAACGAATACGGCTTCTACTCCAACGTGAATCCCAACGTGGACCACCCACGCTGGAGCCAGAAGACCGAACGCCGCATTGGGCAGCCCTTTTATCAGCAGCGCCGCACCACTCTCATGTTCAACGGCTATGGAGACCAGGTGGCCTCACTCTATTCCGGGATGGATTTGAGGAAAAACTACTAGTCAGTGAGCAGTGGGCAGTGGACCGTCAAACGCGAGTGCCCGCGGGTCTCGCGTTTGAGATCTCGGATTCGCTGAGATCAAGTCGCTCGCTCGCTCCGCTCAATAGGAAATCATGAAACGCTCGACTTTAATTGTTCTCAAGACGTTGGTATGGATTGGCTGCCTGACGCCGCTTGGGATAGCGGTTTACGAGGCAGTGACCAATACGCTTGGGCCGGATCCGACGGCAGAACTTGCTTCCATTACCGGGTTGACGGCTCTGTGGCTTTTGGCGGGCGGGCTTGCGATTTCTCCAGTGCGCGCGCTGTCACCCCGGCTCAGTTGGCTCATCAAGTTCAGGCGGCTGCTGGGGCTGTTTGTGTTCTTCTATGCCACGCTGCACATGCTCACCTGGCTGGGACTATACGCGGGCTTCGACCTGACCACTATCAAGACCGACATTACCAAGCGGCGGTTCATCATCATGGGCGTTACTACGTGGCTGCTGCTGCTGCCGCTCGCCGCCACATCCACCACATGGTCAATCCGCAAGCTGGGCGGCAAGAATTGGAACCGCCTGCATATGCTGGTGTACCTGGCCGCGATTACCGCCATGGTGCACTACTGGTGGAAGGTGAAGACAGGGGTATTGGAGCCTGCTCCGTACACGCTGGTGATTCTGGTGCTGCTGGGGGTGAGGCCGCTGCTGGCCTGGAACCAGCGCCGCAAGGCGCGTGTCGCGGTCGCGACCCGCGCGGATTGAATTAGCATTCGCGGCAACGTGGAGATCAGTCGAACCGTAGCGAGGCCTGCGCTACGGGCTGATAGGTCTTGCGGTGCATTGGCGTAGGCCCCAGCAACTCCAACGCCGCCATGTGTTCCGGCGAGCAGTAGCCTTTGTGCCGCGCGAGGCCGTAACCGGGGTATTCGCTGTCCAGTTCCACCAGCAGCCGGTCGCGGTGCACCTTGGCCAGCACGCTTGCGGCGGCAATTGAAAAACTGGTCGCATCGCCCTGGATGACGGCTTGCTGCGGGCAATCCCACTCAATCGTGTCGCGCCCATCGATGAGCAGAAAGTCCGGGCTCAGGGCGAGTTGCGCAACAGCCCGCCGCATCGCCTCGAGTGACGCACGGCGAATATTGATCCGGTCGATGGTCTCCGCATCCACCGCTGCAATGGCCCACGCAACGGCATTCAAACGAATCTCGCGGTCAAGCTCGTTGCGCTTTTTTTCGGAGAGCTTTTTCGAGTCCGTCAGACCTGGCAGACGGCAGCCTTTTGGAAGAATCACTGCCGCAGCGACGACCGGCCCGAACAGCGGCCCGCGCCCCACCTCGTCGATCCCGGCAATGCGCAGTGCTCCGCGCCCGCGCGCAGCCTCTTCCAGCGTCCAACCGCAGACTATTGCCATGTCGCCAGTATATTTTGAGGAGGCTGCCAATGATGGAATTCGTGGCTTCCCATCCTTGCGGCGGATTGCAAGAAGCAGATTCTTCGACTTCGCTCAGAATGACAGCAAGGATGGGGCACGGGGCTATCGTGGATAGATTGGGCTCTCAAAAAGCAAAATCCCCAGCCGGATGGGCTGGGGATTTTGCTGAAAAAGGGACGCCCTTGGTGAGAGAGCTTACGCGCGAACCTTGCCAGTTTCGCGGTCCACTTCGCGCAGACGAGCGGCCTTGCCGCGCAGTCCGCGAATGTAGAACAGCTTGGCGCGCCGCACCTTGTAGCTGCGGATCTTCTCGATCTTGTCGATGACCTTGGAGTTGAAGGGGAAGATGCGCTCCACCCCCTGCCCAAAGCTCATCTTGCGCACGGTAAAGGTACCCTGGGGTCCTTTGTTGATGGCGATGACGAGGCCTTCGAAGGCCTGGAGGCGCTCTTTATCGCCTTCCTTGATCTTGACCTGGACGCGAACCTGGTCGCCGGGGACAAACGCGGGCAAATCGGTGCGCTTCAGCTTGTCGGCCAGGCGCTGCATTACTGGATGTATGGACATGGTCTCTTCCTGCTGTTGAACTCAGAACTTCAAGTTTATCAGAGAAACACCCCCAGCGCCTAATCGCCCGGAAGCCCTTTTGCGCTATAGTTTTCCCTTATGAATTCTGATCGTGAACTATTCCGCCACACCCTGGCCACCCTGGCTTATCGAGCTGCTCGAGCCCTTGAAGACGCCCCGGAGACCTTTGCCACCTTCGACGAGGCCGGCCGGCAGCCTACGCAAATCCTGGCCCACATGGGCGATCTGTTTGACTGGGCGCTGAGCATGGCCGAAGGCAAGCAGCGCTGGCATAACTCCCAGCCGCTGCCATGGCCTGAGGAGCAGCTCCGGTTCTTCGCCGCACTCGAGGCGTTTGACGCGTATCTAACGTCCGGAGAGCGGATCCACGCGCCTCTTGAGCGGCTTTTTCAGGGGCCGGTGGCCGATGCTCTCACCCACGTAGGCCAGCTCGCCATGCTGCGCCGCCTAGCCGGCTGCCCCATCCGGGGCGAGAACTACTATGTGGCGGAGATCTCCCTGGGCAGACTGGGGGCCCAGCCAGGCTGCCCAGGTAAAGCCGTTCGAATAGGCCCGGATCGGCAACCTTAGCGGCGGTCGGATCCACCCATCATCTGAGACATGCCTCGGTCATAGCCACGCCTGAAGGCTTCACGGTACTGGTCACGCAAGCCGCGCGGAACACTCGGATGACGGTACTCATCGCGATTGTCCACGTTTGGCCGGCGGTGGTTGTCGAGATCTTTGCGGGCGGCTTGCATTCCATCCTGAAAGCCACGGCGCTGGATATCGCTGCCCATTCCCTGGCCCATATACGGGCCGCCCTGGTCGCCGTCGCGCATTTGCTGGTCTGGCTGGCGCATTTGCTGGCCGGGTCCACGCATCTGCTGATCAGGCTGACGCATTTGCTGTTCAGTCTGACCAACCGGCTCTTGATTTCCGCCCGTCAGGTGAGAAACACCCCGTTCATAGCCGCGCCGAAAGCCATCACGATAGGCTTCCCGCTGTTCGCGCGGAAGGCGGGGATCACGGTACTCGTCGCGATTGTTCACGTCCGGTTGGCGGTGATTGTCGAAATCCTTGCGCGCGCCTTCAATGCCATCCTGGAAACCCTTGCGTTGAATCTCCTGCAATTCCTGCGGAGGGGCATCCCAGTTGCCGCGATCCTGGGCATAGGCAGTGAGGCGCGGCGTCTCCTGGGATTGGCCGGATGCCTGGGCCATGCAAAATCCTGTGGCGCCGAGGAAAAGGGAAAGTGCCGGTACTACCAACCGATTGAGAGTCATGGCTTCTATCTCCTTTGCTTCTTAGGGCTTCCCAGCGTATTAGTACTGAGACAGAGATAGGGTACCGGACATAGCAGTGGCACGAATGCTCACTGTTGCTCAGCGTCGGAGCTAAGAGAAAGGAACTCCAGCGCCTATCGCAGCAGGTCTTCGAGGGTGGTGCTCAGGCTGGTCTTGTCGTCGCGGTACTTCACGATGACGGCGGCGTAGAGGCTCAGCCCCCACTCCTGCCCCTTGCCCTTGGTCACCCCGCGCGAGCCGGGTACGACCACAGCGTTCTCAGGGACGATCAGCGGCTGCTCGTCGGTGGCACGCAGAACCTCGCCGCTCACCAGGTTGAAGACCGGGGTGCCCCGGGTCAAAATGGTTCCCGCGGCGAGCACCGCGCCCTTGCGAACAATGGTGCCTTCATAGACGCCGCAATTGCCGCCCACCAGCACGTCGTCTTCAATCACCACCGGGCCGGCGTTTACCGGCTCCAGCACGCCGCCAATCTGCGCAGCCGCGCTCAGGTGCACCCGCTTGCCGATCTGCGCGCAGGAGCCGACCAGCGCGTGCGAGTCCACCATCGTGCCCTCGTCCACGTACGCTCCAGCATTGATGTACATGGGCGGCATGCAGACCACGCCCCGCGCCACGTACGCTCCCGAGCGGATGGATGAACCGCCTGGAACCACGCGTACCCCGTCGCTTGCGTCAAAATGCTGCACCGGGTAGGTGTGCTTGTCTACGAACGAAAGCCCCCCGGCGGGCTGTTCTTCCAGGGCCCCAAGGCGGAAGCCAAGCAGAATGCCCTGCTTCACCCAGGCATTCACGCGCCAGCCGGTCGCAGAGGCAGGGTCTGGAGAGGCGGAGCGTACTTCGCCGCTCTCGAGGGCCGCGCGCAGGGAAAGGAAGGCAGCCATCGCGTCGGGGTCACCGACGGCGGCCGGTCCGGCGGCAAAATGCCGCTCGATTGTCGTTTGAAGTTGGAAAATGGTCTGGATTGCACTCATTGCATTTCGAGTCTATCAACTCGAATTGGTCAAACTAGAGCGGTTCCACAATTCACGCGCCCTTTCTAGCATCGTGCGAGGTGGCATTTTCTTAAGGAAAATGCCACTGGACGGCAGTGGCTTCAGGGTACAGCAATTGTGGAACCGCTTTAGACAAAATGGCCGGTGGGCTCAGAAACAGGCGAGGATGCCGTGGTTACGCAGGCCTCAGGCAGGGTTGAAGGGGTCAGACACCGGTTTGTTCCGTGCATGTCCGTTCCACGCAATGAGCCGCAGCCGAAAGCAGTTCTTCCCATTCGGGATCATTGCCAGCGGAATCGGTTCCCGGCTCGGCCTTACATGGAAATTCTTTGACTCCAGCCACGCGCCCAGCCGGGGATCGCGAATCTCAGGCTGGCCCTGCCAGAAATCAGGCTCAAGCCAGCACTGAATCTGAAGATGATCGAGCTGCAACTCGACGACTGTTGCGTCTTTGGGGAAATACCGCCGGACGTTGTTTGCGCCGACCTGCAACCCGGTGATTTCCAGTCCCTTGCTTTGCGTCCTGACCACCATCGCTTGCCTGCCGTTCAATGCCCATCGCTCAACTGTCGACAAGGTAAGTCTAGGCAGAAGGCGGGGGTTAGCCGACAATCCGGAACACGAAATCCCAGATGTAAATTCCTGATTTGAAATCGGCGTGGCCGCGAGTCAATTCAGGAAAGATGCTGAAGCTAATTCCACGGCATCGTAGTTCTCTGGGTTCTTCCTGATAAATCGCAATTCGGGGTTGGCGAAAGCTGGTAATACCTGTGCCTGGGAGGCCGTTAATCCCTCCGCTCAGGCTGTTATGCGATACTCGGAAAGATATGTATAAGCGGATCGTTCTCAAGCTTTCAGGTGAGGCGCTGGCAGGGCAGCGCGGTTTCGGCCTTGACGCCGAAAAAGTGTCGGAAATTGCCGGCGAGCTGGCTGAAATTCACGCCCTGGGCGTGGAAGTTGGCATTGTGGTGGGCGGAGGCAACATTTTCCGCGGTGTTGAAGGACAGGCCCGGGAGATGGATCGGGTGAGCGCCGACAGCATGGGCATGCTCTCCACCGTGATCAACGCCATTGCTTTGCAGGACTCGCTTGAAAAGCGCGGCGTACAGTGCCGCGTGATGAGTGCCGTTTTCATGAATCAGCTGGCCGAGCCTTACATTCGCCGGCGCGCCGTGCGCCACCTTGAAAAAGGCCGTATTGTGATCTTTGCCGCCGGCATTGGGAACCCGTTCTTCTCCTCCGACACCGCAGCCAGCCTCCGCGCCATGGAGATCAAGGCCGACGTGCTGCTGAAGGGCACAAAAGTGGAAGGCGTCTACAACGCCGACCCGGTGCTGTTCAAAGATGCCGTCAAGTACGACGAGATTACTTACATGGAGATCCTGCGCCAGGGACTCAAGGTGATGGACCTGACCGCAGTGAGCCTGTGTAAAGACAACAACCTGCCAATGATCATCTTCAACATGAACCAGCCAGGGAATATCCGGCGAGTCGTGATGGGCGAAAAGGTCGGCTCGCTGGTTACGGCGTAAAGACAGCTCTTAGCTTCTAGCTGCAAGCTCCCAGCTACAGGTTTTTGGCTCAGGCGGACGCGAGCTAAAAGCTGGAAGCTGCCTTTTGGAGACGTCTAACATCGCGTGGAGATCAAGAAGCCAGCCCGGCTGAATGCACTTACAGGCTTGCGCACCTTCGCGGCCATCAACATCGTCTTCTTTCATTTTTCCAATCCCCAGTGGTTTGGCTTCCTCGCGCCGGTAGTCAATGCAGGCTTTGCCTCGGTCAGCTTTTTCATTTTGCTTTCGGGGTTTGTGCTGGCCTATAACTACGCTGACCGGGCGCGATCGGGAGAGCTGGATAAAGTGCGCTTCTGGGAGGCGCGCTTCACGCGGCTCTATCCCGTATACCTGCTCAGCCTGCTGCTGAGCTGGCATGTGGTGCCGGCCGAGTACGCGGCCCACACGCATGCCATGTTTTGGACCGGCATGGTGCTGTCGCCGCTGCTGCTGCAGGGATGGATTCCCTCCATCGCCACATTTCTGAACACGCCCGCCTGGACCATGTCGGCAGAGGCGTTCTATTACCTGCTCTTTCCGTGGATGGCGCGCTGGAAGAAGCCCGCCCGGGTTGCGCCGCACCTGGTCACCATGGCGGTCGTTTGGATGCTGGGCATGGTTCCGGGAGTGCTTTACATCGCGTTCAATCCGGACGGCATTCCGCATCCCGACCGCTGGAGCTGGGGCCCGTGGTTGCAGGCGCTGAAATATACGCCGTTGCCGCACATGGCGAGTTTCTTTTTCGGGGTTTTGCTGGCCAGCCTTGACGAGATGATTGGAAGGTCCAGCCGCCTGCGGCTGATTCTCGGGGTGACAGGATTAGTCGTCACATTTGGCATTCTCGAAATGGGGCCGCTTGTGCCCTATCCAATTGTTCACGATGGCCTGCTGATGCCGCTGTTCGGCTGCATCATCCTGGGACTTGCGGGCAACAACCGGCTGGCCTATGCGCTCAGCTGGCGTCCGCTGGTCTTTGTCGGCGAGGCCAGTTATTGCCTTTACCTTCTCCACTTCAATTTCTGGAACCTGATTCACGATACGCATGTGCTGGATCGGCTGGGCCTGGCCCGCTTCGATCCATGGATCAGTTACGTGGTGTTGATTGCGATGGCGGTGGCCGCTTTGCACCTGGTCGAAAAACCGGCCCAGCGCCTGCTGCGGTCATGGATGCACGTGTGGAGATAGCTGCGAAGATCTGGGATGCTGAGGTATCAGGCAGGCTTCGTGGAACCGGCGGCAGGTGGAATGACGCTGGATTTATGAATTCTTCGATAGATAGACCGGCGTCTTCGGCCAGCAAAAAGCCCAGCCTTCGCGGCCGGGCTTTTTACTGTTCACTGATCACTGCCCACTGTTACGGAGTGACCGACTGTACCGAGTGGTTGCCGTGGGGAACAATTACCAGCGCGGTTGGATTTGCGCCGGTCGGATACGGAGTGGCCTGTGTGGTGGTTACCACGCCTGTATTGGGATCCAGGCGGAAGCCGGAGATCGAATTGCCCAGTCGGTTGGCGGTATACACGAAGCGGCCCAGCGCCGGATCGAGCGCGATGGCTACCGGCTGGGTATCCGTTGCGTAGACCAGGCTGCTGTTGCTGTTGACGATGGCCGAGGGTGTTCCGGTTGGCAGAGCGATGTTGTAGCCCGTAATCGACGAATCCAGCGAGTCGGAAACGTAAATGTAAATGCCGCGCGGATCGACCACAAGGGCGGAGGGCTCATTGCCGGTCTTAAAGGGACCGTTGACCAGGAAGTTGAGAACGCCGCCGGTCTGAATCGAGTAGCCGATCAACTCGTTGGAGGCGAAGTCGGTGACATAGATAAACCGGTTGACGGGATCGCCGGAGATACCGGTAGGCTTGACGCCGGCCTTGTAAGGACTGCCTCCGGTTGCCGTCAACGCGCCACCCGTACCGACGGAAAAGCCGAAGACCCATCCGGGATTGGCCGGGCTTGTTGGCGTTCCGCCGGGATTGTAGGCGGAAGCATCGTAGGTCGCTACATAGACGTTATTGTTGTTGGCCAGCACGGTTACCGCTGTGGGCACGATTGAATCACCCGGGAAGGCGGGAACGGTCAGGTTCTGTTGTGAAGTCGCGGTGCCGATTACGCCCAGATTCGAGAGAGGATACTCGGTGAGCGCGGTGGTAGTGGTTCCGGAGACAACATACAGGTAGTTGCTGGCGGAGTTTACGGCCAGGGCAACTGGAGCGGCGCTAAGAGTGATCGTCTCCTGCTTGGACAGCACCCCATTGGTTGCGATAGAGAAATGCACCACGTTTTTGCTGGCCGCATTCGCTACGTAGAGGTGATAGAAGTTGGCGGTGACGGCCAAGGCAACCGGGCCCACGCCGCCGGAGGGGACTGCCGGATCGTCCACGCGCAGCGCGCCGGACTGGGAATCCACCGCGTAGGTTTCAATCTGTCCTGCGCTCCCGGTTCCGGAGCCGACTGAGTCGGCAACGAAAACATAGTCGATGGTGACAAGCTGGCAGGCTGTCAAAAGTGTGGCCACCAGAAGGCCGACCGTAGAGACCAGAAACAGCTGGCTCAATTTGCTGAACTTCATGCGCTTCCTTCGTTGTGGGCCATCAGGTTCTAGCCCCAGGAAAACTCGTTTAGGTTGCCCCGTAGATATTGTAAAAGGCCGGTACGGGGTGTTGCTATGGCAAAACCGGGGATTCAACGCCCCGTTGAGATGTGGCCAAGGTCGCCGCTCCTTGAGGTCGCGTCGACTGGAGTGCTGTGGTTTCGGGACACTCCATTCCCGGTTATGCGATCCCAGCACCGTTTCGGGCGCTGGGGCGATTTCAGACTCTCACTAGTGCACGCCGGCGCCTGTGCCATTGTGCGGAATCGCGGCGATGGCTGTTGGCTGATTATTCGACGGGAACGGAGAGAATTGCGAAACCAGAAGCGTGCCGGCGGTCTGACTCAACTGAAAGCCGGAGACGTCGTTGCCAAGAAAGTTGGCGGTGTAAAGAAAATGGTTGGTCGACGGATCGATTCCGATGGCCACCGGCTGCAACCCCGTCGGGTAACTGCCGATACGGGTGAGCACGCCATTGCTCATGGAGTAGGCCGAAATCGAGGAGTCAGTTGAATTTGTGACATAGGTGTAACTGAACGACGGATCGACCACGATCGCGGAGGGTGCATTGCCGGTCGGGAACGGGCTGCCGGCGAGCGGAGTCAATTGCCCGGATGCAACCGAGAAGCCCCGGACATTGCTGCTCGTGGAGTCGGTTACGTAAACATACTTGCTGGACGCATCGCTTGCAATTGCCGACGGCAAAATGCCGGCGGCAAAGGGCGAACCGGCCAACGGCGTGAGCACGCCGCCAGAGCCAACTGAGAAGCCGAAAACATAGCCTGCATTGGGGGCGACTGAGGAGTCGTATGCGCTGATGTAGACGAACGTACCCGAAGCCAGAACGTTGACTCCGGTGGGCACAATCACGTCGGCAGGCTTGCCGGCCAGCGTGAGCGCCCAGTAGTTGCCGCTGGTGTTCGGATTGGGTGCCGGCGATCCAAGCGAAACAGGGAGTTTGCTGGTGGCAGCGGTGAGGGGAAAGACGGCAATGGAACCAGAGCACGGGGCCGCGGTGGAGCAGGTTGGCAGCGGCTGGTAGGTGTCTACAACGAACAGATTGGATGCGTTTGCCGCGACTGCAAGCGGAAACACGCCCGGCGTATTGACGGTGTTATACGGATAGAGCTTTCCGTCGTTGCCGATGACGAACTGGACGATGTTGTTGTCGTCCTGGTTCACCACGAAGAGATTCTGGTTGTCGGACGAAACGGCTTCGGCAATGGGAAAACGTCCCCCGGAAGGGACGGGCGAGGCGGGAATCTGGCGCATATGGCCCGACTCCGAGTTGACCTCGAATATGTTGATCTCACCGTAGTTGTTGGGGCCGGCGGCTTTGGAACTGGCCACGAAGACAAAGTCCACGGTGAGCGTGGCACAGGCAGTGATAAGTCCAGCTACCAGGATGCTGGCCGCGGAGACCAGCAGCAGCTGGCTCGATTTGTTGAACTTCATGCGCATCTTTCGTCACGGGGCCGGAAAAGCAGGCCCCTAAAAAACCAGGTTTGGAATCGAACCCCAAAGCGCCCAGGGAAAAGCCGCGCCCGGCATTCGGCTACGTTCTTTAAGACTTCCCCCGGAACCCTGCCGGGGGTCTCAGGCGAACCCGCTGGCACCCAGGCCAACTTGCTCGCCGACACCAGCCGCCATTTTGAGGCGGCACTGATCGTTAGTCCGTTCGCCCGTCAACCAGGCACCAATTAGCCGGACCTTGGAGCTTGTAGCTGCTGGCCACTTTAAGACCGTTGAGTACACCGTCGTTCGGGTCGACCGCTCGGCCCGTAATGGTCGAGTCGGCGAAGTTGGCGGTGTAAATGAATTGATCGGAGGGATCCTCAACCAGACACTGGGGGCCCGATCCCGTTCCGTAGGTGGAGGGAGTCAGGAAGGAGAGCTGGTAAGAGGGCGAACTGGAGATGAAATATCCGGAAAGGCCGCTGTTTGCATTGGTGCCCAACACGTTGTTCCCCTGGTTGGCCACATAGAGGAACTTACCCTTCGATTCCATCATCAGGTAGATAGGGTTAGCCAGCGTGGGATCGTCGGGAACGATGCCCCCGGTTTGCGCTTGGAGCGCGCCGTTGTTGCCCACCGTGAAGGGAAGAATCTGGCTGGGATAGATGCCGGCGGCGAAGGTGCCGCCCGACGGGATTGTGACCGGCTCATTATCGAGCACGTAGATCACGCTGGCGGCGTTCACGATTGCTGTCGCCTGCCTGATATTCAGCGGCTGTGGGCTGTTCTGGCCCAGAGTCAACTGACCGCTCGAGCCGGAATACACATATGGAAACACGCTGTCGCCGGTTGCGGGGGTTCCGCTCAGCGTGAGGACGTAGCCGGCGGACATGACAAAGTCGATGGGATTGGCGGGCACCGGGAAGTAGGTCAGCGGCGATCCGCCTGCCGACGTTACCTGGGCATTCACCACCAGCGTGAGGCGGCCCGTCGTCTGGTTAATCTGAAAGATCGTGACGTCGCCGCAGGTGGTTGCCGATGCGCCCAGCGCAAGCTTGCAGGTGGCGTTCGACGGAGAATCGTGGTCCAGCACCATCAGGTAATTGCCGGAGCCGTCGGCGATCAACCGGAACGGGTTGATGCCCTGCGTGAAGAAGGTCGCCTGGGGACTGAGAATGCCGTTTCCACCCAGAGCGAACTCGGTGATATTGGAGTTCTGGCAGGGATTGGCAGTGGTGCAGGTGGAACCGCCCTGGGCATTCACGCCCTGGTTCAGGACATAAAGAAACCGGCTTCCAGTAACCAGTACGGCGCGGCCCGGGTTGGCGCCGCCGGAGGAAACGGGCAGCCCGTTGATGGGGGTCAGGAAACCAGAATTGTGATCAATTTTGTAGCCACTGATGATGCCGTTACCAGTGGACTGGGCTGTCACTGTTCCCGTGACATAGATAAAACCGACTGTATAACTACGAACGCAAGACGAAACGCCGAGAATAACGCCAGCTGAGAGGGCGCTGAACAGAAGTGCCTTGCCGAATTTCGTGAACTTCATGCGATTCCTTCATCCTGGTCAGGCGTGCGCCGCCAAGTTTGCTAGTTCCACAGCAGAGCTGGGTTGGGACGGGTCCCTGATGCATTGTAAAAGCCAAGGGCTGTTTGTGCCTAGTTTCGGCTAAAGACTGGGTAAAACAAGACATTTTCCAGGGCGCCTATACCCCGGACACAACCCAATCCACTCCTCGGCTCTGTTGCTTTCCAGTTTATTACGCAGTTGCAGTTTGGACGTCCGGGCGCCAGGAAATGTCAACGTGCCCACGCCGGGAAAAGTGAGTGTCCAGCCTCAATGACCCGAATGCGCCCCGACGACAAAAAATGCTATTGCCGTCAGGGTAAGAAACCGGCCATTGGCAGGCTTTTCGCCGTGGCGCCCAGGAGAGAGCTCCACGGCTTGGTTGCTTGCCGAGCCCGTTTACCAAACGCGGCAGGAGTTAACCGGATACATGGGCTGCCCCTTGGTGCAGCCGAACGCCTTCCCGAACTCGTCGAAATTCTGTACCGAGCCGTTGACGCGCCATTGGCCCGGCGAGTGGGGATCGACCAGCGCAGCCTGGCGGGACGCCTGGTCAGTCTGGTTCTGGCACCACACCTGCGCGAAGCCAAGGAAGTAGCGCTGCGCCTCGGTGTAGCCGTCGATCTTGTCGCCGATCGTCTTGTGTTGCGCCGCCAGCGTATCCAGCAGCGCCATGTAGGCAATGCGCAGGCCGCCGTTGTCGGCGGTGTTCTCGCCCAGGGTCAGCTTTCCGTTCAGATGCTGCGCCGGTGTATCGCCCTTGGCCGGAGCTGCCTCAAAGCCGCTGTACTCATTGGCTACGCAATCGGTCCGCTCGGTAAAGGCCTTGCGATCATCGGCCGTCTGCCACTCGCGCAGGTTGCCCAGTCCGTCATACTTCGAGCCTTCGTCGTCGAAGCCGTGCGTCATTTCGTGGCCAATGACCACGCCGATGCCGCCGAAGTTGACCGCAGGGTCGATCTTGAAGTCGAAGAACGGCGGCTGCAGAATGCCTGCCGGGAAGTTGATGTCGTTGAACGATGGGTTGTAGTAGGCGTTGACTGTGGGAGGCGTCATGCCCCACTCCTTCTCATCCACCGGCTTGCCCAGCTTGGCGTAGTTGTAGTTGCGCTCGTAAACAGCGGTATGGTGTTCGTTGCCGATCAGGTCGGCTGTGTCCACCTTCACGCTTGAGTAGTCGCGCCACTTTTCCGGATAGCCGATCTTGTTGCGGACCATCGCCAGCTTCTGCTCTGCCGCTTTCTTGGTGTCGTCGCCCATCCAGGGCAGCGTCTTGATGTCGTCGCCCAGGGACTTTTCGAGGGAAGCCACTAGCTTGTCCATGCTGTCCTTGGCCGCGGGCGGGAAGTTCTCCTTCACCCAGTCCTGGCCAACTGCCTCGCCGAGTGCCCGATCGGTCATGCTCGAGCACTGCTTCCAGCGCGCTTCAGGCTCTTCCTGGCCAGACAAGGTCTTGGAGAAGAAGGCGAAGTTCTCGTCGAAATACGCCTTGGGCAATTCACGAGCTTGCCCGTGCAGCACGTGCCAGCGCAGATAGCTCTTCCACGACTCCAGCGGCTCGCTCTTGAGGAGCGCGTCAAGTGAGGTGAAGTAGTTTGGAGTTGCCACGTTCAGGGTGTCGAAGTGGCCAATGCCGACGGCCTTGAAGTAGGTGTTCCAGTCGAAGGAAGGAGCGCTCTTCTGGAAGTCGGCAACCGTAAAGATGTGGTAACGATTTTCAGGCTGACGCAGATCGGTGCGGCTGGTGGAGGCTTTGGCCATCGCAGTCTCGATCTCCATCACCGCGGCGGCCTCTTTGGCAGCCTGCTCGGGCGTGTCGCCGGCCAGCGTGAACATCTTGTTCAGGTGCTCGATGTACTGGGCCCGGATGGCCTTGAAGCGCGCCGAATCTACGATGTAGTAATCGCGGTCGGGCAGCGAAATCCCGCCCTGGTAGATCTCGGCAATCTGCTTGGAGGAGTCCTTGTCGTCCTGGCCCACGCCGAAGTTGAAGAAACCGTCGGGAGTGCCGTGGTTTTCAAGCTGCCCGAGCAGGGCAGGGAGCTGGCCGGCATCCGTCAGGCCTGCAATCTCCTTCCATGCCGGCTCGATGGGCGCAATACCCTTCTTCTCCACTTCGTCCGTGTTCATGCAGGCGGCAAAGAAGGCGCCGTACTGCTTTTGCAGCGGCGTCTTTGGGTTCTTGGCGGCGGCGTCCAGTTCTTCCCACAGCAGGTAGCGGTTCCGCTCCCGCAGCAGAGAGAACGACCGCGCCCAGCGCACCTGGTCAGAAGGGATGGGGTTGCTCTTCACCCAGTTCCCGCACGAGTACTGGTAGAAATCGGTGCAGGGATCGGCGGTCTTGTCGATGGCGGAGAGATCGAAGCTCTTGATCTCTGCCGGCGGTTCAGGCTTGTTGGCTTGCGGGGCCGCGGCAGACTGCGCCACCACGGCGCCAGGCCCAAACGTACCAGCCGCCAGAATCAATATTGGAGCGAAACGGGAACAATTCATCGAATGTCCTCTTGGAAACACGGTCAACCGGCCAGGTCGATCGGCACGCTATACGCTTGCGAATGGAGGCCGGGACGGAATTTTAGAACAGCCAAATTGGATCGAGCTGTATTGCATAGCAGCCTATCACGCGCAGGGAGTGGGGAGCGCGCTCCGCTCCATCCCCGGACACGCAAATTCGACCGTTTGTCACAAACTTGGCAATTTCCGCCGAGCCATATTTCCTGGCGCCGTTTTTCGCGCTTGCCATCCGGCAAACAAAACTAAAGCCAACCGTTTCAGGTACGTGGTATTCTCTGGCCGCGCCGTTCGTAGATCTGACGCGAATCCAGGCGCCCGGAGGTTTCAAATGCGCATGATGATGCTGGTTCAATGTCCCATTGAGCCGTTCAACACCCTGGTCAGGAACGGAAAAGCAGGGGCGAAGATGAAAAAGATTCTCGACACCATCAAGCCCGAACACGCCTGGTTCGGCGAACGTGAAGGCAAGCGCGGCGGAATCCTTATCGTGAACGTTGACGATCCTTCCGACGTTCCCAGGCTTGCTGAGCCATGGTTCCTTACGTTCAATGCCGAAGTCGAGTTCAGAATTGCCATGACCCCGGAAGACCTGGCCCATTCCGATCTCGCGGGACTTGGCAAGAAATGGGCCTAGAAATCTGAATCTCCGGGCCAGAAACTCGTCTTAGAAACATGCTTGGATGTTCGCCTCCTGGAGTAGGTTTGTTAGACTTCCCTTTCAAATCCTCCAGGAGGCGTTCGCATGTTCTGCAACCCCAAACTGATAATCGCACTAGCCCTGTCAATTGCCGGAGCACCGCTGTTTGCCCAGCCGGCCGCGAACCCTCCTGCGGCGCGAACACTGGTCCGCGCCGGCCGCCTGCTCGACGTCAAGACAGGCAAAGTGCTCGATAACCAGACGATCGTGGTGGTCGGCGACACCATTCAGTCCATCGCGGCCACTGCCTCCGTTCCTGCCCAGCCAGCGGACATGGTCATCGACCTCTCCGGCCTCACTGTGCTGCCCGGCCTGATTGATGTGCACACGCACCTGACCGGGAATCCGGACTTCGATCCCTACAGGGAGCTCGCCTCAACCAACGCGAAAGAAACCATCAACGGCGTCGTCAACGCCCGCACCACGCTGATGGCCGGCATCACTTCCGTGCGCAACGTGGGCAACGGCGGCTTTACCGATGTGGACCTGCGCGACGCCATCAACTCCGGACAGATTGCCGGTCCGCACATGCTGGTGAGCGGGCCCCCGCTGAGCATCACCGGCGGCCACTGCGATGAGAACCTGCTGCCGGTCCAGTACCACGTGGCGGCGGACGGCGTGGCCGACGGCATTGCCGCGGTGCAGCACATGGTAAGGCAGAACATCAAGTACGGAGCCGATCTCATCAAAATTTGCGCCACCGGCGGCGTGCTCTCCAAAGGCGACGATCCGCAGGCCGCACAGTACACGCTGGAGGAGATGCAGGCCATTGTCGCCGATGCCCACCGCCTGGGCCGCAAGGTTGCAGCGCATGCGCACGGCGCGCAAGGAATTCTGTGGGCCACTCAGGCTGGCGTGGACTCGATTGAGCACGGCAGCTACATCAACGACGAGGGCATTGCCGCGATGAAACAGCACGGCACCTACCTGGTGCCCACGCTCTACCTCGAAGACTGGATGATCCAGAGCGGGCATTTGCCGCCCTTCTATCACCAAAAGATGGTGGATGTGAGCGCGGTAGCCAAGAGCAATATCAAGCGCGCAATGCAGGCCGGCGTAAAGATCGCCATGGGCACCGACGCCGCCGTCTATCCGCACGGCCTCAACGCGCATGAGCTCGATGTTTACGTGAATCAGCTCGGCATGGCTCCGCTGGCTGCTCTGCAAACTGCCACCATCAACGCCGCCGACCTGATGGGCTGGACCGCGAAGACCGGCACGCTCGAACCCGGCAAATGGGCCGACATCATCGCAGTCGACAAGAATCCTCTCGATGACATTCGCACCATTCTGGACGTGAAGTTCGTGATGAAGGCTGGCGTGGTCTACAAGAACGACGGGAAATAGCAATCGACATGACGTTGCGAACATACTGACGGTGGGAAACGCGGGCGGCACTTGTTCTTTACATCCCGCCCCGCATCCTGCCACACTGAAACGTGGACACCCAAACAATTGTCATCCTCGATTTCGGCTCCCAGTACACCCAGCTGATAGCCCGCCGCATCCGCGAGCAGAATGTCTTTTCTGTCGTGCTCCCTTGCACGGTGCCCCTCGCCGAGATTCAGGCCCTCAAGCCAATCGGCCTCATTCTCTCCGGCGGCCCGTCGTCTGTGTACGATGCAGACGCGCCTGCAGCCGACCCAAAGCTGCTCTCGCTCGATGTGCCGATCCTCGGCATCTGCTATGGGCTTCATTTCATCGTGCATCACATGGGCGGCAAAGTGAAGTCGGCGCCGTTGCGCGAGTACGGCCATGCCGAAGTCACCATTGAAGACACCGCAACGCGGTTGTTCGCCGGCCTGCCCCCAACGCTTGCCGTCTGGATGAGCCACGGCGACGAAGCGCTCGAGCTGCCCGCAGGCTTCCATCGCACCGCTGTTACCTCCAATGCTCTCGCCGGCATCGCCAATGAGCAGCGCCGCATCTGGGCCGTGCAGTTCCACCCCGAGGTGCATCACACACCGCTCGGACCTCAGCTCATCAAGAACTTCCTCTTCAAGATTTGCGGCGCGGCAGGCGACTGGACTCCCGCGCACTTTATCGAGACCACCGTCGCGTCGATTCGCGAGAAGGTCGGCAAGGGCCACGTTATATGCGGCCTCTCCGGCGGCGTCGATTCATCGGTTGCCGCAGTGCTGGTCCACAAGGCCATCGGCAGCCAGCTCACCTGTATCTTCGTCAACAACGGCGTCCTGCGCAAAAACGAATTCGCCAGCGTGCAGAAAAATCTCCGCGACAAGCTCGGCCTCAACATCGTTGCCGTCGATGCCAGCGAGCGATTCCTCGCGCAACTGGCCGGCGTCACCGACCCTGAGACCAAACGCAAACGCATCGGCGCCGAATTCATCGCCGTATTTGACGACGAAGCCACTCGCATCGCCAAACAGAGCGGCGGAGTCGATTGGCTTGTTCAGGGCACGCTCTATCCCGATGTCATCGAGTCAAGCAGCGTGAAAGGCCCCAGCCAGACCATCAAGAGCCATCACAACGTAGGCGGCCTTCCATTGGGAATGAAGCTCAAGCTCATCGAGCCGTTGCGCGATTTGTTCAAGGATGAAGTCCGCCGCATCGGCCGCGACATGGGCATGCCGGAAGACGTTCTCGGACGCCAGCCGTTCCCCGGCCCCGGTCTCGCCGTTCGCATTCTGGGTGAGGTCACGCCCGAACGCGTGGCCCTGTTGCAGGAAGCCGACGAAATCGTAGTCGCCGAGATCAAGGCCGCCGGCCTCTATTCAAAAATCTGGCAGAGCTTCGCAGTGCTGTTGCCGGTGATGAGCGTGGGCGTAATGGGCGACCAGCGCACCTACGCGTACACCGCAGCCGTTCGCGCCGTGTACTCTGAAGATGGCATGACCGCCGACTGGACCCCGCTGCCCTACGAGGTGCTGAAGCGCATCAGTAGCCGCATTGTGAACGAGGTGCGCGGCATCAACCGCGTGGTGTACGACATCACTTCGAAGCCGCCGGGAACGATTGAGTGGGAGTAGTTTTTAGCGGCTATGTCAGCCGCTGACCTAAGACAGCGAAAGAGCCATGCTGCATGACGTTCATTCACTCACTCGCTTCTTTTTTTGAGGAAAATACTGAAGCGAGCGTGAAGTGGCCCGTCTTATTGATTCACGAGAACTGTAGCCGTATCATTGAGAGCAATATCCCAAGGACAGGATTGAATCATGTTTGAACGATTTCGCCAACGTCGCATAATTGTCGATGCCATGATTCAGATCGGCCAAAATAAGCGAGAAATGATCAAGATGCTTGAGCAGCAGATAGATGAGAAGTATGGAGAAATTTTCAGATCGGATATGGACGGAAAAGGTCGCGCTGATGAAATCGAACGCATGAAGCCGTCACGTGATTTCCTGCACTATCTCAAGCAAGAACAACTGCGTGAAAAGCTTCTTCATGCAGGCATCAAGATTCCTGACGAGTTTGGGACACCGTACAACGATGATGTTCTCCTAACCAAGAAAGGCGAGGAGTGGGCGACGATTCAACTGCGCAAATATGGCGAACAACGAATGGAGTTTTGGGTAAAACTCGTCATGCCCGTTCTGTCATTAATTGTCTCGATTGTTGCACTCTACATCTCCACTCACAATCACAAGTGATCACACATCTGCACGCAGTTGTATCAAACGTTAGACGGCGTGAAACATTCCATTGATTCGAAAGACTACAGCTACCCCAGATTTCCCCGAAATACTTCGACAAAAGTTATGCAAAACTATTTTGTGTCTATAACCAACACAAGATACAAGAGTTAGAAAAGGGATTATGGAGTGGGAGTAGGTGGTGCTTGCCGTCCAGGCGTACGCGCCTGCGGCGCCATTCTTGCTCGGGCCAGGTAGTTCCTAGTTGGCGGGTTGCGGACGGGCTCCAATGCGGGTTTCAACATTTACACGGTTCCTGGTTTCAGCCCAGGCCTGCTGAACACCTGCGGGGAATGCGGCAAGAAGCTCTGTCACGCGCCCGGAAATTCTGGCAACGATATCTGGATGTAGTGGCGCTACGTCGTAACTCTCATCCACATCGAGATCCATGTCGTACAGCTCAGGATTTCGAAGAGCGTAATTCGTCTGCCGCTGTCCTCTGATCACACTGTAGGATTCCTGGTCGTAACGTGTCAGATGCAACTTCCAGTTCTTCCATCGGGCTGCTTGCAGAAATACATTGTCGAAGAAGAGCAGCACATCCCGGTCGATCGACTTCTTCTCGCCCGACAACAGCGGCCAAATGTCAATGCCGTCAAATGGCTTTTCCCCAGGCTGCGCACCGGTAAGCTTTGCGATGGTGGGCGTCACATCCATGAGGGACGCAAGCCCGTTGCACAACGAGCCGGCGGGAATTTTGCCGGGGAGGCGGGCGAGGAATGGTTCGCGGACGCCGCCTTCGTAGGTATCGGTTTTTCTTCCACGCAGGCGGCCTGGGCTCCCCTGGAACCAGGGCCCGTTATCTGAAGTGAAGAGAACCAGGGTGTTTTCGCGAAGGCCGTTGCGATCGAGCGTCTTCATAATCTCGCCGAAGCTCCAGTCGATCTCCGCAAGTGCATCGCCATAAAGCCCGAGCCCCGATTTTCCCTTGAACTCCGGTGAAGCGCCCAGCGGAATGTGCACCATCGAGTGCGCCAGGTACATGAAGAATGGACCGTTCTTTGCTTTCTCGATGAATTCGATGGACCGCTTGCTGTACTTCTGTGTCAGATAGTCCACGTCGGTCTCTTGTTCGATAACCTTCGTGCCATCCATCAGAACTCTCGGACTCATATCGACGCTGTATGGAACGCCGAGGTACTCGTCGAAGCCTCGGCTTGTGGGCAGGTATTTCTCCGGCAGGCCCAGGTGCCATTTACCCACCGCACATGTCTTGTACCCTTTGGCCTTCATCATGTCGGCAAGCGTCACCTCGTCCAGATTCAGGCCGTCCACATCTTTCGGAAATAGAACTCTTGGAACGCCAACGCGGGTCGGATAGCGCCCCGTCAGAAGGGAAGCCCGCGAAGGCGAGCATACTGGGTTGGCACTGTCGAGATTCGTGAATCGCATGCCCTCCGCGGCAAACCTGGTCAGGTTCGGCGTGGGGTTCGCACCGCCGTAAACAGCAATATCGCCGTAGCCCAGATCGTCACAAAAAACCAACACGACGTTGAGGGGCTTTTCCATTCCGAGGGCTGCATTTGGCAGCATGGCGGCAGCGGCAGTGCTGAGCAGGAATTCGCGTCTGGTGAATGCCATGTCTGGACTCTTTCTTGCGGTCGATTCGAACAGCGAGAAACTTCCCGAATTGTAATTCAGGCTATGCGCCCTGGAATCTCGCCTCGCGTGTAGCCTCGCGGAAGTTGCCAGTACAGAAGCGAGCAGAGGGCAGTCCTGGGACGTTGTCTAGGTAGACTTCTTCTTGTAGGTGGCGGGCACAACTTTGCTGATCCAAGGAGTGATTCATCGAATCCAGCCGCGCTGGATGGTCCGGCGCTACTGGCCACTCAGCGTCAACACTGGAGCCCGCAGCGGATTCGTCAGAATCTCGATGCGCGTGTCCCTGGGGAAGACCACATCGCGCCCTGAGCGCAGGAAGTTCTCGTAGACGGAGAGCGCCGCTGCGTAGTAGCCGAGGCCCGCGGCCACATTGTAGTTGCCTGCGGCCACGCCCACAATGCGCCCCACCAGGCCAAACCCATTTGAGGCCTCGCCGGTGTGCACGACCATTTCGCCGTCCTGATCCAAAGCGCGGCCAGCCAGCATGATCAGCAGAATGGGAGCAATGGCGCTGGACTGATTGTGCGGCGTGATGGTTCCCTCGGCATCGAGCGTCAGGTTCTGCGTTTTTTCCGTTGCTGCTCCAGCCAGCGAGCCCTCGACTTGGCGATTGAATCCCTCTGGGAATCGCACTTGTTGAAAGGTGAAGCGCAGCTTGCCGTTGCGGCCAAACGAGCGCGCCGCTCGCGCAGCCGTCACCTTTCCGACAAGCGTCGAACCCTGCGGAACCACAAGCTGTTTGTCTCGGTCGAAGACAGGTTCCACCACAAGCGCTTCCACCGGATCGCCTGGCCGCGCGCGGGCCGAAGTCAGATCGTGATTAAGCACTGCGTTAACGGACCAGGTCTCGGTCTTGCCTGTTGGCAGCGCAGGCGCCACTGGCACGGGCGCGACCTCAGGAAGGTCGGGCAGAGCCAGTGGCGCCGTCAGCTCAAACGACCAGGCGGTGTGGGCCTCGATTCTCTCCGGATGGTAGGGCAGTTGATGATAGAGCAACTGAAGTGCCCGATCCCCACGTCCCGGCGCGGTAACGTAGGCCACTCGATCGATTGCCTGTTTCTTAGCCCACGCCCACTCACGGGAGATAAAGCCTCGATGGGGCGTGGCGCCCGGGGCGGAAAGTTGCAGCACCGGCGCGCCGTCATCTGCCACCGCTGCTGAGATGGGCATCGGACCGCCCGGCAGCATCAACTCGTCAAACTGCACCTTGACCGTGTGGAACGGCGTAAAGTCCCCGCGCAAACGTCCGTGCCACCGGGTCGGTACGTTGGGCTCCAGCGCAACCACCCGGCCCTGCAGCATTGTGTGCTCAGGCACGACCAGCCGGCCATCGGCGTAGATCGGATGCATCAGCCTGCCTTCGATGGTC
>Ga0209483_1001030_pt1 | contig 22180 bp, 21 predicted proteins | sample NGEPerA_FD_184508 | JGI IMG/M metagenome (GOLD analysis project Ga0209483, IMG submission 184508) | Arctic peat soil microbial communities from the Barrow Environmental Observatory site, Barrow, Alaska, USA - NGEE PermafrostL2-A... | ecosystem: Environmental > Terrestrial > Soil > Wetlands >... | reverse complement strand
AGATATGCTTGGCAAGCTGTCTCAGATGCAGTTAGCGGCGGGTCGCGCTTGCAAGGCAAGCGGGCCAAGACCAAAATTCGACAGCCAATATTGACCATGTCGCGCGTTTTTTTCAGGAGCGCGGCAAAATCTTTTCTCCGATCAGCAAAACGCATTAGAATTCTATTTAGAGCTAGAAAGCATTTATGATCGAATACTCAGGTTTTTGGCGGCTGGGACATAGGGTTGTTTTGCTTTAGGCAGCAGACGCCAATTCTTTCTCGACAATGTTACCTTCACTGACGGTATAAATCTTGGTGGCGATCTTCGTCCACGCTGGCCTGTGGGTGATGGCTACTATCGTCAGTTTGCCAAGCAGCGTTGCAACATTGGCGACGATTTCGGCTTCAGTGACTTCATCCAGTGCGCTAGTAACTTCATCCAGCAGCAGCAGGCGTGGTTTATGAATGAGCGCGCGGGCGAGAGACAGGCGCTGACGCTGGCCGCCGGAGAGCTTGGCCCCCATAGTTCCGATGTTGGCGTGAATGCCTTTGGGAAGTTCACTCACAAAATCCCATGCGCCGGCCAATTTAAGTGCGGCCTCGGTATCTTTCTCGGTCAGCTTCGGATCGCGCAAAGTGATGTTATCCATCACGCTGCCCCTAATTAGGGTGAGTTCTTGCGGCACATAGCCAATCTCTTTGCGCCAATGCTTGATCGATATGTCCGCGAGGTTGACACCATCCACTTCAATGGCACCCTTCTGCGGTTTATAGAGGCCCACCATCAGATCAACTAAAGTGGTTTTGCCCGCACCCGATGGGCCGATCAGCACGGTGATCTCATTGGCCGGGATTTGGAAATTCACGCCATTCAAGACCGGTTTCGGCCCATAAGCAAATTCCACATCTTTAAAGGTGATATTTTTCTCCAAAGTGACTTGCGTGGTGCCGTGGTCTTGCTCGGCGGCCTGTTCGGCGCGCTCAACCACGCCTAGCACGCCGTAATAGCCTGCTGCTGCAACGGTGGCATCTTGCAGGCTCAGTTGGATGCGCTTAATCACATCCACCATCTGATAGAAGATCACACCGACAACGAGGAACTGTGACATCGGTGTATGCAAAATACCAAAGCCCACGTAAACTCCGCCAATGATCATCAGGGTCGCTAAGATATCTTGGCCATGATAAATTGCATGACGGGCGACGATCATTGTCACCACTGCGCCGCGCAAATCACGAATGGAATGCATAAAGGTATCGACAAACCAGCTTTGCTTTTCCATCGACTTCAGTGGCTTCATATTGGTGATCACATCCTGCATACCGATTGACAGATTTGTTGAGGTTGAGAATTGTTGCAAACTGGCGACTTGTGCGCGGCGCAAAATATAGCTGAGCGGAACGGCAAGACTGGCCACTGCTACGAGACAGAAGATGACCAGTGTACCGGAAATGAGGAAGGCTGTGGTCAAAAGACCAATACCGACGATGATAGTGACGATCAGTTGCGAGACCGCGAGAAATGAATCTCCTGCGACTTGTGATTGGGCTGAAATCATCGTGGCCACTTCGCCTGGTTGATGATCAACAAAATAAGCCCAGTTAGCATTCATCGTGGCCTTCATCAGCCGCGTGCGGATTTGGGTGGCGACATTGGCAACCGAGATCGCCACAAAGCGCATGGCAAGAAATGCGATAACCGATTTAAGAACCAAGCAGAAACCAACAAAGAGCAAAAGATAGAGAAAGCTGGACGGAATGCCGAGCCTTTGGAAAACCGCTACCGTAAACATACCAAGGTAAGAACTGTTGGTGCCTTGATCTGATGCGAGTTGGCTGGCCAAAGGTAAAAGCGCGCCCATGCCTAGCAAATCAGAAAGGCTTGAGAAAAACATCGCAAGCGTAACCGCTACCGGCCGTGCGCCTGGTGCTGTCAGAAATATATTAAAAATGCGCCTGAACATAAATTCCTTTATACAATATCCAAGGGGCGATTAGCGATGACGAGCGTTTTGTACCGTTGGCTCTAGTCGATGCAAGCTAAAATTGAAAGTCCGTAACTTAAGCCTAGTTGTGGGACAATGGGCCATTGGTAGCCCAATGTTTCAGTTTGCTGCGGCGAACTAAAAGTTTAAACTGCTCAAGCAGATTTTGCTCCAGCTGTTTCTGTTTAAAAGTGAATGAATGATTGTTGACCCTGTGGCTAAGATAACGCATAGGTTGCGCACGGTAACTACATTCAACTCTCAATGAGGTTAATTTTGAGTGATGTGCTGAGTTTTTTGGCTGTTTTCTGCGCATTCTGTGTTCTTCTATTCGCAGTTTCGCAAGCTTTGCTCGCAGTTCTCTATCGCAAATCCAAAACGAAGACTTTTGTTGCAACAAAGCCGATCGGTGTCTTTTCTGATTTGCCCTCTGTGTTGGTTCAGTTGCCCATTTACAATGAAAGACATGTGATTGAGCGATTGCTTTGGGCCGCCGCCGCAATTGATTACCCGCGCAAATTGCTCACCATTCAATTGTTGGACGACTCAACTGATGACACTGGCACTATCGCCCGTGAAGCGATGAAGATAATTACGCAATCAGGCGGCCCAAAGATTGAACATATCAGCCGACCAAATCGCCAAGGCTATAAGGCTGGCGCTTTAGCTAATGGTTTGCAACATGACAAAAGTGAATTTGTTGCCATTTTTGATGCTGACTTCTTGCCGCGACCGAATGTTTTGCGTGACCTTGTCCCCTATTTTAAAAATCCCAAAGTTGGCTTGGTGCAAACACGTTGGGAACATATAAATCGCGACTATTCTCTTTTAACGCGTATAATGGCTTTTGCCATCGATAACCATTTCTCTGTGGAACAAGGCGGGCGACAAAATCTCAATTGTTTTGTGAACTTCAATGGCACTGCTGGAATGTGGCGTCGCGAAGCCATTGATGATGCAGGTGGCTGGAGCGATGATTGTTTGACGGAAGATTTAGATCTATCTTTCCGCGCTCAACTCAAAGGCTGGGAGTTCTTATTCGTTGAACAGCTTTCAACTCCATCTGAATTGCCTATTACCATGCAGGCGATCCGCGATCAGCAGACACGTTGGACGAAGGGAGCTGCTGAAACGGGGCGTAAAAATTTGAACCGCCTATGGACTTCAGCTGAGAGTCTGCAGCGCAAGGTTATTGGAAGTTTTCACATGTTCAATAGCAGTGTGTTTTTGCCCCTGCTGGTATTGGGTATCTCTTGTGCATTGCTCACGCTGCTTCCGGGAACAATCAGTGAGTTTGTGAATTTGAGCATTCACCTATCTTTGGTGACGGCAATGATTCTCATTATTTTCACTTATTGGGTTTCTCGCCGATACGGCGATTTTGATTGGCTGAACACTTCAACGCCGGAAATTCTGAGCACAACGTTTCTGTTTATTCTTTTTATAACGGGCTTCAGCCTTTCCAATGGTTGGGCAGCTGCACAAGGGCTTTCAGGAAAGCAAACGGCTTTTGCTAGAACCCCAAAGTTCAATGTCGACTCAAATGGTAAGTTGAAAGCCAGTCAGCGCAATCCTGTGTTTAAAAATTTGCCCACACAATTTTATTTTGAGTGCCTCATTTTGGTGCTTTTCGGTCTGTCGCTTTTTGTTTCGTTTTGGCGTGGAAACTTCGCCTTCATCGATATATCAGCATTTTTCTTTGCGAGTTATTTTCTGACAGTATTTTTCACACTGGAAGATCGGAATGTTTTGAAGGCGTTTTAACAGCAAACCCGTAGTGACAGACTTGGCACTTTAGAGGTTGAGATTTACAATTTTACTTAAAGGTGCGATTTTGATATGGAGAGCTGAACCCATTCAGATCGTGCAGATCGTGACATGAAAGTCATTTTATTCGGTATAACAGGCCAAGTTGGTTTTGAACTTCAGCGCGCCCTTGCTCCTATCGCAGAAGTGTATTGCCCAGGCTATGGCGATAATATGCGGCTTGATCTTTGTGATTTTGCTGGTCTTGAAAAATGTGTGCAAGATTTTGTGCCCGATGTGGTGATCAATGCTGCTGCTTATACTGCCGTGGACCAAGCCGAGACTGAGCGCGAACTTGTAACTTGCGTGAATGCGACAGCGCCAGGCGTTTTGGCTCGCGCGGCCGGCAAGGTAGGCGCTGCGATCATTCATTATTCAACTGATTATGTTTTTGATGGTGAGGGGTGTGAACCTCGAAGTGAGTTTGCTTCTACGTCACCACTTAACCATTACGGTGCAAGTAAGCTAGCCGGAGAAGTGGCCGTTGCTGCTGAGAATGCTAGACATCTTATTTTGAGAACCTCATGGGCTTATGCGACGCATGGAAAAAACTTTCCAAAAACAATTTTGCGGCTAGCAAACACTCGCGATGTGATTTCGGTTGTGAGCGATCAAATGGGTGCTCCCACGGGTGCACCTCTTCTGGCGGATGCTACAACCCACGCGTTACTCAAATTACGCGATGACTCAAGCGCCTTTGGCCTTTATCATCTCGTCGCTGGAGGTGAGGCAAGTTGGTATGAATTGGCTATATTTTTATGTGAACAAGCGAAAGCCCAAGGGCTTTTGCAAAAAGTGCCAGAAATAAGGCCTATTAACTCAGTCGAATATCCAACCCCAGCCAAAAGGCCATTAAATTCACGGCTTAGTACCGAAAAATTCCGCGCTAATTTTAGCCTTTCACTGCCCCATTGGAAAGATGGCATCAACCACTTGGTGCTTGAATTGGCGCGGGCTAAATTGTGAAGTTTGCGCGTTTGGTAGGTTATATAATTGCTGCGGCAGGCACGATAGGCTTGATAAAAGCTCCCGCCTTGGCGGCCCGCAAGCGGGCGCTTAAAGTGTTTCTGGCGACCGGCCGACGCTACACATTTCCTGCCACTGTAAAGCCACGTGTCAGCTTTATCATCCCGGTTTACAATGGTGCCCATCATACACTGGCTTGTCTACTGTCGATATTAGCTGTGGCGGATGGTTCTTACGAAGTGATTGTGGTTGACGACGGGAGCACAGTTGAAACAGCCGAATTGTTGACATATTTTGAAAACGTTCGCGTGCACAAGAATTCACATAATCAGGGTTTTTTGCATAGTGTTAATACCGGAGCTGCACTTGCGCAGGGGCAATATCTCGTTCTTCTCAACAACGATGCCCGACTAATAGAAGGAAGTCTATCATCTGCACTTGACCGATTTGAGGCAGAAGGCAATTGCGGTTTGATGGGTGCACGCGTCCGCCATGTCAGCGGCGGCCTACAAGAAGCGGGTTGTATCATATATCAAGATGGAATCACTAATGGTTATCTGCGTTATGAGCGAGAGGATGATCTGCGCGCATTGTTTCAGCGTGATGTAGATTATTGTTCTGGGGTATTTGCAATCATTACGCGACAGCAATTTGAAGTTTTGGGCGGCTTAGATGAAGCTTATGCGCCTTCGTATTTTGAAGAGACTGACTTATGTATGCGCCTTCGCGAATCTGGCTTGCGTTGCATCTACAATCCGCGCCTTTTAGTTGATCACTTTGAATTTGGAAGTAGTGCGAAAGCGAAATCGGCGCGGAAAAAAATTGAAATGCGACGCGAAGTTTTTTTAAAACGTTGGTCTTCAACGCTTAAACAGCAGCGATTTTATCAAACTGAGGAAACGAAAAATATTGAAGCGGCGGCATTGCGGCTCACTCCACATCCACGCCGTTTAATCGTTGTGAATGCAAAAGACGTCATTGCCCAAGTTGAGAAAAGGATCCAAAATAAAAATTACCAAACGACAATTTATGTGATTGATGTCAGCAACCAACTCATGAAACTTCTGGTTGCCAAGACCGATATGAGTGTGGCATTTGCATATGGCAGCGAGCGTCAACTCAGGCGGTTTATCAAGAGGCGGCGTAGCTTTTTTGATGTATTTGAAGTGGCGGAAGATGTCCGCACAAGCTTGACTGATCAGTTACAGAAAGTTTAAATTTAGGGGGAAGGCCTCAAATATTATGAAGGGCATTATTCTGGCGGGCGGCGCTGGTACGCGTTTGCGACCCGCAACTGTTCCAGTTTCAAAACAACTTTTGCCAATCTATGATAAGCCGATGATTTATTATCCGCTCAGTGTTTTGCTGTTGGGGGGCATCCGCGATGTTTTGGTTATCACCAAACTAGATGAGCAAGAGTTGTTCAAACGGACTTTGGGCGATGGATCATCATATGGCGCTCGCCTGACTTACGCCACGCAGGCTGCACCAAGTGGACTGGCAGAAGCATTTCTGATCGGAGAAGAATTTATCGGAAAAGCATCTGCGGCGCTGATCCTGGGGGATAATATTTTCCACGGGCCTGGTATTGGTGAAATTTGCTCGCGCGCTATTGCCAAAGCCGAAGCTGGCCATGGCGCAACAGTTTTTGCCTATCAGGTTAAAGATCCAGAACGCTATGGCGTGGTGAGTTTCGACAAGTCTTTCAAAGCACTCACAATTGAAGAAAAGCCACGTGTTCCAAAATCCAATTGGGCGGTTACAGGGCTCTACATTTATGACAACAAAGTTTGCGAACGGGCAAAATCCGTTAAGCCATCGGCGCGTGGTGAGCTTGAGATTACTGACTTGAACCGCATTTATCTTAAGGCTGGTGAGTTAAATGTTGAACGGCTTGGCCGCGGTTTTGCTTGGCTTGATACCGGCACTTTTGATAGTCTGCATGAAGCAGCCTCTTTTGTTCGGACCATTGAATTGCGCCAGGGTATCAAGATTGCATGTCTTGAAGAGATTGCTCTTGCGCAGGGTTATATTACACCAGATGAGGCCGAGGCCGCTGCCGCGAAGATGGGCAAGAATGAATATGCAGCTTATGTTCTGAGATGTGCGCGTGAGATCCGCGATGCAGGTTGAGCGCTTTTCTATTTCCGGCCCCGTTCATTTTACCATGCCGCGTTTTGGAGATGCTCGGGGCTATTTCACTGAAACTTTTAACACCGAAAGAATGAAAGTAGTTGGAATTACTGAACCACATTGGGTTCAAGACAATCAATCTTGCTCAACAGAAGTTTTTACTTTGCGAGGATTACATTTTCAACTTCCGCCGTTTGCCCAAGCAAAGATTGTCCGTGTTCTGTCCGGACGGATTTATGATGTTGCGGTAGATTTGCGAACTAAGTCCCCGACTTTTGCCCAATGGCTTGCTGTCGAACTGACTTCGGAAAAGCAAAACCAGCTTTATATACCAGCCGGTTTTGCCCATGGTTTTTTAACGCTGACCTCTGATGCTGTCATTGCCTATAAGGTTTCGGCGGCTTATTCGCGCACTCATGATCGCAGTTTGAATTGGGCAGATACGGCTTTAGATATAAAATGGCCTTTGCCGGTGGGCTCAAAGCCAAAGTTGTCAGAAAAAGATGAAGCGGCTCCGCTATTGGTGGCCCTCGAACACGAGTTGGTGGAATCTACATGAAACGTATTTTAGTCACAGGTGGGGCGGGCTTCATTGGTTCTGCTGTGTGTCTCCATCTAGTGAAGGACCTTGGCCATCATGTGATCAATGTCGACAAACTCACCTATGCGGGCAGGCTTTCCAATTTGGCTGAGATTGAAAAGAACCCGCTTTATTCATTTCATCAACTGGATATTGTTGATCGCGCTGCTTTGCTCAAACTCATGCGCACCGAGCAAATTGACGGTGTGATGCATCTCGCAGCTGAGAGCCATGTTGATCGTTCAATTGATGGTCCTAGTGAATTTATCATCACGAATGTGGTTGGCACCTTCAATTTGCTTGAAGCCGCACGGAGTTACTATGCGGGCTTAAGCGGAGAGAAAAAGGCTGACTTCCGCTTTCATCATATTTCTACGGATGAAGTTTATGGTGATCTGCCATTTGATGCCTCGCTGTTCAGCGAAGAAACGCCTTACAATCCTTCTTCACCCTATTCGGCAAGCAAGGCTTCATCAGATTTTCTTGTGCAAGCATGGCATCACACTTATGGGCTACCAATTGTGATTTCTAATTGTAGTAACAATTATGGACCGCGGCAATTTCCCGAAAAGCTTATTCCTCTTGTGATCGCCAACGCGATGCAGGGCAAGCCTTTGCCAGTTTATGGTAATGGCATGAATGTACGTGATTGGTTACACGTTGAAGATCACGCCGAGGCTTTGGCGCTCATTTTCCTGAAGGGACAAAATGGACGCAGCTATAATGTGGGCGGTAATGCAGAACGGGCGAATATTGATGTTGTAAATGCCATCTGCAAAATGCTGGACCAAAAGCGGCCACGCAACGATGGCACAAGCCATGCTACGTTGATTAGCTATGTCAAAGACCGGCTGGGCCATGACCGTCGCTACGCCATTGACTGCTCGCGCATCAAAAAGGAATTGGGCTGGCAGCCAAGGCACAATTTTGAAGAAGGGATGAGTGAGACGATTGATTGGTATATGGCTGCAGCGAGGAATATTTAGTCTTTGTGGATTGCGAAATCCGTCCAAGACGGTTGTCTCCTGCTTTGTTTGGCTGGCCGGAAGTCGGAATGCTCTAACGTCAGATTCGGGTTGTAAAATGGATCATTGTTGATCATCTTAGCCCATCGTTTACGGAAATAGGCCACTTCACGCTTGGATCTGAGTTGTTTGGCAATGGCGTCTTCCTTGCCGCGTGTTACTGATTCATGATGGATTAGCTTGGCAAAAGGCGTCCAAATATTGCGATATCCTTGTTCCATCAGCCGCAAACAGAAATCGACATCATTATAGCCTACGGGAAGATTCACAGAATCAAACCCCTCGACTTTAAGATATTTGTGTTTCTCAACGACAAGGCACGCGGCGGTTACTGCGGAAACTTCAGGAGTTAAAATAGCATTGGCAAAGTAGCCTAATGTGTTTCCAGCATGGCTATGCCAACTATGGCGAGCGGTACCCTGTGCTCCAACGAAGACCCCTGCATGCGGTATTTTTTCATTCGGATAAAATAGCTTTGCGCCGACAGCGCCGATGTCTTTGCGGACTGCGTGCGAAACCATTTCGGTGAGCCAGCCACGCTCAATCATCTCTAAATCATTGTTGAGGAGAGCCAGAACTGAACCGTTGGTTTCAGCAACGGCGGCATTGTTGAGTTCAGAATAGTTGAATGGGCCGGGAATGCGAAGGATACGAATGCGCGTATCCGATTTTGTAAGCTGTTCGAATAGCGCCAAAGTCTCTGGCTCATCACTGTCGTTATCAACAATGATGATTTCCAAGTTCGGATAACCGGTTTTCTTCTGCAAACCTTCTATGCAAGTCTTGAGGAGTTTATGACGGTTGCGCGTAGGGATAATACAGCTCACCAGTGGTGCTGGATTTGGTAGCTTGCGCCTGATGCGGGAATAATGTTTGAAATCAGGGGAGGCCTCTACCGTTGCCCCTTCACCTTCAGCGTCCAAATACTCTTGGATGGCGCGGCGCGCAGCATCAACGCATTTCTGCATGTGCTTTTCGCAGAAAGACTCTTGCGTTCCGTCACGTCGCCAATGATAGAGAGCGACCGGAATATGTTTGACGCGTGAGGTAGAACTTTTGGTGAGAACCCGCAAGATCAGATCATAATCTTGACTGCCCTCAAAGCCCACCCGCAAGCCCTCGATCTCGTGCAGGATCGACATACGGTAAACACCAAGATGGCTTAACATATTCTGGCCAAATTGCCTCATATTGCCTCCGACGGTCTGACGCAAAATCAATTCATTCGTCGTCCGACAGGCTGTTGCTTGCAATCGCCGAAAGGAGAATTGGACTTGCCAAGATTAGTTCCGCATCCTTGAGTGATTTTACATGCATCGAGGAGAAAAACGATGGGACGAAAGCAAGTCGACGACTATATCTAACTAGCCATTGCAAATTCAAAGTGGTTCGCATAGGCTCCGGTTTGGGGCTAACATGAGGGGACAGGTAAAATGAAATACTCAACTTTATCTATGACGCTACTTTTTGTTTTGGGGCTCATATTTTGCGGTGCGCCTGCTTATGCTCAGGCGACCCGCACTTGGGTGTCGGGAGTTGGCGATGATGCTAATCCGTGCTCGCGCACGGCACCGTGCAAGACTTTCGCGGGGGCGATATCCAAAACCGCCGCGGCGGGCGAGATTAATTGCCTCGATCCCGGTGGTTTCGGTGCTCTCACGATCACAAAGGCGATCTCTATCCAGTGCACCGGTGTTATAGCTGGGGTTCTCGTGGCAGGAACCAACGGGATTACGGTCAATGCTGGGGCGACCGATGTCGTCCTTCTGAGTGGACTCGATTTCGATGGAACTGGTACTGGACTTAGTGGGGTCAGTATTCTTAGTGCTGCCGAAGTTACCATTGAAAACTCGACCATTCGCGGCTTTACTGTCGCAGGCGTAAACGTCGCGCCGTCAACGGGCGGAATTAAAGTGAATGTGCTCGGCTCGCTTATTGCTGATAATGCTGCAACCGGGATCCTCTTCAAACCGACCGGCAGCGGAAACACTCGAGGCTTAGTTGACAATACGAAAGTGCTTCGTAACAGTGGCGACGGGATAATGGTCAATGGAACGACGACGACAGCTTCCCCGAAAGTCCTCGTTCGAAACAGTGAGGCGGCCCACAATACCTCTAATGGCTTTGTGGCATTCTCAAGTGGCTCAACTACGCAGTTGATGATCGAATCTAGTTCCGCAAACAACAACACGGCTGGGATTGCTGCCAATGGATCTGGCGCAACTGTCCGGTTTACGCGATCGAACGTCACGAGCAACAGCACGGGTGTACTTCAAGTTAGCTCCGGTGCAGTTCTTTCCTATTCGACGAATAGCGTCGGTGGGAATGACACGGACGGCACATTCGGAACGACGCCACAGAATTGATGGAGTGAAAATGAAGAGGGCGCGGAATGGCGCAAGCTGTTCCGCCTTCAGTCATGTAAATGGATACAATCTTTACGTTTGATCGTCCGACCTTACATTGTTTGTCCGCGGTGGCACCAAAGCCTCAAGCGTTTTACCCAAGAATGGGATTTTCGATCGAATAGGCCCAAACCATGTCGAAGCATTTCATTTTGGCTCCTGTCGAATCTGTAAACTCTCTGCCCACCCCAGTCCATAGTTCCATTTGGGCGCTCAATCTTGGCTACTCACTTCAGCTCCAGACTCGCTCGATAGCCTGCAATCTCAAAAAAACGGACCCAATACCCAGGCATGAAATTGGTACAGATTAGAGCAGATGCAGCCTTTACCAATTCTGCAAATCCTTATCCTCGCCTTCGCCACCGGGAACGCCATCGCGGCCAAGGGACGAAAGGTCATAATTTCCGTGATCGCCCGGCTGCTTATAGATGTAAACCCTGCCCCATGAATCTAGGATGCCAGAGCTATGCTTAATATAGGGCCCACGCCAGCTGGGCAGGTTGGCAGGTGCTTCGAGCAGATCCTTCAAACCATCGTTTTGTGAAGGATATTGGCCAGTGTCGAGATAATAGAGTTCTAAGGCGCTTTCAACATTTTTGAGCTGTACTTCTGCTGTCTGCGCCCGCGCACTGCCGAGGTAGCGGATAACTTGGGGGGCAACCATTGCGGCAAGCAATACAATAATGCCAAGCACAACGAGCATCTCAACTAGTGTGAAACCCTCTTCTCCGGTTTCAGAATTTGCAGCTCGATTCTTCAATTGCATTCGCATTTTATACCCCTAGCCTGTTTGTTGCTAACCACACCGCAAACAAGCCTAACGCTAAGTGCGGCCCGAATGGAATTCTCCGCTCGGCGCTCAATCTCGATCCTCGCCAAGCCGCAAAGATCGCTACGGCCAACCCGGAAACGCAAGACACAAGAACCAACCAAGGTAGTGTCTGGAGGTCAATCCATGCGCTGGCCGCCGCAAGAAATTTGATGTCACCCCCGCCCAAGCCACTTTGCCCGCGCCCGGCGCGATAGGCAAGTGCTACAACCCAGAAGAAGGCGTAGATAGAAACGATTTTTAATAATCCAAGCAAAGCAGGCATTGCTGCAACCAGTTGGCCGATAGCCAGGCCAGTGATTGCAATAGAAATGTTGAGCACATTCGGAATGATCCCGTACTTCAAGTCAAACCAACAGACCAATGCGAGCTGAATGACCAAAATGCCTGCTACAGATGCGAAGAGACCCATTGTAATGTCTTTGCCTTCCAGTTTGTCGACAAGAATTCCTCTAGGATCCCAACCTCAAGCGACTGACAAGGCCGGGCCATCGACGTTGATCCTGTCGGTCGAAGCTGATTGTGATTTCCGTTGTGTCAGGCAAATGATCCTTGCCCTGCCATTCATGTACGCTCTTTTCGGCCAATTGCCTCTCACCGAAAGAGAAGGCAAGGCTTTTGACGCCCCTCAATAGGATTATCGTTTCCGCAGGCCCCTCTTTGCCACTGCGCAAGAGCACACGATTAGAGCGTAGGATACCTGTTTCATCAAGCGAAAGCGTGACAAAATAGAGTCCGCCGATTTCACGATCGCCATTTGATGCGGATACGTAACTCAAGGTCTTGCCATCGCTTGAGAACAGCAGCTTTTGTTGTGCCGTACCTATGTTAGCAAAAGCGATGCGCGTACCGGAAAGCTCTTCGTTCAAGTGATGAACTACGGCATTGACCTCACTCTGTTCCTGTACGCTCTTGCCGACCGCTTCCATTTGATTGAGAATTTGGAACGATTGCAATGCATAGGTTGCCATCAGTGAAAGCAACGCCAGAGAGACCAGCATCTCAATCAGAGTGAAGCCAGCCTCAACGTTTTCGCCATGCTTCACTGCATCACCTATTCCATCACTATTGTTTCGATCAGCGCCCGATTTTCGCCACCATAAGCCCTAACTACGTGGAGTCTGACTCCAATCTGGTTGCTATCACTTTCATTCAACGCCGAAGTGACAATGCGCCAATTCGTAGCTCCAGTCTGCCCTTGAACAGCGCCATCCTCCAATGATCCTGAAGCAATGCGATGAGTCAATTCGGCTTGGACGATCGCAAATTCGCGAGATCTTTCCTGTGCTACGCGAAGTGTGTTCAAACCACTCGAGGAGATTTGAAACGCAAAGATGATTGCAGCAGACAAAATCGTGAAAGACACCAAGACTTCCAAGAGCGTAAATCCGTCATGGTTGCTCGCATTCATTGCGCCGCTCCATCTTCGATAATCATGGCACCCGTCAACCAGTTCAGTTTCAAAGACACTACGCTCTTGCCTCTTGCCAAAATTACCTTGCCGCCAGTCGACCCGCCGTCGGGGAAAAAACGGATCACCGTCGAGCTAGATATATCATTATCCTTAGCGGTTTTGAAAGTTGCGGCAACATCATTGGGCAAATCCACAAGCACATTTCCTTCAGAATCTTTGAACTGTCTCGCTTTCAAATCGAAACTAAAATCCTGCGGCAGATTATGCGTCAAGGCCAAATACTTTTCCCTCTCCATCATCGCCAAAATTATTTGGGCGACGGCATACAGACGCAGTCGACCACCAGATTCCTTTGTATAAGGCAGGGAGATTGCGCCAATCATTGCAATGATTGATAGCACGACCATCATTTCAATCAGGCTGAATCCAAGATCGTTGGCTGGAGGTCTCACTGGCTAGCCAGTTGGTTGATAGACAGGATAGCGCGCATGATTGACATAACAATTCCGCCCACAAGGATGCCCATGAGAATGGTAAGCAGGGGTGTCAGTAATGTCATCAGTCGTTCGACACCCGTTTCCAATGCTGTGGTCTCGTTCACCGAGATATGATTGAGAATAGACCTTAATTGATTGGTCTGTTCGCCGATGGATATCAACTGCAGGGATTTTTTGTCTAATGATCGCACGGAGGAAAGTGAAGACGCAAGCTTAGCGCCTTCAATTACCATTTGCCGTGCGGCCGCAATCTGTCCCCTCGTTACAGCTGATGAAATTGCTTCGCCCGCATAGTGTAAAGCTGTTTGCAACGGGGCGCCACTTTGTATCAGGGCCCCAAGAATTTGACACAAACGTGCTGTTTCTGAATGCCGAATCAGGTTGCCGACAAATGGAAGCTTGAAACGAACTGCATCCCAAGTCTTTTGAACCGCCTGCGTTCTAATACCTCTCGAAAGACCGTAGACCAAAAATAAAACAAACAGCAACCAGAGCAACCAGCGCTCGCGAAGTTCACTCGAAACCAGCATCATTGCGCTCAACGCAAATGGCATTGGTGACTTGGTATCTTCAAATAGCGGCGCTAAATTTGGAACAAGTATCGTCGCGATGATGACTAAGGAAATGGGTGCCAAGCACAACAGAAACGCGGGATAGATCAACGCCGACTTAACTTTTGCCTGCACTTCAAGACGGCGGTGGAGTTGTTGCGCCAAGTTATCCAAGGTTGGAACTAATGAACCAGACAGTTCTCCTGCCTTGATTTGTCCCAGTTCGTCCGGCCTGAAGACACTGTTCTGTATACTCAATGCAGCGGAGAGACTTCGACCCACATTAATCTCGTTAGCTATCGAACCGAGAAGGTCTTTCTCAGATCGACGTTGAGCTTGGCCCACCATCACGTTCATTGCCCGATCAAGTCCGATGCCAGCAGCCAAGAGCATCGAAAGCTCCTGGAAAAATTGAACTCGCCAGCTCGCATTGGGCACATTCCAAGTAAACTCAAAAATCCAAGATTTGTTCTCTGGCTCCACTTCGGCTCTAAAGGGTTTTATGCCACGTTGAACGAGAAGCGACAAGACCGCTGGCTGGTTCTCGGCCTCAAGCGTTCCCGAAATGATCTTTCCAGAACTATCAATGGCCTGATATGAAAAGCGTGGCATCAGGCTTCTCCGGTGACACGCAGAAGTTCAGAAAGACTGGTTTCGCCATCCCGAATTTTTGCTCGCCCACAAACTTCTAAACTGATCATGCCCTCTGACTTGGCCAGTTGCTCGAGTTCATGCTCCGGCACTCTCTTGGCGATGGCTTGGCGGACGCGATCACTCACAGTCAGAATTTCATACACTACGGTGCGACCAGAATAGCCCATTCCATGACAGTTGCTGCAAATCTGCCCCTTGCCGCCACAAAGTTTGCATAGTTTTCGTACCAGTCTCTGAGCAAGAATCGCACGAACACTGGACGTAATTAGAAAGTCATCAATTCCGAGATCGCGCATTCGGGTGATTGTAGAAACGGCCGAATTTGTGTGCAGCGTTGACAGGACGAGATGGCCAGTGAGGGCTGCCTGAACAGCAATTTGCGCTGTCTCGCGATCCCTGATCTCACCCAGCATAATGATATCCGGATCCTGTCGTAAAACCGAGCGTAGAATATTCGCGAAAGTAAGATCAATTTGAGGGCGCACTAGAATTTGGTTGATGCCCCGCATGTTGTATTCAATGGGGTCCTCAATCGAGAAAATTTTTGAGTCTGGCTTGTTAAGATTGGCAAGAGCAGCATAAAGAGTTGTCGTCTTTCCGCTGCCCGTTGGGCCGGTGACAAGAATGACGCCATTCGGCGTCGACAAGATTTTATTCAACTGCTCAGTTGCGCTATTTGAAAAACCGAGAGATTGTAAGTCAAACGAAACACCGCGCTTGTCGAGAATGCGCAGAACAATGTTTTCGCCTAATGAAGTGGGAGAGGTCGCAACGCGAAAATCGATATCGCGCCCTTTGACTGCGATACGCATGCGTCCATCCTGCGGTAACCGCTGTTCTGCAATATTGAGTCTAGACAGAATTTTTATGCGCGATACCAGACCGAGATGGAGGCCGCGTTCAAGGCGCTCCATGATTTGCAAATAGCCATCAATGCGCAACCGAACGCGAAGGTGATCTTCCAGAAGTTCGATATGAATATCTGATGCCTGCCTCTCGACGGCATTAGTGATCAGGCGGTTTAAGAGTTTAATGATAGGTGCTTCACTTGCAACGTCACGTAAACGCTCAATGTCATCAGCACTCGACTCCACCGATGTTTGCTCATCTTGTTTGCTCTCTGCCAAGAGCACTTCGAATTGCTGGAATAAGGCGCTGCGTGTTGCAACTTTGAGAATAGGCTTCAGGCCGAGCAGATAGCCAAATGCTCGAGGCGAAGCATCATCAAGTGGTGTTGCTGTTGCTAGGGTTATCGCTTCATTATCACGTGCAACCGGAATAAGTTGAGCGCGACGTAGAAAAGCAAGATGCGTAGCATAGTTTTCACTAAGACTGGAGGGGAAATCAGCCATTTGAATGCGATCAAGTCCGAGAAATGCACTGAGTTTATCAGCCAGTGCTTCTTCTTCCAATAACCCCAACTCCAACAGAACCGTATCAATCCTCTGGGCTGACGCTTGGCGTGCCGATTTAGCTCTACTGGCGGCAAGCGAGTCCAGCACCTTTGATACCTCAAGATAGTCAACAAAAGCATCACCGTCCTTCGCGCGACGGGGCGAGGCTACTGTTGTATCTGGCATCAATGATGTCGCCATATTTCGCCTGTTGAAATCAATAAGTCTCGTGTTGCAATGCTAACTCGTTTAAAGTCAATTTGCTATGGTTAGTGTTGGAACTGTACCCCAAAAATGCACATCATCAATAGGCGAATTGACTTCGGCGGATTGTCCATCTCAGCCTGTAATTGGCTAGGCTATAACCCGTTCTCGGAATTATGCGCCCAAGTTCTACCTGAACTTCAAATATTGGAGGGCGAATATAGGTTTTGGATAAGACAGAGCTTTTCTGCTTTTTCGGAAGTGGGTCAAGTTTCCGAAACATTAGACAATGATCTGCGGAATTCAGGTGGAATTCGCAAGGGTATGCGGGTTGTTTTATCTGTTCCCGAGGCATCGGTCTTCTGCTGTGAAATCGACTTGCATAGCACTGCCCGGAATAGGGCCGGAGATGTTATGGCGCTCGAAATTGCAAGGCTTACGCCATTTGTAGCGGATCAAACTTATCTTGGTTGGTATCTCGGAAGTACTTCCGATGCTGATGGTAAGGTGCCGTTGTTGGGATACGTCATTCGACAGGAGCTTTTGTCTCACGCAATTAGCTTGGTTGTCGCCGCCGGTGCCAAAGTTGCTGCCGTCGTCATACGGGACGAAGAAAATCACTTATTGCCATTTGTAATTGGGCCAGATCGATTACCCTATCGACACCGCGAGGTGCGACGCTGGAGAATATTGTCTGGATTGGGGTTGATCACGGCCTTGATGTCATTTCTCGTCCTTGGCGTCAGTGTCGCAAACTATCAAGATAAAAGATCCTTGATGCTAACTGCTGCAGAAACAACTATCGAAAAAAACGCACTTGATGTGCGCAGTACACTCGATGCTCAGGCGAAGGTGCAGACAACTCTCGAGGCGCTTGATTTGGCGCGTAAAAAGTCGTCGCGACGACTTGTGCTAGTCGAACAGCTGAGCAAAATACTCCCGCAAGACGCATTTCTACAAAGTCTTACTATCGACGGCGATGAGGTTATTTTGGAAGGATCGGCGGCCTCACCAGAGGCACTCATTCCACTTTTGGAAAAATCAATCTTGAATTCCAATGTGGGTTTTGCAGCGCCTATTCTTAGAAATTCCGAAGACAATACTTCTCATTTCTCGATCAAGTTCAAACTAACAGGAGAAACTCAGTGACCCTTCCTCATTTTCTGCGGAACAAAGCCGCGTGGGGCTATCTGTGGACAATCGGGTTTATTGCTATTTCAAGTTTTCTAGGGTTGGTGTTGGCAGAGCGACATGATGTCGGTGAATCGGCATATGCCGAAGCGCTTAACCGTTTTGACAAGATGCGGGCGATTGCGGCACTCAAGCCGGAATTGGACAAACAGAATAATGCGGCACCCCTCGATAGCGAGAGACGGTTAGACTTCTTGAGCGCGGGAACATCTGCATCAAACAGTGCCGACCTTGGCGCCAAAATCAAGGTGTTTGCCGATGCGCATTCTGTGCAAGTTCTCCGCTCCGAAAATGTTGATGTCAAATCCGACCTAGATATTGCACAAGATGTCCAACTTTCTGGGACAAACAAAAATGTGACCGAGTTCCTTCAAGAATTTTCCAACTCTCATCCGGCTTTGTTTTTGGAAAGGCTTGTCATTAGCAATCCTAATGCATCTTTGCCCGACCAAGCAAATGAGTTTCCGCTTAATGTCGAAATTCGAGTTGACGCAATGCGGACTCATGTAGCGAGTACGACTAAATGACCCAATCATGGCATTTGAAAACATTATTGTGGGTGGAGGCGTTGGTTATTGGCGCGTGTCTTCTTCTCAGCGTGTTAGTGTGGCTTGCACCGATTCCAGACATCTTACAACGCCCAATCGAATCTCTAAGCATTAGAGACATGTTGCCACCTTCACAAAAGGAGTTTGGAGAAGGCAAAGCCGTGCAATTCGATGCCGCGCTAAACTCACCCTTGTTCCGATCTAGTAGAAAGCCATTCGAACCTGCCAAGCAAAGAATTGAGCCGCAGCCAGAAGTCGCTCTACCCGAGCCACATCTTCTCCCCACTCCACCAGTCGCTCAAAACAGTGACTGGCATCAGTTGATACTAAAAGGGTTGATCATTGATCCGAACGGTCAGAAAGCACTGATATCAAGCCCTGGAAATCAAGTGGGCGAATGGTATAATATTGGTGCGGTGATTGGAGGATGGCGCATTGAAACCATCACCAAGGACAAAATAGGACTGCATTCGGGTGAGCTATCTGTCGACTTGCCGCTTTATGTGGACAACCATACAAAGATCATAGGAACTCCCAATACCGCAGAATAGAATAATGAGATGCGAGGTGGTAATTTAAGCTCTTTGCGAGGTGCGGCATGCGTTTCTCTGCGGAAGGCATTGTGCTTATTTGCACTCATTTTGACGGCCTGTACGGACTCCCAATCTGGACAAAGCCTACTGGACGACAAGCTGAATTCTAGCAAATCTGCGACGGACAACTCAACAAAAGAAGAACAGCTCCAAACGTTCTTAAAACAGAATAAGCCTAATGATGGGCAGCCCTTTCAGGGGTTTTCTCAAGTGGGCAATGACCAAGTCTTGGGTAGACCGATCGCAGAAGGAACGAGCGGCGCTGCCGACGGGCCTGCCGATGTTACATTGAATCTCGTTGGAGCTCCGATAGCGCAGGCCGCAAAAGCAGTGCTCGGAGATGTGATGCAGTTAAGTTACAGCGTAGATGCGCGCGTTCAGGGCGCCATTACTTTGCAAACAGCCAAGCCAGTAACGAAGTTTCAGTTGATGTCTATGTTTCAATCGCTGTTGCGCGACAATGGTGCCGCACTTGTAAACAATAGCGGTAACTATCGGATTGTTCCTCTAGCTGAAGCTTCAAAATCAGCGCTGCCGCTCGCAATCGGCGATGGCGGCGAACATTCCGCCGGGTTCGGCCCGCAAATATTTCCGCTTCGCTATGTCTCGGCGGAGAGCATGAACGAAGTTCTAACCCCAATGTTGCCACAGGGCATGGTGCTGCATATAGATCAACGCAGCAACGCCCTTATCATTTCCGGAGCACCGGCCGAAATCGATGCCATTAAAGAAACCATCTCGATTTTCGATGTCGATTGGATGCGTGGGATGTCCTTTGCACTCATTCCAGTCAAGTCTTCTTCGCCAGCAGCAATTGTCCAAGATTTGGAACAGGTTTTTGATACCGTCAGAGGTCCGCTCAAAGGTATATTGAAATTTGTGCCCAATAGTCGATTGCGGTCTGTCTTGATCATAACATCGCGCGCAAAATATCTACAGCAGGCGCAACACTGGATTAAAAAGATGGATGTGTTGGCGCAATCAAGCGAAGATAATCTACACGTTTACCATATTCAAAATCGCAACGCGACCGATCTTGCTAAGGTTCTCGAGCAAGTTTTTGAAACTGGAGAGGGCGCGGGTGCACAAACTGCTCAAGGAACGGTTGCACCCAAATATCAGACAGTAACCTCTCAAGTCGCAACCCCTCTCGCACTACAAAATCAACCGCTTAAGAGTGGCGGAGCTGATGGTGGGCCAGGGACGCCATCCGTTGGGATTGATATTATCCCCGCCGACCAGAATGATGCGTCTTTTGCCGATCCCGTTAAACCCAACCACATTCGTGTGGTGGCTGATGATGCGAATAATGCCTTGTTAGTCTATTGTTCGGATGCACAATATGAACGCATTCAGGGTGTGCTGGTGCAAATTGACTCGGTGCCGAATCAAGTTCTACTTGAAGCCGTTATTGCCGAAGTGACACTGAATGACGATCTCAAATTTGGAGTGGGCTGGTTCCTTGGCAATCAATCTACGGGGGGCGGTGGGTTCAGCAACGCAGCGGATGGTGCGATTTCCTCCGTATTTCCAGGGTTTTCTTACTTTCTAAAAGCGAATGACATTGCGTTCTCGTTAAATGCCCTTTCGAGCGTTACGAATGTTCGCGTTCTTTCTGCGCCGTCGATGGTGGTGCTTGATAACAAGAAGGCAACCCTGCAAGTTGGCGATCAAGTGCCGGTGGTTACGCAAACGGCGCAGGGCGTTGCTGCTTCGGGGGCACCAATTGTGTCCAATGTCGAACTCATAGACACTGGCGTTATCCTCAATATCACGCCACGGGTGAATGATAGCGGTGTAGTTACCCTCGATATTGAACAGCAGGTATCAAGCGCGGTCAATACGACTACATCAGGTATTGACTCTCCCACCATTCGTCAACGCAAGATGACGACATCTGTTGTAGTGAATAATAATGAGGCCATAGCTTTGGGGGGACTTATTCAAGAGCAAGAAACCACCACGAAGTCTAAAGTGCCAATCTTTGGCGATGTGCCACTCTTTGGGGCAGCATTCCGCCAAAAACAAAATACGCGCACGCGCACTGAACTTATCATGTTCATTCGCCCGCGTGTCATCCGCAATATGAATGAAGCTAGGCAAATAACGGCGGAGTTCAGACAACAGCTTTCAATCGAGGCACCACATGTGCCCCAAGTGCATCCGGTTATTGGCACAGAATTGAACCGCATGTTCAACTGAAACATTGCGACTGTTCGCCCACTGGCAAAACCCAGCTTTCGGCGCTGCGACCTTGTTCCCATGACAGAATTACAAAAGGCTTTTGCGGTTGCAGCACCATGGCAACAATTGCCCGGCGATAGAATCGGGCGTGCTCTCGCGTTTCGACGACAATATCGATGCCGAACGTTTTTGAAGGTGAAGGTGATTGCGAGCCCGCAAGCTCCGGTGGCAAATTGTTTTCTTTGGTGATGCCCAAAATCCGGCGCAAGGTCTGAGGTGCACGCAGCGGATCAAGACCTTGTGCTTGCGAATAGACGGTGGTGAATTCCTGAAATTCGTTCAAAATCACCTCATTAACACCAGGAATTTGATCGATCTCACTTGTTGACTCAAAGGGTGCATTCTTGGGACCAAAGCTGCGACCTGGATAGAGTTCAGGCTCGGCACCGCCGCCGATAGCTTCATTGTCAACGTCACGAAAATCCTCCATGTCACTCACCATTTGTGTGGCATCGGATGAAGACAGGCCGACACCTTGTAGAAATTTCTGTAACAATTGCGGTGAAGCTATATTGAGATCGATAATGCCCGCCTGGTCTTGAATGCGGTAACCAACCATGGCCACGTCTCCCCAAGCACAATATTGTCGCTCACCGTTGGGCTTCATTGCAGACACATCGGGCAGCTTAGATAGACGGAAAGCCAAAAGTTCAGCCATGCCATTGGCCATTGCCTCTGCCTTGCCGTTAAAAATAAGATTGCGCGCCAGTAAAGTGTTGCTCTTCACTTGCAAGATAAATGCAGTTGAAATGATGGCCAACAGCCCAACGATCCAAATTACCGCGATCAGCACGAAGCCTTGATTGTCGTGGAGCAGTCTTTTCAATCCTAGGACGTTGGGAATTTTCATTGCGACCAAACCAAGCATTTGAGGTTTGGCAACGCAAGGGGAAACAAATTTAGGTTTTCCTCTTGTTGCATTCTCTGCTTCCAATACGTGGCGTAGCCAAATTAAACCAGCCAACTTCCCACCCAAGTTGTCGCGGGCCATAAGAGATGCAGCAACTGACGATAGATAGCGCACGCTAAGCACGTATCGCGTTTCAATCCCCATAGAAACTAAAACTTCTTCATAAAGTGGGACAAGAATATTCGACAGTTGAATTTAGATCAATCCTACTGGAACAGGGACAAACTCCTAGCATTCCGATAAAGGGGTGGTGAAGGACACTATATATGG
>Ga0209483_1001029_pt1 | contig 22190 bp, 14 predicted proteins | sample NGEPerA_FD_184508 | JGI IMG/M metagenome (GOLD analysis project Ga0209483, IMG submission 184508) | Arctic peat soil microbial communities from the Barrow Environmental Observatory site, Barrow, Alaska, USA - NGEE PermafrostL2-A... | ecosystem: Environmental > Terrestrial > Soil > Wetlands >... | reverse complement strand
CTGTCCGACTCGCTGGCCGACGGATCGCCGTCGGCCAGCGAGTCGGACAGGTCGGCGTCGGTCAGCACTCCCCGGCGCTCCAGCGCGCCGAGTGCGGTCGACCGCACGGTGGGTGCCGGATCGGACAGGCCGGCCCGCGCCGTGGGCGTGTCCCCGATGTGGCCGGCCTGCGCCACGGCGCGCCGCCGCTCGGTGACTGACCCGTCGTCCGGTTCCGTGGCAGGCTGCACGGCACCACTATGACCGACGACGAGCACCCGACCACGCCCGACGCACCGGCGGACGAACCGGGGGAGGGGGTTCCGACCGCCCGTGACGCCGTACCTCCGGCCCCGGACGGCGGGATCGGTGGATTCTACGGACCTCCTTCCGCCCCGCTGCCACCACCGGGACTCCCGCCGGTGGTCAACGGGAGTGTCCCGTCCGGGCCCATCGGCCCCATGGCGCAGGTTCGAGGCGAGCCGAAGCGCCGGTCCCGCGTCCGGTGGGTGGTGTGGGGGGTGGTCGGCGTGCTCGTCCTCGCCGGTGTCATCTCGTCCCAGATCAACCTCGACTATTACGCCATCCAACCGGGAACGGCCCAGTCGGTCCAGCCATTCATCACCGTCCCGCCGGGCAAGGCCCACCCCGTGGTCAAACCCGTGCTGTTGGCCGACGTGCGCGAGGCCCGGGTGACCGCGCTCACCTATCTGATCTTCAAGCTGCAGTCGAACACCTCGCTGTATCCGGTGCCCGACGTCACCGGCGGCACCGCACCCTCCGAGCTTGACGCCCAGGGCAATCTCCAGATGTCCCAGGCCGAGGCGTCGGCCAAGACGGCCGCCTTGCGCCACCTCGGCTACTCGGTCACCGCCACTCCGGTCGGCGCGGTGATCGCCGGGACCTTCGACGGGACCCCCGCCTACGGCGTGCTGAACGTCGGTGACGTCGTCACCGCACTCGACGGGACGCCGACGCCGACCGCTCTGGCCCTGACCCAGGCCCTCGCCCCGCACCACTCCGGTCAGGCGGTGACGTTCACCGTCCGCAAGGGCGGGACGGCGGCACCGGGACCGGTCACGCTCACGCTGAAGCGGACAACGGTGCAGGTCGGGGGCCGGACGGCCACGCTCGACGTGGGCATCGTGCCCCAGGACCAGGTCGCCTACACCTACCCCTTCCCGATCTCGATCGCCGTGACCAACATCGGAGGGCCGTCGGCCGGCCTGGCCATGACCCTCGGGGTGATCGACACCCTCAGCGGGGGCCAGCTGACGGGTGGCCACACGGTGGCCGCCACCGGGACCATGGACCCGGACGGCCAGGTGGGCGACGTGGGCGGCGTCGCTCAGAAGACGGTGGCCGTCGAGGACGCCGGAGCCACCATCTTCCTGGTTCCACCGGATGAATACGGCGACGCCAAGTCGAAGCAGCGGCCCGGTCTGAAGATCTACCCGGTGTCGACACTCGACCAGGCGCTGCGTGTGCTGGCCGCCAACGGGGGCCACGGGCCCACCGACGCGCTGGTGGCCGCCATCAGCAACGCTGCGGGATGAGCCGCTGACCCGACGGGCGGTCGTAGGCTCTCCGGCATGCCTGACGAACGCCGGTTGACCATCACCTCGTCGCCCCACCTGGCCCCAGACGACGTGTCCCGGCACACGTTCGCCTCCGTCCGCCGGGGCTTCGACCCAGCCGAGGTGCGGGACTACCTCGAGTCGATCGCCACCGGTCTGCGCGCCCAGGCCGAACGCGAGCAGGAATTGCTCGCCGCTCTGGCCGAGGCCGAAGAGCGGGCCGCCAACCCGGTCATCGACGATTCCATGCTGACCAACGCGGTGGGCAAGGAAACGGCGCGTGTCCTTCAGAGCGCCCACGACGCATCAGCCGAGATGGTGGCCAACGCCGCGGCCGAGGCCGCGCGCCTGCTGGCCGAGGCCCAGGTCGAGTCCGAGCGCCTGCTGGCCGAGGCCACTGAGTTGAACGACCAGGCCCAGGCCCGGGCCGATGCGCTGCTCACCGAACGCACCGCCGAGGCGGAGGCGGCGACCGCGTCGTTGCGGGAGCGGACCGAACAGCAGGTGACAGCCGCCCTCGACAAGGTGCGGGTCGATGCCGAGGAGCTGACCGAGCGGGCCCGGGCCGAGGGTCGGGTGATGGTGGAGGAGGCGCAGCAGTTGCGGGCCCGGGTACTCGCCGACCTGTCCCGTCGCCGCAAGGTCCTGCATGCCCAGATCGAGCAGTTGCGGGCCGGCCGCGAGCGCCTGGCCGAAACCATCACCGATGTGCGCCGTTCGGTCGACACCATTGCCGAGGACCTGTTCAATGCCGAGAACGAGGCCCGGCTGGCCGCCGAGGTCGCCGGGCGGGAGGCGGCCAACCGTCCCGACGACGGGACGCCCGAGGAGCTGGCGGCAGCGTTGTTGGCCGAGGAGGCGGCCGACGCCGAAGCGCTGGCCGAGTCCGCACCGGGCGGACCGGTGGAGGACGGCGACGACGGGCCGGCCACCGGTGCCGCCCCCGTGGAGCAGGTCGACGCCCTCTTCGCCAAGCTCCGGGCCGCCCAGGGCGACGAGGCACCGGACTCCGGATCGACGGGGGACGGGACCACGTCGGACGTCCCCGCCGACGCGGCCCCGACCGGCGCAGAGGCACCAGGAGCAACCGGTGACGTCGCTGATGGTACGGCTGATGTATCGAGCATAGAAGGCGATCCGGCGGCCCAGGATGAGGGACCACCCGAGGCCCGCCACCCGCTGGCCGCTCAACGCGACGACCTGATGGCCCCGATCGTCACCGGGCTGTCCCGCCGACTCAAGCGCTCGCTCCAGGACAGCCAGAACGACCTGCTCGACAAGTTGCGGGCAAAGGGGACCTCCTGGTCGGTCGACCTGCTCCCCGACGAGACCGAGCACGTCGACTCGTTCGCCACCTCGGCCCTGCCCTTCCTGGAGGAGGCCGCAGACGCCGGCGCCGTCCTGATCGGGATCTCGAAGAAGCGGCCATCGGCCGATGCTCTGCTGGGGGTCGCCCACCAGCTGGCTGAGGGCATCGTCACCCCGCTGCGGCGTCGCCTGGTCGAGGGTGACGGTCTCGAGGGAGCCGAGGAGTCGGTGGTCACCGAGCACGTCGGTTCGGCGTTCCGGGAGTGGAAGGGCGAGCGCATCGAGGGCCTAGCCGGCGATCACGTTGTCGCCGCCCTCTCCCTCGGGACCATGGCCGTCGCCGGCAAGGCCGGCATCGAGTGGGTGGCCGTGACGGCGCCGGGCGGGTCGCCGTGCCCCGACTGCGAGGACAATGGCCTCAACGGGCCCCAGGCTGCCGGCGCGGACTTCCCCACCGGACACCCGCACCCACCGGCCCACCCGGGATGTCGATGCCTCCTCGCTCCTGGCACCCCCTAGGCTGCTGCCGTGCGCACACCAAGTGACATGCCCGCGGCCACTGTGCCGACGAGCCACCGGGGTCGTCGCTGGATCATTGTGGCGATCGTCCTTCTGGTCGTCATCTTCGCCTCGCTGCACACCTTCGCCGTCTTCTACACCGACGCGCTCTGGTTCTCGTCGCTCGGCCTGCACGCCGTCTGGCTGAAGCTCTTCGAGGTCAAGGCCGGCCTGATGCTGGTGTTCGGCGCCATCTTCGCGGTGATGCTCCTGGTGAGCCTCATCGTCGCCGAGCGGTTGGCCCCGAAGGGACCTTCGGTGGACGCCGAGGACGAGTTCGTCAAGCGGTACCGCGAGGTCGTCGGCCCCTACGCCCGGTGGTTGCGGGCCGGCGTGGTGTTGGCGCTGTCGCTCATCGTCGGCTCCCAGGCCCTCGGGCAATGGCAGAACTGGCTGCTCTTCCGCAACAGCACGCCGTTCAACGGTACCGACCCGCAGTTCCACCGGAACATCGCCTACTTCGTCTTCACCCTGCCGTTCCAGCAGTTCGTCATCCACTGGACGCTGGTTGCCCTCGTCGTCGTGCTGCTGGTCACCACGCTCAGCCACTACCTGAACGGCGGCATCCGCATGCAGGGCCAGCGACCCCGGGTGCGCCCGGCCGTCAAGGCCCACCTTTCGGTCATCCTCGGCCTCATCGCCCTCACCAAGGCCGTCGGCTACTACCTGGCCCGGTTCAACCTCGACCTCTCGTCCAACGGCTACGTGCAGGGCGCCGGCTACACCGACGTGCACGCACGCCTCCCCGCCCTCGAATTGCTGATCCTGGTGTCGCTGGCCGCGGCCGTACTCCTCATCTACAACATCCGCCGCCAGGGATGGGCCCTCCCCATCCTGGGAGTCGGCCTCTGGTTCCTGGTGGCCCTTACCGCCGGCACCATCTATCCGGCGGCCGTGCAGGCCCTCAAGGTCACCCCGGCCCAGAACACGCTCGAGCGCCCCTATATCCAGCGGAACATCGACGCCACCCGTACCGCCATGGGGATCAACGGCGTGACCAGCACGTCGTACCCGGCATCACCCAGTCTCGACGCCGGGCAGGTGTCCGCCAACAGCGACACCCTGGCCAACATCCGCCTCTGGGACCCCACCCAGACGCAACCCACCTACGACAAGTTGCAGGACAGGAAGTCGTACTACCAGTTCAACAGCCTGCCGATCGACCGGTACAAGGTCGACGGGGCCGAGGCGCCCACCGTGGTCGGCGTCCGTGAGATCAACGCCCAGGACCTGCCATCGACGTCCTGGGTCAACACCACGCTCCAGTTCACCCACGGCTACGGCATGATCGTGTCGCCGACCAACGTCGCCACCACGAACGGCACCACCGCCGCCGGCGACCCGGCGTTCGCGGTGGGATCGGTGCCACCGGTGTCGACCAACGGGCTCCCGAATATCGTCCAGCCCTCGGTCTACTTCGGCCTCAACAACACCGGCTACGTGGTGGCCAACACCAAACAGCCCGAGATCAACTACCAGGTGACCAACGGCGGCAACGTCGAGGCCCACTACAAGGGCGACGGCGGCGTGCAGCTCTCGTCGTTCTTCAAGCAGGTCATGTTCGCCGTGCGGTTCAACGACATCAATCTGCTCATCTCCAGCCAGATCACCAACGACTCCCGGCTCATGTTCGACCGGGGCGTCCAGGCCCGGGTGTCGAAGGCGGCACCGTTCCTGAGCCTCGACGCGGATCCCTACCCGGCCATCATCAATGGGCACATCGATTGGATCCAGGACGCCTACACGACCTCGGCCAACTACCCCTACGCCCAGAATGCCGACACCGGCGCCCTGGCGTCGGGCAGCGGGCTGTCGGGCACGTACAACTACGTCCGCAATTCGGTCAAAGTGGTCATCGACGCCTACACCGGCAAGATGACCTTCTACGTGATGGACCCGCACGACCCGGTGATCGAGACGTACGAGAAGGCCTTCCCGGGGATGTTCACGCCGTCGTCCAAGATGTCGTCCGACCTGCGCGACCACCTCCGCTATCCCGAGGACATCTTCACCGTCCAGGCCACCATGTACGGCAAGTACCACATCACCAGGGCAGCCAGCTTCTACAGCGCCGCCGACGCCTGGGCCCTGTCGCCTGATCCCGGGGCCGGATCGCCGTCCCAGGCCCTCGCCACCACTCAGACCGTCAATGCTCAGGGTCAGGTGGTCTCGACCGGCCAACTGGTCCGGATGTCCCCGATCTATCAGGTGATGCGCGTCCCCGGCGAGACCCAGCAGTCGTTCACCCTGCTGGACGCGTTCGTCCCGGTGTCGTCGTCGAGCCAGATCCAGAACTTGTCCGGCTTCATGATTGCCGAGTCCGACCCTGGCCACTACGGCGACCTCAAGATGTTCGTGACCCCGCGGGACAATCCACCCAACGGCCCGGCCATCGTGGCCGCCAAGATCGACGCGCAACCGAACATCTCCAGCCAGATCTCATTGTTGAACCAGAACGGGTCGTCGGTCCTGCTCGGCAACCTGTTGCAGATTCCGGTGGCCGGCTCGCTGTTGTACATCCAGCCGCTGTACGTCGAGTCGTCGAGGAATCCCTTCCCCGAGCTGCAGCGGGTCGTCGCCCAGTACGGGAACGAGTCGGCCACTATCGCCAACACACTGTCGACGGCGCTGACCACCTTGTTCGCCGCGCCGGTCCAGATCAGCCCGACCGGTGGGGGCGGATCGTCGACCACCCTGTCGCCGCAGGCCCAGGCACTCCTGACCCAGGCCCAGGCCTCCTATCAGCTGGCCCAGACCGATCTGAAGGCCGGCAACCTCGGTGCCTATCAGAACGACATCAACGCACTCGAGTCAGCCCTCCAGGCTGTCCAGGCACTCACCGGTGGTCCGGTAGCCAGCACCACGACGACTACCACCACCAACCCGGGATCGGCGGCGGCTGCGGCCCTGTCCAACTGACCGGACAGCCGCCCGGCCATCCCCACCGCTGGACGACCCCCCTCGGGGGAGTGGTACTGTTTACCTCCACGACGCGGGGTGGAGCAGTCTGGTAGCTCGTCGGGCTCATAACCCGAAGGTCGCAGGTTCAAATCCTGCCCCCGCCACCAACAGGTGTTCGCGTAAGCGGCGCCGACGCAGTTACGGAAGTCCCGGTTTCCCTTGCGGAATCCGGGACTTTCCCCGTGCGGGGCCAAGACTGTGCTCGACGGGCCGGCCGCGATGGATGGTGGGTCGCCCCCCTGGAGGTCCTGGTAACCATGGTCCCGTAAAGGCCTTCCAGCCTCTCTGACCTGGGCGTACTGTGGAATCCACGGCCCGCTCGTTCGGTCAGGCCTGTACCAATTCAGCTGTTGCAGCTAGATCATGGGGACGACCGAGGTCGCAGAACTCGATTCCTTGACTGACTTCGTCGTATGGGCCATGAGTGCCTCGACCATGCCGGGCTCGACGGGCTTGGAGAACATGAATCCTTGACCGGTCTGGCAGTTGTTCTCCCGGAGGCACGCCAACTGGTGCTCTTCCTCGATGCCCTCGGCCAGTGTGGTCAGACCCAAAGCCCGTCCGAGCTCCACCATGGTTCTGATCAGCGCGAGGGAGTCCTCGGATCCGTCCATGCTGGAAATGAACGACCGGTCGATCTTGAGCACATCGACCGGAAACTGTCGCAGATAGGATAGGGAGGAATACCCGGTCCCGAAGTCGTCGATCGCGATCTTCACTCCGATCTGCTTGAGCTGCACGAGCCGAGAGACGGTTGATTCTGCGTCCTTCATCAGCGCCGTCTCGGTGACCTCGATGACAAGGGAACCCGGGTCGAGACGGTTGATCGATAGTGCACGCTCCACATCATCCACCAGTGAGTCGGACTCGAGTTGTCGCATCGACACGTTGACCGACATTGTCGGCGAGTAGCCACGGTCGCGCCATTGACCGGCTTGAGCGCAGGCAGTGTTGAGTACCCAGCGACCGACCTCGACAATCAATCCGCAGTCCTCGAGGATGGGAATGAAGTCGTTGGGCGGTATCACTCCCCGCGTTGGGTGTTGCCAACGGATCAAGGCCTCGACGCCTCGGATGTTCGTGCTGTCCAGGTCGACGATCGGCTGATACAGCAGGAAGAACTCCTCCCTGGCCAAGGCGGAGTCGATATCGGATCTGAGTTCGAGTCGACCGGTGACCGCCTCTTGCATGGCTGGCTCAAAGACAATGGACTGGTCCCGCCCGGCGGCCTTGCAGCGATACAGGGCGATGTCCGCGTCGCGGAGTAGCTCCTGGGCCGTGGTGCGGTCACCCATGGCGACCCCGATGCTTGCCGTCACGCGGACCTGGATCCCGTCGAAGCCTTCGATCGAAAAGGGCTCCCTCAGCACCTCACGGATCCGGTCAGCGAGGGCCTCCGGACCATCGGCAATTGACAATCCTTCGGCGAGGATGACGAACTCATCGCCTCCGAGTCTGCCTACGGTGTCGCTCGATCGAAGGATCGATTCGAATCGTGCGGCGACCGCCTGAAGCAAGCGGTCGCCGGCTTCGTGGCCGAGTGAGTCGTTGGCGTCCTTGAAGTTGTCGAGATCGATGAAGAAGGCGGCGATCGGATCGAAGGTCCGTCTGGAGCGGCTGATCATCTGCTCCGCTCGGTCGAGGATGAGTTGTCGATTGGCCAGACCGGTGAGGGAGTCGTGGAGGGCGCGGTGGGCCAACAGTGCTTCGAACTCTTTGCGCTCGGTGATGTCGCGGAGGTGGGCCACGTAGCCGGCGATCGATGGTCGCTGCAGCTGGTTGGTCACCACTGCCTCGATCTCACACCAGGTGCCATCCTTGCGGCCCATACGAAACTGCAGCGTGGAAGCACCCGGCAACGCTTGAAGCTCATCGGTCATTCGAGTGGCGGCCCGCTCCCGATCATCAGGATGAATGAGATCAGTGGCGGTCCGCCCCACAAGATCGTACGGCGAGTACCCGAGCAACACCTTGCAGGCCGGGCTCACGTAGGTGCAGATTCCGCCCTCGCTCATGACCATCGTGATATCGGAAGAATCCTGAATGAGGGAGCGGAAGCGGTCCTCGCTGAGGCTCATCTGCAGCTCGGCCGATTCCTTCTTGTGCATGGTGACTCCGGCCATCCAAATCACGAAGATCAGGACGAACGCCCCCATGATGGCCAGCGCGTTCCCTTCGGCGACCGTCAGCCTCGTGGGCATGACCCCCTCGGCGATCAGGACTTGCCCGGCTCCGATGGCCACCAGGCTCCAGAACGCCGTAATCTTCCAGGATCGGGAACCGTCGTTGGAGATGTTCTCCAGGGCAACGAAGGCGAAGGCGCCCCACAGGACCGGTCCCCAACCGGTGAGATAGATCACCGCGGCGACAGCGGCTGCGTGCGTTGCCACTCGCATGTGCAACGTTGCAGCCGATGGATAGGCACGGTTGAGGGCGTCCGCCAACAGCGAGGACAGAGGAATGGCAATGAAGACGCCGACCCAGACCCAGGCAGGTTCACGGACAATTGCACCGAAGTGCATGAGCAGGAAAACGACCACCAGGGCGACAGGCCCGATCAGATAGGCGAGATAGGTCGGGGCGAGTTCACTCCGTCCCGAGGGATCACTCGGCAGGCTGGAGCCACCAACCGCGCCGATTTGCGGCGCGCCCTGCTGTGGTGTGTCTGCGGTGGACATCTCGGGCCTGCTTCCAGAGTCGACGATCGATCTGCGTCACTCCGTTATCGCCAGTGTTCACGGTGAACTTGAACTCCGTGTGGCCCCAATGAGCTGAAATCGATGGAGTCACCCGGTCCGCGACCAAGACGGGGCTCGGCGTCTACCTCAGGTTTGGTTGACGCCGTCAACGAAATACGCAGAGATCCCGTCCCGGCCCTGCAGCGCTCTCAAGCACTACCGGGCACCGGTCGATAGTGCACCGTGGGCGATGATCAGAGTGACTTCCTCAATGATGAACGACGGCCGGGTCCGGTGGCCGGGGCCACGATCGAGGCGAAGGCGATTGCCTTCGCCGACCAGTCCGTGGGCTCGAGTCCTTCGCCCAAGGCCTTCGTCTACGCGGTGGCCGCGATGGCGATGGTCGTGCTCGTGCTGTTTCGTCAGCTGGGTTTCGTCGCCCGTCTGCCGGTGTGGGTATACGTAGCCGCCATTGTCGGCTCGAGTGTCAGTTCGCTCTTGGTCGAGCCGTGGGGCGGGGCCCCGATTGACTCGTTCCGGCTCCATGTGCGCCTCAACGCTCATCTGGCGGCGGTCACCGTGGTGATCTACATGTCCGGATGGGGCCCGGCCCTCGGAATGGCGTTCGTCTTCGTGGCTCTCGGGGAGCTGGGCCAGTGGGGATCCGCCCTCTGCCGGCCACTGATGTTCTGGTCAATCCTCGACATTGCCATCGCGCAGTATCTGATCTGGCTCGGCCTCCTTCCTTCATTCCTCAACCGCAACGACGCGGAGGCGATCGGGGCACTAGGTGCGATCGTGCTGGCCATCATCATCCGCATGGCTGGCGCAACGGATGAGAAGAAGGAGCGGGCCGAAGCGTTGCTCGCCCACCAGGCGCTGCACGACATGCTCACTGGATTACCCAATCGGGCCTACTTCTACGAGCGGACGAACGAAGCGTTGGCGCAGGCCGCCGCCGATGGCAAAGCCTGCGCCGTGATGCTGTTCGACCTTGACCGCTTCAAGGAGATCAACGATGCAATGGGCCACACCATTGGCGATCGGGTGCTCAGCGAAGTCGGACCGAGAGTGAAAACCGTGCTCCGAGCCGACGAGATGGTGGCTCGCCTCGGAGGCGACGAATTCTGCGTACTCCTGCCATGGGTGGACGGGCACGAAGACGCTCTTCGGGTGGCCAAGCGAATCATCGCCGCTCTCCGTGAGCCGTTCGAGGTTGATGGCATCAGCCTGGCGATCGAAGCGAGCTGCGGCATATCGCTCTCGCCTGATGACGGTACCAGTGCCGGTTTACTCCTCCAGCGGGCGGACGTGGCGATGTACGCCTCGAAGGATTCGCGGACGGACGCCGTGCTGTATCAGGAAGAACTGGACGTGAACACACCTGCTCATCTCGCCCTTATCGGCGACCTGCACCATGCCATTGCTCGCCAGGAGTTGGTGATGTATTACCAGCCAAAAGCCAAGATCGGGTCCCGGCATGTCTATGGGGTGGAGGCCCTCATCCGTTGGCAGCACCCGACACTCGGCCTTCTCTCTCCGGACGATTTCATACCGGAAGCCGAGCACACCGGACTGATCGAACCGATCGCTGCGTGGGTGCTCGATGAATCGCTGCGTCAGTGTCGACTGTGGCTCGATGATGTGGGCAGGTCGCGTTCGAGCGCGAAATCGGTGGCGGTGAACTTATCGGCCCGCAGCCTCCTGGACAGCTCGCTTCCCGAAGAGGTGCAGTCCGCGCTCACGAAATGGAACCTGCCTCCTGGTCTTCTCGTCCTCGAGATCACCGAGACCATGATCATGACGGATCCCATTCGAGCCCGCCTTGTCTTGAACGAACTGGCCAGCATGGGAGTGATCCTATCGATCGACGACTTCGGGACCGGGTACTCGTCGCTCGCCTACCTCAGAGACCTACCGGTGCACGAACTCAAGATCGACCGGTCCTTCGTGCAGGACATGGTCCACAACACGCACAACGCGGCCATTGTGCAGTTGGTGATCGACTTGGCTCACAACCTGGGACTGCAGACGATTGCCGAAGGGGTTGAAGACGAATCGACGTGGGAGGCGCTCGATGCATTGGGCTGCGACAATGCTCAGGGCTACCACCTGGCACGGCCGATGCCGGCGGACCTGCTCGCCGCGTGAACGAGTGAACATGCCCATCGGACCGCCGAGTTGGGCGACAGTCGTCGACCGGCGAGCCGGAGCGACTGCGATGTTCCCGCCGACCTCGTAGAGGTGGCGCCCCGGAGTTGAGCGAGGAGCAGCACGGCGGTCACCTGTGTGCTCGAAAGAGTGAATCGCCCCGAATCTGGAGGAGGCTCTGGCTCTGACGCCGAGCAGCCCCGTCGGTGACTACCCGTTCTGGCTCAGTGGGTCAAGGTCACGACGAGGACGTTGGGCCCGGACAGTTCAGCAGGCAACCCGGTGGTGACGACGTCGACCCGGTACCGCCCGGCGGGCAGCGCAGGTGGACCGGTGGGGAGGCACTGGGGAACGGCCTGACTGGAGATCGAGGCGCTCGGCGGGGCGCAGCCGTTGTACGAGGTGATGACCGTCACCGGGAACCTTACGGTCCCCGGTTGGAGCTGCACCGTGGGTAAGCACGCGATCTGGATGTGAGCCGGAGCGAAGGTGATGCCGTGACTGGTGAGCCCCATGTCGAGCCATCCGTCGGCGGCGCACGTCTCGACCGTGATGTCCCTGGTGGTGGTGTTGACGATCCTGACCTCGCCCTTGATCGACGTGCCGGCCTGCACGGTGGTGTGGGCCAGCGTGACCTGCAGGTTGAGCGGACTCCGAGTGGCGGTCTCAGTCGGGGTGGCTCGCCGGATCGAGTGCAGGACCTTGCCGACCTCGGTGACGATCTGGCTGCCGGCGGAACTGTTGTCGCTCGTAGTGGCGACCACCTGGGTTCCGAGCGCCGGGATCGTCCACGTCGTCAGCCCACTGGTGTTGGTCGTCCCGTCACACGGATCGACGAAAACACGCAGGTGATTCACGGTGATCGGGCGGCAGCCATTCGGGAGCGCCGGCCCGGTTCCGGGCCCCGGCGAGCCCAGATTCGTCACCGTGACCGTAGGCCCCGACGACAACGCGGCGGGGCAGAAGACCCCCGGGTCTCGAGGGCCGCCCAGGAAGAGGGTCCCGACTCGGCTGGGCGGAGGGCAGTTCGCGTCGAGCACGACTGCCCACCTCGCCGGGACCGAGATGGCGGCCTTGCCGTAGACGTGGGTCGACCACCCGGTCGGCAACTGGACCGGGTCCGTGGAGGCGACCGTCGCCTTGCCGGTCGATGCCGGGCTCGAGCACCCCGTGAGGGCCGAGCCGGCACCGATCACGACGGCCAGGACGGCCAGAAGGGATGCGCCGACGCCACCGGCCCGGGTCACTGACGACATCCACTCAGCTGCTGGCCTACATATGGAGTCAGGCCGACCGCACCGGATGGACTGATCCAACCGATGGACCCGCCGACACCGAGTCCCATCCACACGTAGAAGTCTGGGGCCGGACTGGGTGGTGGCAACTCGGATACCCACTGCTTGCCGTCGAAGGTCACGAGTCCGCTACACGTGCCGGGCATCGTGTAGGCGTAGTACCGGTCGGGAATGACCCCGGGACCGCAGGGCGGTCCCGTCTCGGTACCCGTGCACGACCCGTTCGGGCCGGATCCCTTGCCGGGGCCGGGGGACGGGCCGCAGTACCGGCCGGTGGCGGTCGACGGGGTCGCCCGGTGGGCCGGGCACGGCGGCGGATCCGGTGGAGGCTGGCTCTGGTCGGCTGGGTTGGCCGACTGACCCGCTGTAGTTGAGAGGCCCTGGGACGTCGATCCGGGTATGGACGAGGTCGGTGACGGCCGTGCCGGGACGGACGGACCGTTCGCCCTCTTCTGCGGCCCGGTGTCGAGGGCGTATCCGGCCACGGCGAGTCCACCCAACAGGACCACTACCGAGGCACCGATGGACTCGCGGACATGACGCCTCCGGCGCCGGGCCCGGCGCTCGACATCGGGGAGGACACCGGAACCCGAGGCATCCGGTGCCACGTCGTGCATCGCAGTCCGGAGCCGGGAATCGAAGGAATCGTCGGTGGGGAACGGTTCGTCAGGCACCGTGGTCCTCCCCGGGCTCGAGTACATGGGCCAGAGTGGTCCGGGCCCGACTCAACAGGGTCTTGACCGTGCCGTCCGACACCCGCATCGCCTGGGCCGTCTCGCTGACACTCAGGCCCAGCCGGTAGTAGAGGGCGACCGCTTCGCGCTGGCGCCGGGAGAGCCCGGCGACTGCCGCCCGGAGGTCCATCAACTCGTCGACGTCGTCCGACGGCGCGCCGAGGGACCGGTCGGTGGCCTTGCGGGTGGCGCGCCGTTCCCGGGTCAGGGATCGCCAGCGGTTCCGGAGCAGGTTGAGGGCGACCACCCGGACCCAGGCCGGCAGGGAGTCGATCGTGGTGCCCTTCCGCATGGCGATGAGGGCTCGCGCCAGTGCCTCCTGCACGGCGTCCTCCGCCGCGCCGCGGTCACCGCACGCCAGTCCGAGGGCGGCCACCAGCCCGCCGTAGTCGGCCTGGACGGACCGGGCCAGCTGGTCTTCGTCCACCCCCACCGGCACCGTCCGTTCGATCATCGCGATGGTCATCAGGGAGATGACACCGCGCCCGCCTCCCAGGTTGACACGGTTACCCCGAATTCTTTGACCGGATCGGTCACCGGCATCGAAGGACGCGTCATGAGCGGATGGTCGTGGCAAGGTGTGTGCCAGCCGTATCAGGCGAGGACGGTGGTGGGCACACGCCGTCAGCCGCCGGAGGGCGGGCAACAGGACGATGACATCGATGGCTCGAGGGACGGGCACACCACCCACCTGATCGACAGGCTGCCGGCGGCACTCCTACGATTCCACCGGAGCTGCGAGTGACGGAGCACCAGCGAGGCCGCCATGCCCGAGCCAGATGTCAGTGAGCTGCTTTCCGGCACGGCCGCCGTGCCGATCGTCTCGGCTCCGATGGCCGGTGGCCCGAGTGGCCCGGCGCTGGTGGCCGCGGTGGCCCGGGCCGGCGCGCTCGGCTTCCTCGCCGCCGGCTACAGATCGGTTGAGGGGCTGGCGGCCGAAGTCGCCGCCGCCCGTGAGCTGACGGACGCAGCGTTCGGCGTCAACGTGTTCGTGCCGAGCCCATCGGTGGTCGATGAAGAGGTGCTGGCCACCTACCTCGACGAACTGGCTCCCGACGCCGAGCGGCTCGGGGTCCCGTTGGGTGTGCCCGTGCACGACGACGACGGCTATGCGGCGAAGCTCGAGGTACTCGAAGCGGACCCGGTGGCGGTCGTCTCGTTCACCTTCGGAGCCCCGGACGCTTCGACGGTGCGCCGCCTCCATGCCGTCGGAACCCGGGTGATTGTCACCGTGACCGGTCCGGAGGAGGCGTCCCTGGCCGCGGCGGCCGGTGCCGATGCACTCTGCGTCCAGGGGTCGGAGGCGGGGGGCCATCAGAGCCGATTCCGAAACGACGACGCAGCTCTGTCCCCGTTGCCGCTGCTGGACGCCTTGGCGGCCGTGGGGGGCACCACCTCCCTCCCGATGCTGGCGGCCGGCGGAATCGCCACCGGTCGACGGATGGCGGCCGTCCTCGACGCCGGTGCGGTGGCGGCACAGATCGGCACCGCCTTCCTGGCCGCGCCGGAGGCCGGGACGAATGCCACCCATCGTGGGGCGCTGGTCGACCCGAGGTTTGACGAGACCAAGCTCACTCGGGCCTTCACCGGTCGCCCCGCCCGGGGGATCCGGAACCGCTTCATGGTCGACCATCCGTCCGCGCCGTCCGCGTACCCGCAGATCCACCACGCCACGCGTGCCCTCCGCGCCGCCGCGGCGGAGCGGGGCATAGCGGATGCACTCCATCTGTGGGCGGGAGTCGAGTACCACCGGGTCCGGGCCGAGCCGGCCGGCGTGATCATCGAGCAACTCCTGGAGGAACTGCGTGCGACGAGGAACCGGTTGACGGGCGCCGAGGGATGACCGCACCCCCCGCTGGAGCGACCGGTGCGGTCATTGAGGTCGAGGACCTGGATGACCCCCGGCTCTCCGGGTTCCGGGACCTCAACGACCCCGCCACCCGCCGCCGACTCGAAGCGGAGCTGGGCATCATCGTGGTCGAGGGGCGGGTGGCGGTCCGTCAGTTGCTCGACTCGGACCTCACCGTGCGCGCCCTGCTGGTCGACGACCATCAGGTGACCCTGGCCGTCGACCTGGTCGACGCGGTGCGGGTAACAGGGGCACCGGTCTACGTGGTACCCCGTGACCGGATGGCGTCGCTCGTCGGATTCCGGCTTCACCGCGGAGTGGTGGCTGTGGCCGGGCGCCCGCCCGATGCCGACCCGGACCGGGTGCTGGCCGAGGCGGCCCGGGGCAACGGCCTCCCCGGCGGCCCGCCCCTGGTGGCCGTCCTGGAGGGCTTGAACGACCCCGAGAACGTGGGCGCCCTGTTCCGCAACGCCGCCGCCTTCGGTGTGCGGGCCGTCTTCCTCGACCCGACCTGCGCCGACCCGCTCTACCGACGGGCCGTCCGGGTGTCAGTGGGCCATGCACTCCATCTGCCGTTCGCCCGCCTGGATCCGTGGCCGGAAGGACTCGACCGGGTCCGGTCCGCCGGCTTCGTGGTGTGTGCACTGGCCCCACGTTCGGACGCTCGCCCCCCGGTGTCCCTCCACGATCTGCGCGACCACCTGGCGGCCCGGGCACCGGCTCCCACCGGCGTGGCGCTCTTGGTCGGGGCGGAGGGCCCCGGCCTTTCGGCTGGCGCGCTGGCCGCCGCCGACGAGGTGGTGACCATTCCGATGGCCCGCGGGGTCGACTCGCTCAATGTGGCGACCGCCGCCGCAGTGGCCTTCGACCGCCTGTCCGGCCCGTAGCGTTGGACCTGGTCGGCCCTCCGGACACCCGATCCGGGCCGTCTATCGTTGGGGCGACCCTGACCGCCACCGACGACGGAGCGCGCGTGACCGAATCGACCATCATCTACACGCACACCGACGAGGCCCCATTGCTGGCCACGTACTCGCTGCTCCCCGTGGTGCAGGCCTATGCCGCCCAGGCGGGCGTGGCGGTGGTCACCCGGGACATCTCGCTGGCCGGGCGCATCCTGGCCAGCTTCCCTGAGCGGCTGCGTGAGGACCAGCGGGTGGCGGACTCCCTGGCCGAACTCGGACGCGACGTGTTGACCCCCGAGGCGAACATCATCAAGTTGCCGAATGTCTCCGCGTCGGTACCCCAGCTGAAGGCGGCCGTCGCCGAGCTGCAGGTCAAGGGCTTCGACATCCCGGACTTCCCCGAGGATCCAGTGTCGGACGAGGACCACGACGTGCTGGCCCGCTACCGCAAGGTCCTCGGCAGTGCCGTCAACCCCGTTCTCCGCCAGGGCAACTCCGACCGTCGGGCCCCGGCCTCGGTCAAGCACTACGCCCAGACCCACCCCCATCGGATGGGCGTGTGGTCGCCGGAGTCGGCGACAAACGTGGCCCACATGCACGGGGGCGACTTCTACTCCAACGAGCGCTCGGCCGTGATGGCGTCCGACGGTTCGTTGCAGGTCCACTTGGTTGCCCCGGATGGCACCACCACCGAGCTGCGGGCCCCGATCACGGTGCTGGCCGGCGAGGTGGTCGACGCCACGGTCATGCAGGTGGCCGAGCTGCGGACCTTCCTCGACCGTCAGATCGCCCGGGCCAAGGCCGACGGCGTGTTGTTCTCGGTCCACCTGAAGGCGACCATGATGAAGGTCTCCGACCCGATCATCTTCGGCCACGTGGTGCGGGCCTTCTTCCCGAAGACATTCGCCACCTACGGGGACACCCTGGCGGCGGCCGGCCTCAGCCCCAACGACGGGTGGGGCGCCATCCTGGACGGGCTCGGGGGGCTGCCCGATGGAGCGGCTATCCGGGCATCGTTCGAGGCCGAGCTGGCCGATGGCCCGGATCTCGCCATGGTCGACTCCGACCGCGGGATCACCAATCTCCACGTCCCGAGTGACGTCATCGTCGACGCTTCGATGCCGGCCATGATCCGCAACTCGGGCCACATGTGGGGCCCGAATGGCGCCGAGGCCGACACCCTGGCCGTCATCCCCGACGCCTGTTACGCCGGTGTCTACCAGGTGGTCATCGACGACTGCCGGGCCAACGGCGCTTTCGACCCCGCCACCATGGGCTCGGTCCCGAACGTCGGCCTGATGGCCCAGGCGGCCGAGGAGTACGGCAGCCACGACAAGACGTTCGAGATCCCGACTGACGGATCGGTCCGGGTGACCGACCAAACCGGTGCGGTGGTCTTCGAGGTGCCTATCTCGACCGGGGACGTGTTCCGCTTGTGCCAGACCAAGGACATCCCGATCAGGGACTGGGTGAAGCTGGCCGTCACCCGGGCCCGGGCCACCGGCGACCCAGCGATCTTCTGGCTCGACGAGGGTCGGGCCCATGATGCCAACCTCATCGCCAAGATCCGGGCCTACCTGCCCGAGCACGACACCGAGGGGCTGCAGATCGACATCCTGGCTCCGGAGGAGGCGACCGCACGCTCCCTCGAGCGCATCCGTCGGGGCGACAACACCATCTCTGTGACGGGCAATGTGCTGCGGGACTACCTGACCGACCTCTTCCCGATCCTGGAGCTCGGCACCAGCGCCAAGATGCTGTCGGTGGTGCCGCTGATCAACGGTGGCGGGCTCTTCGAGACCGGAGCCGGCGGTTCGGCGCCCAAGCACGTCCAGCAGCTCCTGGCCGAGGACTACCTGCGGTGGGACAGTCTGGGCGAGTTCCTGGCGCTGGCCGTGAGCTTTGAGCACCTGGCCCAGCGCACCGGCAACACCCGGGCCCAGGTCCTGGCCGACACCCTCGACCGGGCCACCAGCACCCTGCTCGACGAGGGCCGGTCACCCAGCCGCAAGCTCGGAGGCATCGACAACCGGGGCAGTCACTTCTACTTGGCCCTCTACTGGGCCCGGGAGCTGGTCGCCCAGACCGTCGACGCCGGTCTGGGCGCCGCGTTCGCCCCGCTGGCCGAGCGCCTCACGGCCGACGAGCCGGCCATCGTGGCCGAGCTGCTGGCCGTGCAGGGGTCGCCGACCGACATCGGTGGCTACTACCGTCCCGACGATGCGCTGGTCGAGGCCGTCATGCGCCCCTCGGCGACCTTCAACGAGGCCCTGTCCATCCTGGGCTGAGTCACCGCTCCGTGATCTCCGAACCCGGCCCGTCGAGCTCGACCAGGCGGTCCTGGAGGAACCCGCGCTCGACGGCGTTGTCGGTCAGGGCGAGCGCCTCGCGGTAGGCGGCGCGGGCCTCGTCGGTGCGCCCTAGGCGCCGGAGGAGGTCGGCGCGGGCTGACGGCAGGTAGGCGTAGGACGCCAACTGCGGCTCGTCGGACAGCCCGTCGAGGACCTTCAGGCCGGCTTCGGGCCCCTCGGCGAACCCGACGGCCACGGCGCGGTTCAACGCCACCACGGGCGAGGGCCAGATGACGACCAGCAGGTCGTAGAGCCCGACCAGCTCGGACCAGTCGGTGGCAGACCACGTCGGGGCCTCGGCGTGGACCGCGGCAATGGCCGCCATGAGCGCGAACCGGCCGGGAGGGCGCCGCTGCAGCGCCTCGCGCACCAGGCCGAGGCCCTCGGCGATCTCGGCTGCGTCCCACCGGCTGCGGTCCTGCTCCGACAGGAGCGAGAGCGAGCCGTCGGCGGTCAGGCGGGTGGTCTGGCGCGCGTGGGTGAGCAAGATGAGGCCGAGCAGGCCGGCCACATCGGCGTCGTCGGGCAGGAGCGTCCGCAACATCCGGGCGAGGTAGACAGCTTGGGTGACCAGGTCGGTGCGGACCAGATCGCTCCCGCCCGGTGCCGTGTGGCCGGTGGTGAACACCAGATGCACCACGTCGAGCACCGCACCGATCCGCTCGGGCAGTTCGGCGAGTGCGGGCACCCGGTACGGGATGTGGGCGGCGGCGATCTTCTTCTTCGCCCGGGTCAGGCGGGCGGCCATCGTGGACTCCTGGACGAGGAACAGCCGCGCCACCTCACCGGTGGTGAGCCCGCAGATCAGGCGCAGGGTCAGGGCCACCTGGGCCTCGGGGGACAGTGCGGGATGACAGCAGGTGAAGATCAGGCGGAGCCGGTCGTCCCCGATCTCGGGGAGCCCGTCGACGGTGTCGTCGGCGGCATCGTCGGCCCCCGACGCGGTACCGGCCAATTGCGGGAGGTACCGGTCGTGGGTTGTCCGTCGGCGCAGCACGTCGATGCCCCGGCGTCGGGCCACGGTGGTCAACCACGCCGCCGGACGGTCGGGGATTCCCTGGGTCGGCCAGGTAGTCAGGGCCTTGGCATAGGCGTCCTGGACACACTCCTCCGCCAGGTCGATGTCGCCGGTGCCGCGCACCGTCGCGGCGAGCACGTAGGCCCACTCACGACGGTGCGCGTCGGCGACCGCGGCCTCGACGGAGACGTCCACCGGCCGACCTGGCCTCACATCGGGCGGATCGGGCGGACCTCGACCCCGCCGACCGGTGCCGGGATCTCCTTGGCCAGCGCGATGGCCTCGTCGAGGTCGGCGGCCTCCACGACGTAGTACCCGCCGAGCGCCTCCTTGGTCTCGGCGAAGGCGCCGTCGGTGATGGTGAACCCACCGGATCCGTCGCTCCGGATGGAGGTGGCCGTGCCCGAGGGCTGGAGGGCATTGCCACCGCGGAGGGCGGCCCCGTGCTGCTCGCCGAAGCGGATGTGGCCCGCCATCGTCTGCTCCTGCACGGCGGTGTCGGTGTTCGCCGACTCGTTTTGATAGATGAGGACCAGGTACTCGGCCATGGTGGCTCCTTTCGGTGGACCCGCCGATCGGGTCGCACTGCCACTACGACGAACAGGCTTAGCCCGAATCGACAGGCCCGCGTCGATAGACGGAGGTCGGCTATGAGATCGGCGATTATCTGGCCCGACAGGTCGGCGGCATCCGGACGTCGGTCCGGCCGGGCTGGCCGTCAGTCCGGGCGTCCGAGGACCTCCAGTGCGAGTGCGGCCAGATCATCGGGTTCGGTGGCGTGGAGCTCGTCGAACCATCCGAGCGACCTCCCGAGGCCTACGCCGAGCAGTGCCGCCACGGCCACCTGGGCCCGCAACACCGGTCGATCATCGCCGGCAGCCTCGAATTGGGCCGCCACGGGTTCGACCATCCGGCGGACGATGCGGGCCCGGGCGGCCTCCCGGATCTCGGGCGAGGCGTCATCTCGCACCAGCGCCTGGAGGATCGGCCCGGGGCCCTGGCGGGCCGTGCGCCGTAGGACCACCTCGACCACCTGCTCGAGGTCGGCGAACGGCGCACTGTCGCCGACCGGTCCGACCCGATCGTCGTCGTCCAGCCGCTCGGCCGCCACCGCGGCCAAGTAGAGGTCGGCCTTGGAGCCGAAGTACCGGGCGATGAGCGCCGGATCGACTCCGGCGGCCTCGCCGATCTCCCGGGTGGTCGTCCGCTCGTAGCCCTTGCGGCCGAAGCCCTCCTGCGCCGCCGCCAGCAGCGCCTCCCGGGTGGCCCGGGCGTTGCGGGCCCGACGCGGCGGTGAGGACGGTGGCGGTGAGGTCGGCGGTGCGTCGGTGGAGTCCATCACGTCGTCCGCCGCTCGGCGTCGAGGTCGCGCTCGTCCAGGAGCATGGCACCGGCCGCCTCGAGCAGTGCCTCCTCTGCCATCCGGGTCTCGATGGCGTCGGGGTCTGCCGCGTGCGTGCGGGGGCTCGTGCCCGGATCGTGGTGAGCGGGCAGGACGAAGGCGAGTACGGCCGTCACCAGACCGAGCCCCGCCGAGATCAGGAGTGCTACCCGGAAGCCATCGAGGTCGGGGAAGGTGGCACCCGGCCGGGTGTAGGCCAGCAGCACGGCAGCCCCGAAGGCACTGCCCACCGACAGGCCGATGTTCCGCAACACCTGGTAGAAGCCGGTGGCACTCCCGGTTTCGGTGGCGGGGACGGCGCGGATGATGAATCCGGGCATGGCGGCGAAGGTGAATCCGATGCCCAGGCCGACGATGCCCATGGCGACGAACGCCTGCCACAGCGAGCCGTGGTCGAGGGCGAAGTAGGCGGACGAGCCGGCGAAGATGAGCGCTCCCAGCGGGATCATGCTCCGCACCCCGAACCGGCGCTCGTAGGGGACCAGCAGCCGACTGGCTAGGAACGTCCCGATCGACAGGGGGACAAGCGCGAGGCCCGACACGATCACCGAGGCGCCGAACCCGAACCCAGTCGACGGCGGAATCTGGATGAACTCCACCACGATGGGCACCACGAGGTACATCGACACGCACATGAGAAACCCGGCCACGTCGGCCATGAGCACCGACCGGTCGGCCAGGTGGTGGAGATTGACCAAGGGATGGGGTGATCGGAGCTCGTGTGGCACCCAGACCGCCAGCGCGGCGACGCTCCCGATGGCGATCACCAGGGCGCGGGGTGACGTCCAGCCCCAGTTACCGGCTTCGCTCAACACGACGGACACCCCGGTCACGGCCAGGCTCAGGAGCACCGCGCCCAGCGAGTCGAAGGCCAGCGGGTCGGCGAGTGTCCGCGGAGGCAGCACCAGCACCGAGCAGGCCAGTGCCGCGGCCACCACGATGGCGCCGAACCAGTAGGCGGCGTGCAGGTTCAGCAGCTGGGCGACCATCGCCGTGATCGGATAGCCGAGTCCGGCGCCGATGGCCGTCGACACCGACAGCGTGGCGATGGCCCGTGCGGCCGGCACCGGATCGAGGTTGCGCCGGGCGATGGCCATGTTGACCGGAAGCAGACCGAGGCCCACTCCCTGCAGCCCGCGGCCCACGACCAGCACCACGAACGAGGTGGCCACCGCCGACAGGACGCAGCCGATCAGGACCACGCCGAGGGTGAGCACGATCACGTCGCGCTGTCTGGCGCCATCGGCCAGTCGCCCCATCACCGGTGTGGCCAGGGCACCGGTCAACAGCGCCGCGGTCAGGACCCACTGAGCGGTGCTCAGGGGTACCCGGTAGGTGTCGGCAATGGTCGGGACCAGGGGCGCACCCAGGCTGCTGACGATGGCGACGAGTAGGCCGACGTACATCAGGGTGGGGAGGAGCAG
>Ga0209483_1001027_pt1 | contig 22229 bp, 18 predicted proteins | sample NGEPerA_FD_184508 | JGI IMG/M metagenome (GOLD analysis project Ga0209483, IMG submission 184508) | Arctic peat soil microbial communities from the Barrow Environmental Observatory site, Barrow, Alaska, USA - NGEE PermafrostL2-A... | ecosystem: Environmental > Terrestrial > Soil > Wetlands >... | reverse complement strand
GCAGAAAGGCCGGGAACTGTTAAGCGAAGCCGGCATTCCCAACTTTCCTTTTCCCGATACCGCCTGCCGCATTTTTAACTATATGTGGCGTTACAGCGCGAACCTGAAAGCCCTTTACGAAACGCCCACCCTCCCCCAGGGCTCCGACGCGCCGGGCCGGGCCGTGGCCCAGATGCTGCTCCAAAAAGCCCGTTCAGAAGGCCGCACGCTTTTAACCGAATATGAATCCAAAAAACTTTTGGATTCATACAGTATCCCCACGGTCCAAACGCTTTTAGCCGACAGCGCCGACAAGGCCGCCTCGATGGCCAGTTCCATCGGTTATCCGGTGGTGGTCAAACTGAATTCCACCACGCTCACCCACAAAACCGACGTGGGCGGCGTGAGGCTGAATCTTCAAAACGAGTCCGATGTGCGCGGGGCTTTTACCGGCATCCAAACCTCGGTGGCGAAACTCAAAGGCGCGGAACATTTTCAGGGCGTGACGGTTCAACCCATGGTGAAGTGGGAAGGTTATGAATTGATTTTGGGCAGCAGCCTAGATGCGCAGATCGGGCCGGTGCTTTTATTCGGCTCCGGCGGCCAGCTGGTGGAAGTTTACCGCGATCACGCCCTGGGACTGCCGCCCCTGAATTCCACCCTCGCACGGAGAATGATGGAACAAACCAAAATTTACAAAGCCCTGGGCGGAGTGCGGGGCCGAAAATCCATCGACCTCCCGGCCCTGGAACAGCTCATGGTGCGCTTTAGCTGGCTGGTGGCGGAACAAAAACTGATTAAGGAATTGGATATCAATCCCCTCTTGGCTTCTACTGAGGGTCTGATCGCCCTGGATGCCCGGGTGGTTTTGCATGACCTGGACGTTCCGGAAGATAAACTTTCCCGCCTGGCGATAAGGCCTTACCCCACCGAATATGTCACGACCTGGAAGGCCGCCGATGGAACGGTTTTAACGCTCCGGCCTATCCGCCCCGAGGACGAACCGCTCATTATTCAATTTCACGAGACCCTTTCGGAGCAAAGCGTTTATTCCCGTTATTTTGAGAATATGCAGTGGAGCGCCCGAACCGCCCATGAGCGCCTGGCGCGCGTTTGCTTTGTGGATTACGACCGTGATGTGGTTTTAAACGCCGTCCAACAAACTCCCTCAGGCGAGGCTATTGTGGGGGTGGGTCGTCTCAGCCAGACCCGTCTGCGGGACGAGGCTGAATTTTCTATCATCATCAGCGACCGCTGGCAGAAAAAAGGCCTAGGTTCCGAACTCATGAACCTTTTACTGAAGTTTGGAAAAACCGAAAAGATTCGCCGGGTTCTGGGTTACAGTCTTCCTGAAAACCAGTCCATGCGGGCAATTTGTAAAAAATTCGGCTTCCAGGAAACTTCCATCGAGGACAACAAGGTCATCGCCCTGAGCTTGAATTTATAGGCAAAATGAGGTTTTTGGACTATTTCAAGCATTTGTCAGTGATATAATTGATTAACACTCTATCAACGCCCAATGTTGTTTGCAATTTAAACCCCTGAAAGGGTAAATGTCATTGCCTTGAAAAAGTTCACCGCCCTCTCATCTAAAATCGTTTTTTGCTTCCTTCTGACCTGGCAAATCACCGCTTTCAGTCATCCCCTTTCGGCTCAAACCTGCACACCCGTGTCAGCCACCCTTTCGGGTTCCGCGGACGACCAACTCTGGGTTTATATCAATGGAAACTTAATCACCGCTTCGCCTATTTCCTTTGTCACCGCGCCGGGAGCCGCGGCACCCAGCATTCCCATTCCCATCGCCGACATCAACTCTACCGGACCCAATATCATCGCGGCGGAAAATCATAATCTCAGTCCCAGCGAGGTTTTGGCCGCCTGGGTGATCGACGTCACCTGTTCCGACGGCAATCACGCTTATTTTTCCAATACGGACGCGGGGTACCAAATGTACAACGACACCAACGGCACCGCCCCGCCCCTGGCGGACAGTGCGGGTAAAAATTGGTACGATCCAAGTTACGCTCCCGCCTCTATCACCAGTTATTTTACCGGCACCCCCTGCAACACCGTGCCCGCCAGCGACGACCAGTGGCTCACGCCCATGTACAATCCCGCCACGGGTGCGGTTCAGCCTTTCACTTCGGTCAATTGTACCGGCGCTTCAGCCACCGGCACTCAAACGCTTTATTACCGCGGAAGTTTCACCTTGAATATGGTCGCTTACGTTCCGCCCACCTTCTCCATTCAGAAAATAGCGGGCTTCACTTCCTGGCCCTCTTCCTACAGCACCGGTTCCGAACCCTATACCCTCATCGTTTGCAACAGCGGCGCCCCGGTGAATACCCCCGTCACCATCTGGGACACCATGGTTAATAACGGTCACGGCGGTTACGACGGAGCCTATCCCTCGTATGACGGCATCACCCAGTTTTACAACGTGAGCAACTCGGCCCCGACGGTTTACTTTACTTTCCCCGAGGGTTTTGGCGGCAAAGGCGCCTGCGTCACCATCCAGGCTCCCTATGCCAACGTCGATACCATTGACGGCAATCCTTGCTCCATCGTCAACAATGCCGGAGTCAGCTGGAATGGAGCCGAGCAGGACTCGGCCAGTGTGGCAGTGTCAGCCCCTTGCGCTCCCACTTTCACGGATACCAACACCATAACCAATACCCCGACCAATACGGCCACCGTAGCCACCACGAATACAGCGACAGAAACGGCGACGACTACAGCGACCCGCACTTTTACCAACACCGCGACGTACACGGCCACGGTCACCAATACCAATACAGCCACGGAAACCGCTTCAAAAACAATGACATCCACCGCCACCAACACCGCGACGGTGACATTAAGTAGTACAGCCACCCACACCGCGACCAATACGGCAACCAATACGGTGGCGAATACGGCCACCAATACCGCTACGGAAACAGCAACTCATACAGAGACTAATAGCGCGACCAACACGGTCATGAATACGGCAACTAACACAGCCACACAAACGGCCACTCATACCGCCACAAATACCGCGACCAATACGGTGGTGAATACAGCGACTAACACGCTTACCAATACCGCAACAAGTACTACCACGAACACCCCGACGAATACTCCAATCAACACGAACACTTACACCAATACTCCGACCCACACCGCCAGCAATACTCCCACAAATACCTCAACGAACACGGTTGCCAACACCCCGACTAACACGCTTACCAACACCCAGACAAGTACCGTCACCAACACGCCGACGAATACTCCTTTAATCACGAACACTTACACCAACACTCCGACCAATACCGCCACCAGTACTCCCACGAATACCTCAACGAACACGGTTGCCAATACCCCGACTCATACGCTTACCAACACCGAGACCAGTACCATCACCAACACGCCGACAGATACGCCTATCATCACGAACACTTACACCAATACGCCAACCAACACCGCCACTAATACTTCTACCAACACCCCGTTTGATACGGAAACTTACACCAACACCCCCACTAACACCGCCACCAATAGCCTTACGAACACCCCGCTTGATACGAGTACTTCAACGAACACCCCTACCAACACGGCCACGGAAACCTCGACCAGCACACCTACTTTGACAGCGACAATGACGGCTACCCTGACCGCGACCAAAACTATGGTCAATACAGCCACAACGACCATGACCAACACGGCGACCCAGACCCCGACGCTAACTCCCACAAACACCCCGACCATCCGGCTTTCCGGAACTCCGACGAGTACACCCATTAGTACCTGGACTCCTACCGCGACACCCGCGGCGGATGTATTTCAGGTTTGTAAAAACGTATTTAACATCAACGTCGATGGAACGGTTTGTATCGTGATTGGAACGAATGAATTTCCGGGTCTCGTGGCGTTGCGGATCTACAACTCGGCGGGGGAACACATTAAGACATTGTTTTCTGAAACCCTGACGCAGCCTCTTTCGCCCACGGTGGTCAATTGGGACGGGACGAACAAATTCGGCCAGAAAGTCGCCAGCGGTGTGTACGTTATTTATTTACAAAAGCCGTCAGGACGGGCCTTGGGAAGACTGGTGGTTATTCATTAATATTGGCGGCGGGGCTTAGGCCCAGGTTACCAGGATATGCTTTTGTTTAGATTCGCTTCAATAAATTCCGAAGTAACCTTATTAAAAAAGGCGTGTTGATTAAGCGGGGCTCTAAAATTTATTTTTCCATCGGGGCCGTCCCACACCACCGCGACATTCCCCGTGAATCCCGCGGCTTTAGCTTTCGCCTGGAATAGCTTTATCAATGAATTTTGCTCCGCTTCCGTATGCACTCCAAAAGAACCATTCAGTGAAAAAATCACGACATTCATACCCTGACCAGTGATGTGCGCTATTTTATATGTCGGCATAAAACTCTCCTCCTGATGCGTCTGAACACCCGTCAGATTTTAAAAGCTAGGTTCGGTACCCTTTCCTATCCGGCAAAGAACTATGACCTTTATTAGTCTATCACCGCCACCCTCGGGCGCGAATTTAAAGCGGTTAGAATCGGCTGTTCTCTGGAGAAGGTTGGAAAGAGGGTCTTACATCTATTATCTTCTCGGCAAAATTCAACGAACGGGACATATAAGCCTTGCGCGGGGTATTTAAGGGCCGACCAATGCTATAATCATCCCGATCATTCTATAAAACCTTTAGTTGAACAGGTTGGGAAAATGAGCTGTAAAAAAATTATTTTCATTCTTACGCTTGCGGCTTCAACATGTCTTTTCTCTTCTTGCCGGCAAGGCAATTCACCCTCAACCTCAAACACCAACCAGGTATACATCTATATATTTGTTAAACAAAACACACCGGCCTGTCCCTTAACGTTAACCCTTGTGGGACCGACAACTTTTCAAGACGACTTGGGTTCAAGCCCTCTCTACGGTTCTCTCATCGCTTTCAACGCGGGGCCTGGAAATTATTCCTTTTATTTTAATGGGGTGACCGATGGCGTTTCGCATTACCTGTCCGGATCGGAAACCATCTATTGTTCCCCCACCTCGACCAATGGTTGCCCGGGTTGGTCCTATACGCTTCAACCCTGACAAAAAACCTGTTCCGTTGGCGCTTTCGTTTCAGATTCATAAACCGAGTTCCCAATTCCTTATTGACGTGGAATCCGCACCGATTAATCCAATCTACTTTTAAATTAAATTCAATTAACGATCGGACGGGAAGAACTGGGCGTCGTGACCGGATTGACCGTATTTTGGGCCGCTGTTACCGCCGCGGCGTTTTCTTTGGATACATGGGTTTGCTGAAAATAAATCTTCTTTTGAACCGCCGACAACAGGTCCTTTACCCCACCGTGCAGATAATCGCCCGCGAAAGGCGCGTCGAAGTTCTTTTGGGCCTGCAAATGATAAGAGATCGTCACCCCGCCCTGGGGGCCCGGATCAATGTTCCAGGAACCCTGGTAAAAATAAAAATCCTTCCGGCTGACATCCTGAAAATAAATACCCTGCCCGGGAACCTCGTGAACCCTCAACAAAACATGCACTCTTTTGGTAATAAATAAAAATCCCGCTTCCGCTTCCTGGCACAGATAAATATCGCCGTCTTTTCTTTCCTCGATCCGGCTTTTTTTCATCGAGGAAACAAACTGGGGGATATGTTCGTAATCGGATAAAACATTCCAGGCCGTCTTGGGGTCCGCGTCCACAAAAAACTGGGCATTGATCTCATCCATGCCCGCTTTTTCATTCGATGAAAAAGAAATCGGGGTAAAAACAGGTCCAGCGCCGCAAAGCATCCCGGCGCCGGTTCCCATGATTAAGATGAGGCGTAGTTTTTTAAGTGTCATTTGAACCACTTCCCTGCCTATAAAAATAACGGGGCGCGGAAACCTCCGCGCCCCGCCTGCTACGGTTACAGCTTATTAGAAGCTGAACTGAAATTCCATGTTACCCACGGGAATGATCGAGTTCGATGTTGACACATTGGCCCCGCCCATTTGGGAAGGCATTTGAGTCAACAAATAGGTTCCGTCACCGGTAGAGGAATAGTTGTTGGCACCCGGCGTCGCGTGAACGTTGGAAGTCGCTTCCGGCTCGTTGATCAGCCATTGAGCTTCCGCGATGATCTTCGTGTCCGCGTTCAGCTTCCAGGTAATCGAGGGCAGCGTGATCTCGAAAATCGGGGTGCTGGCTAAACCTTCGCCGAAAGCGTAGGTTTTGGCAGTTGCACCAGTACCAACCGTGTAGGTATAGGGTGTTGCCGACACCATTCCGTCATCCGGTATGACCATGGCTAAACGGGTGGCCAAAATCCAGGGATTGTCCCCGACCGACGCCATTAATTCCGCTCCGCCGATGTTCAAGGCTCCTCCGGTCAAAACACTTTGGGTGCTGCCGGGTGTCAAAACACCATTGATCTTTTCACTGCCCGGTGCCAATTCCGTCACAGCCGCCTGTACGCCGTTTTCAACCGGCAATTGCGACGTGTATTGAGCGATGATCGCTTCACCCTGTAAGGTGAATACGGTGTCGCCCATCGGCGCGCGGTATTGGAAGTCGATGCTCGCGTCCCAATACTGGTCGTTCACCGGAAACACTCCGTTGGCGCCCAGAAAGGGATTGAACAAAGTGCTCAATAAAGCGTTGCCGAAAGGACCATTAGCCGAGAAGGTCGACAGATAGCCGCCCTCCAGAGCCAAATCGTCCGAGTGACCGGCGTTGCTGTCGTTCTCAAATTGGCCGTTCAAGTGCAAGGCGAATTCGCTCTTGGTGACCTTGCCGAAATCGGTTTCCTTCTGGTGGAAGGGATCATCCGTGATTCCGTCGTTCAACCCAATCCGCAAGAAGAGTTCCGGGGGAAATTGGAAAATTTCCGGCAGATAGCGTTGCGGCAGATCCGGAGCAGCGCTTTCCACACCGCCGGCGAAATCCATCTGGCCCATATGGCCCCACAAGGCCAAACCGTTGTCGTAACCGGCGTTAAAGAACAGGTTCATTAAGTCCGAATGACCCGTGAAAAGCATGTTGCCTTCGTACTCCGCACTTTCCAGGTTGGTCGGGATCTTGAATTGTCCCACCTTTACGTAAGCCATATCGGGGATCAAAGGAACGTCCACACTGTATTCCAATAAACCCAGGTTATTATTACCGCTGTTAATATCCTCACCGCCCAGGGCTTCTTCAAAGTTGAACTTGAAACCTTTGAACTCGCCGCTTAGGGTGAGGCGGTCTTCCACGTTGAACAGATAAACCCGCAGGGCGTCCCGGGTCGGGTCATCCTGCACGTATTGCAACTGTCCTAATTCTTGAAACCTTCCGCCCACGTTCAGGGTGAGATCATCGTTTTGGAAAATCTCAGCCGCGTGAGCGCGGGTGGTCCAACCCGCCAGCAGCACAACCGCTAACATCCATTTCTGAAATGTTTTCATACATTTCCTCCTGTTAATTTGAACTACTTTTACTTCAAAGCTTTCTACCCACTTCGCTTCCAGTCGCCCAGAAAATATTCAACCCGCCGCCTTACTTCGCCGCGAAGATCACGTCATAATGAACTTCAATCGCATCGGTACAGGTGATCGCAGTCACAACCAATGAGATAGAAGGCGGCGTAATCTTGAAATCAGACATCTTTAATGGTTGAACCCCTTTGAGGTGAATTTGGTTGTCGGTCACGGTGGCGTCAGCGGTCAAAGTGACCGGTTCGGTATCCCCCGCGATGGTCAATGTGCCGGTGGCAGTCAAGCCATAGGTACCGTCCGTGGCGCCGTCAGCCAATTTTTCCTTGGTTAAATCAAAGCGGATCACAGGGTTATCGGTCGCTTTCAACGCCTTGGCGGCGTTGTCATCCAGGCCCGATTCCCTCGATTTGAACATGGCGACAGGTACTACCAGACTCATGGCTCCCACCTTGCCCGCTTTCAAAGCCTTCAGCAAATCGGTTGAAGACCCTTTGACTACCGCCGAACCCTTCAGGGCATGGGCTGTCATTTGATATTTATGAAGGGTTGAATCGCCCTCCATGTATAAGAAGCTTCCCGTTTGCAGGGTCAAAAGCTTCCCCGTTTCGGTCGCGATGCCGTCCACCGGACCCACCGTCTCAGCCGCGGCCTGGTACCAATGGGTTTGATTTTTTTGGAGTTTGTTGCCTCCGCCCGATTGGCTCGAATCATCCGCCCGCACCGAAGTGGCCGCCAGAACCAGAACCGCCATCGCCGCGATTTTCATTTGTGTCATTCGTTTCATAAACTTTCTCCTCCGTGAAATTGACTTCGTACTGATGATTAGAGCAATCGGTGTGCCAACACTTTTTTCGCAAAAACCACTGCTTTTCCAACTTATGACCCGTGTCATATCTAGAATTATGGCGAAGACGCCATAGCGTCCCCGCCACATTCCTCAATTTCATTCGGGGCGTCTCATCAAGAACGGGATCATCCTACGGAAAGAGACAAAATCCATTCATGACCCAGCTCATATTTATGAATTAAAGAACCTTTATGACATTCGTCATACCGCTGAATCTCTTCGATCATTTTGATAATCAAATCGAGTGAATAAACGGAAGTTTGTTTTTGTTGAATAGAGCGATGATGACCTCGGTCATAACTGGTTTTCTCTTTATCGCTTACTGTTTAATTAGAAGTAAGCCTGCAGTGAAAGGATCTGTCATGACAGTAATGACAAAAGAAGAAATCAAAACCAACACGATGAAGGCATTGGTTTATCACGGACCGGGAAAGAAGGCCTGGGAGGAAAAACCCAAAGCGTCAATCCAGAAAAACACCGATGCGGTTGTCCGCATCACCACCTCCACCATTTGCGGCACCGACCTTCATATTATGAAGGGCGACGTTCCCGCGGTGACCGACGGCCGGATTCTCGGTCATGAAGGCATCGGTATCCTTGAGGAAGTCGGAGCGGGTGTGACCGGCTTCAAGAAGGGGGACAAGGTTCTTATTTCCTGCGTGACCTCCTGCGGCAAATGCGATTACTGCAAGAAGAGTATGTATTCCCACTGCCGCGACGGCGGATGGATTTTAGGCAACACCATCGACGGTACCCAGGCCGAATACGTCCGCATTCCCCACGCGGATAACAGCCTCTATCACCTTTCGCCCCAGGCCGACGAGAACGCCTATGTCATGCTTTCGGACATTTTTCCCACGGGATTTGAGTGCGGCGTGGTCAACGGCCAGATCAAACCGGGCGACAAGGTAGCCATCGTGGGCTCTGGGCCCATCGGCATGGCGGCTCTCCTGACAGCCCAATTTTATTCGCCCGCGGAGATCATCATGGTCGACATGGACGAAAACCGGCTTCAGGTGGCCAAGACTTTTGGGGCTACCCAAACCGTCAACAGCGCCGACGGCAAAGCGGTGGAAGCGGTTTTGGCTCTCACCGGGGGAGAAGGCGTGGATGTGGCCATTGAGGCCGTCGGCGTTCCCTCTTCCTTCTTGACCTGTCAGGGCATCATCGCCCCGGGCGGGCGCATCGCCAATATCGGCGTTCATGGCAAACCCGTTGAATTGCATCTGGAAAAGCTTTGGGATCGCAATATCGCTATCACCACCCGCCTGGTCGACACCGTAACCATCCCCATGCTTTTAAAAGTGGTCCAATCGGGAAAACTGGACGCGAAAAAGCTGGGCACTCACAGCTTCAAGCTGTCTGAAGTGGTGGCGGCTTACGAGACCTTTGGCAACGCGGCCAAGGAAAAAGCGCTGAAAGTGATCTTAAAGGGATAAAGTCACGACTTTCACAAAACAATAACCGCCACGCCCTTTGTATTGGGTGGAGGGCTTGGTAGTCTGGAAATTCGAATTTTTGGTTTTGAAAAGGAGTCTTGTTATGGAAAATCTAAGGTCTGACAACCTGATAGATAGTCCTTTGGAAGAAAGGATCAACTCGGCGATCCAGTTGAAGGGAGACCATCTTCGCGCGATCATCCGCGACGAGGATGTTCATCTGTCCGGCGAGGTAAGTTGCAGCGCGGATAAAAAAGAAATTACCTCTTTAGTTGAAAGCTTTCCAGGGATTCGATTCATCACCAATCACATCCGGATAAAACTTCCTGAAGAAAGAAGGCGCGTCGAGCATTTTTAATAATCAGAACTCGGACGTTCTCCGCACGCGCAGATAAACCCGGATTTGATTCGGCTTTTAATATCAGCGTTTATCGTAGTTTCGCATTTTTTTAATTCGTTTGCAAAGTACAGGTTCTTTTAATAATAAATCGAAGTGTTAAAAAAACCGGATCAGCGGGAAGCCTTCCGGTTTTTTATTGTCCGCTAAAAAGATCGGTTCAACATTTCACGCTCAGGGTTTGACTGCCTTTTTGAGAAATCGCGAGACTTCCGCGATCGAGTCTTTGCTAATTTGATGGGCCATGGGAAATTCTTTGAAGACCGGTTTATATCCCGCCTTCTTTAAAGCCTTCAATGTTGTTTGCGTCCATGCTTCAGTCACAATCGGGTCGTTGGTTCCATGTACCATCAGAATAGGAGTATCCAACGGCGCCAGGGCGTGTCCCAAAGTCTGGCTGGGGTACCAGATATATCCGCTCATGCAGACAATCGCCTCAACTTTGCCTTTGTAATTCAGTCCCGCCTCCAGCGACATCACGCCGCCCTGGGAAAAGCCCATCAGGATGATCGGTCTGACATGCCCGGGTTTTTCACCTTCGGTGGAAAAACGGTCCATCAATCCGAATAAATAATCCCGGCTGCGGACCATGTCCTCGCGGCTTTGCGTCCGCAAATCGTACCAGGCATAGGCGTGATCGCCCACCGTCATGGGTCCATCCGGCAAAACATAGCGGCAGGGCGGCAAGTTCATCGCCGCGATCAGAGGAAACAAATCATCCGCGTTGGCGCCCAACCCGTGCAAAATAAAAACCACCGGCGCGTCATCCGAAAGCGCCGCGGGGTCCGTCACCAGACAGCGGTGGTTTTGCACTTGAATTTCCGCAACCGCCGGTTGCCCGGCGACAGGCGCGGCCAGCATTCCCAACCCCGCCAAAAAACCGCACAAACTTAATAGTCGTTTCAACATTTTTCGCCTTTCGTTACCAAACAACTGCTTGCGTGACTCCCCAATATCTTTAATGTTTAAACCAGAATCATTGTTTCGTCTTCCTTGTGCCGATTTATCATAAAAAAATATGGAAATCGGTACTATACCGACCTCTTTAAAACCTTTATAGAAGGTCGGCATGGTTCCCTTTATGCCCTTGGTGGTTAAATAGGTTTTAGGCTATTCAGCCAAAAACACCCGGTAAGTCGCCGGGGCCAAGTTCAAGCTGAAAACCGTCTTTCCCTTTTCGCTCTCGCCGGACACAATTTCTCCCGAAACCAAGTCCGTGAGTTTCGTGAATTTCGAGTCCAGCACCGCCCGAACGGAGGCAGTCTTGCCCCCGGGAGCGGCGAAATTATCCAGAATGAAGCTGTGGTTGTCGTAAACAAACAGTCCCACCTTGGTGGGGCCTTCCAGCCGAACCGGCAGATCGCCCGCGATGGTTTCCCTGATTTTGTCCAGAATTTCAACCGGCAGCCGGTACAGGTCCGCGAAATCGTCCGGAATGGTCAGCACATAGAGGTTGGTCTTGTCGTAGGGACAGCGCAGTAAAAGCGGATAGGCGACCCCATGGGTCTGGGCGGTAGCGATTTCCCAAACGTCATTGGTGGGATAACGCACTTGCGGGATAAGGATGTCCCCTTCGCTTTTAAAAGTGCCACCCTTGATGATGTTAAATTCCCCCGAAAGGGCCTTTCGGTCATAACATTCCACCTCGGCGATTTCATCAAACCGGTGGCCCAGAGCCTTCAGCAGTCCAGAGGTTACGACCACCTTTTCCCCCTTCAGCAAATTGCCCTTGATCTTGTCCACAATCGCCGGGTCAAAGGCCGACGAGGCAGTTAACAAAACCATCGGCGCGTCGGTAGGAAAATTTGGCGTCATCTCCACAGGAATACCCGCCGTACCCAAAAAGTCGTTTAAAAAATCCTCGCCCGAGGAATGAAAAGGTTTATAGCTCAAAAGCCCGATGGGTTTGCCCAGTTTCCCCACAAACCCGTCCACCTTTTGAAAAACGCTTCCCACATAGGCGGTCAGACTGCCCTTCACCGGGCTATGGGGCCCGGCCTTCATGGGGTTTTGAATATCGTGAAAATTAAAGAGGGTAATTTCCCGGGCCCTGGCAAAAAGGGTCAGCCATAACTGCTCGCCATAGCGTTCCTTGTCCCGCCAGCCATACGGGTCCACCCATCCGCCGCCGTTGCAACCGGGTTTGATGTTTTCTAAGTACAGCATCAGGTCGTAGCCCAGGTAGGGCTGAAGATGCTGGTCCGTATGCTCGCCGTCGCGGGTCTCCGTGCCCGTGTAGATGCCGTCAAAAATTTTAGGCTCATCTTCCAGGTTATAACCGCAGTTGGGGAAATGCTCGTACCAGTTGGGATACTTGATGACCATCTTCACTTTGGGGTTCACCCGCTTGGCGGGCCCCACCAGAACGTCTTTTGACACTTCGGCCATCAGGTCCAGCCGAAAACGGGTCCAGCTCTTCTCGCCCTTGGCCCGGATGTCCGAGGGGTATTTGGTGTTGTTGAAAAAGAAATCATCCATGATGATCTCGTCGAAATTTTTGGCCGTGAATTCCACCACGTCCTGAATTTTTTTCCGGTCCGCCGGGTCGGTATAGCAGAGGGAAATGAAAGACGGATAGCCCGTCAGACAGGTGGCGATGCCGCCCGCGGTCTCAACACCCTTCTCTTTAAAGAAAGATTTCGCATCGTCAATCGCCTCCTGATCCGCACGAACCTCCTCCCGGTAGGTTTCCAGGTAAACCTTGTCCACCTTCAGGCCGTCGGTCACCCTGGCCCACTGGGCTTCCAGCCAGGCCCGGTCCTTCATCTTTTCCACGTCGCCGGCCACCACATAAACGGAAACTTTAAAGTTTTCCCGACTGTCCGATGAAGCCCCCGCATAGGCGCGCCGGAAAGACAGGGCGAGGAATAACAGACAGGCAACGGCCAAAAGCGCTAGCGGCAAAGCAAAACTTTTCATGTCAGGCTCCGGGGAGAGGAATGAGTGCCAAAAAGGAATCGAACCCTTTGGCCCGCCCATTGTATGCCTGGACGTCCCCACTGAAACGACAATTTCATTTGAATCGAGCGCGACTTTCTTCCTTTTTTCTACCGCTTTTTTCAAGGAAGAGCGGTAGGAATCGGTGTGGGAGTAGCAGGAATCTCAACCCTGATGGGATCTCTAGGTACGGCCGTCGGATCAAACTGTTCCGGCAGTTTCGCCGCGTCATCCAGCTGCATCGTCAATATTTTGATGGGAACTTCCTTGGTCGTCAGATCCAAAAGATAATCTTGACGGGTGGTAACCCGCCCCGAAACCGCGATCACATCACCCCTCTTGGGGATCGGTTTGAAATAATTGAAAAGAAGGTCGATCCTTATCCGCACGTAATAACTGCTCTTCGGGTTGGGCGTCAACCCCGCGACGACATATTCCATCTCGCCTTGAGGGTCTTCCCGTGGGGGAATGGCGCGGAAAACGTAAAGTTTCCAGACCACATGGTTCCCCGGATCAATCGAGTTGGTTTGCCAAAAACCCTGCCATTGCTGAATGGCCTGTCCCTTTGATACTGGTTGCAAACTATCCGCCAAAACCGGCATGGCCAATAAGCTTAAAACAAAAGCGAAAACAATTTCTTTCATATCTTTCCTCCCGTCGGAACTTTCTTCAATTAAAAGGATAAAGGGTCCCCAGAAGCAAGGCTATGACGGGTGTCATGATTAACCGAATAAACGGGAATTTCAGGGATTAGATACCGTTCCAAAGGAACGATAGAAGGCTCTATGCGACGGGTCATAATCGTCAAGGATGGGCCGGGTTAAATTTTTCCCATGCAAATTCATTTTCCCTTATCAAACGTTTATCAGCTGTTGGAGCCGGGGCCGGTAGTGCTGGTCACCACCGCCTGCGGGGGGCAAACCCAATGTGATGACGATGTCCTGGCACACCATGATGGATTTTGAGCCGCCCCTGATCGGCTTTGTCATGGACAACGCAGGTTATTCATTCGGCATCCTCAGTTCGACCAAAGAATGCGTCATCAATATACCTACGGAAAAATTGGTGAAAAAAGTGGTTGGTTGCGGTAACTCATCGGGGCGAAACGTGGATAAATTCAAACTGACGCCCTCGCGTGCCTCGCAGTAAAAGCGTCTTTGATTAAAGAGTGTTATGCCAGTCTTGAATGCAAGGTGATCGACGCCCGCATGGCGGAAAAGTACAACTTTTTTATTCTGGAAGTCGTCAAGGCCCGGCTGGACCCTTCGGTCAAAAACCCCAAAACCCTCCACCACCGCGGTCACGGAAAATTTATGGTGGCCGGTAAAACCCTCAAGCTGGCTTCAAAAGCCAAATAATTACTACCACACCATAGTTGTCATCGGCATATCCGGCTTTGGGACTTCCCCAGAAAAAAATTAACACTAGAGATAAGGATAGATTACAGTCTAGCCCCTGATATGTATGGGCCCGTCAACCTTCAAGTTCTAGGGTGTTGGCCTTTTCAGGAACCAGCACGACAGAGTCCTGATTCCAGAAGCGCGGCTATTTCCGACGGTTGATCAAACTGATATTCGCGTATTGCCCCAAAGGGCAGGGACGCATGATGACCTGTCGTCGGGAGCTGCCTCGATCTTTGTCCGTGCGTCATGAAAAAGATCTTCATTGCACAAGGGGTCGTCGAGGGTTCTCCGTACCGTGCCACGCTCCTGAAATCAAAACTCTTCCAACTTTTTCTTCTCATCGGATCTATTGCTGATCGGATGGAATCATCTGTCCAATCGCCCAGACAAAACCTGCCAATTCCCGTGCGATGGCCACCACCGCCACCTGGGAACGTTTGTTCCGGCCAATCATCCTCCGAAACTTCAAGTGCAACCATTCGTCGGCTCTTCTCGCCAGGTGTATAATTTCGGCAGGACATCCTTTTCGTCGTTTAGCCATGGTTGGACTCCCCAGGCTTCGCAGTTGATAGGTCCACGCACCCTGAACTAATACCCGCCGGATATGGGCATTTCCGCTTTTGGTAATTCCTCCGCGGTAGACACGGCTCCCCGAACTGTCCTCCCAACTCACCATCCCCGTATATCGCATATAACTGCGGGCGTTCTTGAATCGCCTGAAATCACCGCTTTCCGCCAACAAGGTCATCGCCGTGAGTGTGTTGACACCCTTTAGACATTTCAAATAATCGACTGCTGTTTTATATTTCTCATTTTGTGCCAGCGGTTCAACTTCACGATTCAAATCAGCCAGGTGTGCGTCGATCTCAGCCAAAATCCGGTAATTCGCTCCATAGGTTTTTGTGAGATATTCCAGTTCAAACTTCTGCTGCCTCAACCATTCCCGATGGGCTTGGGTCCAATGCTTGCCGTCCCGATAAACACGGCCCTGCCTGAGCAGGAATTTCAATAACCGTTGACGGGCTCTCAACTGGTTCGCCAGGACATCTTCTCGGACCCGCAACATATCCCGCACCGATTCCTCTTCAGGCGTGGGTACCCGAACTTCCTTCAAATCCTTCATGCGCCAATACCAGGACAGCTTTTCAGCACCCTTTCGATCTGTTTTGACTCGGTCCCCGGGTTTCATCGGCATCCAGGCTGGCGCGATCACCGCACAACGGTGTCCCAATTGAGTAAGCTGCCGATATAAAGCAACCCCCCCAGGTCCGGCTTCATAAACAAATTCCAATGGGGCATGGCGGCGATTGAGTTCCCTTACTTTCTTTTCAATGATTGAAGGCTGGTTTTCAAAGGTTATCGAAGGCTCGGGGCGATCTTTATCCGGTCTCAAAACCGCAATCGTAATCGTTTCCTTGTGAACATCCAGCCCAACCACCGTGTTATTATTTTCCATGGGTCAGCCCTCCGTATGCGGATAGGCTCCTTCACCGGAGCAACCCGCGAATTTTTGATCAGTTGCTATTGATCAAGCTACTACGCAGGTCGCTGGCCCATACATGCTATCTTTGTTAAGCCTTCAAGGCGAAACATAAGTCTTGGGTGTACCAAATCCAAATACTAATAAATGAATTGGGTGCCCCTGTGTCGGCTCAACCGTACGAGACACAAGCTTTGGGTGTGCCAATTTCAAATTTACACCTTCTGCGAACCCACAAGGTGAGCAGTAAGGTTTGGTTGTGGCAACTGCTAAAAAGCAGTTGCCATAAGAAATTGGCACCCTGCGCCGATGATGGACATCTGTCATGCTCGACACAGAACGGGCCAATATGGCCCGTCGTGGACAAGATAACTTCACTTGGGAGATCCATGACGATTACCTTTCTTTATAGATATGACCGCAACAAAAAGCTATCCCGTGACGGATCCTCTCTATCACTTTGATAAATAGTTTTGAAAAATTGTTTCCACAAATCCGATACAAAAACATGATATTCCTCATACCTTTTTTATTCACAGCAGTGCAAGATTTAATCATTCCAATCAGAAGGAAGTACTTATGACATTGTCCAATGAAGAACTAACCCGCCTCATGGCGCAAAGCTTTGGCATGAAAAAATTAATGGAATTGGCCCAGACCATCGCGGCGACCGACGCGACGGTGCTAATCACCGGCGAAAGCGGAACGGGCAAAGAACGTCTCGCCCGTTATATCCATGAACATTCCGCCCACGCCGAAGGGCCATTTATCGCGGTCAACTGCGGGGCGATTACCGAAACCCTGCTGGAAAGCGAACTTTTCGGCCATGCCCGCGGAGCCTTTACGGGATCAACCGGTGACCGGGCTGGCCTTTTTGAGGCCGCCAACGGGGGAACGTTGTTCCTGGATGAAATCGGTGAAATGACACTTTCCATGCAGGTAAAACTTCTTCGGGCTATACAAGAAAAAGAAATACGGCGGGTGGGAGAAAACAAAAGCCGTCCTATCCATGTGCGCATTGTAAGCGCCACCAACAAGGATTTGAAAATTGAAATGTTGGAAGAAAAATTCAGGGAAGACCTTTATTACCGTATCAACGTCGTGGAGTTGGTTGTTCCGCCGCTCCGCCAGCGCCAGGAGGACATCCTCCCGCTGGCCCGGTTTCTTCTCAAGGAAACCTCGGTCCTGATGAAACACCCGGTGAATGAATTAAGCCCCGAAACCGCGGATCAACTACTCCGCTACGCCTGGCCCGGCAATGTGCGCGAACTGGCGAACGCCATGGAGCGCGCGGTGGCGGTGGCCAAAACCAATATAGTGGAATTGGCCGATCTTCCCGCCGAGGTAAGCCTGATACTGCCAGCTGTTACCAATAGGAGGGCCCAGCGGTTTTTAAGGGACGTGGAGAAAGACTGTATTTTAAACGCCCTGGAACAAGCAGGAGGAAACCGGATGAAAGCCGCCGAGTTACTGGATATCGGTGTGGCGACGCTCTATCGAAAGCTCTATTCGTACAAACAGAAACCTATAAAAGAGGCCCTGCCTGAAAAATTAAAAACCCAAACCTTTAAGACTTCGTCCAAAGCTTAATTGTCCAATACCACTGCCCTTCGCAGTACCAACCTGGCCTCTCGGCTCCACTTGCTAACACCCGCTATTTCACCTTTAATACCCTCATGCCCTCGCGCCCCGAAAACAAAATATCCCTGGCCGAAATAGCCCGAAACGCCATGATCAGCCACGATCTGGAGCCCGACTTTCCGCCCCAGGCCCTGGAACAATTAAAAAATATCGGGGGCCCCGCCCAGAGCGACGGCACCCTGAAAGACATGACCTCGCTGTTGTGGTGTTCCATCGATAACGACGATTCCCGCGACTTGGACCAGATTACCGTGGCGGAAAAACTTTCGACCGGCCAAATCCGTATTTGGGTGGCTGTGGCGGATGTGGACGCGGTGGTCGCGCTGAAAAGCCCGCTGGACCTTCACGCCCAGAAAAACACCACCTCGGTCTATACGGGCGTCCAGACTTTCCCCATGCTGCCCGAAAAACTTTCAACTGATCTGACTTCCCTTTCGGAAAACGAGAACCGGGTGGCGGTGGTTATTGAAATGGTGGGGGATGAAACCGGACAAACTTCGGGTTCCCAGGTTTACCGTGCGCTGGTAAAGAACCGGGCCAAGCTGGCTTACAACGCGGTCGGCGCTTGGCTAGAAGGCACCGGTGCCTTACCCCCTGCCGCCGCTAAAGTGCCCGGCATGGATGCACAGCTTCGCCTGCAGGATGAGGCCGCCCAAAAACTACGGGCCCTGCGCCAACAACATGGCGCGCTGGATTTACAGACGCTGCAGCCCCGCCCTGTTACGCAAGACGGCGTCATTACGGGTTTGCAGTTGGAAACCCAGAACCGCGCGGGACAATTAATTGAGGACTTCATGGTGGCCGCCAATGGCGCAACCGCTGTTTTTTTAACCCAGCGTCATTTCCCCACCCTGCGCCGGGTGGTGAAAGTGCCCGAAAGATGGGACCGCATTGTGGCCGTGGCCGCCGAGCTGGGTGAAAAACTTCCCGCCCAGCCCGACTCCAAGGCTCTCGCGGACTTTCTCACGCGCCAGCGCCAAAAAGACCCTCTGCGCTTTCCCGATGTTTCCCTTACCATCGTCAAACTATTGGGCCGGGGCGAGTATGTGGTCGAAACGCCGGGCCAGGCGCCGATGGGACATTTCGGTTTGGCGGTTCGCGATTACAACCATTCCACCGCGCCCAACCGCCGTTACCCCGACCTGATCACCCACCGCCTGCTCAAGGCCGCTTTCGAAAAGAAGGCGCCGCCCTATAGCATCGCCGAACTTTCGGACCTGGCCGGCCACTGCACCCGGCAGGAGAACAATGCCGACAAGGTGGAACGCCAAGTGCGCAAATCCGCCAGTGCGGCCTTTATGGCCAATCGCATGGGGGAATATTTCGATGCTTTGGTGACCGGTGCCGGTGTAAAGGGCACCTGGATAAGGCTTTTAACCCCCCCCGTTGAGGGCAAATTGGTGCAGGGCGCTCATGGGCTGGATGTGGGCGACAAGGTGAGGGTGAAACTGATCACCCTGAACATTGAGCAGGGCTGGATCGACTTCGCGAAGGTTGGCGGCTGATAACTGAGATCGTAGTGTCAAACTGGGGTTTGATTGTCCAATCGGGGTCCCCGCCGTGGACAGGTTCTACGATCATATTCCCCATCAGAAACTCATTTACTCTAAGTTAATTCTATCTTCTTGGGTATCGGGACACGAAACCAGAAGAAAGCTCACTTTCCCATCCGAAACATTTCGCACCTTGTGAGGGATTCCAGCCGGAATAGTTATCCCTTCATGCGCAAAAAGGATTTGGTTACCATCTTTTACTTGAATCGTAAGGTGACCTTCCAAGCAATAAAAAAACTGGTCTGATTTTTGGTGTAGGTGTTTTGTTTCCGCGGATCCAGCCGGCATCGATTCTACGATCACAGTAAAATTATTTTCATTCTTAAGTCGCCATCCATCGCAATCATTCCCCCATTTATAATGAGCGGCGTTTTCCTTAGAAACCTTTTCCGGCATACGATCCTCTTTTAATTGGTTATTTTGTTGTCCACGACGGGTCCCCGTCGTGGACAACCATACACATTCTTCAGATTCAAAAAACAAACCATTCAGTTGATTTTGTAATGTTATAAGACTCGTTCCCATCACTACGCAAATGGAGTAAGAGTGCCAAGCCCGTAGAAAATAGGATCTCAAGGTCGAAAGAAGGCAAAACCTTCAATCTTTTAATTTTTTTGCCAAGCTGAGTCAGCAACTTTTTGGCAGCCTCAATACCACCACAACGTTCCTGATTGATAGTGACCTCGCACTCTATAGAAATTCCAACATCTTCATAAAAATTAAGCTGAAATTCGAATTCCCCAACAGCAACCTGAATAAGCTGTAAGTTCTCTAAAAATTTCAATTCAGACTCAATTGGTTTTGAACCTATCATTTAACCACCTCAAAATCCTTCCCACATCAGACAGCGCCTTCTTGATATCCCGACCCTGTCCATTACGGGTCTCCGTCGTGGACAATAAATTCACTCGATTTTACCCGCTTCACGATTGATTTCGTCGTTGAAAAGTGGTCAAAACGAGAGTCGTTAAAATCACTTTGATAGCTATCCACCCACAACCCGTTTAAAACGACCTTTCTCCCTCTCGGGATGGGTACGTATCTTGCTTTTAATAACCGGTTGATCCATCAAACTTAAAGGAATTAAAAATGGAAAATTCACAAGAAGAAGCCACTAAAAAATGCCAATGTGGTTGCGGTTGCCAATGTCATAACAAATGCGGTATGGGCAAGATGGGCGGTTGCGGTTGTGGGGGATTTTTGAAGGGGTTGTTCGTGGGCGTGGTGCTCTTCGGTCTTTTCATCTGCTTATCGGATCATTTTTGCAAGCGTCAGATGGATTATTGCAATATGACCGGTTCATCAATGATGCATGACATGCAACCCGAATCCCAAACGACGAATAAATAATCTTGTCTCAGTCGCGGGTTTCACGGAGGAAACCGAATAGGTGACGCCCCTTTGGTCTGGCGTTTATTTCACCCTCGGCGGCGGGGTGCGGTTTTAAAAAATAAAAAACTTTTTAAAATCCGGATTTTTCACCTATTCGATTCACTTCTATGATCACTATCATCAGAAGACCCCTTTTCCCCTGTCCAATCAGGGTCCCCGTCGTGGACAAGCCGTTTTACCAAATAATGATTCCGGCGTATAAATAAAAAAGGCCCGGTGGGAGAGCCGGACCTTTTTTAACTTGATTACTTTTAAAATAAACCGCCAAGACCCTTTCGAAACAATCTTTCTTATTGGCTCAATTGTATGACGCCACAGGCAACCCTTGCGCCCGCGTTCCCGGTGGGCTGGGTCTTTTCGTCATCCAAAGCCGCGTGGACAATAACCGCCCTATCCACAATGGAGTACTCTCCTGAAAGTTGGATAATTTTATCCTTGAATTTAAATTTTGCGTGGCCGCTCGCATCCGCAGAAATATTGCCTAAATCGCCCATATGGCTTTTGGTGCTATTGGGAGGGCCATGTTCCTGTTGAGTGGGGTTAAAATGCCCACCGGCTGAAGCCGCGTCAGGAGCGGAGCAATCCCCCTTATCATGGATATGAAAACCATGCTTTCCCGGCGTTAATCCCGTGACATTACCTTCCACAAGTACGTAATTTTTGATTTGAGTGAACTTAACCCAGCCGCTTACCTGGCTGCCCGAAGCCGGCGACAAAGTGCACATCGCCGTCAAGGGCACCGCCGTCACGACGGGCGTGGATGCCGTTGCGTCTGTAGCGACGGTTATTGGCGCCCCGGCCATTTCCTCCGCGCTGACAACCCCAGTTGAAAAAATCAGCAGCAAAGACAAAACTATTTTTTTCATTTGAACTATACCTCCTTGAATTTTTACACTAAAGCAAAACGGGATCAGCTGAATCAAAATGTGGTGTTGAAAACACCAAGAACTTCCTGGCTGTGGCCATCCGGGTTGACCGTTGCGAAATACTTTTTGATCTTTCCTTCCTTGTCAATCACCGCCGTCACCCGGCGGCTCATGTTTTTTTCCGGGTTGAAGGCATCGTAGGCCTTGGAAACCGCGCCGTCCGGATCGGTTAAAAGCGGGAAGTTTAAATTGAACTTTTTGCTGAAGGCATCGTGGCTTTCCAGGTTATCCGTGGAAATACCAAGAACCACCGCGTCCTTCGCCAATATTTTGGAAATGTCATCCCGAAAATTGCAGGCTTCCTTGGTACAGCCCGGCGTGTCGTCTTTGGGATAAAAATAAACGATGACGTTTTTCTTACCCTTGAAACTGGAAAGTTCAACGGTGCTTCCATCAACCGCTTTGAGCTTAAAATCCGGGGCCGGACTGCCTGCTTGAAGTGGCATAACACTCTCCTGAATTAATTTGGTTGCGCCACATTAGATCGGGGTGCAGGCGAGAATCAAGAGAGTGAGGCCAACTATGATCAAATATATCGAGTGCTATCAAATTGATAAATCAGCGCTATTTAAAATGGTTTTTCCTGTCCAATGCGGGTCCCCGTCGCAGACAGCTTCAAATCCATTAAACTTCGTCCGATGTGTAAGTGCGCCAAGCTAAATCTGGACAAGGAGGAAGTCTAGGGACTGAAACTTTGTAGAGGAACCCAGCAGGTAAATAATCCTGTCCGGCAAAGCAGGCCAGCAGCCGGAACCGAGTTTTGTGCGAG
>Ga0209483_1001025_pt1 | contig 22247 bp, 19 predicted proteins | sample NGEPerA_FD_184508 | JGI IMG/M metagenome (GOLD analysis project Ga0209483, IMG submission 184508) | Arctic peat soil microbial communities from the Barrow Environmental Observatory site, Barrow, Alaska, USA - NGEE PermafrostL2-A... | ecosystem: Environmental > Terrestrial > Soil > Wetlands >... | reverse complement strand
TCCGCGGACTACATCAAGGCCAGCGGTCTTATCGGCCGCAACAGATAGGCCGGACAAAAGACTGCACCCGACCAAGCTTCCAGATCGTCAAAGAAAATCCTTGCAATGCAGGGGCCGTCCACAAAAGGACACTACCCGGGATTTTCGATCCTTGCGTTGGAACTGAAATTCGATCGATGGCAGGTGGTCGGAGTTTACAGGTCCAAGCACGATATTCTTGGCGAAAAACGAACCTTCGAGGGCACCTCTAAGATAGGTGATGGTTTGGTGCTGCTGTTCCATAAGCAGATCGTCCATCGACTGACAGCCCGCGAGCAGAAGCACAAATGGCAAAACAAGCCGGCGCATCATTTCTGCTTCGCCGCCACGACCATGTAGTTCACATCGGTATCGCGGGAGAGGTGCCAATCCCAGCCGAGCGGGTCGAAGGCGATGCCCTGCGTTTTCAACATGTTGAGCCCCGCATCCTCAAGCATCGCGCGAAGTTTGTGTGGTTCGACGAATTTGTTCCAGTCATGCGTGCCGGGCGGCAGCCAGCCGAGAATGTATTCGGCGGCGACTTTTGCCAGCGCCAGCGCTTTCAGCGTCTTGTTGATCGTGGCGACGAACATCAAGCCACCCGGCGCGATGAGCCCAGCGCAGGACCCAAGATAGCCCCGAAGGTCTGCCACATGCTCGACCACCTCCATGTTGAGAACAACGTCGAACGTCCGTCCCCCAGCGACTAGGGCCTCGGCATCGGACGCGCGGTAGTCCACGATCACGCCGGTCTCCGCGGCATGGGTCATTGCCGTGCCGATGTTCTTTTCGGATGGGTCCACTCCGGTAACCTGAAACCCCATTCGCGCCATCGGCTCCGAAAGCAGACCGCCGCCGCAGCCGATATCCAGCAGCTTGAGCCCTTCGAAAGGGCGCAGTGATTTGACCTCGCGGCTGAAGTGCGCTGCCACCGTATCGCGGATGAATTTGAGCCGGATCGGATTGAATTTATGCAGCGGCGCGAACTTGCCTGCTGGGTCCCACCACTCGGCGGCCATCTTCGAGAATTTCTCGATCTCTGCGGGATCGACGGAGGCTGCGGCGCTGGTCATGGCCGATATTCTACAATTAGAAACATGATGAGGCGAATGGTGCGTTGAGCCGCACCGCATCGCCGTCTATGTATCGTTCAGACTGGTTTTCGGGCACTCGGTAAACATGGCCAAGATCGTGATGAAGTTCGGCGGCACGTCGATGGCCGATCTCGACCGCATCCGCCATGTGGCGACGCTGGTGAAGGCCGAGGTCGATCGCGGAAACCAGGTGGCCGTGGTCGTTTCCGCCATGGCGGGCGAGACCAACAAACTGGTCGGCTGGGTGCGCGAACTGTCGCCGCTCCACGACGCGAGCGAATATGATGTGGTGGTTGCGGCCGGGGAACAGGTCACGGCGGGCCTGTTGGCCGTGGCGCTGGCAAAGATCGGTGTTTCGGCACGTTCCTGGATGGGCTGGCAGATTCCGATTCGTACATCCCCTGTCCATGCGTCGGCCCGCATCGAGTCTCTGGACGGAACGGCATTGAATGAGCGCCTGGCGCAAGGGCAGGTCGCGGTCGTGGCCGGGTTTCAGGGTATCGCGTCGGACAACCGGATTTCGACGCTCGGCCGCGGCGGCTCCGACACCAGCGCGGTCGCGGTCGCGGCCGGCATCAAGGCCGACCGCTGCGACATCTATACCGACGTGGACGGCGTCTATACGACCGACCCGCGCATCGTCGCCAAGGCGCGGCGGCTCGAGCGTATTTCGTTCGAGGAAATGCTCGAAATGGCCTCGTTGGGTGCGAAAGTCTTGCAGACGCGCTCGGTAGAAATCGCCATGCTCCATCGCGTGCCCGTTCGCGTTCTTTCAACCTTCGATCCCGAAGCGGGTGGCACACTTCTGTGCGATGAGGATGACATCGTGGAAAAGAAACCAGTCAGTGGCATTGCCTATTCGCGTGATGAAGCGAAAATCACGCTTCACCGCATCGACGATCAGCCGGGCATCGCGGCCAAGATTTTCGGACCTCTGGCCGATGCCGGCGTGAACGTAGATATGATTGTCCAGAACGTCTCGCCGGACGGCAAGAAGACAGACCTGACCTTCACGGTCAGCCGCAACGATTTGCAGAACGCGCTCGCCGCCATCGAACGCGCGCGCGATATCATCTCCTATCGCGATATCACGTCAGCGGCGGATGTGGCGAAGATCTCCATCATCGGCATCGGCATGCGCGCCCATCCCGGCGTGGCGCAGACCATGTTCCGCACGCTGTCGGAAAAAGGCATCAACATTCAGGTGATTTCGACGTCGGAGATCAAGGTAAGCGTGCTCATCGCAGAAGAATACGTGGAGCTTGCCGTGCGCGCGCTGCATTCGGCGTATGAATTGGACGCGGCTTAAGGAGTAACGAATGCCCAGCATCGGCGCCGGCGGTCCTCGTGTTCTGCTGCGGCGCCTGCGCGAAATCATGGCCGAGCAGGTGAGTGCGCAAACGCGACTCGACAAGCTCGTGATGCTGATTGCCGCCAACATGGTGGCAGAGGTCTGTTCGATCTATCTGCGGCGTGCCGGCAATGCGCTCGAACTCTTTGCAACTGAAGGCCTCAACCGCGCCGCCGTCCACGCCACGCGGATGCGCGAGGGCGAAGGCCTTGTCGGCCTCGTTGCCGAGTCCGCCGAGCCGCTAAACCTGAGTGATGCGCCGGGGCATCCGCGTTTCGCCTATCGGCCGGAGACCGGCGAAGATCCGTATCGTTCGTTTCTTGGCGTCCCCATCGTGCGCGGCGGGCAGGTCTATGGCGTGCTCACGGTACAGAACCGCGCCGCCCGTCTCTATGACGAAGAAGAAGTGGAGGCGCTGCAAACTGTCGCCATGGTGCTGGCCGAAGTAGTCGCGCATGGTGGTTTGTTCGACATCGCGGAACTAGATGAACCGGAGCTGCGCGCCGACCGGCCACGCGCGTTTACGGGCGATGGATTGTCCGAAGGTGTCGCCATCGGTCACGTCGTGTTGCATGAGCCGCGCGTGCGGGTGGACCGCCTGATCGCCGACGACCCGGTCGTCGAATTGAAGCGGCTCAATGAGGCGCTCGAGAAGATGCGCCTTTCCGTCGATGACATGCTGGATTCGAGCGAACTTGATCTGTCGGGCGATAGCCGAGAAGTGATCGAAGCTTATCGGCTCTTCGCGCAGGATCAGGGCTGGCGCAACAAACTGGTCGATGCCATCCGCACCGGCCTTACGGCCGAAGCGGCCGTCGAACGCGTGCAGGACGAGTTGCGTCTGCGCACCATGCGTATCGAAGATCCCTATATGCGCGAGCGGCTGCACGATCTGGAAGATCTTGCGCGTCGGCTGCAACGCCATCTGACCGGCGACGGTGCAATGCAGGATTTGCCGAAGGATTCGGTGGTGGTCGCCCGCGCGATGGGCCCTGCCGAACTGCTCGACTACGGCCGCGACCGTTTGCAGGCACTGGTGCTGGAAGATGCAGCGCCGACTTCGCATGTCTCCATCGTTGCCCGCGCCATGGGTCTGCCGCTGATCGGCAGCGTGGAAGGGCTGGCGGATACCGCGCGCGCAGGCGATCTCATCGTCGTCGACGGCGAAACGGGCGAGGTGCAGTTGCGGCCGTTGCCGGACATCGTCAGGACTTTCGAGGCCCGCAAGATATTGCGTGAGCAGCGTGTCGCGGAACTGGCCACCGTTCGCGATCTGCCCGCGATCACCAAGGACGGCGTGCGCATCGAACTGATGATGAATGCGGGCCTGCTGCTCGACATGCCCAATCTGGAAGCCTCCGGCGCCGACGGCATAGGCCTGTTCCGCACGGAACTGCAATTCATGATAGGCGAGAGTATGCCGCGGCTCTCGGACCAGATCGCGTTTTACAGAAAAATCATCGAGGCGGCCGGCGAGAAACCCGTCGTGTTCCGCACGCTGGATCTGGGTGGCGACAAGATTCTTCCCTATGGCCGCTGGGAGCGCGAGGAAAATCCGGCGCTCGGCTGGCGCGCCATTCGCATCGCGCTCGATAGACCGGCGCTGCTGCGCTATCAGGTGCGCGCGCTCATTGGCGCATCCGCCCATCGCGTCCTGCGCATTTTGCTGCCGATGATCAGCGACGTGGCGGAATTCAATGTCGCCCGTTCGTTGATCGACCGCGAGATCGAGCGGGCGCGCCTGCTGGGTTTGCCGCAGCCGCGGCAGATTCTCGTCGGCGCCATGCTCGAAGTACCCGCGCTGATGTTCATGCTGCCGCAGATTCTGCGCAGCGCCGATTTCGTCTCGATCGGCTCCAACGACCTCATGCAATTCATCTTCGCCACGGACAGGACCAATCCGCGCGTTGCCAAGCGCTATGATCCGCTAAGCCCGCCTGCGTTTTCGCTGATCCGGCAGATCGTGCACAGCGCCGCCGAAGCCGACGGCAATGTCTCCATGTGCGGTGAACTCGCAGGCAAACCATTGGAAGCGATGGCGCTGATCGGACTAGGCCTTCGGACACTCTCCATGCATCCGGGCAATATCGGACCCATCAAAATGATGATCCGCAGTTTGGACACACGCGAGATTGGAGAATTCGTCGACAGAATGTGCGGGCGGATCGATCACAGTCTGCGCACGCGACTCACCGCATTCGCAGCAGAGCGTGGAATCCTCGTCAAATGAGCGTGATCCCCGCCATTTGCACGTGAGCAAGCCAGTTCGTGGGTGATTTCTGCTTATACGAGATGACAAATCCCGTTCCAATTTACATCGTTGACCGGGCGGAGAGAAACATTTGCGTATTCAAACTATTGCGCTGTTAGCGACAGGCGCGATTCTGACATTTGGTAGTTTCGCCGTAGCGAATCCTGCGGTTGCGCCGACGCAGGTTTCAGTCAACTCCGGAAACGATCTGGATGCGATTGTGTGCAAATTCCTGGATGCGCTAACCGGCACGCGCATCGGAAGGCGCCGCATGTGCCGTACCAACCGCGAGTGGGCTCAGGAAGAACATAACGACCAGGACGAACGGGTTAAGGGTCAAATCTGGGCCAGCGAGGCGATTATCTCGCGGCATTAATGCCGCGGATTGCCATTGGCGGCAGGCCGAGAGGATGCCATCCGTGTGCTCGCGGCAACGGTTTTGAACAACTTTTGTGAATGTCCTTCCGGTTCAGCTTGCGCTAAAGGTCGGTCCCGGGCCAAGTTGGGCTGTGGAAATGTCGAAGGAGAGTCCGTTGCGTGTTCACGTTTTGGCGCTTTTGGCCGCCAGTACCCTTTTTGCGTTGGGCAGTTCTGCGATAGCTGAGCCTACGGCCTCGCCGGCGGAGTCTGTCGCGTCCGAACGTGACCAGGATGCCATTTCTTGCAAATCGTTGGCTCCGCCCACGGGAACCAGACTCGGTGCACGACGCGTCTGCAAGACAAATCGCGAGTGGGACGAGGAGCGTCGCGAGGAAGCCGCTGATCTTGCCAAGATGCAGGTACAGCTCGCGCCGCCCGGTGGACATTGAGCCGAGACGCGCTGACACGCTGATCGGACGTTCTTAAAGGCAGTCGGCCGCCGTATCCGAATTCGGCGCGCGACACTGGCGCGACCAAATTTTCGTAATTTACTGGCTCGCGGACATCGTTTTCGTTGTCCCGCGGGCCCGTATTTCCTATACAGTTCTGCGGGGCGAACGCGCCATTATCGCGCCGCCCAAAGCAGGACCGCCAAATTTCGATGACCAAAGTGACCCATCTCACGCTCGACGAAGGCGGAGGCCTCAACCGCCGCCGCATTCATCTGCGTGAGATTTCCGGCGACGCGGAAACCCCTCTGGAAACCGTCGGACAGGATTTGCGGGCCGCTCGCCTGCGCCGGGGCGACGATCTGGCCTCGGTCTCCCGATACCTGAAGATTCGTAAGGATCACCTTGAAGCGATTGAGGAAGATCATTTTGAGCTTCTGCCCGGCCGGGCCTATGCCGTGGGCTTCCTGCGCTCCTATGCCGACTATCTGGGTCTGGACCCGGTTCATTGCGTCGAGCGCTACAAGCTGGAAATCGCTGGCCGCGGCGAAGCGGCTCCGATTCCGGCGTCTTCGGGCGAGACAATGGATGAAGGCAGGCTGCCACACGGCTGGCTTGTTATTGCGGCTGTCGTGCTCGGTCTGTTTGTCTTCGGGGCCTATCACTTGGCGACCTCAGCCGATTCGCTGGTAAACCAGCCCGTTGCCGCCGTTCCGGCGCAGATCGCTCCGAGGCCGCCAGCAGTCGCCCAGAAGCCGAAACCGGCCCCCGTGCAAGTTCAGGCGCCGACGACGCTTGCAACCGCGCAAGCCCCTGGAACGGCTTTGCCGTCAACGCTTCCCGGCCAGTTGCCGACGACGTCCGATAGCGCCGCCGCACCGGCTGCCCTGCCGCAAGGCCAAGTTTACGGTGCCCAGAACAAAGGCGCGCGCGTCATTCTTCGCGTGAAGTCGGCGACACGCGTGCTGGTTCAGGGGCCCGACGGACGCATCTTTATAAATCGGGCACTGGAGCCCGGAGACACCTACCAGGTTCCGCTTGTCCCCGGAGTCACACTGACGACGCCCAACGGTGAGGGCGTGGAGGTGGATCTCGACGGCCAATCGATGGGCACTGCATCGCGCGATGGCGATGTCACCGAGGCGTTGCCCCTCGATCCACAATCGGTTTTCGATCGCGCCAACAGCGGTAACGCAGGCTGAGCGGCCTATGAGCCTCAGAGCCTATCGCGATATTCACCGCCGCAAATCACGCAAGATTCGTGTCGGCAAGATTGAAGTTGGTGGCGACGCACCGATCTCTGTGCAGAGCATGACCAACACGGTGACGAGCGATGCGCGCGCCACCATCGATCAGGTGCGCGCACTGGAAGAGGCAGGCGCCGACATCGTGCGCGTGTCGTGTCCGGATGAGGAATCCACAGCGGCACTGAAGGCAATCGTAAAAGCTTCGCAAGTACCGATCGTTGCCGACATCCATTTTCACTACAAACGCGCCATCGAAGCGGCGGAAGCGGGCGCGGCCTGCCTGCGCATCAATCCGGGCAATATCGGAAATGCGAAGCGCGTGGCCGAAGTCGTGAAGGCGGCCAAAGATCACGGCGTCTCCATGCGCATTGGCGTCAATGCCGGATCGCTGGAACGCGAGCTACTGGAAAAATACGGCGAGCCGTGTCCCGAGGCGATGGTGGAAAGCGCGCTCAACCATGCGCGCATTCTCGAAGACAACGACTTCCGCGAATTCAAGATCAGCGTGAAGGCATCCGACGTGTTTCTGGCTGTCGCCGCCTATCAGCAATTGGCAGATGTTTGCGATTATCCGCTTCATCTGGGAATCACCGAAGCCGGCGGGTTGATGAGCGGCACCGTGAAATCGTCCATCGGCATGGGCATGCTGCTCTGGAGCGGCATCGGCGACACCATTCGCGTGTCGCTATCCGCTGATCCGGTGGAGGAAATCCGCGCCGGTTTCGACATTCTGAAATCGCTGAATTTGCGCCATCGCGGCGTAAACATCATTTCGTGCCCGTCCTGCGCCCGTCAGGGCTTCAACGTGATCCAGACGGTGCAGATTCTCGAAGACAGGTTGAAACACATCGCCACACCCATGACGCTCTCGATCATCGGCTGCGTCGTGAATGGGCCAGGCGAGGCGCGCGAGACCGACATGGGATTTACCGGCGGTGGCGCGGGCGGCTCGGCCGGCATGGTCTATCTGAACGGCAAGCCGGCCTACAAACTTGAAAACACCAAGCTCGTCGATCACGTCGTCGCGCTTTGCGAGAAAAAGGCCGAAGAGATCGAAGCCGGGCGCGGCAAAGTTCTCGAACCGGCGCTTTAGCGATGCGCATTTCCATAATTGTCATGGCCCGGCTTGACCGGGCCACCCAGTCAGCGCACGTCCGCGCGCTGATAGACTCGTTTCATCTGAATGGCCCGCTTTTGCGGCCCACGACAGGTTAGAAATGATCCCTCGGTCCAAACTCGAACGCCTGCGCGATCGATTTCAAGCGATTGAAGCGGAGCTTTCTTCAGGGACAGCGGGCGCCGCTTTCGTCAAACTTTCGAAGGAGCATTCCGAGCTCGCGCCAATAATTTCGGTGATCGAGGAATATCGCGACACGGCGAATGAACTGGAGGGCGCGGAAGCCCTTATCGCCGATCCGAAGACCGACCCAGAAATGCGGTCTATGGCGGAAGAAGAACGTGCCGAACTTAAGCAGCGCTTTGCCAAACTGGAACACGATCTTCAGATACAGTTGCTGCCGAAGGATGCGGCGGACGCCTCGTCCGCCATCGTGGAAATTCGTGCGGGAACCGGCGGCGACGAAGCGGCGCTGTTCGCGGCCGACCTTCTGGAGATGTACACCCGTTATTGCGCGTTGCAGGGTTGGAAAACGGAACTGATGTCGATCACGCAGAGTGATCTCGGCGGCATCAAGGACGCCGTGCTGGAAGTGGTTGGGCAGGGCGTTTACGCCAAGCTGAAATTCGAGAGCGGCGTGCATCGTGTGCAGCGTGTTCCCGTCACCGAGGCGAGCGGGCGCATTCACACCTCGGCCGCGACCGTTGCGGTTCTGCCCGAAGCGGAAGACGTAGACATCGTCATCGAAGACAAGGATTTGCGCATCGACGTCTATCGCGCGCAGGGTGCGGGCGGGCAGCACGTCAACAAAACCGAGAGCGCGGTACGTATCACCCATCTGCCCACCGGCATCGCGGTGGCTCAGCAGACCGAAAAATCGCAGCACAAGAACAAGGCGCACGCGATGAAGCTGCTGAAGGCCAAGCTCTACGACATGGAGCGCGAGCGCGTGGACAGCGCGCGCGCCGCCGACCGCAAGAGCATGGTCGGTTCCGGCGACCGCAGCGAGCGCATTCGCACCTACAATTTCCCGCAAGGCCGCGTCACCGACCACCGCATCAACCTGACGCTTTATAAGCTCGACAAGATCATTTCCGGCGATGAACTCGGCGACATTGTCGGTGCGTTGGTGCAACAGGATCAAGCCGACCGCCTGGCGGAATTGGGTTCCGACGACGCATGAGCATCCGCTCGGACGCACTGGCGCGTGGCGTCGAACAGTTGAAAGCGGAAGGCAGCGCATCCGCGCGAGTCGATGCGCGGGTGTTGCTGGCACACGCGATGGGTATCACGCCGTCGCAGATACTCACGACGTCGCACCCGCCGACGGACAGTGAACTCAAATCCTACGATGCGCTGCTGGCCCGGCGCGCGGCATACGAGCCGGTCGCGTATATCACCGGTCACAAGGAATTCTGGAGTCTGGATTTTGAAGTCGGGACCGGCGTTCTCATTCCGCGGCCCGATTCCGAAACACTGGTCATGCAGGCGCTGACCGAATTTCCGGATCGCGATGCGCCGCTTCAGGCGCTTGATCTGGGAGCCGGCAGCGTCGCCATCCTGATCGCTTTCCTGCATGAGCGGCCTCACGCGTTTGGGCTGGGGATCGAGCAGTCGCGAGAGGCCATGATTTGGGCGCGGAAGAATATCGAGCGTCACGGCCTCGAATCACGCTGCGCGCTGCAGGGCGATGATTGGCTGTTGCTGGACGACCGGAGGTTCGACGTGATCTTTTCCAACCCGCCCTACATTCCGAGTTCCGACATTGATTCGCTGGAGCTCGATGTGTCCCGTTACGAGCCGCGCGTGGCGCTAGATGGCGGACCGGATGGCCTGGACGCCTATCGCGCACTGGGCCCGCTCATCGAGCGCGCGCTGAAACCCCATGGGCGCGCCTTTATCGAAATCGGACAGGGCCAGCAGGACAAAGTTCCCGCGCTCCTGGAAGCGGCCGGGTTGCACATGTTGCGGCTGGCGTCAGATCTGGCTGGAATCCCGCGCTGTGCCGTGGTGGCGCAGCCCTGAAAATACACGAAAAAGCCCTTGGAATGCCGGACCCGAATGGTTAGGTTCGATCGATAGGGGAGTCAGGAGCCCCGCCGGTATCTGCGCATTTGAAGCGGAGGCCGGGCAGGCCATTGGGGTGGCCAGTCGCGGATTGTCGCGCCGGTTCCTGCAAAAGCGGAAAGAAAGCTCTGCGGTTCATGCGGCAACCACATGCCTCTTTGGGCATGAGCGATTTTGACAAGGCGGCGCACCGCATGCGCGCACGCGTAGAAACGATGAAACACGAAATGACACACGACATCACAAAGGGGCACCAGTGAAACGCTCTCGCGGACGCGGCCGTCGGCCTCAACACAGCAATAACAACAATCATAGTGGCGGCAGTGGTGGTGGTGGTGGCAACCACAACAACAACCCGAACCGGAACTACGATTCGAGCGGACCGGAAGTCAAAATCCGCGGCTCAGCGGCGACGGTTTATGAGAAATACTTGCAGCTCGCGCGCGATGCCAACGCATCTGGCGACCGCGTGATGGCGGAGAATTATCTCCAGCACGCCGAACACTATTATCGCATTCTGGCGGCGCAGCAGGCGCAGCAACAGCAATATCAGGCGCAGCAGCAGCAATACGCGCAGAACAACGGCAACAACAATAATAATAACAATGCCAACAACGCTAATAACGGCAACGCGAATGGCGGCCAGTATCGCGGCCCGAACGGACAGGGCGACCAGCCCTTCCCGCAGGAAGGTCAGCCGCAAGGCCCATCCTTCTCCCTCAACGAAACCGAAAACGAGGGCGAAGAAGAACCCGCCGAGTAGGTTGCGACGAATTTGATTTTCAACCGCGCGGGGTTCATGCTTCGCGTGGTTTTGTTTTTTCCGATGCGGGCATTCGCCCGGCAGAACAGGTTGCCGCCATGAAGGGGCTCATCAGCAACTGATCCGTCGTCTTCGTTCACGAAGACAGACCGGATAACCACGCGCTGCTTTTGCGCGCGTGGCCGCGTTCCCCTGTTCATTCGGAGATTCCCTGTGCGGAAATTCATTCCGTCCGGCGCGCTGTGGGCGAATGCCGGATTCATGCGGCTCTGGGCTGCTCAGACCGTTTCATCCTTCGGCGCACGCAATGCCCGCGAAGGTTTCGCCATGACGGCGATCCTGATTATCCACGCCACGCCGTCGGAGCTTGGCGTGCTGACGGCACTGGCGCGCGGCCCGGGCGTTGTTGTCGGTCTTGTCGCCGGTGGCTTTGTCTATCGCAGCAGCCGAAGACACGTGATGATCGGTTCCGATCTGGCGCGTGTGGCGCTGATCCTCCCGTTCGCGGCGTGGCTGCATGTGCTGACCATGGTGCAGCTCTGTATCGCCGCCGCGTTGGTCGGAGGCGCCAGCGTGCTGTTCGAGATCGCGGACCATGCCTTCCTGCCGTCACTGATCGATCGCGAACTGCTGCTGGACGGCAACGCCAAGCTCAGCACGACAGATGCTATTGCCGAAATCGGCGGGCCCGCTCTCGCGGGTACGTTGTTCCAGCTCTTCACGGCGCCGTTCGCGATGCTGGGAACTTCGATTACATACCTCGTGTCGGCGGCGTTTCTCTTTGTCGTGCCCGCGCGCGAGCTTCCGCCGGAAAAGCCGTTGCGGAAACCGCGCTGGCATCGCGATGTTGCCCAAGGTTTCCACGCGATTATGCACGAACCGCTGGTGCGACCGCTGCTCGGCCTGACGGTCGTGTTCACGCTGTTCAGCGCCTTCTTCGGCCCGCTCTATCTTCTCTACGGCCTCAAGGTGCTGGGATTATCTCCGGCGCTGATGGGCCTCACCATCGCGATGGGCGGCGTGGGTGCACTGTTCGGCGCGACACTGTCGAACACGATCTCCCGGCGCATCGGCATTGGGCCCACGGTGTGGGGCTGCTGCTTCGTCTACACCGCTTCGCTGCTTCTGGTGCCGCTGGCGCATGGGCCGCTGTGGCTCGCGACGGCAATGCTGATGCTGGCGCAGCTTGGCGGCGACGGTTTCGCCATCGCCTTCATGATTCCGCTGACGAGTCTGCGGCAGGCGGTTTTGCCGCCGGCGATCCTCGGGCGCACGGCGGCACTTTTCTGTGCGGTCAATGGCGGCGTGACGGTACTGGGCGCGATTCTGGGCGGATTGCTCGGCGGCTGGATCGGCATCCGCGAGGCATTGCTCCTGGCGGTGGCGGGTATGAGCGCGGCGCCGCTGTTCGTTCTGTTCTCGCCGGTGCGGACACTGGACAAGATTCCGAAGAGAAGGGCATAGCGATGCGACGATGTGCCAGTTTCTGGGTACTGACGAGCTTGTTCGTTGTTGCTGGCCTATCGGGCGCTGGGCTGAGTATTCTGATGCCTGCGAGATTAGATGGTGCGATAGATGAGTTCTGCAAAGCAAAAATCAGGCATTGAATCGCAGACGCTCATCGCCGTGCGCGATGTGAGGGCGAGCAGCGATTGGTACGCGAAGCTGCTTGGTGCGGACGCGCTTCCCGAACACGAACATCGCGACACCTATGACCGGATCATGTCATCGGGCCGATTGATCCTTCAGCTCCACGCGTGGGATGAGGAGGATCATCCGAACCTCGTCAATCGCACGGCTGCACCGCCGGGTCATGGAGTGGTGCTCTGGTTCCAGCTCGACGATTTCGATGCAGCGGTGGAGCGGGCGCGCGCGGTGAAGGCGGAGGTGATCGAGGAACCGCACGCCAATCCGGCGCCCCAGCACCGGGAGATGTGGCTCCGCGACCGAGACGGGTATGTCGTCGTGATCGCCAGCCCGGACGGCGAAGCTGCATCGTAACCGCGGGAAATCTGCCCGCAATTCCAGCCTGCCGGCTCTTGAAGAGTACGGACCGGGAACCCAGATATTCTGCAGGGAACCGTGCCCGTCCGGGGCGGTATTCTATTCACATGAGACTCGGCTCGGCCGCCTGAAAGGGGGACGATCCGCGGGCTTGAGAGGTAAGAATGGACATTCAGAAATTCACGGAGCGCGCGCAGGGCTTCATCCAGTCAGCGCAGGGACTAGCCCTCCGCTCCAATCATCAGCAAATGCTGCCGCAGCATCTTCTGAAGGTGCTGATCGACGACGAGGAAGGCCTGGCCGCGCGGCTGATCAAGGCCGCCGGCGGCAAGCCCGTCCAGGTGCGCGAGCAGAACGAGTTGGCGCTGGCCAAGATGCCGCGCGTCGAAGGCGGCAACGGACAGGTCTATCTCGCGCCCGAAACGGCGCGGTTGCTCGATGCGGCGCAGGAGGCCGCGAAGAAGGCGGGCGATTCTTTCGTCACCGCCGAATATCTGCTGCTGGCGCTTGCGCTCGCCTCAGGCACCGATGCCGCTGGCATTCTGAAGGACGCGGGCGTCACGGCGCAAAATCTCAACAAGGCGATTGCCGAATTGCGGCAAGGCCGCAGCGCCGATTCCGCCACGGCCGAAAACGCCTATGACGCGCTGAAAAAATATGCACGCGACCTGACCGAGGCGGCGCGCACCGGCAAGCTCGATCCCGTGATCGGGCGCGACGAGGAAATTCGCCGCACGATTCAGGTTCTGTCCCGTCGCACGAAAAACAATCCGGTCCTTATCGGAGAACCGGGCGTGGGCAAGACGGCAATTGCCGAAGGTCTCGCGCTGCGCATCGTCAATGGCGACGTGCCGGAGAGCCTGCGCGACAAGCGGCTGATGGCGCTCGATATGGGCGCGCTGATCGCCGGCGCCAAGTTCCGCGGCGAGTTCGAAGAGCGGCTGAAGGCCGTTCTCAACGAAGTCACAGGCGCGCAGGGAAAAGTCATTCTCTTCATCGACGAGTTGCACACGCTGGTGGGTGCAGGCGCCGCGGAAGGCTCGATGGACGCGTCCAACCTGCTGAAGCCAGCGCTGGCGCGCGGCGAGCTGCATTGCGTCGGCGCAACCACCCTCAATGAATACCGCAAATATATCGAAAAGGACGCGGCGCTGGCGCGGCGTTTCCAGCCGGTGTTCGTCAACGAACCGACGGTAGAAGACACGATCTCGATCCTGCGCGGCCTGAAGGAGAAATACGAAGTCCATCACGGCGTGCGCATCACCGATGCGGCAATCGTGGCCGCGGCGACGCTCTCCAACCGTTACATCACCGACCGCTTCCTGCCGGACAAGGCCATCGATCTGATGGACGAGGCGGCGTCGCGCCTGCGCATGCAGGTGGATTCCAAGCCGGAAGCGCTAGACGAACTCGACCGGCGCATCATGCAGCTCAAGATCGAGCGCGAAGCGCTGAAGAAGGAAACCGACAAGGCCTCGAAAGATCGCCTGAAGGCGCTAGAGCAAGAGCTTGGCGATCTCGAGGAGAAATCTGCCGCACTTTCGGCCAAATGGCTGGAAGAGAAGAAATCGGTTCAGGATGTGCAGAGTCTGAAGGAAAAACTCGACGGCGCGCGGCAGGAAGTCGAGATCGCGCAGCGCAAGGGCAATTTCGCCCGCGCTGGCGAACTCACTTATGGAGTCATCCCCGAGCTTGAAAAGAAAATCCGCGAGATCGACGAGAAGAATAGCGTGGCTTCCGTACACGAGGCGGTGACCCCGGAAAACATCGCGCAGATCGTCTCGCGCTGGACCGGCATTCCCGTGGACAAGATGCTGGCGGGTGAGCGTGAAAAACTTCTCGCCATGGAAACCGAGTTGGAAAAACGCGTGGTCGGCCAGGACCAAGCCGTGCGCGCGATTTCCAACGCCGTGCGCCGCGCGCGCGCCGGATTGCAGGATCCGAACCGGCCCATCGGCTCGTTCCTGTTCCTCGGCCCCACCGGCGTCGGCAAGACCGAACTCACCAAGGCTTTGGCAGCGTTCCTGTTCGACGACGACACTGCGATGGTCCGCATCGACATGAGCGAGTTCATGGAAAAGCATTCCGTGGCACGGCTCATCGGCGCGCCGCCGGGTTATGTCGGCTATGAGGAAGGCGGCGTGCTCACCGAAGCGGTGCGGCGTCGTCCTTATCAGGTGATCCTGTTCGATGAGGTCGAGAAAGCGCATCCCGACGTCTTCAACGTGCTCCTGCAGGTGCTGGACGATGGCCGGTTGACCGACGGGCAGGGCCGGACCGTCGATTTCCGCAACACCGTGATCATCCTGACGTCGAACCTGGGCACGGAATTCATGACCGGCGGCGACGACAAAGAGGCGCGCGCCAACGTCATGGCGGCCGTGCGCGGACATTTTCGGCCCGAATTCCTCAACCGGCTGGACGAGATCATCATCTTCCACCGCCTGTCGCGGAAGAACATGGACAAGATCGTCGACATCCAGATCGAAAGGCTCGACAGGCTGCTGGCCGATCGCAAGATCACGATCGACCTCGATGCCAAGGCGCGCGAATGGCTGGCGACCGCGGGATACGATCCGGTGTATGGGGCACGACCGCTGAAGCGCGTCATCCAGCGCCGCCTGCAGGATCCGCTAGCGCAAATGCTGCTCGAAGGAAAGATCGGCGATGGCGCGCATGTGAAGGTGAGCGCCAACAAGGCCGGCCTCACCATCAACGGCGAAAGCTTCGATGTCGGCGAGGACGTCTTCGCACCCGAACCGCCAAGCCACGCGATTCACTAGAGAGAAGGGGATTTCTCTCGTCTCCGGATGGATTACTGACTAGCGTCCGCGCGATCCGGAACAGAAAGGCACAGCAATGAAATACCGCAAACTCGGCTCCAGCGATCTCAGCGTCTCGGAAATCTCGCTGGGATTTTGGCTCACCTATGGCGTCGGCGTGGAGCGCGACCGCGCGGTCGCCTGCGTGAATAAGGCGTTCGAACTTGGTATCAATTTCATCGATACGGCCAATGTCTATAGCCGCGGCGCCGCGGAGACGTTCCTCGGCGAGACGCTCGCCAACCGCAAGCGCGACTCCTATGTGCTCGCTACCAAGGTGTTCTTCCCAATGAGCGACACCGACAGAGGCCTGTCGCGCGCGCAAATCCTCAAGCAGATGGATGCATCGCTGAAGCGCCTGCGCGTGGATTATGTCGATCTTTATCAATGTCACCGCTACGACACCGAGACCCCGCTGGAAGAAACCACGCAGGCCTTGAGCGATGTCGTGCGCCAAGGCAAGGCGCGCTACATTGGCTTCAGCGAATGGTCGCCGCAGTAGATCGAGGCCGCGCTGGCGATGAAAGGCGTCGAGAAATTCGTTTCCAGCCAGCCGCAATATTCGCAGCTGTGGCGCAGGCCCGACGAAAAAGTCATTCCGCTCTGCGCGAAAAACGGTATTTCGCAAATTGTATGGTCGCCGCTGGCGCAGGGCGTGCTCACGGGAAAATATCTGCCCGATGCGAAAATCCCGGCGGACACACGCGCCGGCAGCGAAAGCATGGGCAATTTCATCCAGTCATGGCTGCAACCGCCGGTGCTGGACGCGGTTCAAAAGCTCAAGCCGCTCGCCAAGGAAGCAGGCTGCACACTTTCACAATTTTCTCTGGCTTGGGTGCTGCGCGAGCCAAACGTGGCCTCGGCCATCGTGGGTGCCAGCAAGCCGGAGCAGCTGGAGGAGAATGCCGGTGCATCAGGCCTGACAATCGATCCAGGTCTTTTCCGGAAGGCAGAGGCGATTGTCGCGGGCGTGGAGCGGGCGGCTTAGGCGTTCCTCACTTCGTCGGTGACAATGTCGAATTGCACCAGCTTGGCGGAGCCAAAGGCGGTGGAGATCGCCGTATCGGTCGCGTCGCGGCCGCGCGCCATCAGAATACGGCCGATGCGCGGCTTGTTGTGGCGCGCGTCCAAGGTGTGCCATGCGCCGCTCAAATAGACCTCGAACCAGGCGCTGAAATCCATCACGCCTTCCACCGGAATGCCAATATCGCCCATATAGCCGCTGCAATAGCGCGCCGGAATGTTCATGCAACGGCACAGCGTGACGGCCAGATGCGCGTAGTCGCGGCAGACGCCGCGCTCTTCCTGATGCGCTTCCCATGCCGTCTTGGTTGAACGCGCATAAGCGTAGCCGAACTTGATACGCTCATGCGTGTAATCGAGAATGGCTTTTACGCGTTCCCATCCCGGTTCGACACCGCCGAACAGCGACCATGCCAGATCGGAAAGCCGGTCGGTCTCGCAATAGCGGCTGCCAAGAAGAAAGATCAGAACCTCGGGCGGAAGCTCGTCCACCACATGCTGGCGCGCGCCAACCGGCAGAACATCCGGCAGGCCGCTATCGGAGATCATAAAATCGCATTTGAACGTGATGCGGCCCGGCGGCGCCATGAGCTGCGTGCAGAAATTTCCAAAACTGTCGTAGTAGTTGCGATAGGAGACATAGGGCTCGACCGAAAACGCTTCCGGAGTCTGAAGATCGGGATGGCGCTCGGGCCTGATATGCATCATCAGCAGCATCGGCGTATCGGCGCTGCATTCGTAGGCGATGTTGTATCCGGCTTTGATCAACATCGCGCTTTTCGACTTTCCCGTTCAGCGTAGCCCGACAACCCGCCTTGTTGCGAATTTCGGTTGTTCGTTCGTTTCTTCCGCACTCACATCGACGTCGATGTCCATGCCGAGATAGTCGGCCGGAAACCCCGTCCACGCGCCCGAAAGCGGAACGGCCTGACCCGGATCGCGCGCCACCGCCACGCGGATAAGATCGCGGTTGCCGACAAGACCGTTGGTTGGATCGAATTCCACCCACCCGCCACTCGGTATGTAAATGCGCACCCAGGCATGCGTGTTCCCGCCACCGCGCTTTCGCGATTCCGGATTGTCGTGCTTGGGACTGTACAGATAGCCGGAAACAAAGCGCGCGGCGAGCCCCAACGTGCGGGCGGCCTCCAGCATCAGGACGGCGAAATCGCGGCAGGTGCCGCGGCCCAAATGCAGGGTTTCGGTCGGCGACTGCGGCGGACCCGACGCGCGGCCAACATAGGTTAGTTCGTCATGGATCGCGCGCGTCATGGCAGCGAGGACGCCTTGCGCGTCCACGCGGTCGCGCTGCTGCAGGAAACGCCGCGCCCAGTTAGTGAGGATGCGATCATCGTCGCGATAGGAGCGCTCCATCGAAGGGCGCAGATCCTGCTGGTCCTGCTGGTCATAGATGAACGGATAAGCGTTCAGCGAACGGTCGCCCGCGGCGTTATCAAGCGTTTCGTCGGGCAGGTGTTCGAGCTTGTTGTAGCTCTCGAAGGTCAGTTCCTTCGTGCGTTTCGCAAACCGCACCACGCCGACCGTGTTGCCGAAGACATCGTGGAAATAGCGGGTGTCTGCCGGTTCGGGCGTGATCTTCAGACGTGTTTCAAGCAGGCGTTGATCGTAACTCTCGCGCGGCCGGAACATCATGCGATGCTCGCCCAGCGCCACGGGATGGCGATAGCGATAGCGTGTTAAATGGCGGACGGTCAGTATTGCCATGGCGTGACGCTCGCATGCCCCTCAACGATTCGTCAGACGGATTGGGACATAGTGCAAACCGCGCGCGGGCGTGACGCAACGTCGCGTAAGCGCTTTCAGTCCTTCGCCGCGCGCAGATCGCCGCCTTGTTCGGCCACTTTGCTTTCCAGCGGCATCGACGCCAGTTCATTGTCGATGTGCGCACGGGCTTCCTTGAAGGCGAGGAGATCGCGGCCGAACAACCTGCGGCCCGTTGCGATTTTCACATTCGCCGGATTGACCTGCACATTGTTGATGCGGATTTCGTAATGCAGATGCGGGCCCGTTGCCATGCCGGTCGCGCCGGACGCGGCAACGACCTGGCCCTGGTGCACATGGCTGCCGACATGGAGACCCGGTGCGAAGTGCGAAAGATGGCCATAGGCGGTCGAATAGCCGTTCTCGTGATTGATCAGAAGAAAGTTGCCGTAACCGTTCGACCAGCCTTCCTGCTTGATGATTCCCGAGCCCGCCGCCATCACCGGCGTTCCAGTCGGCACGCCGAAATCGATGCCCTTGTGCATGCGCGTGTAACCGAGAATCGGATGGAAGCGCATGCCGAAGCCCGAGGTAATGCGCGCGCCGTCCACCGGCGTCTTCATCAGCATCGCCTTGGCGCTCTGACCATGTTCGTCGAAATAGTCCGGGCCGTCCGGTCCCTTCGGATCGTAGCGATAGAGCGCAATCGTGCGTCCGCCGAGTTTCATCTCGGCATAGGCGATGTCGCCCTGTTTCGCGGGCCGCCCGTCGGGCGTGTAATAATAAGAATAGAGAACCTTGAAGGAATTTCCCGGACGCAGATCGCGCTGGAAATCCACTTCATAAGAGAACATGTGGATCATCTGCACCACGACGTCGGCGGGAATGCCCGCCTGCATCGCCGCCAGATAAAGCGATGAATCGATCGTCGCAGCCATGTGATGATATTTCGCCGCGAGCTGCAGCACCTGATCGTTGGCCGTGAATGCGCCCTCTGTGGTGCGCGATACGGTGACATGGTGTTCGACGGTGGGCGAGAAACTCAGCGACAGAAGTTTGCCGGATGGCGGCGGCGCCACGTCCTGCACGGTGCTGTCGCTTATGTCGTCTTCGGAATCGGCGGCGCCGGCGGGCGGCGCGTAGGTGATTTGGGCGACGTGGCTGACAGGCTTGGCAACCGCGTGGGGTTTCGCAAGCGGCGGGGGCGTTGTTTCGAAAGTGAGATCGAAGGCCTGACCCGCGCGCAGTGAGCGCACATTGTACGCTTTGGCCAGCGCCACCACGGCCGCATTCGCATCCGCATCGCCGACGCCCGCATCGGTCAAGGTGCCGACCAGCGTATCGCCGGGGCTCATCGTGATGGTGCGTGTTTCAACGCCGCTATTGTCGGAGTCGGAACCGGCGCGTTCGGATGCCAGCGAATAATCGAGTGGCGCGTTCGCGGAAGCGGCAATCGGCGAAACCTGACCGGATGACGGAACAGATGATGGGCCGAACGATGCGTAATTCGCGTTCGTGCCGCTCTGTGCTTTCGCCAGACGCATAAAAAGTTCGTAGGGCATTAACGCGCGATCGCGCGACGGCTGACGCACGCCATTCGCCGGCATCGTTCCGGCGGCAAGCCATGCGATCGATCCCGCGACCAGCGCGGTGACCGATGTGGACACCAAGGCCCAGCGGCCATCGGTGGTAGAGAGAACGGCACCAGCGGCTCTTGTCGAGTTGCGCCATTGCGAAACGATTTGCGCGAACGGCGCGGCGTGGCGAGGTTCCACGTCTACTCCTTTATAATTCGGCATAGAGATTACACCCCCAGCCCCTCTTCGCGCCCGGCCGAAGCAGGGCGCCGCATATAGCCTGACCGCCATTTGACCCGTCAACCCTTACCGCCGCGTTAACTGTTCGATGTGAACAGGATTGGGACACGCAGCAATTCGAATCAGACGCGGCGCAAAAAGCAGACCAAGAAAAAACGCGCCGTGGAACTCGTCCACGGCGCGTCTGATTCGTCCAGGTGAGGGGGGATTACAACCGGACGATGAAGATGAACGATTAGAGCCGCACGAGAAGAACCTCGGCGATGCGCGCATGAAGTGCACCGACGCCGCGCGCGATATGCAGCACGATGAAGAACAGCAGCAGACCAACGATCGCCATCACGAACAGGCCCGGCGCGGTTTGTAGGAAATGCTGGATGAACGGATTCTCGTTCATCTGAATGTCCACATGGCCCGTGACGAGCCCGGCAATCGCGCCGCCGGTGAGTCCGACGGAGCAGGCGAGGCCCACAACCGCGATCACGAAATAGACGATACCAAGCGGTAGCATCAGCAAAAGATAAAACATCGACGACCAGGTGCGCATATCCGTCAGTGCATCCTTGATGCGCGCCCAGACCGTCTCCTCAGCGGGCGACGTAACCGGCAAACGGCGCGGCATGCGAACACCCAGCAACGCTTCGACAATGCGGCCTTCGACATGCGCGAGCACGCGCACCGATCCGATGAAGAGCAGGGCGAAGGGAATGCCGATGATGAGGATGGCAAAGCCCAGAGAGAGAGAGATGCCCGTCACGGTCCAAGTGAAATAGAAGATGCCGGTCGCAAGCGACAGCAGCATATAGACCAGCGCGCCATAGGTGCGCGGATCGGATATGACGTTGAAGAAACCGTAATGCCGTTCTTCGGGCGGCTGTTCTGATGTGGGGAAAGGCCCCGAAATCGTTGCTTCCATGGCTTTATACTCCTCCGCAATCTCAGCTGGCGTTCCGTATGTCTCGACAACGGATGCCAGCACCTCCGCTTCGCTTAATTCAGGATTCTGCGCGATCTCATTGCGCAAATGTTCTTCGCAATCGGTGAGCGCATCCACGATCAAACCCGGCGGGCAGGATTGTGCCCGCAACGCGCGAGTCAGCGCGTCGAGATAATCGCGAACGGTCTCAGGCTGAAGGCTGGTATTCATGCTTGGTCCCGCCGGCCTTAAGCGCGTCATCGACGAATTCGCGCATGTCTTTCCAAGCACCTTGCCAGTCGTTGAGCGCCTGCAGACCTTCATCGGTAATATTGTAGTAGCGGCGGGGCGGGCCGAAGGCCGATGCCTCGACGCGGCTGCCCAGAAGGCCCAGCGAGTTCAGCGAGCGCAGGACGGGGTAGATCGCGCCCTGCTTGAAGATCAGTCCGCCTTCGCCCTCGGCCTTAACGGCCTTTGCGATTTCGTACCCGTACATTTCCCTGCCGGCTCGGGCGAGTACTGCCAGCAGGACGAGCGAGGATAGCCCGGCCATGAGTTCCTTACGGAATTTGCGCGTGTATTGGGTCTCTTCGGTCACGACGCGCCTTTTTCCGCCTCCCTTGCTATTACGAACTCATATGTAGCACGAACTCCACACTATGCAATGCTCCCCTGTAGCGAAGTTGAACATATTTCGATTCGGGGTGTTTGGGCACGGTGGCAGCCCGCCGGCGCCCGACCAAGCTCCGCAAGACCAAATCCGGCAAATTGAGGCGTTAGCAGGCGCCGTTTTTTCCTCCTCTGCGAAGCGGGGGAGGTGGGCCGGAGCTGCATCAGCAGCGCCGGGACGAAGGGGGCGGCTCGATGGTTCAGCCTATCTTCTGCGGAACGGAGTGGGCAGCGCAAAAACCGGCATCAATCCGCCTCAATGCGGATTGGTCGGCGCCCGTGCGGCGGAACCGTCGAGTACGCCGGGCTCGTCCCAGGCGCCTTCCGGCCGGATGATGAGATAAGGATCGCTCATCGGCGTGATCGGATCGGGATGCGGCGTCAGCGTCGCGCCGATCTCGACATATTCGTGATCCGAGAAAATAGACGGGATGAGTTCAACTGGTGAGCGCAACGCTCTGGATAAACTTAGCACCGGGTGTCTGATAGCCAAGCGTCTTCCGCGGACGCGTGTTGAGTTTGAGCGCGACAGCGTCCAGATCGCTCTGGCTGTAGAC
>Ga0209483_1001024_pt1 | contig 22250 bp, 30 predicted proteins | sample NGEPerA_FD_184508 | JGI IMG/M metagenome (GOLD analysis project Ga0209483, IMG submission 184508) | Arctic peat soil microbial communities from the Barrow Environmental Observatory site, Barrow, Alaska, USA - NGEE PermafrostL2-A... | ecosystem: Environmental > Terrestrial > Soil > Wetlands >... | reverse complement strand
GAACAAAGTGATGAAGAGCAGCAGCAAAATGGTGCGCGCGGCGGACCAGCCGGTGCGCCAGAGCAGGTCGGCGAACAGCAGCGAGACCAGCCCGGTGAGCAGCACCGCCGACGAGTAAAAAAGAAAAAGCCGCCAGCCGCGCCGGATGCGCGGCAGCACCGTCAAGGAGATGTCCGGCGCGTCATTCATTTTTGATGCGGTGCGTGAGCCAGAAGACCGCGACGAGCAGCAGCCCGAAAAAAATCCACGCGGCGATCATGCGGACGTAGGGAAATTTTCCGAGGTTGGTGAGCGTCGTGATCGGGCCGAGGTCGAGCGGGCGCGGCGTCATTTTCGACAGTTGAAAATCCGGCCCGGCGAGCAGGAAATTTTCGCGCATGGCCCTGACGAATTCTTCCGGCCACGGGCCGGGGCGCAGAAATTGTTCCTGCCACCGGCCGGGCATGTCGGCGAGGAGCAGCGCAAGCCGTCCGCGCGTGGACAATGTTTGTTCGCTGCCAACCGGTGAAGTTTGCAGGACCTCGCCAAACCAGTCGGTGACGATGCGGTCCATTTCCTCGGCGGCGATTTCGGTGGCGCTGCGCTGCGGCTCGGCGGGCGCGCGCTGCCGGGCGCGTTCCAGCACGCGCAGGACGAGCTGGCCGAGCAGCGGCTTGTTGCGGATGCGCAGCGCGTGAAAATAATTTTCCACCTTCACATACGCCGCGTTCCATTCTTCCAGCGGGCGCCCGGCGATCGGGTCGGAGCTGCCGGCCGGATTGTTCAGGGCGGGGTCCATTGATAAACCCAGGTTTCGCTGACGACATTCGTGCCTTGCTGCAAGGTGCAGCGCAAGTCCACCGGATTGTGGTCGCCGGGCTTGGGCCGCATTTTCAAATACACGCGCCAGGTGCCGAGAAATTTTTCGCGCATGACAAAACTGTCCACAATGGCGGCGTTGTCGCTGCAACTGGTGATGGCCGTGGGCGGTTTGTTTTCGGGAATCGCGTCGAGTTTCGGCCCGTCAAAATCAATGACGAACTGGCGCGCGCCGGGAAATTGCGCGTCCGGCCCGACGCGCGTGGAAACCACCCGGTTCTCCGAATGTTCCAAATCCGCCGCGCCCGTTTCCCACATGAGCGTGTAGCCGATGTGAAACGGCTGGAGCGGCGCGGGCTTCTTCTTGGGATCCCAAAATACGACGACGTTGTCGAGGCCCTCGAAAGCCGTGCTCAACTCGACCAGGTGCAGGTCGCCGTCTTCCCAGTTGGTGCCGTGCGGCTCGATCCACACGCTCGGCACGAGGTTGTAAAGGTTGAAGCTGTCCTGATACGCGGCGAAACTGCGTTCGCGCTGGAACAGGCCGAAACCCTTGATGCCCGGCGCGTGAAAAATCTGGTGGCGCAGCGTGGACGGATCGTCGAGCGGCCGCCAGAAAACTTCGCCGTTGCCCATGTGGACGAGCAGGCCGTCGCTGTCGTGAACTTCGGTGCGGTAATCATCCGGCTGGCGTTCCGTGTTTTTGCCGAACCAGAACATGCTCGTCAGCGGCGCGAGGCCGAGGGTGGCGATGGGTTTGCGTTGCGGGCTGACGGCGGCGATTTGATTTGTCTCGCGCAGAAAAATAACCGCCTCGACGTCACAGACGGTCGTTTCGCCGGGATGGATGAGGAATTCATACGCGCCCGTGCAGCTCACGCTGTCGAGGATCGCGTAAAGGCGCAGTTCCGTGTCGTCGTCGTGCGGTTTGCCGAGCCACCAGTCGGTGAAGATGGGAAATTCCTCCGGGCGTCCGCTCTCGCCGCAGTCGAGCGCGAGACCGCGCGCGGATTCACCGTAACGCTGGCCGAGGCCGAGCAGCCGGAAATAACTCGCGCCGAGAAACGCGCCCAGCTCGTCAAACTGGTTGGTCTGGTTCAGCGGATACAAAATGCGGAAGCCCGCGTAGCCGGTCTTGGACGGAATCTGGTTTGCAATGTTGAGCTTGCCGTAGTCAAAAAAATCCTTCACGAAAGGGACGGGCTGCGTGTGCGTGAGCGTGAATTCGTTGACGTGAACCGGCTCTTGGTAAAGATAGCCTGGATGAAAAAATTCGATGCGGAAGGGCAGGTTGTCCGCCGACCAGAGCGCGTGATCGCGGCGGAAACGGATTTCGCGGTATTGGTCGTAGTCGAGATTTTCCTGCCGCAGCACCTTGGGCAGGTCGGCGCGCGGCGAGTGAAACGGCAGGCGGGCGCGTTCCAGGGCGCGCTTGGCAACGTAGTCAAGATTCACCTCGGCGGACTCCGCGCCGGCGCAAATCTTCGTCGTCAGCAGACCTCCGATTAAAAGTAACAGGCAACACGGTCGCCACATTTGAGACAGCAAAGCAGTATTTCGCCCCGTTTGCAAGTTTGCTCTGGCAACGGCAGTGCCTTGATTTGAAATCGAAAATTAAAAACCCAAACAGAATTTTTTGCCAGCGCCGTCGTAGGTAAAAAGACACCAAGCCAATATGTCCCTGCCGATTAGAGCTTGAATCCCCTGATGTATGAGTTGGGATTCGGTGACTGGGAGCGCATTAAATGTTCTTGTAATCAACGGATGAACCAGCACCAAACTGATGTCATACAAATTTGCCACATGGGGAGCACCAGCTTGTGTTGATGGCGTGTGGACGGGTGTTGATCCCGATGACGGAATGGCAAGTTGTCGTAAAATTGAAGAATCAACGCTTGTGCAGCTTGCGCCAGTATCAATTAAGCCAGTAATCGGAATTGGTTGCGGGGCAGCTTGGCCGGCCAGCCTTAATGCTTGCAAACGAGGCCCGCTGACCCCGACCAAAAACTGTAAAAGCGGCCCTCTTGGGCTGATTTCCAAACTTACGTGAGGCATGGCTCAAAACACAAATCTCGGCTAAAAAACTGAACCTGTTCGACAGACTGAATTGTTTTAACCAAAAAAGGTTTAAGCCCGCATTTTTCGTAAGCCACTTTCAGGGCATCTTCGTAAGAAACATAAACACCGATTACGGCTTCGCCCTGAATGACCACAAATTTCCCCTCTTGGTCAGTCAATTTGGCCAATTCACGATTGTAAGTTTCAATTTCTTTTTCTAGTGCCATACGTCGTTAGATTGGGGCAGTTCGCCTACCACCATCATCCTACACCCGTTAAACACCGCGTCAATGGCATAGTTCCGCTGATTTTCAAGGGGATTTTCACGTGTTTGATAATCGGGACAAATGCTCATAGGCGGCAAATAATGCCAGTTTAGTTGGCAACAATTACAATCAGGGGGAAGGCGTAATTTTCCCCTGCCTATCTTCGCATCATCCCCGGCATCGCGCCGCCCATTTTGGCCATCATCTTCGACATCTTGCCCATCTTTTTCATCATCGTCTGCATTTGGAAGAATTTGTTCAGCATCGTGTTCAGTTCCGTCACGCTCACGCCGCTGCCGGCGGCGATGCGGCGTCGACGGCTGGCGTTGAGCAACGTCGGGTTGCGCCGTTCCTTTTGCGTCATCGCGCAGACCATGCCTTCCATGCGCTTGAATTCCTTTTCCTGCTTGCCGATGTCCATCTGCTTCAGCGCGTCGCCGCCGCCGGGCAGCATCTTCACGATGCTTTCCAGCGAGCCGAGTTTTTTCATCGCGCGCAACTGCTCCAGAAAATCATCGAGCGTGAACTCGCCCTTGCGCATTTTTTCCTCCATGCGCTTCGCGTCCGCTTCATTCACGGCTTCGGCGGCCTTTTCGACGAGGCTCACCACGTCGCCCATGCCGAGAATCCGCGACGCCATGCGTTCAGGATGAAACGGCTCGAACTCGTCCAGTTTTTCGCCGACGCCGGCGAACTTGATCGGCTTGCCCGTGACCGATTTCAAACTCAACGCCGCGCCGCCGCGCGCATCGCCATCAAGCTTGGTGAGAATCGAGCCGGTGATGTTCAGCGCCTGGTCGAAATGCGTGGCGACGTTCACGGCTTCCTGTCCGGTCGCGGCGTCGAGCACGAGCAGAATTTCCTGCGGCTTGACCAGATCGCGCAGGCGGACGAGTTCCTGCACCAGCGGCTCGTCAATTTGCAAACGTCCGGCGGTGTCGAAAATCAAAACATTCCGGCTGTTCGCCCGCGCAAAATCCAAAGCCTCGCGCGCGATTTTCAAAACGTCCGTCTCGCCGCGTTTCAGAAAAACCGGAACTTCAATTTGTTTGCCGAGCGTTTCCAGTTGGTCCATCGCCGCCGGACGATAAACGTCCGCCGCGACGAGCAACGGCTGGCGGCCTTGTTTCAACAAAAGTTTTGCGAGCTTGCCGCTGGAAGTGGTTTTGCCCGAGCCGTGCAGGCCGACCATTAAAATCGAGCTGGGATTGGCGTCGAGCTTGAGCGCGGCGTTGGTGGAGCCGAGCAGTTCCGTGAGTTCGTCGCTGACAAACTTGACGATTTGCTGGCCCGGCTGGATGCTCGAAATCACTTCCGCGCCGAGCGACCTGGCCTTGACGCGCTCGATGAAATCGCGCGCGACCTTGAAGTTCACGTCGGCTTCGAGCAGCGCCATCCGCACTTCGCGCAAGGCGTCGCCGACGTTGCCCTCGGAAATTTTTCCGAGGCCGCGCAGATTGCGGAAGGCGTTCTGGAGCTTGCTGCTTAACGAGTCGAACATCCGCTCAAATTAGGGCAAAGCGGCTGTCCGCACAATTTTGTTTCACGCGGAAATGGCAGGAGAAATTTTACGCCGCAAATTTATAGTCGTAGGGCGCGCGCATTTCCCGGACGAGATGGGTGTTGGCTTCGTCCGCGCCGTCGCCGGTGAAAATTTCCTGCGCCGGGTCCCAGGTGTATTTTTTCCCGGCGCGCAGGGCGATGATGATGAGATGGCCGATGACGGCGGAGCGGTGGCCGTCTTCGACCTTGGAGATCGGGTCTTTGCGTGAACGGACGCTGTCAATAAAATTGGCCATGTGGTTGCGGCTGACTTCGAGGCGGATCGCGTTGTCGGGCAGCGGAGTGGTGATAATTTCATTTTTGCTGGCGGAGATGCCGTCGCGGTTGACCCAAATCCATCCGTCAGTGCCGATGAATTTGATGCCGTTACGCTGGCCGTCCTCCTTGAGAACCTGCCCGAACGGGCTGTCGTCCAGCGTGGTTTTGACCACTTGCTTGATGCCGCCGTTCCACATCAGCGTGGCTTCGTATTCGCTGGGCGTCGTGAAGCCGCCGGGAATCGGCGGCGTTATGACCTTGGCTTCAACGCTGATCGGCCCGTCCTGGCCGATGGCCCAGCGGGCAATGTCGTTGTGATGCGCGCCCCAGTCGGTGACCGGCCCGCCGGCGTAATCCCACCACCAGCGGAAGGTGTTGTCGCAACGCTCGTGCATATATTCCACTTGCGGAGCCTGGCCGAGCCAGTAGTCAAAATTCAAAGTCGCCGGCGGCACTTGTCCGGTCGCGAACGGCCCGGCGCGAAGTCCGCCGGGAACCCACACGTCCACTTCCTGAAGCTTGCCGATGCGTTCGTTGCGGACAAGTTCGCACGCGAGGCGGAACCGCCGGTCGCTGCGCTGCTGCGTGCCGGTTTGGAAAATGATTTTATTGTCGCGCACGGCCTTGACGACGTGCTTGCCCTCGTCAACCGTCAACGTCAGCGGCTTCTCGCCATAAACATCCTTCCGGGCATTGGCGGCGGCCAGGTTGATGAGCGTGTGCCAGTGATCCGGCGTGGCCTGGACGATGATGTGAACGTCGTCGCGCGCCATGACCTTGCGGAAGTCCGTGTATTTGTCGGGCGATTTGCCGTCCCGGGTGAACCGCCGCGCGGCGTTGTCAAGGTGCTGCTGGTTCACGTCGCACACGGCAAGAATGTTTCCGTAGCCGCTGGCATTCCCGGCATCGCCGGTTCCCTGTCCGCCGCAGCCGATCAGCGCGATGCCGGGACGGTCGTTCGGGCCGGGCATGGCCGGCGCGTTGGTCGCATCGGCGGCGAAAGCGGCCTGTCTTTGAACAAACCACAGCGGCAATCCGGTCGCGGCGGCGGCGCTTTTGGCAATGAATGAACGGCGTGAAATTTGAAAGGATTTGTTTTTATATGACGGGTTCATGTTTTTATGGAACAAAAAAATCCCATTGGAGTCAAGCCAAACTCATGCGAATGTGCGCCGTCAACATACCGGCGTGATGACCGCTGATTCAAAGCCACAGTTGAAATGATGCGGATGAATTGAAGGTGATTTTTTGTCACGATTGCGCGAAGACACGGAACCGGAAGCAATGGAATGGCCCGCCAAAACTGAATTGAAAACCAAATTAGCTGGCCGTGGCGGAACGGCGGCGGGCGAGACAAAAACGACCGGCACTCCCGCCAACAAAAAGCAAACCGAAACCGGCCAACGCATAGTTGACGGGTTCAGGAACGGCGTTGATGGAAAAATCGGTAAAATTAATGTTATTGCCAGCAGTTGTGCCCGTCAGCGTCCCCTGTAAAGTAAAAACGGTGCCAGATGTGCCGTTAGGGTTACTACCATTCAAAGTCAAATCTATGTTATCAGGCCCAGAAGCACTTATTGGCGTAGAGCCGAGATCAACAGTCTCCCCATCACTGTTCAGCAAAGTCCAATCTATGCTCGCTGAACCAAGTCCGGTGCTTGAGTAATTATAGACTAAATTGACCAGGCTTAAATCGCCACTTGCAGTTAGTTAAAAAGTAAGAGTGTTGTGATTCACATCACTGACATCAGTAAAAGCTAATGAATTAGGACCACCTGAAAAGTCGGCGGCACCACCTACGGTAAGTGAAGGGGCAGTAAAATCACCATCAGCAGCAATAGAAGGATTTACAGTGAAATCTGTCCAAGTTGTAACGCCCGCCTTTGCACTGGAAACGGACAGCACACAAGCCGCTGCAAAAGTGAAAAGAGCCGGCAAAACCGCTCGCGCGCCAAAATACGTTCCAAAGTTCTTGTTCATAATCTTAAAATTTCCCTTTGTTTGGAGAGGTTTTCTCCAACTTTGTCAAAATACCATCAAATGCAGGCTTAATGTCAAGCGCTTAATGGAAATCAGGTTTGTCGGAATTGAGACAGCCAAAAGATGATTCCGGCGGGCAGGCAAAATCATAATTGCGCCCATGCCAGTCAAATCGCAGCCGGCGGGCGTGCAGCGCGTGATGCGGCAGGATGAGCCGGCGGCGTTGCTCATCGGTGAGCCGGTTTTCGACGAGCGCGAGATACAAATCCTCGTCGCCGCCGTAAAGCTTGTCGCCCACGATGGGATGGCCGCGGTGCGCCAGGTGGATGCGGATTTGATGTTTGCGACCGGTGAGCGGGCGCAAACGGAGAAGTGTGAAAGGTGAAACCTGAAACCTGAAATCCGGTTCTTCGCGCGAAGGATGCGAAACGGACGAAGAATTTGTTTCGGCGGAATTTTCTTCGCGCATTTCACGGTCTTCCCGTGAAATTTTTTTAAGAAAGCGGCGTTCGACGAAAAATTCCGTCTGCGCCGGTGTTCCGTCCGGCCGCACGCAATCTTTGATGGCAACAATGCTCGCTGCGTCCCTGCCGAGCGGCGCGTCAATGATCCCCTGCTCCGCCGCGACATGGCCGTGGACGATGGCCAAGTATTCCTTTTGCACGGCGCGGGTTTCCCAAATTTTGCCAAGTTCGCGGGCGGCGGCGGCATTTTTGGCAATGACAACGAGGCCGGAAGTTTCGCGGTCGAGGCGGTGAATCAAATGAACGGTTGAAGGTTGCGGGTTGAAAGTTGAAGGTTCGTTGTTCCGCGAGATGCGCGTTTTCAAATACAACCGCGCCCGGCTGATGAGGCTGGAAAACTCGTCGCCTTTTGTCGGATGACAAACGAGGCCGGCGGGTTTGTGAACCACCAGCAGGTCGCCATCCTCGTGAATGACTTGAAACAGCGGGTTCATTTCGAAGGATGAATTATGAATGAAGAATGATGAAACAAAACGCCCAAACACCGGGCAAATTGTTTCATCATTCATCATTCTGCCTTCATAATTTTCGGTTAGATGCCGCCAAACCGCCGGTTGCGCCTGGCATATTCCTCCAGCGCGGCGAAAAATTGCGGCTTGCGGAAATCCGGCCAGAGCGTCGGCGTGATGACGAGTTCGGCATAAGAAATCTGCCAGAGCAGGAAATTGCTCACGCGCATTTCGCCGCTCGTGCGGATAAGCAGATCAGGATCGGGAATGCCGCGCGTCCAAAGATTTTCCGAAATGATTTTTTCGGTGATGTCGGCGGATTCAAGTTTTCCCGATTTCACCTTCTCGGCAATCGCGCGCACGGCCTCGACGATTTCAATCCGGCTGCCGTAGCTCAACGCCATTACGAGCGTGAGGCCGTTGTTTTTGGAAAGCGTCGCGATGGATTTGCGTAGATGTTCCTGCACATTTTCCGGCAGGCGATAAATCTGGCCGATGACTTCGAGGCGCACGTTGCTCTTGTTCAGCTCCGGCGTTTCGCTTTTGAGATAGTGGATGAGATATTTCATCAGCGCGTCCACTTCGTCCTTGGGGCGGTTCCAATTCTCCGCCGAAAAAGCGTAGAGCGTGAGATACTTGATGCCGAGTTCGCCCGCCGTGCGGATGATCGTGCGCGCCGATTCCGCGCCGACGCGATGTCCCTCGACGCGCGGCAAGCCGTGCTGCTTCGCCCAGCGGCCGTTGCCGTCCATGATGACGGCGACGTGCTGCGGCAACGACGCGCGGGCTTCGGCGCTCAAATGGGAAGTGGCGGAACTCATTTTGTTTGTCCGCAGATTACGCGGCTCGTCGCGCCGTAGCAAGGCGAAGGCGGAATTGCGCGGATTTCAAAAATAAATTTAAGCAACGCACAAATTCGCGGCCTTGGCATCGCTGATGGCGGAAAGAGGAATGCCTTTGTCAAATGTCACCAACCGTCCATGATGTTTGGTTGCCAGCGCCAGCAAATACAGATCGGTGAGTTGGCGTGAACTATGAATTCGTTCCGTTGCAAAGATTTTTTCATCGCGTAGGGAAATTTCGTCCGGCCAGAATTCGTGATTGCTTTGCGCGGCAAATTTCCGCACACGGCCAATCAAATCGCCCGGCGTGAACCGCGCCTTTTCGCTATAGTTCGGATTGGACATGATGCGGACGACGCCGTTTTCCGTGAGCGGACAACTGGCCCAGCCGCGTTTCAGGTTCGTCGCCCACCACGCATGGGCGCGTTCGTGAAAAGCGTGGTCGGGATCCAGCAGCGCAATGATGACGTTCACGTCCAGCAACGCGCGCATGGCTCAAACTCCTTCCTGATCCGCCAAATTCTGGATGCGTTCCAGCGTCACCACTTCGCCGCGCGAGGCCAATAGCGGCACGCCGCCGCGCGTGGCGGAAGATTTTTTTGGCTTCGTGGGCGGACCGGCCAGGCCGCGCCGCGCCAAAGTGGAAATAACCTGTCCCGCAGTGCCGCCGTCGCGTTGCGCCAGTTCTTTGGCGGCTTGCAGCACGTCGTCTTCAATGTCCAAAGTCGTTCTCATACATCTGATGCTATTGCATCACCGCATCAAAGTCAAAATAATTTTGGCCGACTCGGCGCTCAAATGTGAAGTGGCGGAACTCATTTTGTTTGTCCGCAGATTACGCGAATTTCAAAAAATGAAAAATAAAACTTCTGGCAACCTGCCGTTGACAAATGTATCATTCCTGATACATTTCATTGCGGATGAAAGCCGAGCGACCGCTCAACGTCGTTTTTTACCAGACCGGCGTGGGCAACGAGCCGGTGCGGCAATGGCTCAAAAGTCTGCCCGCCGAAGAGCGCAAGAGCATTGGCGCGGATATTTTGTCCGTGCAATACGCGTGGCCGGTCGGCAAGCCGCTCGTGGACAATTTGGGCGACGGCATCTGGGAAATCCGCTCGCGGCTGCCGAACCGCATCGCGCGGACGCTGTTCGCCGTGATGGATGAAGAAATCGTGCTGCTGCACGGCTTCATCAAAAAGCAGCAGCGGACGCCGCCGGACGAACTGGCTTTGGCAAAGAAACGGAAAAAAGAATATCTGAATTTATGAAAAAAAACATCCATCGCGGAAGCGACTTCCGGGACTTTCTCAAAGATGAAGGCATTTTGGAAGAAGTCGAGGAACGCGCCATGAAAAAGGCGCTGGCGCTGCAATTGGAAAAATTGCTCGCCAAAAATGAACTCACCAAGGCGGAAATGGCCGTGCGCATGAAGACCAGCCGCGCCGCCGTGGACCGGTTGCTCGACGCCTCCAATCCGTCCCTGACGCTTTCAACGCTCGGCAAAGCTGCGCGCGCGCTGGGACGCAAAATCAAAATCGAACTGGTGCCGGCGTAAGTTCCCGGCGCTCAAATGGGAAGTGGCGGAACTCATTTTGTTTGTCCGCAGGACAGCACGATGGCCTGTAAATCGTCCCGCGCCTGTTCCGACCAGATTATTTTGAAAGCCATGTCGCCAGTTGCCGTTTGACTTCCTCGTGCGGCACGGTTTCGCCGCGCCCGACCTGGCCAAGCCCCTTGCGAATTGCCGCCAGAAATTCCACGCGCTCGGCGATGACATCAAGGTTTGCGTCCGCAGGCAAACGCTCAATTGAATCCAAGACCAGTTGCTTGTCGCTCATAAAACGAATTTGCATCAAGCCGCTGAAAAATGCAACGACACTTTGGCTTCGGCGCTCAAATGGGAAGTGGCGGAACTCATTTAAGCAACGCGTTAAATCCCGCCTGCTCAAAATGTTTATCGCCGGTTAAAGCGTCTGTGACGTTTCGCTCGCGCATGATGACAAACGAGACGCAATCAGTCAGCGTCCATTTCTTATCGGCGTGTTGATGATAAAGTTCCAACGCGCGGTCAAGCAATTCACGCGAAGCCGGAACAATTTCGCAGGCGTTCGTTGAACGTAAATGCAAGATGAAATCTCGCACGCGCGAACGCGATTCAGATTCTGCCAATGCGTCAGCCACTTCCATCAGCACCCAGTCGGAAGTCAAAATACGCGCGCGAAAGTCGCGGGAAAATTTCAAGACGCGCTCGTGGTGCTGGTCGCGCCGGTTCAGCCGCGCCACAAAATAAAAGGCATCGGCAAAAACCACGTTCATGGCCGGGAATGACCGTGAACGTAATGGTCGAGATTGGCGGCGAGGTCGGCTGGCAAGTCATTCGCCATGCCGTCAAATTCCTTGAGCGCGTCTAAAAGCGCGGGCGATTGCTCGTCCACCGGCTCGATGCGCACGACCGTGCCCGATTTCCACGGAACATCCGCAGGAAGCTTGATCGTTCCCTTTTCGATGACAGCCGTAATGCTCATGGCCCGAATTTAAGCGAAAATCTTTATAGCGTCAATCGGCGTTGCTTCACGCGTGAACCAACAATTCAGCCTTGCTGTGTTCCAGCACCGCAATCGCGTCCTCGCGCCGCACCGTCGGAAAACAATCCAGAAATTCATCCAGCGACAAATCGTCCTCCAGATATTCAAACAGCGACTGCACCGGCACGCGCGTCCCGCGAAACACCGGCGCGCCGCTCATGATTTCCGGGTCAACTTCAATCGGCAGATTCGCTTTCATGCTTCAAGTCTCGCTCGCGCGGATTCTCGCCAACTTCCAGTCGCAGATTCATTGGCGTGAGCAGCGGTTCCTTGTGAATGAAGAATGAAAAGAAAGTCTTTTCAATTGTGCTATAGGAAAGCGGCTTCTCCTTTGCTCGGCCACTGAACTCGACGTAAGCTTTGAGACGATTTTTAGGATGATGTATTATCCCGACGCGAAGGTCATCAACAATGTAGCGTCTGATTTCTCGATGTTCACCCTTGAAAAATCCAAGCAGGTCATGCTCGGAGAAATTCAAATCATCTTCTTTTCTACTTGTGGCCTTGCGGTATTCGTCCACCTTTTCCCAGAAAATTTGGCTGCCCAAAAATCTTTGAGTCGCTTTATCAAATGCAACTTCTCGCAGCGAAGTTCCTGCGTGCGTATTTGCTTCGAGCAAGGCGTTGATGTCTGGATTTATGAAAAGACGGACCAAGATATTCTGATTACCCAATAGAATTTGCGATACCGCCTTATGCTGCCCATCAAAGACTTGGACTTTGATTTTCCCATTATTAATTACACCCCACGCCAGCCCAGTGTGCAATTGTGGCCGCCGATCCAGAAATTCTTCCACGAGTCCGCGAATTCTCGAACCAACGGCACGCGGATTGATTCTTGCATCGTGGAACACATATTCGATGGGCAAATCCAAAAAAACAGATGTCATTCCAGAAAATTTATCGTGAAATAATGGAGTGACACGCTTGGCAACCCCCTTTTCTGAAAGCGTATATTCGAAAGTGTCGGCATTAACGAATGCTGTAATTTCGTATTTGCCTCCGCCTGTTTCGTTCAGAAAATCCCCTAGGTTGGGCCGGTTGTAGCCGTTGGCGATGTATTTATCCTTTATTTTCTCGTATCTCGCCATGCAACGAGCAACGCGCAAATCAGCGTCTGATTTATTGCGGTTGTGAAACTCGCAGGTGACTGCGTAGTTATTCTCATCATCCTTCCCGCCTTTAACGCGTGGAATTATGTGGTCTATCTCCAATTTGTCTTTAGTTAAGTCTAGCGGTTCTTCACCGATAAAACAAATTCCACCCTGCATTTGGTGCAGTTTTGCGATTAGTTGAATCCGATTATCCGACATAGCAATTTTTCAGTTAGCCCGCATTAAATTCGTGAAATTCCTGTCAATGATTCTACGCCTTTGCGTTGAAAAATCAGGCGAGGCCGAGTTGTTTGCGAACTTCGTCAGTGGTGAACGTCGGCTTTCCCTTGTTTCGGGCGCGGGCTTCGAGCAGGTCAAGGTAGTCGTTCAAATCTTCCATCTGCTCGCGCAGCGAACCGATTTGTTTGAGCACGGTTTTCTGCTGCCGTTGCAAAACGGGTTTTTGTGGAGGCGCGTTAATCATAAACGTCTTTCCGGTTGCCGACTTTTTGTATCACAATCCGATCACCAATCACGTCAAATAAAACCCGATAATCGCCCATGCGCAACCGAAATCCGGCGTCGGCGTTTTGCAACCGCTTGATGTTGCCGTGCAGCCCGTGTTCCAGCCGCAGGACTTTGCGGAGAATTTGATCGGCTTCGCGTTTCGGAAGCGAACGCAAATCTTCCAGCGCGGACTCGGCGTGTTCTACTTTGTAACGGCCGTTTGCCATTTTTAGTTAAACAAAAATCGTCTGCTCGCGCGCCGGGCCGATGGACGCGATGAACAATTTCGCATTCGTCAGTTCTGCGATGGCCTTCAGATACGCGCGCGCTTTCGGCGGCAGGTCGGCGAATTTGCGCGCCTGGTCCGTCGGCGTGCGCCAGCCTTCAAATTCCACATAGACCGGTTCGCATTCGGCGAGCACCTGCGCGTCGTTCGGCACGAAGTCGTATTGTTTTTTGCCGTGACGATACGCGACGCAAACTTTGATCGTCTCCACCGTGTCGAGGCCGTCGAGGTTCGTGATGGCGAGATCGTCAATACCATTGACCATCGTCGCGTGGCGCGTGGCGACGGAATCGAACCAGCCGCAACGCCGCGCGCGCCCGGTCGTCGCGCCGAATTCGCGGCCCATGCCGTGCAACAGGTCGGAAATTTCCTGATTCTCCGTCGGCAACGGCCCTTCGCCGACGCGCGTCGTGTAAGCCTTCATCACGCCGACGACGCGATCCATGCGATGCGGCGGCACACCCGAACCCGTGCAAGCGCCGCCTGCCGTGGTGTTCGACGACGTGACGAACGGATAAGTGCCGTGGTCAATGTCGAGAAAAGTCCCCTGCGCGCCCTCAAATAAAATATTTGCCTGCTCGCGCATGGCGTTGTGCAAAAGGACAACGGTGTTTTGGACGAACGGCTTGAGGAATTTTCCAGCGGCATTGTATTCCGCGAAAACTTTTTTGAACGACAGCGTTTTTGCGCCGAGCGATTTGAGGACGATGTTGTTTTCCTGAATGCGCCGCGAAAGTTTTTCTTCGAGCCGCGCCGGGTCAACCAAATCGTTCACGCGCAAACCGACGCGCGCCGCCTTGTCGCCGTAAGCCGGACCGATGCCGCGCTTGGTCGTGCCGATCTTATTTTTGCCCTTGAGCACTTCACGCTGCGCGTCGAGTTCGCGATGATATGGAAAAACGACGTGCGCGGTCTCGCTCAAGACGAAATTCTTCGGCGTAACTTTGACGCCGACTTTTTGCAGGCCGACAATTTCTTCGACGAGGCCAATCGGGTCAACCACGACGCCATTCCCGATGACGCACAATTTATTTTTCCGCAAAATTCCCGACGGCACGAGATGCAGGACGTATTTTTTCGGCCCCAGAAAAACCGTGTGCCCGGCGTTGTTGCCGCCCGCGTAGCGGACGACGACATCCGCCTGCTCGGTGAGCACGTCAATGATTTTGCCTTTGCCTTCGTCGCCCCATTGGGCGCCGACGAGAATTGTGTTTGCCATAAATTAAAGTAGGACAGGCTTCCAGCCTGTCTCGTTTCGTTTGACAGGCGAGACGCCTGTGCTACTGCAATAAAAATCCCCGAATTTTCATTCGGGGCAAAGCGCTGGGTCTTTGCCGGGAGAAGCTAGAAAAGCGCGGGAACAATGTCAATTCCGTTTGCCACGGCAAACTCGCGTCTAACCGAGCGTCGCCGCGTATTTTCGCGCGAGCACCGGACAGTTCGGCGACGACGGGCTTGTATTGTTCGTCGTTCGCAAGATTTTTCATTTCCAGCGGATGGCGTGCGGGCCGAACAGCATCGCGCCGTTGATTCCGACTTTCCAAACACGGCCATTTCCCTGTGCATGCCGCGACGCCGTGCAAAGTCGTTCCGTCGCACATGAAAACAATGGCGCAACTGTTGCAAAACGACGAAGCCCCGGCGCGCATCATGGAAATGCTGGTAGCAAAGCGGGTTGAAAATTTCGCATGAAACCATCCTGGGACGCAGGTCATCCGTTTATCATCAATAAATAAAATAGCTGCGAACCCACTGTAATGGATTTTGCCCTGATCCACCCGTTTTAGTCAAACTGGTTTTTGGGTGTCGGTGTCTTTGATGGTTCCGGTAAATGCGCGCGGAGAGCCTTGACTTCTTCAGGGATCACCTCCAAGCCGGAGTTTCCGAATGAGTTGTAAACATAAGTAAGAACATTAGCTATGTCCTCGTCTGTAAGCGGGAACGACGGCATATTGTTGTTGAATTTCAACCCGTTCACCACCACTTCGCCCTGCCGTCCAAAGATGACAGTCTGGATGGCGCGATTTTTGTCCGCGTTCAAATAGTCCGACCCCGCCAAGGGCGGAAAGACGTTCAGACGGCCCAGTCCCGTGGGTTGGTGACACGCTGCGCAGATGGTGAACAACCGCTTGCCAAGGGCAATCCGGTCGGCCTTCGTTTTGGCGGCACCGGACGGTAGCGGCACGCCGCGAAGGCCGCCTTCGTCCACCCATTCTTTGATCGTATGACGTTCTTCATCGGTGAGCGCAAGTGATTCAGGACTGTTGGCCACCGGCATGGTTTCCTTGTAATACGATCCTTTCCAACTGTCCCAAATTCGCCTTCTGATTTCCCAACGGTCGTTATAGGCGGTTTTATAGTCCAGCCAGTTGTAAACAAATTGCGACTGCTGGTTGTGACAGCGGGAGCAATTGCCCATGAAAATCGGCTCGATGTCGCGGAGGTAAGTGGGGCTTTGGTTGGTCGTTGCGGCAGACATGGCTCCCCCGGCTTCCGCAACAACGGGTGCATTTTGAGCCATGACCTTTGCTAAAACAACGCACCCCACGGCGGTTGCCGCGCAGAACATAATCAAACGCATCCGGCGGCAATTGTTTATGAATTGAAATTTATGCATAGCTGTTGCTGGTTAGTGTGATCGTTCATGGGCAACTTAAAATCCATAGGACATTTGCAATATCAACTGGGTGGCGGGCTGGGTTGGGTCGTTGCTGTTGACAAACTCATAGTCGCCTTCGAACAGAAGCGCATTCGTAATATAATAGATATAGCCCAAAGTGTATCGGTCAGTGGTCGTTCCCATCCCGTCACGCAGCGAATCATATCGCCCGACCAGCTCCAAATCGTTGATGCCCGGCAGCTCCAGATTCAAACCGGCCAGCTTGTAACTGGCCTGCACCCACCAGCCCTCTTGACGGATCTGGCCCAAATCATCACTGCCATAGCGGGTCAGAATATATTCACCTTTCGTCTCAAAGTTAGGTCCAAAATGCAGGGAGGCATCCAGCACACCAGCGGTGTAAAGATGCTGCCCGGCGTTGTCCCATTGACCCGACTGGCCGGAGACGCCCAATTCCAGATCATAATGAGGCTTGTATGGAAACGGCAAAAACACCGCAAGGCGCGCGCCACCAACCGGACTGCCGTGCAAATTCGCTGTGGTTGAACCGTCGGACCAAAGACCCACGTTTCCGCCAACATCAAGTTGGCCGGCAGATCCCGTCCCGTCCACTGAACCTGGCCCGTCCACGCCATACACCGCATAGTTGAGCAATTTGCCGGAATCCCCCAGCGGCACCGCCCCGCGCAACTCCGCCCCCACGCCGCTGCCGGGAACAAGATCAACCCCCAGCGGATCATCCGGAATCTTGTTCAGCCAGCCGGCTCCGCGCTCGGTATAGGTTCCGAGTGGCAGCAAAAGGTCTCCCGCGCACAATGTCATGTAATCGTTCATCACATAATCCAACTGCGCAAAACTCAAATTGATGGTAGTTGAGTAACCGGAACTGCCTCCCGGTGCGCCGCCGTTGTTCTGAATTCCGAAATCAAAACCGGCCTCGAACAAAACATTATCCCCGCCGCGATACAGAAAAATGGGGGCAAAATCGGCCAGCACAAAGGCCCCGTTTTGCTTGTCCGCATTCACATATTGAACCTCCGCGTCGCCCAAAATCATGAAGTTATGGTTCACGGTGGCCTCATCAATGGGACCACGCGGCAGCGGTTGAGCCTGCGCCTGCGCGGCGACGGCGCTTTTCTGTTCCGCATCCTGGGCGGTCTGCTGGGTTGCGGCCAGTTTTTCCTGTAGTTCCTTGAGCTGCTGCACGTCTTGCTCGTGCGTCTGCTGGTCAAGGATGTTCGTCTGCCGCAAACTCTGAACCTGTTCACCCAACTGCTGCACCGTCGCCTTCAGGGCATTGAAGTCGGCGTCACTCACCTCGGCGACGGCCTGCGGCGGAAACCCCATCCCAACGGCACCGGCGGCGGCCACCAGGCCAAACATCAAGCGGCGGGTTTTCATTGTGTTTTTCATTCGTGGTTCAAGTGATTGATGACCGCTCAACGTCCGCTGTTGTCCTGAAGGTATTGCAGGATCAGCTTGGCCTGGTTGCCGGGGATGTTCGCACGCACCTGCATATGAAGCATGACGGTTTTCCATTGCGCCGCCGTCCGCTCGGTCGGGTAACGCTCCGGATGGCACCGGTTGCAATGGATCGAGTAAAGCTCCGCCCCGGTGATCTGCCGTTTAACCACAACTTTCCCGGCGTCCGGCGCGTCGGCTTTCGATTCCACGGAATTGGTTGGCGACACAGCGGAATCAGATTTCTGCGGCGCGGCGGCCTTCGGTTCAGCGGACCTAACGGTGGACGCCAGCCCGTCACACAGCAAGCTGACGGCCACGGCGGCAAAAGCGGTTTGAACCAGTTTTTTAATTTGTTTGGACTTTGTCATGCTGCTCCCGGAATATGTTTTTATTTTAATTAATTTGATAACACAACACGCGTTCAATTAACTCAATTAATCTTATGCTTGCAATTTTATTCTGAATGCCCGGATGAGGCTCTCCATCGTTTGCGATTATCCAAACATTTTTTGGTTCGCCAGCGGTTCCGTCATGTCTAATTCTGGCCGCAGCATTTGAGCAACCGATTTCTGAAATGGCCGATCCAACGCAGATCTGCCATGCGCATTGAAGTCATGGCAACGCCTTGAAGCTTGCTCGTGGCGGTTTCACTGTTAAATTTTAAAATCATGATCAACACCGGCATCCTCAATCCGCAAATCCTCGCGCTGCTCGCCCGCGTGCGGCACACCAACGCGCTCGTCATCGCCGACCGCGGCTTTCCGTTCTGGCCGCAGATTGAAACGGTGGACCTTTCCGTCGTGGACGATCTGCCGACCGTGCTGCAGCTCATCGCCGCCGTGCGCGCGAACCACCATTTCACGCAGGCGTTTCAGGCGAAGGAATTCCTGAAAAACAATCCGCCCGCCGCGCGCGCAAAATTTGCCGCCGCGCTCAAAGGCGTGCCGACCAAATTCGAGCCGCACGCCGAATTCAAAAAGCGCGTGCCGCACGCCATCGGTTTGATCCGCACGGGCGACACCACGCGATATGCGAACACGATTTTGATTTCGGGGTAAATTGCATTTGGCGTTGGCGCGGCGCGTCTGTTGAATCAGCCCTGGATGAAGTAGCTCAAATTTTCCAGTTCGATGGCGAGGTTGACGTTGTTGACCATGACATCTTCCGGCACGGCCAGCACGATGGGCGCAAAATTCAGGATGCCCATGACGCCGCAATCAATGAGCGCGTTCGCCACTTCCTGCGCGACGGCGGCGGGCACGGAGAGGATGGCCATTTTCACGCCGTTCCCGGCGATGAACTTCGGCATCTCGCCGGTTCCCAGGATTGGCTGCTTGATTTTTTTGTCGCGCTTGCGGTCCGGTTCGGCGTCGAACGCGGCGATGATTTCAAACCCCTCCTTTTCAAATCCGCGATATGAAAGCAACGCCAGGCCGAGATGGCCGACGCCGACAAGAACCACCGGCTGCAACCGCGACGTGCCGAGTTCGTTGGAAATTTTCTGCGACAGTTCCGCCACGTCGTAGCCCAGCCCGCGCGTGCCGAACGTGCCGAAATACGCGAGGTCCTTGCGCAACTGCGTCGGCTTGACGCCGGCGGCCTTGGCGAGCGCCTCGCTGGAAACGGTGCTGATGCCGTTCTCGCGCAGGCGCGCGAGGCAGCGCGAATAAATCGAGAGGCGATAGATCGTCTTGCGCGGGATGACGGGCCGGCTGGTTTTTTTCACGGCGGGAAAATTAAGCAACCGGCGCGCGGGCGGCAAGCGTTCGTGAAATATTTCACGCGAAATTCCGCAGCGGCTGGCGGCGGACACCGTTACTTCGCAATTTCGTCCACTTCCTGCTCGTAGCTCAAGGCGGCTTGCTGGAGGACGCTCCGGGAATTATTGGAAGCCAGGGACCGCCCGAACTGTTTGGCGGTTCCCTGCAACTCCGCCTCATAGGAAAAGAGAAAGACCAGAACCGTTGCACCGAAAAGAAAAATAAACGTTTTCCGCGCGCCGGCGGCGAGCTGGCGGCGGATTCTCGCGCGCAACTTTGCATGCTCCTCGCGCGCACGCTGTTCACGGATCTCCTTCCGACGATGCGCTTCCGCCTCGCCGATCATTGAATCCATGGTCATGATCAGTTTCACTGGCAAAATAGACGCATCAGTCATGCCAACGGCAAGTTGCGACGGGACAAGCGGCGGAAAATCTCCGGCTGGATGGTTTCAATACAGTCGCGTTCGATTTTTGGACAGGACGAATGCAGTGTGAATAATTCGCCGAAATCACGGCTTGACACCGTTCCGTCTGAAAATAGCCTTCTCGCGTTGCAGTCAGCAAAGAAAACCAAATCTCAACAACCAAAAATGATATGAGCATGGATAGCCCGACTCCCGCCCAGACTCCGCCGCCACCCGCCATTGCGGAAGACAAAACCGTCGCCATCGTCAGCTACATGACGATGCTCGGCTTTATCATTGCCATCATCATCCACACCAGCAAAAAGACGAAGCTCGGTGCGTTTCATCTCCGGCAAATGCTGGGACTTTGGCTCACTGTAATCGCGCTGATTATTGTCCATTCGATCTCGTCTCCATTCGGATCCTCGGATGACTTGGTTAACATGGCATTTATGCTTCTCGCTATTTCCATAATTGTGCTTTGGGTTTTGGGCCTCATCGCCGCCGTCAACGGCCAGATGAAACCCATGCCCGTCGTCGGCCCGCTCTACCAGAAATGGTTCGGCACGACGTTCGACTGAACCAGTTTCGACGCTTGCCCCAACGGGGGCAAAATCATTCAGTCGGCTAGCGGCGTCTCGGCAGAACGCCGCTTTTTTCAAGAAAATAAACAATCCGGCTTGCTGCCGAGAGCCGCTACGCCTCTTGGGTTGAAGCCATGCGCGAGGGAACGGGGATGCGACCCCGTTTGGAGGCGGCCAATGATTCGCACCGGCCTTGATTCAGGGCTGGGCGTTGGCGGCATTGGCCCGTTTGACCACCAAGTCCTCCTCGGCAAATTCGCCCACCTTCCGGTGCAATTTGATCTCATCGCCGGACACCTTGCCCGTGTATTCAATGCGGATGTCATTGCCGCCAAGACTGAGCGGTTCGACGAAGGAGATGGTGTCCTGGACTATTTTGCCCTCGATTATTGTGGAATTGTTCGTTCCGTTGTCAGTGATGCCGACGGCCGTGCCGGTCAGGTTGGTGCCGTCCACCTTGAACTCATAGGTGTATTTCTGCGTGCCGATCTGCGAATCGAACTGTCCCTGCCATTTCCCCGCCACGGAGTCCTTCACGCGCTTGGCGACGATGTCGTATTCGGCGATGTCGCCGACCTTGCGGTGCAAATGCAGTTCACCGTTGGTAAGCGAGCCTGAATATTCAACGGTCACATCGTTGTCCTGGACCTTGAGCGGTTCCGAAAACGAAATCTTGTTGTTGTCAAATTTAAGATCGGTCACGGCCACGTCGTTCGTGCCGGTGTCCCGCTCGCCGACGGCACGGCCAACCAGATTGGTGCCGTCCAGCTTGAACTCGTAGGTGTATTTCTGCGTGCCGATCTGGGAATCAAACTCGGTCTTCCATTTTCCGACCATGCCGTCTTCCGCACGGACAACTCCGGCGACCGCCAGCGCGCACGCCGCCAGCACAAATGTTTTGGTAAAGTTTTTCATAGATGTTTTGGTTGAATTGGGACGCCGACAGAAAACCAGAAACTGGCCGTGGAGGGAAGCAAATCTTCTGCAGTGATGGAATCGCGTCGGGGTTGGAAATGATTTTGGACGGACTTTCTTGATCGTGTCGTCGAGAATAATTCTCCGCGAACTTGGCGGATCAATCTCAATGCCGTCCGTTCAAACCAACTTGCAATGGACTTGTTCGCGTATTTCGCATGGTTCGCGGTTGCAGTTTATTTCAGAAAATCATCCAGCGCATTTTCCAGCTTTTGAAATGTTTCCTCCAGGCGCAACACCAGCGGAGACATTTTCTGCCAGTCCAAGTCAAAGGAATAGGCGTTGCGGAACACATGGCGGAATCGCAGGTATTCATTCAACGTGTCGTGAAGTTCTTCCGGCAATAATGCCGGTCGTTGCGCAGCCGGCGATTTCATCCGCAGCAAAAGTTCACGATGCCAGGAATCGCCGCGCACCGGCTCGCCGTCCAACTCCACCGCCACACGCTTAAAAATATTTTCGACGCCGGTGTAGAATGAATGGAGCAAGGCCGCGAGCGCAGACAGTTCAATTTCAGTCGGGGCGGTGGTGCGGCATTTGGCGAGGAGTTCGTGGATGCCAGACAGCAAACGCTGCAATTGTTCGCGTTCCGTGGCCTGTTGCTTGCGGAATTTATCCCACGCGGACGAGTTCATTCTCCGTGCGAAGGTGGCGGGTGAACGGCGTGTTGATGTCCAAGTCAATCAAATCAACCGAGCGGCCAATCAAATCGCTGACCCGCGCGCCCAGGCGGTAAAAAACCGACGGGGGCAGGCCGGAAACCGCCAGGTCAAGATCGGAAGCGGCATCGCCCGTGCCTTTGGCAGCCGAGCCAAAGACGTAAATTTCCCTTGCGCCGGCGGTTTTGAGTTCGGCGGCGGCGCGCTGGATTAAAATGTTTGTCTCGGTGCTCACGCTGTATTTGATTCTGCGTCGTTTGGCCCTGAAAGTCAAAATGTTCCCGCGCCCATTTACAAGACGGCCAACACGAACATTGCGAACCTCGCCAATTACGGCGTGACCGCCGCCAAGCTGACCGCGTTGACCAATGCGATTGCCGCCTACAACCTGCTCATCAGCAAACCGCGCGACACCCGCGCCGCTGGCAAAACCGTCACTACAAATCTGCAAGCCGAGTTTGATGCTGCCGATGAAGATTTGACCGTCATGGACGACCTCACCGGCCAGATCACCAACGCGACCTTCGTGAGCAATTACGAAAACGCGCGCATCATCGTGGACACCACCGCGA
>Ga0209483_1001022_pt1 | contig 22256 bp, 20 predicted proteins | sample NGEPerA_FD_184508 | JGI IMG/M metagenome (GOLD analysis project Ga0209483, IMG submission 184508) | Arctic peat soil microbial communities from the Barrow Environmental Observatory site, Barrow, Alaska, USA - NGEE PermafrostL2-A... | ecosystem: Environmental > Terrestrial > Soil > Wetlands >... | reverse complement strand
ACGGTCAACACGGCGCGCGGCCACTTTGACCGGAAGCATTATGAGAACGTGCGCGTCGTGACGCCGGGTGAATTTCTAAAACAGAACGAGGTTCAATCGCTGCTGGCTGGCATTTAGCCGCCGTTAATTTCGGTTTCCCAATGCGATGGATTTCATTCTGCATTCTTCATTCTTAATTCTGCCTTCGCCTCACGGCCCGGGCAGTTCGCAAAGATTTTCTGGCTGACCGTTTCGCTGGTTTTTTCCCCGGCCCCGGCTTCGCCGGTCTATTTCTTCGGCGGCAGTTCGCGGATGAATGACCACGAGACTTCGGCCACCTGCCCGTTGTCGTAAGTCACCTTGAAATGGCTGCCCAGGTCGCCATCCACTTCCACGCTCACGGGCACGGCGTTGGCGGCGATGCGGTTGGCCTTGCGGATGGTGGCGTGAGGTTCCAAAAAGCTCAACCCGTCCTCAAATTCGACATCAAAGGCGTCTTCCCAGCCGAGATAGCGGGCGTGGCGGACCCGGGCGAATACGCCCTTGCCGTAGGGTTTTTTGAGCTGCACGGATGTTTTCATAGTCGGCCTTCGTTTTTCAAATCAGCGATGAGTTTCATCAGTTTGCGATCCGGCGTCCAGCCTTCAACCCCGGCCAGCCGTTCCAGATCCAACCGGCCAATGAGCCGGCGCTTGCTGTCATAAACGTGGATGTGATGCGGCTCGTGATCGCCAATAAACCACTCCAGAATATAGCCGCTGCGCCGGATTTTGCCCATGCGTTTAATTGTTTCTTGGTGGCAGATTACGCTCCGGGCTTGGTTTCGTCAACGGGGAGCCGGGCCAAATCATCTTCGGGTGCCGCCGCTTATTTCGGCTTCCCATTGCGCCGGCTTTCCTGCTGCATTCTGCATTCTTAATTCTACCTTCGCCTCACGGCACGGGCAGTTCGCAAAGATTTTCTGGATGACCATTTCGCTGGTTTTTCCCCAGCCCCGGCCGTGATGGCCACGCGGTGGCACCGACAGCTTTTATGTCGTAGGAGACGAGGTGACGAGTCTCAAACTTCTTGGATTTTTAGTCAGAGACTCCTTACGTCGTCTCCTACATTTTAACGGGTGGTTAAACAGTTTCCAGGCCATGCAAGTTTTTCCGTTTGACGCACCCGTGATTGCCGGCGGCGGAAAATTATTTTCCCCGCCACATCTCCGCATTGAAAAATTGAATTTCCTTTGCAGATTTACAAAAATGCGTGAAGTGTGATAGCTTGTGCCCATGGAAACAGCGACTGTCATTCTTGAAGGCGAACTGCAAACTGTCCGTTTGCCAAAAGGATTTCATTTGTCCACGCCCACCGTGTCCGTCCGCCATGAGGGCGACGCGATTGTGCTTGAGCCGATGAAGGCAAAATCGTGGCCGGAACATTTTTTCGAATTCATCCACATCAGCGACACGGCGTTTGTCCGCCCCGCGCAGGGAAAGCTGCCGCCGGTGAAGCCTTTGTAGCCGCCTTCGCATGACCCATCTGCTCGACACCGACGCTTGCATCGGCGTGCTGCGGCAAAAGCCGGGCATGGTGGAAAAGTTGAGCCGCCTCGCGCCCGCCGATGTCGCGGTCTCAATGGTCACGGTCTATGAACTTTTCTGCGGCGTCGAGAAGGCCGCAGACCCGGCTAAAGAACGCCGGAAAGTAGAGCGATTCATTTCCACCATCAGCGAACTTCCGCTGGAACGCGACGCCGCGCAGACGGCGGCGCAAGTCCGCGCGGAACTGGAACGTCAAGGCACGGTCATCGGCCCATACGACCTGCTGATTGCGGGACAGGCGCTGGCCGGGAATCTCACGCTTGTCACGGGCAATCTTGCCGAATTCCGGCGCGTGCCGGGACTCAAAACGGAATCATGGCCGTGACGGAAATCAGGTTTTTCCGTTTGACGCACCCCAAATTGCCGGCGGCGTTTGCGGCGCTCTACCGGGCCGCCGCCACGTTCAAGGCGGGGTTCACAGCAGTTCCCTGAATTGCCCGATGCTCATGCCCGCGTCGCGCACAATCGCGCCCATGGTGTAGGCGTCCACCGGGTTGTTGCGGGGCACAACGACATGAATCAAACCTTTGGACATGAAAATGTGCCTGCTCTGGCGGTCAATGCGGAAGCCCGCTTTTTCCAGCGCCTTCACGGCGCGAAGGTGATTGACGCCCGGCAGCTTCGGCATATCACGCGGTGGTCACTTCCATCTCGCGGATTTCACAATGCAGTTCCGGCACGCCGTAGAGTTCAAGGTAGCCCTGAATGGCATCGCGGATGTTTTCCAATGCCTCGGCGACGGTTACACCCTGGGAATGGCAGCCCGGCAGTTCGGGGCAACTGACAGACACGCCTTCCGAATGTTCGAGCAGTGTGACGTGGTATTTGTTTTTCATCTTGCTGGCAGGTTACGCTCCCGGATTGGTTTCGTCAACGCGGGGCTGAATTTCATTCTTCATTTTGCATTCGTCTCATGGCATGGGCAACTCCCGATGGAGTTTCCAAAACCGGCGCGTGGCTTTGGAAATCATTTCTTGTCGGAAGGCCAGTCGTGGAGCGCACCGGCATGACGTTCAGCGGCGGCTTCATTGAAAAGAAAATCCAGCTTGCCTCCTGTCGCATCGCGTTCCATCTGTCGCTTCCAGAGATCATGGTAGCGTGCGCTGACCCACGAAGCGAGCCGGTCAAAGTCGGACGGAGCGAGCTGCTCGGCGGCCTGCTCAATTTCTTCCACTGTATTCATGGTTGCAATTTATTTGATTGGTTAAATTGATTCAAGCGCAACTTAACTCCTGCCACAAGTGCGCGCTCATCAACTGGCCTTTCGCAAAACAGTCCAGGTTGAACTTCTCGTTCGGCGAATGCGCGTTGTCGTCCGGCAAACCGAGGCCGAGCAGCAGGGAATCCGCGCCGAGAATTTTTTTGAACTGGTTCACAATCGGAATCGAGCCGCCTTCGCGCATGAGAATCGGTTCGCTGCCGAAGGATTTTTTCAACGCGCGCAATGCCGCCTGCGCCTGCGCGCCCGTCGGCGAAACCAAATATGCCTCCGCGCCGTGGCCGGCTTCAATTTCCAGCCGCACGGTCGGCGGGCAGATTTTTTTGAGATGATCGCAGACGAGCCTGCGAATCTTCGCCGGACTTTGATCCGGCACGAGCCGGCAGGTGATCTTCGCGCTGGCCCACGCGGGGACAATCGTTTTGTTGCCTTTGCCCTGATAGCCGCTGGTGAGGCCGTTGATTTCAAACGTCGGACGCGCGCTGCGCTGTTCCATCGCGGTGAAACCGCGTTCGCCAAACAATTGCGGCGAGCCGAGAAGTTTTTTCAGCGCCGCATCCTTGAGCGGATATTTTGCCGCTTGCCCGCGCTCAAATTTTGAAAGCGGCGCGATGTCGTCGTAAAAACCGGGAATGGTCACGCGGCCCTGGTCATCACGCAAACGGCCGAGCAGACGGCAGAGCGCCATCGCCGGATTTTCCACCGCGCCGCCGAAGACGCCGGAGTGCAGGTCGCGCGACGGCCCGTGCAGCTTGATTTCAAACGCGATGATGCCGCGCAGCGAATAGGTCAGCGCCGGATGTTTGAGGCTGGGCATTCCGGTGTCGGAAACGACGACGGCATCGCAGTCCAGTTCGCGGCGGTGTTTTTTGAGAAAGCCGGAAAGACTTTCGCTGCCGACTTCTTCCTCGCCTTCCAGCACGAACGTCAAATCGCACGGCAACGGCGTGCCGGTTTTCAAGTAAGCCTCGACGGCCTTGAGGTGCGCGAAGTTCTGGCCTTTGTTGTCGGTGCTGCCGCGCGCATAAATGGTTTTGCCGACGATGCGCGGCGCGAACGGCGGGGAGTTCCAGAGTTCGAGCGGTTCGGGCGGCTGCACGTCGTAATGGCCATAGACCATGAAGTGCGGACGCTTGGCGGCTGATTTTACAGCGGGAGTTTTGGCGACGACGATGGGATGGCCGGCGGTCGGATAAATTTTTGCCGTCAAACCGATCTGGCGGCAGTGCGCGGCGAGCCATTCGGCGCAGGCGAGCAGATCTTTTTTGTGCTGCGGCTGGGCCGAGACGCTGGGAAAGCGGAGGTAATCGCAGAACTCCGCGAGAAATCTTTTTTGATGCTGTTTCAGGTAATCGAGAACCGGTTGCATGGCATCAGCTAATCCGCGCGCGGCGCGCTTGCCAAGCAAAACGATGAACTTTTTACGGCCCCGCCCGGGCGATTGACGACCGGAAAAACCGCCCGCCGAAAAATAACCTGTTACTTTTCCGCGCCAGTGTAAATGTATCAGTGAGATGTTGAATGACGACCTGACCCTGCTGCGGGAATACGCCGAGCGCAATTCCGAGGACGCGTTTGCCGCGCTCGTCTCGCGCCACGTCAACCTCGTTTATTCCGTGGCGTTGCGGCAGGTGCGCGACGCGCATCTGGCCGGGGAAATCACGCAGGCGGTGTTCATCATTCTGGCGCGCAAGGCGGATTCGCTCGGTGACCAGACCATTTTGTCCGGCTGGCTCTGCCGCACGGCGCGTTACGCGGGCGCCAATGCACTGACCATTCAACGGCGGCGGCAACGCCGCGAACAGGAGGCCTTCATGCAATCGCAAATTGAAAGTAGCGCAGGCTTCCAGCCTGCGAGCGAAGCGGACGCGGAAATGTGGAATGAAATTTCTCCGCTGCTGGATGGCGCGATGGAAAAGCTCGGCCAGAAAGATCACGACGCGCTGGTGCTGCGATTTTTTGAGAACAAAAATTTTGCGGAAGTTGGCGCAACTTTGGGCGCGAGCGAGGACGCGGCCAAAATGCGCGTGAACCGCGCGCTGGAAAAGCTGCGGAAATTTTTCACGAAACGCGGCGTGAGTTCGACCACGGCCATCATTGCCGGGACGATTTCCGCCAATTCCGTTCAAGCCGCGCCCGTGGCGCTGGCAAAATCTGTGACCGCCGTGGCGATTGTGAAAGGCGCGGCGGCCAGCTGTTCAACTTTAATTCTTGTGAAAGGAACTCTCAAGATTTTGACATACGCAAAACTCAAACTGGCAACCGGCATTGCTGCGGGAATTTTATTGGCGGGCGGTGCGGTGACGGTTGTTCTTTCGAGCCATCAAATGGGCGACAATCTTTCGCCGGGCGAAATTTTCAACAAGGCGCAGGAGAAATATGCCTCGTTGACAAGTTACAGTGATGTAGGGAAAACCGTTGCCACCATGAACGGCAGCACGGGCACCACAACGTTCACCATAAGATTGGGCCGCCCGAATCTTTACCGGATCGAATGGGAACAGAATAACGGAACAGCCTTTCCCACCGCCAAAGCCCAGGCAGTCTGGTCAGCAGGCGCAGGCGATTTTTTGACGATGGGCTTTGGTGTGAAAAACCGCACAACCCAGGAAATGGCTTTGGGCGGTATTCCCGGCATTTCCAGCAGTGCGGCGACAACCATTCCCGCGACTTTTTTCAAGATGGGTTTGGGCGACCAGCTTGGCGGTCCGTCATCGGGCGAAAAACGACAGGCCGATGAGAAAGTGGGCGATGTGGATTGTTACGTTCTTGCGAGTGAATCAAATGGAACAACCAAGACGCTTTGGATCGGCAAACAGGATTTTTTGATTCACCAAATTAGAACTGCAACAAGTGCTGTCCCCGGTAATGCTGCGCTGCCGCCGCTGGCCGCGCCCGCCAATATCCGTCTTGAAACAATTGCCGCTATGGAAAAAGCCGGATTTCCCGGCATCACTTCGACTGAAACCCACATGAATATCGTCATTAATAAATCGTTTTCAAAAGCGGATTTTGACTACCAAACTTCAACTGCTTTTCCAAACTGAACCTTTTTATTTCATCACCGAATTAATTAACAACAAATAAAACCATGAAAACAAATACATCAAAACCCCATGCGGCAGCCGCCTTATTGACCGGCATTATTTTAGTTCTTGCCGCTGATATGGTGAACGCACAGCACATTGATCCAACCACGGGAATGCCTGTGTCTGATACAGCGAACGTTCCGCGCCTCGACTTTACTACGGGACTGCCAGTGTCCTCCAAGGCGGGCGACCCAACCGAGGCAGCCGCAAATATCGCCATGACTAACCAGGCAACCGTCATCGAAGTGCATGAACTGATTGACCAAGGCCGATACGACGAGGCATTGCAGAGTTGCCTCTCCGTTCACAATCAAATTAAAGCCGATCAATCGTTCGGATTACTGGTTCCGCTGTTTTCCGATTGGGTCGAACTGGGCCGGAGATTTCCAAAAGCCAGAGAGTCATTGATTGAAATCCGCGATCACGATGTCCATGAATTTTCCGAGGGCAGGGGTTATTCTGAATTGTTTTTGGAAGTTAATTACATCAATAGCTATTTGAATCAGGCTGACGCGACGTATGCTCTGTTCAAAACCATTCATCAACAAGACAAACAACTGGCCGCACAATGTTATTATTACGTCCAAGATTTGCTGATGCAAAAAGGTGAATATGAATTGTGTTTGAATTATATCGGCAATCCGCAAGTGAATTTTGATCAATTCAACCGTGGTTTGGAGGCGATAAGAGAATTGCAGCAGCGCAGAGATGAAATGCAGAAAGAATATCCAATGCCAGTGCCGCCAGTGCCGCGTTTGCCCCGTGGCGCATTCAAGCCCTTGACGCCACCCGACGTGGGGCAGATGGCAACTAATAACTTTGTGGGACAGGTTTGCAAGCTGGTTGAAATCCTCGTCGCCACCGATCATATGGCCGACGCAGAAAAAATCCGTGATGAGGCCGTTGCAATAATTGATGACGCACGATTACATTCCGCCATCAGCGACGCGGAAGAGAAGATTTCCCGCAATGCTGATGCAAACGTGGAACGGATTTCAAAGTGAAGAGTGAATGTCCGTTCATCATTCTCCGCCGGGGCAAAAGTTTGATTCGGCGGTATTTTAATTTTCTTAAAGCGCAAACCATTTTACACGCCGCCCGCGCCTTGTATAATGTCCGTTTGTGAATTCGCAAAAGCGTCAGCGCGTCGTCTGCGGCAATTTGTTTTCCTGAAAATAGCCCAGCCATTTATGGCTGGGTAAAATGTCCCGCACGCGACAAAGTCCCGTCAGGGACGAAAGAAAATTATTTCTCAAGGTCGTTCTTTCGTCCCCTATGGGACTCGCAATCCATTTTCGAACCGTTCACCCAGAGCTAAAGCTCTGGGCTATTTTCAAAAAAAAGAAATTCAATTCAACATTTCCGCCTTGTAATTGCATCCGTGCTTCTTGAGAAAAACCTCCAGTTCTTCGCGAAAACTTTTCTTGCGATGATGTTCTTCCTGCGTGTTGATGTAATGAACCGTGTCCTCCATGCCCGACACACCGATGCTGAACGCGCCAAAACCTCCCTGCCACGCGAAATCGTGTCGCCGGAGTTCAGGAAATGTTTCGCGCAGCCATTTGGAGGAGTTGCCTTTCAACAATTGCATCGCCTTTGAAATGGAAATTGTCGCGGGCAAGCTCAAAAGCAAATGCACATGATCGGCCACGCCGCCGATGGCCAACGCCTTCAAATCGTTCTCACGCGCGATGCCGCCGAGATATGGCCAAAGACGCTCACGAATTGACACGGTCAGCAATGGACGACGTTCCTTGACGGAGAAAACGCAATGCATCAGGCAGGAATTAAACGAGTGCATTTTTTCTTCCGTCCCTGACGGGACTTTTATTTGCTTCCGGTCTGATTACCCAGCCATAAATGGCTGGGCTATTTTCAAAAATTGCCTTGATCGCGTCCGCCATCGTCAAAATCCGAGAAGAGAAATTCCACCGAGACAACGTCGCCAGCCTTAAATGGAGTCATAGACGTTGTCGTCCGGCGAATCGTCCGAGAAAAAATTCTCAATGCCCAAACGCTGCCAGTCGAGGTCTTCGGCGCTGCGCCCGATCAATTGCGGCATGTCCTTGTAAAGCCGGAGACGTTCCGGCAAAGGCAGTGTTTCAATCGCCTCTTCGATTTCATGCAGCGTCTTGCTCATGGATTTATTGTCGGGCAAAATTGAATTTTTGGCAAGCCGCTGTTAAGCAATTTCCGTTGACCCGCTTCGCAAACCATTTTACACGCCGCCCGCGCGAATTCGCAAAAGCGCCGGCGCGGCGTCTGCGGCGACAAATTAAGCTGGACAAATTTCTTCCGGCGGCGCGTCATTGGGCGGACACCATGAATTTCCCCGGCGCGAAAATTCGCGGGCACGCCTTTACTTTGATCGAGCTGCTCGTCGTCATCGCCATCATCGCCATTCTGGCGGCGCTGTTGCTGCCGGTGCTGTCCAAGGCCAAGGACCGGGCGCGCGCCGCGACCTGCATTTCCAATCTCCATCAGTGGGGCATCGCTTGGAAACTTTACACCGATGACAACAATAATTCATTCATGAACGGCGCGACGACGGAATGGCCGCGCGGCGAATGGGTGCTGTCGTTCACCAACGCCACGCAACCAAAACCTCCGCTGCTGCTCTGTCCAAAAGCGGTTGACCGGCGCGGGCCGGGCGACCAGGAAACCCACGTTTCCGCAGACAACCCGAACGCCGTGGATTTTGGCGGGCCGACGACGGCTTATGATTTTCCGATTCCCGACCCGGCGGATTCCACGCATCTGCTGACCGCCAGTTACGGACTCAATTGCTGGGTCTATAATCCCGGCACAAACAACATTCAGGGGCGCGACGCTGCATTGAACTGGAGAAAATATGACAACGTAACGCAGCCTTCGGTCACGCCACTGTTTTTGGATTCGATGTGGCGCGGCGGCGGGCCAAGTGCCACTGACGAGCCACCATCGTTCAACGGCGAAAAAAGCGGTTTCATTGATGAGATGAATTTCTTCGCCATTGCGCGGCATGGCAAGGGGGTGAACGTGCTTTACTTTGACAGTTCCGTCCACAACACGCGGGTGAAGGATTTATGGAATTTGCCGTGGCACAGGCAATACGATGCCAGCGCCGTGGCGAACATTGTATTTCCAGACTGGATGAACTGAAGGAGCAAAATATTCCGGCGCAGAAAGTCAGAGCCTCCTTGCGTCTGCTGCTGCGGGCGTTATCTGCTCAAACGCCGACGCGATTTCATTTGCGCCGTCTGCGTCCCGTCCGGCAAAATCCGCGTGACCGCCGACATGAGAAACTTGTATATCAAGCCCGGTTCGCCGTTGCGCAGTTTTTTTCCACTGGTTCGCAAATTGCGCCGCTGGGCCTGGAAATTCCATGACCGCACCGGCCTCCGTCTGGTCATCAGCGGCGGACGGGTTCAGTTCATGGACGCGGAACTGGTTTTCCCGGAAAAGGTCGGCCTGACTTATTCCACGCCGCTATTTTGGAACGGCCCGGACGTTTACGAATTGCCCACGAGCCGGACCCTTGCGCTGCTGGTCGGACGCTCCCGGCTTTTTTTCGACATCGGCTCGAACATCGGCATCTATTCCGTTTATGCCGGGGTGAAATTTCCGCAGGTGAAAACTTTTGCCTTCGAGCCGGTGCCGGTCATCTGCGAAAAAAACCGCGCCTTTCATCGCGCCAACTGTCTGCCGGAAACCGGCGTGCTGAACCTGGCCGTGGGCGACCACGACGGCGTGCAGAAATTTTTTCTGCCCGTCTACAACACCGGCATCGAAGAGGAGCAGACCGGCACGCTGAACGCCGGCTCGTGGCAGGTGCGCGAGGAAAAAGTCGAGACGTTCGAGGTTCAATGTCTCACGCTCGACACGTTTGCGGCGAAAAATCCGCTTCCCGCCGGCGCGGTCACGTTGAAAATTGACGTGGAAAATTTCGAGGCCGCCGTGCTGCGCGGCGGGAGACAATTCATCACCGCCCGCCGTCCGTGGATCGTCTGCGAAATTTTGTCCAACCAGGAAACCGATCCCGCGACCGGCCTCAAGCGCAACAACAACGAGGAAGCCCTCGCCCTCGTCACCGGCCTGGCCTATGTGCCGTTTGCCATCACGCCCGAAGGATTTTTTCGCATGACGGCTGCGGATTTTACGCGCCCGCGCACGGTGAAGGATTTTCTGCTCGCGCCGGCGGAGAAAATTTCCGCCGACACCTCATATCTATCTTTGACCTCGCTGGCGGAACTGCTGCCGCCAGCTTGAAATCAGGCCGTCGGCAAGGTGGTTTCAGCTTTGGCTTTGCCTCTGGCGGGCAATCGCGGCGGCAAGCAAATGGTTGCGCAAATTTTTTGACGCGGATTTTGGAAAATTGGAAGCGCGGCAACCGCTGCGCAGCCCATGGTAGCGACAAAAGGCATAAAAATAGCTTTGTAGTGGGAATGAGTTCAGTTCAGGAAAAAAATGGCGTAAACAATGGCGCGAATGCCATTGGGAAGCCACCAGCTAAAGAATTGCCCAAAAAATGGGCACCGCGATACTCCACACAGAGAATCTTGTGGGGAGCCGGCTTTGTTTTGGCAATCTTGAGTTTGGTAACAGTCGTCGTCATTTCGCGCCAGTCTGGAAAGCAACTCCAAGAGGCAACCCGGGCGGTTACGCATACACGCGAAGTTTTAGAAAAACTAGGAAACATCGCGGCCCAATTAAGTGAAGTGGAAAGCGCCGCCCGCAGCTTTGCAATCTCCGGCAAACAGTCGCATTTAAGTTCCTTTTACACCGCAGCCGAAGCGGTGCCTCCTCAAGTGGATGAACTCAAACTTCTCCTTCAGGATGATCCCGGTCAGCTTCAATCCATTACTGAGATTGAACCTGTGATTGCCAAGCATCTTCAGGTTATGAAGAACATGGTGGGGCTGGGTGACAAGAACTTCTTTCGAGGATTCGGCCAACGCAACCTGACCGATGAAGGGAATGACCTGATGGAGCAGATACGGGCGGCTTTTAGCACGGTGGAAAATGAGCAACACGCGCTGCTGGATCAGGAGCAGACGACTGAAGCGGCAAAGATGAATCGCGTTACAACGATCAGCTTGGCCGGAAGCATCCTGGCCAGCGTGTTTATTTTGGCGTGCGGCGCGTCCGCGCTGCGCGCCATGTATGGCCGCAGAAAGGCAGAGGAAAAACTGGATCGATTGCTGGGTTCGATGCCGGACGCCCTGGTCATCGTCAACGCGGAAGGCAAGATTGTGGGCAGCAACACGCATACGGAAAAACTGTTTGGTTACAGCGACCGGGAACTTCAAGGGGAAAGCATGGCGCTGCTGGTGCCGGAACGCTTTCGTAAAAACCAGCGGCAATATTATGCTGCATACTTCTCCCAGCGCGGCGGACGGGTGCCGGAAATGACGATGGAGCTTTGCGGCTTGCACAAGGACGGCCGGGAGTTTCCCATTGAGGTGAGCACCAAGCCGCTGGCCGGTGAAAAAGGATTGGTTGTCACCAGCGCGATTCGCGACATCACCGAGCGCAAACAGGTCGCACAACAAATCTCCAAGCTGAACAAAGAACTGGAACACCGCGCGATAGAGTTGGAAAATGCCAACAAGGAATTGGAAGCGTTCAGTTACTCGGTTTCGCATGATCTGCGTTCGCCGCTTCAGAACATTGATCGCTTCAGCCAGATCCTGATGGAAGATTACGCCCATCAGCTCAATGCCGAGGGTCTGGATTACGTTCAGCGGCTGCGGGGAAGCTGCCAGCACATGGAGGACATCATTGATGCTCTGCTGGCATTGTCTGAAATGATGCGCAAAGAATTGCTTACCGACCATTTCGATCTCACGGCCTTGGCGAACACCGTGGCCGCCGATTTGAAACAAAAAAATCCAGACCGTCTGGTGGACTGGAACATTGCCGAGGGATTGACCGCCGAGGGCGACGCCCAGTTGTTGCGGGTGGTGCTGGAGAATTTGTTCGGCAACGCGTGGAAATTCACGGCGAACCGTCCGCGTGCGCACATTGAATTTGGGGCGCTGCCTCAAGCCAACGGCGCCCGGACCTATTTCGTGCGCGACGACGGCGCGGGTTTTGACATGGAACGCGTGAGTAATCTGTTCACGCCATTCAAGCGTCTGCACGATCAGAGCGAGTTTCGTGGCACGGGCATCGGGTTGGCGACGGTGCAGCGGGTCATTCAACGCCATCAAGGTAAAATCTGGGCCGAGGGCGTCGTCAATCAAGGCGCAACATTTTGCTTCACTCTGACGGGTGAAGCGGGCGTATCAAATGGACAAAACCATCATCCTGCCAAATCAAAGTAATTCACCCGAAACAGGCGTCGCGAACAAGGTCTTGCGGGCTTTGATTGCGGATGACTCGGAAGATGACGTGTTCTTTCTGTTGCGAGAATTGCGCAAGGCCGGCTATGAGCTGGTTTACGAGCGCGTCTCGACCGCACCGGACATGAAGGCGGCGCTCGAACGACAGACGTGGGACATTGTTATTTCGGATTACGAGATGCCCCATTTCGGTGGGTTTGAGGCGTTGCAACTGTTGAAGGAAAGCGGACACGACCTGCCATTCATCCTGGTGTCAGCGGTGGTCAGCGAGGAGACGGCGGTTGCGGCGATGAAAGCTGGCGCGCATGACTACTTGATGAAGCGCAAACTGGCGCGGCTCGCACCGGCGATTGAACGCGAATTGCGGGAGGCCCAGACACGTCTGGCTCGCAAAGCTGCCGAAGCGGCTTTGCGTCAAAGCGAGGAGCAATTGCGGCAGACCCAAAAAATGGAGGCGGTAGGCCGTCTCGCCGCCAGTGTGTCGCACGACTTTAATAATATTTTAACCGCCATTTTGGGGCATAGCGAAATGTTGATCAGACAATTGACCGCCGATGATCCGCGCCGAAACAACGCCGAACAAATTGAAAAGTGTGCACAGATGGCTGCGACACTGACGAAACAATTACTGACTTACAGTCGCAAACAAGTGATTGCACCCCGCGTTCTCGAACTTAATGCCGCCATTCTTAACATAGAACCAATCTTGCGCCGGTTCATCGGCCGGGACATCGAGTTTTGCACGGCATTGAACCCGGACGCGGGACATATCAACGCCGATCCCGGTCAAATCGAACAAGTCCTCGTAAATCTCATAGTGAATGCCCGCGATGCCATGCCTCAAGGTGGTAGACTGACCATTATGACTGCGAATACCAGTATGGACGAGAATCAGGTTAAAAAATTCCACGATATGCGCGCGGGTGACTACGTTATGCTGGCCATTTCAGACACGGGCACGGGAATGACCGATGAGGTTAAAACGCATTTGTTTGAACCTTTTTTTACTACGAAACCACACGGCAAGGGCACGGGCTTGGGACTTGCGACTTGCTTCGGAATCGTTAAGCAGAGCAACGCACACATTCAAGTGCACAGTGAATTGGGAAAAGGCACGACGTTCAAAATTTACTTCCCGCAAGCGCAAGCACCACTTCTGAACCTGCTCCCCGGTTCCAACTTGCCGACAGAGGTGCTGGAGGCGGCTAATCGGTGACTTTAGTCGAGGACGGAGCAGCAGGTTGAACAATAAGAAAAACGCGCCGGTTTGAACCGGCGCGTTTGGTTTTGCAAAAGTGTTTCAATAATTTGCGGCGACCGCGTTCCAGTTCACCACGTTCCAGAAAGCCTTCAGATAATCCGCGCGCTTGTTCTGATACTTCAGATAATACGCGTGCTCCCAAACGTCCACGCCGAGGATGACTTTGCCTTCCACGCCGGAGACGGCTTTGCCCATGAGCGGATTATCCTGGTTCGGCGTCGAGACGATCTCCAGTTTGCCGCCGTTCGAGACGAGCCACGCCCAGCCGCTGCCGAAACGTCCGATGGCCGCCGCCTCGAACTTCGCCTGAAAATCCGCGAACGACCCGAACACGCTGTTGATCGCGTCGCCGAGCTTGCCCGTCGGCGCGCCGCCGGCCTTGGGCGCGAGAATTTTCCAGAAGAACGAATGGTTCCAATGGCCGCCGCCGTTGTTGCGCACCGGGCCGCGGATGGCGTCGGGCACGGAAGCGAGATCGCCGATGAGCGCTTCGAGCGACTTGCCTTCGAGCGCGGGCTGGCCGGCGATGGCCTTGTTGAGATTGGCGACGTAGGCCGCGTGATGCTTGTCGTGATGAATCTCCATCGTCAACGCGTCAAAGTGGGGTTCGAGCGCAGCTTTGTCGTAGGGCAGGGGAGGCAGTTCAAATGGCATAATTTTTCTTTCGTTAAGGTTTAATGGTTAAAATTGCTGGACGCAAATTGCGCCAACTGCGGACAAAATGCAAGCGCGGACAATCGCTGGCAATCAGGTGAAATACGTAGCGCGAGGAAATGCTTCAACTGTTTGGTGCGCTGAAGGCGCTACGGAAATTAGCCTGGGGTTGGCTCGTCGCGCCGAAATCGGATGAAGGCGGATGCGAGCTTACCCTAGGAAACGTCCCACAAAATAATTCTCCCTCTCCGCGTTCGTCGGACGAATGGGGAGAGGGCCGGGGTGAGGTGTCGGAAACGTCTTAACCGCAGATTACGCGGATTGACGCTGATAAATTTTCCGCACACACTCATTCGCAATGTCAGCGACAGTTCTACCATATCCGCCAAAATTTCCGGCTTTGCTCAAAGATTATTGCGAGCAAATGGACGAGGCGATTCGCAACAACAGGCATCACGACACGCGCAGGCATTTATTCCTGAATTTTCTCCGCGAAGCGTTTGGAATTAACCCGGTCGAAATCGAACTGGAACACAAACTTAAAGTCGGTGAATTGCGCGGACGGATTGATGCTCTTTATCGTCACGTTATTGTCGAAGTTAAAACTGATTTTGACAATGAACGCACCGATGCCCAACGCGAATTAAAAAAGTATTTTGCCTCGCGTCCTTGCCCAGCCGAATATATCGGCATCGTCACTGACGGAAGCCGTTTTGAGTCGTGGCATCTGAATCATAGCGGAGAACTTGCATCAATTAGTGAAATTACACTTCGTGCCGACAATCCGCTCATTGCGTGGCGCTGGCTCGATCAATTTCTTTCAATCGGCATTCGGCGCATTCCATCAAGCGACGAATTGGTCAGTCGTTTCGGCGTGCAAACGGCCATCTTTAGCAAGGCCGCTGACGGTTTGCTGGCTCTTTACGAAAGCGTGAAGAACGAACCGCTCGTGGCCGTGAAGTTTCGTGAATGGAATGCGCTGCTGGCAAAAGTTTATGGTTCGCCGCTCGGCAAGCCCGCGCTTTTCGTCAATCACACTTATCTCACGTTGATTTCGCGCATCATCGTAACCCTTGCACTTAAAGGCAATGAGCCGAAGAAGAGCGATTGGCGCGGGCTGCTCGACGGTTCATTCTTTGCACGTCAGCTCAAACTAAAAAATCTTGCCGAGCCTGATTTCTTTTCGTGGGCGCTGGACACCAAGGCCGAGGAAGATTTTCTTGTGTTGCTTGGAAATCTTTTCCGGCATTTCGGCGTCTATGATTTTTCGCAACTGTCTGAAGACGTGCTAAAAAATCTCTATCAGGAATTGGTTGACCCTGAAACCCGGCACGATCTCGGCGAATACTACACGCCCGACTGGCTCGCCGAGTTGACGCTCGAACGCCTCGGCTACAAAGGCGGCAAAATTCTCGACCCTGCTTGCGGTTCTGGCGGATTTCTTTTTGCCGCTGTCAATGCACTTCGCAAAGCTGGACAGAAAGGAAACAAACTTGTCGCAAACGCACTTGAAAATGTCATCGGCATTGATGTTCATCCAGTGGCCGTGTTGATGGCCAAAGCGAATATGCTGCTCGCGCTGCGCCATGAATTATCCGACTTCACGGGTGATGTGACGCTGCGCGTTTATATGGCCGACACGCTCATGGCCGAAGAAGACAAAAGTAAAGGTGTGCTTACAATTCCAGTGAGCAGTAAAGAAGAATTTCACATTCCTTTCGCCACGGTTGCGCGTGGCGAACTCGACGAGCTGATTGATTTCTTGAGCGACTTCGCTCATCGAGGCAGCAAAGACGATGAAGCGGCGGAAAAAGCAACCAAGACCGTCAATGTGCGGCTTGCAAATCTTACTGCCGACAAAGAGGATTTTTGGTGGAAACAAAATTTCAAGCTCCTGATGAAGCTAGACAAGCAGCGGCGCAATACCATCTGGGCTTACATCTTAAAGAACGCCTACCGTCCTGAATTTTTGCGTAATGAAAAGGTTGACTACATCGCAGGAAATCCGCCGTGGCTGGGTTATGGCTTCATCAAAGACAAAGGCTATCAGAAAAGAATCAAGGAACTCACGCTCGGCTACGGCTTGCTGACGAAAGAGGATGGAAAACTTTTTACTCGCATGGATGCTTGGTCAGTCTTTTTCGTCCATTGCGAAAAGGAATTTTTGCGGGAAGGCGGGCGGATTGGCTTTGTGCTGCCAAAGAGCGCCATGCTGCCGGCAAAACAGCATATTCGGTTTCAACGCCGTGGTTTTACCGAACTCCACGACTTTAGTGGAGTAACGCCGCTTTTCAAAGTCCGTTCTTGTTTGGTGTTAAGGTGCGGCAAAGAAAAAGTTTCAGACATTCCGTTGACCGAATGGCGTGGCGAATTGTCACGCAAGAACATGAACTTGCGCGATGCCAGACAAACGCTCATAAGCGAAACCAGAAATTTTGATTTGGTTTTTGCTCCAGAAGCCGAGTCACCCTATTTCAATCAATTCTTTCAGGGCGCGACACTTGTTCCTCGCGTGCTGTGTTTCGTCAAGCCGGTTGCGGGCGCAAAGCTGATTCTTCAAGCGCCGTTTGTTCGCACTTCCGAGGATGTGCTTGACGATGCAAAGAAGCCGTGGACGATGCAGATAGAAGGCCAAGTCGAGAGCAAATATCTTTTCGGCACGGTGCTTGCCAAAGACCTTATGCCTTTTGTAGTTCGCAAGTTTTCTCTCGTCGTTTTGCCCTTGCTTCTAACGAAGCGAGGCGACTTGAAAATGATTGACGCCGATGAAGCATTAAGCCAAGGCGAGAAACACGCTTACGATTGGTTTTCGCAAACTCAAGGAATCTGGGAAAAGAAAAGGAAAGCCGAAGCGTTCACATTGTCTGGCTGGCTTAATTACCATAACAAAATTACAGAACAAAATCCCGGTGCTAAATTTATTGTCATTTACAATCAATCAGGCACCAACATTTCCGCGTCGCTGGTCACAAAAGACGAATCCAAGCACATCGGCGAGTTTCCGATTAGCGGCTATGTGATAGATTCCAAAACTTATTATCACTACGCAAAAACTGAAGACGAAGCGCATTATCTCGTTGGAATTCTTAATTCGACGTTTGTGAATGAAGCAATCAAGCCATTGCAGCCAGAAGGTTTGATGGGCGCACGCGACATTCATCGGCGTCCATTTGAAGCCTGCAACATTCCTCTTTTCGATCCAATAAATCGCTTTCATCAGCGCATCGCGGAAACGGCGAAAGAAGCTCGTGAAGAATTGCTGAAAATCGTTCGGAAAATGGAAACACCTGTTGCTCGTGCGCGTGGCGACGCCCGCCACATTGTTGCAAACCAACTGCACAAACTGGACAAACTTGTAACTGAACTTCTTAAAAACAAGTCGCTGAAATATCCAGATCACAAAAGTGAGCCGATGCAGTTGATGGAATTGTTTGAAGAAAAATCATAACGCACACCTCATCCGGCCTCCGGCCACCTTCTCCCCGTCCGATCCGCCTTCATCCGATTTCGGCGCGATGAATGCGGAGAAGGAATTATTTTGTGGGACGTTTTCCTGGGGTAGTTCGTTCCTCACAACCCTAGGCTAATTTCCGTAGCGCCTTCAGCGCATTTGAAAGCGCAGGAATTTTTAACCGTTCGCCAGTTCCACGAAATTTTTCAGCAGTTGCAGGCCGTGCATAATTCAAAATTTCTTGAAATAGAAATCATCGCGGCTGATGCCGAGGTCTTCAACGATGTCGGCGATGATGCCGCGCGGCACGTCGCCGGGATGCCACGCAAAGGTGATGAGGCGGTCGGCCCGGAATGGATTTGAATAGTGCCGGTGACTGCCAGCGGTGCGGAGGAGTTCGCAGCCAATCTCGCGCAGGCGGCGTTCAAGCTGGCGGCAGTTCCAAGACGGATATTTACCCACAGGTCAGGCGGCGAGAACAAATTTATCGCGAAAGGCTTCGGGAATGGGGCGTCCGGTTTCGAGCAACGCTTCGAGATGCTCCTTGGCGGCCTGTTGAAAACGCAGGGCGGCTTCGCCCCGGTCGTTTCCGTGCGCGTGGCAGCCGGGCAGCAGCGGCGATTTGGCAATCCACACGCCGCCTTCGTCCTGTCGGATTTGGACTTTCGAGAGTGGAATAATCATAACGGAGAAAGAATAGCTTGTTTTGCGCCGGACGTAAAGCGGGCATTGAGGCAGCAAAATCATATCGGAAGTTTTTTAACCTTTCGCCAGTTCCACAAAATTTTTCAGCAGTTGCAGGCCGTGTCCCGTCTGATTTTCAAAAACCAGCCCGCAGAACGCCGGAGTGGCGTCCGTTCAGTCCCAATTGCTGATGGCCTGGCGCAGGTCGTGGAGGCTGGCCTGGCGGTTGGCTTCGCCCAGCCAGTTGCCGGCGCGATAGCCTTTTTCCAGACCGTCGGTGTAGGCCTGGTATTGGGTTTTTAGGTCGGTGCTGAGGGATCCGAGCGTGTGGCCTTTTTGAGTTTCGGCGGATTTTAATTCCGCCGGCACGGAAACATTGAAGTCCTCCATCAGAAGCACGAGGGTGCCATCAAGCGACCGGAGAACGTCGGCCTTTATTTTTTGCGCGGTGGGATCGTCCTTGCGGATGTCCAGCGCCTGGTTGGCCAGTGTCACCGCGCCGGCAAAGTCGTTTTTCTTAAGAGCAGCCTGGGCCAGCGCGATCGTGTCGTCGAACGCGCTCAAGGCTTTTTTGGCAGTGTCCAGGATTTTCGTAGCCGCCGCGTCACCCGGCATTTTGTCCAGCGCGGCCTGAGCATAAGTCGCGGCGTTCTGATAATCATGGCCGTCCAACGCGGCCTGCGCCTTTTTCAGGGCTTCGTTGTAAGCCTGCTGGTTGGCGATGTGCGTTTTGGCGTTGTCCTGGAGCTGCTGCATCGCGCGATCATTTTTGTAAATGGCCAGCGCCTGGCCGGCTTTCGTCACGACGCTTTCAAAATCGCTTTTTTGCGCGGCGGCGTTGGCGGCGCTGACGGCGGCGTGATATTCGTCGAGTTTCTGCTGCGCGAGCGTCTTCAAATTGAGCGCTTTCGGGTCATTGGCAATTTGATTCAACGCATCGGTCGCCGATGCCACGGCATTCGTGTAATCGCCGTTGTTGAAGGCGGTCTGCGCGCTGTTGAACGCCTTGGTGTAGTCCGCGCGGAGTTTGGCCTGCGTCTGTGCGTCGTTCTTTAGCTGCAACATCGCCGCGTCTTTGGGATAAATGGCCAGCGCCTGGTGGGCGGCGTTTTCAGCGTCGTCAAAATTATTGTTCTGAAACGCGGATTCGGCGGTGCTGACGGCAGTGTGATATTTGTCAAGATAGCCCTGGGCGCTGGTTTGCAGGCTGGTCGCCTTCTGGTCGCCGGGGAATTTCTGCAAGGCCTGGTTCGCCCACGCCACGGAATTGGTGTAATCACGGCCATCGAAGGCGTTCTGCGCATTTTTCATCGCGTCGTTGTATTCCTTCAGGCTGGCGATCCGCGCCTGGGCGGTGATCTTCAGTTGCTTCATCGCCGCGTCGTTGGGATAAATGTCCAGCGCTTTCTGCGCCTCCGCGCCGGCGTTAACGAAGTCGTTGTTCTTAAACGCGGCGTTGGCGCGGGTCACGGCTTGGTGATAAGCAGCGAGTTTATCCTGCGCAGCCGACTGGAGGTTGGCGGCAGCGAGGTCGTCAGGCATTTTTTTCAGAGCTGCCGCCACGAATGTAAGTGCGTTAGAATAGTCCTGACTGTCAAAGGCGCTCTGGCCGTTTTTCATCGCTTCGCCGTAATTTTCGTGCAACGTGATCTGTTCTTTGGCGTCCGCAATCAATCTTTGCATCGCGGGAGTATCCTTGTGAATGGCCAGGGCTTTTTGCGCTTCGTTGACGGCACCGTTGAAATCTCCGCTGTTGAAATCGGCGCTGGCCTGGCTGACCGATTTGTTGAAGGAACTTTCAATCATCGCCACCTTGGCCTTGTTCCAGCCGAGATAACCGATGACGGCCAGCGCCGCGACTGCCGCGAAAACGCCGCCAACTTTCGCGACCTTGGCCATTTGCTTGCGGCGGATGGCGGCGCGTTCGGCGCGAATCTTCGCGAGCCGCGCGTCCTCGATGCGTTTTTTTTCGGCGGCCTCGGCGGCGGCGATGCGGCGGCGTTCCTGTTCCACGCGTTCGGCGGCCTCGCGTTCCTTGCGGCGGATTTCCTCGGCGGCCAGACGTTCTTTTTCGCGCACGAGACGTTCGGCCTCCTCGCGTTTCCGTCTTTCGGCGGCTTCGGCGGCTTTGCGTTCCCGTTCTTTTGCGAGCCGTTCAGCTTCTTCGCGTCTTTTCTTTTCCGCTGCTTCAGCGGCGATGCGTTGCCGTTCGGCTTCCTCGCGGGCTTTGATCCGGGCTGCTTCGGCCTGACGTTCTTGAATTTCTTTTTCCCTGGCGAGCCGTTCGGCTTCCTCGCGCGCCTTGATCCGGTTCTCTTCGGCCTGACGTTCTTTTTCCTTGGCCAGCCGTTCGGCCTCCTCGCGATTTTTCTTTTCCCCTTCGGCGGCGGCGAGCTGTTGCCGCTCGGCTTCTTCGCGATTTTTCTTTTCCAATTCCGCAGCGGTGAGGCGTTGCCGCTCGGCTTCTTCGCGGGCTTTGATCCGGGCTGCTTCAGCCTGACGTTCTTTTTCCTTGGCCAGCCGTTCGGCTTCCTCGCGTTTTTTCTTTTCCGCTTCTTCAGCCGCGAGCCGTTGCCGTTCGAGTTCCGCCGGATCAACCGGCGGTGGCGGCGGGACGGCGGGCGGTTTCGGAACCGCCGGCGCGGGCGGCGCGGCCTGAGCCAGTTCGCGCTCGATTTTGGGAAGGTCGACGGCGCGGGTCGCGGCCTCGGTGTCCACTTCGATGTTTTCGATTTCTTCGCGGACGGCAGGCTTGGCGAACACCGTGGCGGCGGTCGGATCTTCCTCGGCGTAGTCAAAAACCGGCGCGCCCCAGCTCATGAGAATTTTTTTGACTTCATCCCGCATGACCCCGGCGCTTTCAAAGCGGCGCTTGGGATCGGCGGCGAGGGCGCGGCGAAGCAGGGCGACCAGTTCGGGGTAGGTTTTGAAAACCGGATGGTCGAACGGACATTCCAACGGTTTTTCAGAGCGCCGGAAAAAAGCGACCCACGCCTCGGCGTCTTTTTCGGGCAGGCGCGGGAACGGAAGTTTTTTGGTCAGCGACTGGTAAAGCGTGACGCCGATGGAATAAACGTCCGACTGGGCCGAGCCGCGTCCGCTGGTCTGCGTGGCGAATTCGGGCGGCATGAAATCGAGCGTGCCGGGAACCTGGCCGTGCGTGCGCGTGCCTTCCTCGTCGTGCGCGATGCCGAGGTCGAAAATTTTTGCTTTTTGCGGTTCGCCGGCCGGGGCGTAAAGATTGCCGGGCTTGATGTCGCGGTGGATGATGCCGTTTTTATGCAGATGCTCCAGGCAGTCCAGGTAGCGGACGAAAATTTGCAGCGCCTCGGTGGGGTCGAGGCCGTTCTCGGAATTTCTGATGCGGTCGCGCAGGCCCGCGCCGGGCATTCCGGGAAGGTATTCGAGGATGAGATAGTATTCCCGCTCGTCGTCGCGCAGCCGGACTTCGACGAAATCCACATACTCCGTCAAATTCGGATGCGCCGCGCCACGGAGAATTTTCGCCTCGCGCACGAAGCGCGCCGACTGGCCGGAGCTGAAGAGGCGTTTGATGGCGACATCGCGCTTGTCGCTCATGCGGCGGGCGCGGAAAACTTCGCCGAAGCCGCCTTTGCCGAGCCAGTCGGTGAATTCATAAACTTCGTTGCCGTGTTTGAGCTTGCGGTAGCCGACCTGCGCAAAGTCGGCCATCAACTCGTCGAAAGTTTTGAAGCGCGCCGTGCGGTCGGGATCAATGCACTTGGCGATGCAACTGCGCGCGTGCGCCAGCACCCGGAAAACGGGATGGCGGAATTCGGCGTTGGGCATCTGCTGGGCCAGCCAGCGGATGTAATAGCCGCGATCCGCGTGTTCGCCGAGCGCCGGAAACGGCAGGCTGCCCGCCAGCGTGTAATAAAGAATGACGCCGAAACTGAAAATGTCCGACTGTTCGTCGCCGCGAAATCCGCCGTGCTGCAGCGCAAAATCCGGCGCCATGTAATCGAACGTGCCTTTGGCGCCCGCCGCGC